>Ga0256404_1003133_pt1 | contig 34676 bp, 30 predicted proteins | sample RumenRJG_01DNA_FD_185990 | JGI IMG/M metagenome (GOLD analysis project Ga0256404, IMG submission 185990) | Bovine rumen microbial communities from Lethbridge, Alberta, Canada - RJG_01 | ecosystem: Host-associated > Mammals > Digestive system > Stomach > Rumen | place: Canada: Alberta | collected... | reverse complement strand
AGCCTCCCGAGCGAATCCCATCCGAGGAAGCCGCCTCGGTCTCCCTCAGCTCCGAGAGCACCGCCTGCGGATCTTTGCGCAGAAGCCTGAGCAGATGGACGTAGGAGACGCACGTCTCGGTCGAGATTTTGTGGCCATGTGTGATGGCGGAGACGGCGCGTATCTCATCGTCATCCGCGTCGGTATAGGCGAGCGGTGCGATGCGCATGAGCGATCCGTTGCCATTGGAACGCTCGCCCGCCTCTCCGATGCCGCTCAGGATGGCGCGGGCTGTGGTTCCGCCCACGTCGAATACGTTGCGGTCGATGGCATACTCGCCCGACTCATACCATGCGACGAACCGCCTGCGGATATCGTCGGCATCGATACGGCCCGTCGCCTTGATGCTCGAGCAGGTCGCGAGCGTGAGCGACGTGTCATCAGACCATGTGCCTTTCGGCTGGTGGTGGCTCCCGTACGCGGCCATCCCAGCGCAGTGGAAGCTGTCCCGCGTGAGGAACTCGTAGGGAACGCCGAGCGCATCCCCCACAGCCAAACCGTAGATCGCGTCGCGCAATGCCATGTGTCCTCCTAACGGGCTCGGTCGATGTCGCTTCCCTCACGAACGATGTTCGCGAGGGGCCTGCCGTCTAGAAACGCTTCCAGATTCGAGGCACAGATGCCGACCACAGCGTCGACCGTCGCTTGGAGATGCCAGAATCCTGCGACGTGCGGCGTGATGAGGGCGTTCTCCTGCAGCCAGAGCGGATGGTCGGGAGGCAGCGGCTCGGGAGACGTGACGTCGAGCGCCGCGCCCGCAAGACGCCCGTTTGCGAGCGCCTCGGCCAATTCGTCCTGGTCGACGAGGTCGCCCCTTCCCGCGTTCACGAAGAAGGACCCCTTCTTCATCGCCGAGAAGAATGAGGCTTTGCAGAAACCGCGCGTCTCGGGCGTGCTGGGCAACACGCAGGCAACGACGTCGGCCTCTCCGAGAACATCGGATACATCGTCGAGCGTAAACATGCGCTCGAACGGATCACAGCACTCCCCCGCATGCCTGCGGACGCCCCAGGCATGCGCTCCGAGCGCGGAGACGAGCCGTGCGAACGAGGTGCCGATATCGCCTGCGCCCATAATCAGGACGGTCGCGCCCACGAGCGAGGTGACGGGTCCCCTATCCTCCCATTTCGAGGCGCGCTGGCCATCACGGTAGAGATGGAGCTTCTTCATGAGGCACATGAGCGAGGCGAGCATGTGCTCGGAAACGGCCTGCCCATAGGCTCCGGTCGCATTCGTGAGGATCGTGATCGGGGCGAGAAGGCCTTCGACGAGGTAATGGTCGTATCCCGCAGAGGACGTTTGGAACCACTCGAGCTTCTGCGAGTCATGCAGCGTCCGTGCGGGAACGTTGCCGACGATGATGGACGCCCCCTCGGTGTCGGCGTCGGCGACGAGGGGCTCGCGCACGAACGAAGCGGTTCCTCCGGCACGCTCGACGAGCGAGCGGATCCAGGCCTCCTGTTCGTTGCTGAGCGGAAGCGTGACAAGAACGCGTTTGCCCGTCAGATCGACCTGCGGCATGGGCATCCTCCCGAGTCATCGCGAACGTACGGCTTCTCTATGGTACCCCTCGGACATGATGGACGGATCCGGCGGACGCCAATCGGATAAGTGCCTAACCGTCCAGCAGACCATAGTCGCGGTACTTCGCGCGCATGCGCTCGAACGCAACCAAACGGCCCATCTAGAGACCCTTCCGCAGGTAGATGCACCCATCGGTGCGATATTCCTCGAAGAAGCCCTCCGAGAGGAACAGGGCGATGGCGGGGTTTCCCAACGCGATATTATCGTACAGCACCCTGACGCCGCGCTCCCTTGCCGCCTCGCACAGCAGCCGAAGGCCTATGCGGCCGATGCCCCTGCTGCGCCGGCCGGCGATCACGATGACATCCGCTAGATAGATGCCCTCGTCCTCGCTGTAGTGGTAGGCGACCTCGCCGACGAACTCGGCGTTCTCGGCATCGAACAGATAGCGGTAGAACCTCAATCGTTCATCGCAGGCGAGCCAATGGTCGTACCAGCCGTCCCAATCATCCTCGGGAAAGGCGATGGCTCCGCCCCATGCGTCGTTGTACGACATGGTTGCGGGGTCTGCCAAAAGCTCCTGCCTGAACCAGAGCTCGTCTCGTGCTGGTTTATGAAGCGCGAGCATGTTCATCGGCAAGTCAGAAGAGGCCGCCGTTATAGCGTCTCTGAACCACGATGATGGCAATGATGGATGCGGCGAGGCCCGCGACAAGCACCCAAACGGCAGCGCGGCCCGCTGCTGCTCCGCCGACCAGATCGATGACGCCGCTGGCAGCAAGCGAGGCGCAGATACCGTACAGCGGCTTCGAGAACGCCTTCCCGTACTCCTCGGCCTTCTCTGGATCGATATGCTCCCGATGGTGCGAGGCGATCAGCTGCACGTTCCCGCGTGCAATGGCGGTGGCGAGGCCGAAGAACAGCACCGCCACCGCGAACATGATGATCGAATAGATGAGCACCTCTCAGCTCCTGCCGGTATCTTGCCAACCTACCTGTTGAGGAAGCGCATCTTGGCTGCCTGGAACTTGGTGAGCACGCCCGTCGTATAGAGGATGCCCATGATCATCGCGCCGACCGCGATGCCGTAGGAGATGCCCTTCGCGAACCCGCTCGCGAACGTGTCGCCGAAGTCGATCTCCTCCATCACGAGGCACGCGATGATCGCGATGATGCCCAGCACGAAGTACACGAGCACGACCTTCTTCGCGCGCTGGCTCTGGGCGCTGCTGTACTCTGCAACCTTGATGACGGTCTCTTCCATATCCTTGTCCATGGTCTCCTGCCTTTCTCCGTCGAGGATCTCGCGGAGACCGACACCGTAGAGATCGGACAGCTCGATGAGGATATCGAGGTCGGGCAGGTTGCTTCCGGTCTCCCAACGAGAAACCGTCCGGCGGGCAACGCCGATCTTCTCGGCGAGCTGTTCCTGGGTCATCCCGCGCTCTTTCCTGAGCTCCTTGAGAAGCGATCCGATCTTTGCCTGATTGATCATGTCGGCCTCCTTTCGAGTCTCACCGTACGGCGCGGGCTGCCGAGACGGAAGGACACAGAACGACCAAAACAGCTGGTAGACCAAATGAGACAAGGCGTGTCCCGCTGCCATCACACAGAGTGTAGCGTTTTTATCGTGATCGCGATGCGAGGGCGCAGCCTCGATCAGAAGAGCGTGCCCTTGAGACAGACCATCGGACGGTTGCCGTCGTAGTCCCAGCTATGATGCGCATCGCCGCGGCAGAAACGCGCATGCTCGCACGAACGGCACTCATCATTGAGATCCGAGAGGTCGTGTCTGAAGAGCTCGAATCGGTTATCCCACACGTCGCGCAGACGGTCAGTACGGATGTTGCCCTGGATCGTCTCAGGGCGCCGCTCGATGTCGAGGCACGCGGCGATATCGCCGTTCGACATGATGCTCGCCGTATAGACGCCCGCGTTGCAGAGCCAGTACCATTCGCGCACCTCAGCCTCATATTCGAGCCCCAGATAATGGCTGCAGCCGTACTCGAGGGGATAACCGTCCTGCCTCTTCTCGCGGATGAAATCGAAGAGGCGCACGTAATCCTCGCGCGTGAGCATGAGGTCGGGTCTGAGCAGCGCCCGACCGATGGGTTCGAGGTTGATGACGCGCCATGAATCGATGTCGAGGCCGTCCATGATCTCGAACAGCTCGTCAAGCTGGGCTATGTTGCCGTGGTTCACCACGGTCGTCACCTGCACATTGCGGAACGCACCGACATCGATGAGGTTTTGGATGCCGGCCATGGCGCGGTCGTAACCGCCTGCAAGCCCACGAAGCTCGTCATGGGTTTCGCGCAATCCGTCGATCGAAACCGAGATGGTGCCCATGCCCGCGTCGGCAAGCCGCCGTGCGACTGCCGGGGTGATGAGCGTGGCGTTGCTCGTCATACCCCATTTGAAGCCCTGCTCATGCGCGTATCCCATGATGTCGAAGATGTCCCGGTTCAGGAGCGGTTCACCGCCCGTGACGCAGAGCTGCATGCGCGTGATGTCGAAATCGGCCTTCACCTCGTCGATGATGCGGAGCCATTCCTCGCGTGCGAGCTCGTCGCCTCGTTGTGCCGTGCAGGAGCTTCCGCAATGGAAGCAGCGCTCGTTGCACTGCAGCGTGAGCTCGAAGAAGAGCTTGCGCAGCTCGGGTTCGCAGTAGAGCTTGCGGGTGTAGTCGGCAAGCTTGTCGAGATGGGCCGTCTTGATAGGTTTGAAATTCATGGATGGTCAGTCAGCGGGAGGCCCGTAGACGCCGACGAGTTCGTTATCAGAGGGCTCGATGTCATCAGGAGGACCGTACACGTCTTCGACCTCGTTTTGCTCGGGATCGAATTCAGCGGGCTCTCCATAGCCAAGATCTTCGGGAGGCCCGTAGACGGTTTCGGGTTCGTTTTCACCGGGATCGAAGTCGCTCGGCGGGCCGTACACGTCAACGACCTCGTTGTCACCGGGATTGAAGGGGTCGCACCCCTTGAGACCCACGCTCCCGATACCGAGAGCAGCGAGGATTCCAGCCGCCGTAAACGATCTGCGTGTGAGCTTCTTCATGCGGCGCCTCCCCAGCCGACGACCTCATTGACAGAATTGTATGCCAAGGTGACGCTGAAGCTAATCCCTCTTTCCACGTACGAGATTCCAGAATCGGATGGAGAGCCCCGCGCGATGCGTTGTCCCATCTTTGATGCCCGCGAGTTTCGACCAATGGCAGCGGATGGTGATCACCTGGAAGACAACGGCGATGAAGGCAACTTCGGGATGGCCGAGGAAGAGCATCGCGACGGCATAGAAGGCCATCGCGATGACCGCAGCGACGCTCAAGTAGCCTGAGAGGATGATGGCGGCGACGCCCACGACTCCGGCGAGCCATCCCAGCAACGGGTTCACGAGGATGATGGTCGACGCGATGGTCGTGACCCCTTTACCGCCCTTGAAGCGATGCCAAGCCGGGAAGACATGGCCGAGCGTCGCACCGAGCCCCGCCCATGCTGTCGCAAGGTCTTCAAGCTGCGGGTAGATGAAGCGCGAGAGGACGACGGCGCAGACGGTCTTGAGGATATCTCCCGCCAGCGTGAAAAGCGCTGCCTTCCTGCCGAGCACACGGCCCACGTTCGCCATGCCGGGATTGCCGTCTCCGATGGCAAAGGCGGACTCATGTGCAAGCGCATGCGCGACGACGTCGCCTGTGAGGATCATGCCGAACAGATACCCGATCGCTATGCATCCGACGCGCTCCATCGTCTCCCCCTGACGTGACGCGGAATGATAGTCTTCCGCGATTCTATCATCGGAGCTCGGATTAACAGGGCTGACAGAATGCGTTAGTCGAGAAACGAAAACAGGTCAGCCGGTAAATGGCTGACCTGCGGAAAAATCTGGCTCCCCCGGCTGGATTTGAACCAGCGACACACGGATTAACAGTCCGCCGCGCTACCGCTGCGCCACGGGGGAATCTGCGGTGCGGTTAAAGAGTATAGAGGTTAACCGCAGCGGTTGCAAATACTTTTTCTAATCCTCGATATAGTCCTTCAGCTTGCTCGAACGGCTGGGGTGACGAAGCTTGGCAAGGGTCTTGCTCTCGATCTGGCGGATGCGCTCGCGCGTGACGCCGAACTCGCGTCCGACCTCCTCGAGCGTGCGCGGATGGCCGTCCTCGAGGCCGAAGCGGAACTTGATGACCTTGCGCTCGCGGTCGGCCAGGCTGTCGAGCACCTGGTCGAGCTGCTCGCGCAGCATGGAATCGGACGCGGCGTCGGGGGGCGCCACGGCGCTGGAATCCTCGATGAAGTCGCCCAGCTGGGAGTCCTCCTCCTCGCCGATCGGGGTCTCCAGCGAGACGGGCTCCTGGCTGATCTTCTGGATCTCGCGCACACGGTCGGGGCTCATGCCCATCTCCTCGCCGATCTCCTCGGGAGTCGGGTCGCGGCCGAGATCCTGCAGGAGCTGGCGCTGGATGCGGATGAGCTTGTTGATCGTCTCGACCATGTGGACCGGGATACGGATCGTGCGAGCCTGGTCGGCGATGGCGCGGGTGATGGCCTGGCGGATCCACCATGTTGCGTACGTGGAGAACTTGAAGCCCTTGGTGTAGTCGAACTTCTCGACGGCGCGGATGAGTCCGAGGTTGCCCTCCTGGATGAGGTCGAGGAAGAGCATGCCGCGACCAACGTAGCGCTTGGCGATGGAGACGACGAGGCGCAGGTTGGCGCTGATGAGTGCCTGCTTGGCCTCGAGACCCACCTGCTCGATGCGCATGAGGCGGCGCATCTCGGCGCGCGTGAGCTCGATCTCGCCCATCTCGGCAGCCTCGAGCTTCTCGGCCGCCTCGGTGCCCGCCTCGATCTTCATGGCGAGGTGGACCTCCTCCTGGGCGGTCAGCAGGTCGACCTTGCCGATCTCCTTCAGGTACATGCGCACGGGGTCGCCCGTGAGCATGACGGTCGAGGTATCCTGGCGGCGCGCGCGGGCGCGGCTCGAGCGCTTGGGCTTTGAGGTCTTCGCCTTGGGAACGGAGCACAGGGCCTCCTTGACGGCCTTCGCCTCGTTCACCGCGTCGTAGTCCTCGTCGTCCTCATCATCGCCGTACTCGTCGTCATCGCCCAAGAAGCCGCCATCATCGTCGAGGTCATCGCCGAAATCGTCATCATCGATGAACGCATCGGCGGTGGAAACGGGAAGGCTCGCCTCGCCGGAGGTGGTGATATCGATACCGTGGGCCCTGATGGAGTCGTAGAGGTCGGAGAGCTCGTCACCGTCGACATCGATGTCCTTGATGGCGATCTGGATATCGTCCTCGGTGAGCGAGCCCATCTTGGATGATGCCGACACGAGGCCGTCGACCACGCCGCTCAGCTCGGATGACAGTTTGACGTCGCTCTTTGCCTTCTTAGCAGACACTGGGCATCTCCTTTTCAGTCGCAGAAACTTTTTTATTATACCTGATAATCGGTAGGATTATGCACGTGAAATGAGCTCGTTGAGCTCGTTGATGCGCCGCTGCAGGCTCGTCGCCTCCTCGAAGAGCGCCTTGAGGGAGGCGTCGTCGAGCGATGAGACCGCGTGGAGCTGCCCGCGCACGACCATGAGTCTCCTCTTTGCCGATGAGAGCTCGAGCGAGTCGAGCAGCGATCCGGCACGTTGGATGGCGTCGACGGATGCCGATGAACCTCCGCCTTCCGAGAGGATCTGGGCGGCGTCCGGATCGACCGAGAGCGCTGCGGAGACCATATCTTTGGGGGCCGTTCCCTCGGGAGTCGAGAGCATGGCCCACAGGATCGTCTCATGACGCGCATCGGCCCAGGTCACGGACGTCATGCGCTGGGCCATGCCGCGCAGCTCGTCGGGATAGCGCGCGACGAGCGAGAGGAGCTCGCGCTCGAGCCTGAGCTGCCTGCGCTCCGAAACCGAGAGCGGCTCGTACGCATGCTCGGGCTCTGCAGCAGGGGCCGGCTCAAGCTGCGGCGCCGAGGTCTCGTCGGCACCTTTCGGAACGGCCTTCTCGCGGATGGCGGCCTTGACCGTTGCGACCTCGATGCCGGGAAGCCGATAGGCCACCTTGGTGGCGAGCTCGTCGATGAGAACCGAGCGCTTGAGCGGTGCGAGCACCTCGACGACGCTTTCGAGCGCTTTGACACGGCGACCCGGCGTGGATAGATCGAACTTGTCGAGACGCGCATCGATGACGAAATCGATGAGCGGACGCGCCGCATCGAGCTGTGCCTGGAGCTCTTCGGCGCTGTGGGCGGCGAGGAACTCGGCAGGGTCCTGACCGTTGGGCAGGACGACGCAGAGCAGGTTCGCCTCGGTCTTGTCGATGAACTGGACCGTGCGCTCGGCAGCATGCTGGCCCGCGGCGTCGCCGTCGAAGAGGCAGATGATCCTGTCGACGCGATACCGTGCGAGCACGCGGATATGGTCGAGGGTGAGGGCGGTTCCGAGCGCCGCGACGGCATTCGGGAATCCGGCCTCATGGAGCGAGATGACGTCGGTATATCCCTCGCAGATGATCGCCGTCCCCGTAGCTGTGATCCGCTCCTTGGCTCGGTCGAGCGCATAGAGGTTCTTCGACTTATGGAAGACCGGCGTCTCGCTCGAGTTGAGGTACTTGGGCTCCCCCTTTCCCAGAACACGGCCTCCGAAGGCGATGGTTCGCCCTTGGTCGTCGTGGATGGGGAACATCGCACGCTCGTAGAAGCGGTCCGCAAGACGGCGCGAACGCTCGACCGAGAGGTTTGCCGCGTTGATCTCGGCGGGTGTGAAGCCCTTCGAGCGCAGATGCGCTACGAGGGCGCCGCGGCCCGGCGCATATCCGAGACCCCACTTCTTGCAGATCGCCGATCCGAAGCCGCGTCCGGAGAGGTATGAGCGCGCGGAGGCAGCACCCTCGCTCTTACCGCGCATGAGCTGCGTGTGGTAGAACGATTCGGCCTCGGTGAGGGCCTCGATGAGGCGGTTGCGCTTGGGTCCCTGGGACCCGCGCGCGTCCTCGGAGATCTCGATGCCCGCCTTCTCGGCAAGGGCTCTCACCGCATCGGCGAATTCGAGGTTGTCGCGCTTGCGGATGTACGAGATGGCATCTCCGCCGGTCTGGCATGCACCGAAGCAATGCCAGAGCCCTGTGGCGGGGCTTACCTTGAACGAAGGGGTCTTCTCGTTGTGGAACGGGCAGCAGCCCCAATACTCCTGACCGCGCTGCTTGAGCATGACGGTTTCGGACACGAGGTCGACGATGTTGGTCGCCTGTCGGACGCGCTGGATGTCCTCATCGCTGATCACGCGCCACCTCCCCGCTATCCAACATGATTCTGGATTGATGTACCCACATACGTTGGAAGATTTCATCCGATTCGGAGAGAGGCACGAGAATAACGACAGAGCAGCTGGCAGTGGCAGTCGGGATGGAGCACGAAGGAATCGCAACCGCGCTGTAGGACGGTGCGTCGATGCAGATGGACGCAGCACGGGCCTCGTTGCCGCAGACGACAGCGCAGGCATAGGATCCGGATGCGGGCATGCAGAGACGGTCGTCGAACGAGAGGATGACCTGTCCGTCATGATCGTCGACGACGGTCGCACGCATCATGTGCTGGCGCTCGAGGAGCGCGGATGCCTCTGCGATCCTGCCGTCCTTCAACAGGCCGCGGATGCGGGTCGACGACACGGGCGCGCCGTCGGATTCGACGAGGCGATGCCCGTGGGCGGCGAACCCGTGAACCTGTCCGAGGCGGGCGATGTCTGCGGGTGAGCCAGCGCCATCCGCCCCGAATGTGAAGTCCTCCCCCACGTGGATCGAGACGGGCCTGACGATCGATCCCAGCACGTCGAGCGTGAACGTCTCGTAGGTATTACGCGAGAAATCCCAGGTGAAGTCGAAGGCGACGATGAGGTCTGGTTCCGCTGACATAAGCGAGCGGATACGGTCGTCATCGGTGCAGAGATGCTCAGGATTGCGGCGCGAGAGCACCTCGGAGGGATCGGGCACGAAGGTCACGAGTGCGAATGGCAGCGAACGCTCGCTCGCCTCGATGCGTGCCGCGTCGATGAGGACCCTGTGGCCCATATGGAGGCCGTCGAAGGCGCCAATGACGCAGACTGAGGGTACATGGGGTCCGAACACGGCGCCAGGGCGCAGATAGAGCGTCGCGCCGGGAACATGGACCGTATCGTACGGATCGACATCGAGGAAAAGGGCGCGGCGAACAAGCCTGCGGACATCTCCCGTCATCGTCCCACCCCCTCGATGCCCGAGGGGAAATTGCTCCGCGCGGCAAGCTTACCGTTGCGTCGCTCCCAGATTCCCATAAGCCTCGCATCATGGATAAGGCAGACGGGCGCACCTTCGGGGAGCGCGGCGGCATCGTCCTTCGGAAGATCGAGCTGCCTGCCGTTGAGCACGTCCGCGAGCTCGTCGTCTGAGATCGGAAGCGATCGGTACGGCAACGTCGACAGCGGATCGACCATGTGAGCGAGCGCAGCGTCGAGACCGCCTTCCGCAAGCTCGTCGAGGGTCATGCAGCGATCGAGGGAGATGGTTCCGGACGCCGTCCGCTCGAGAGCGGACAGGTGGGCTGCGGTACCGAGGGATCGTCCAAGGTCGCGCGCGAGCGCACGGATAAACGTGCCCTTGGAGACATGGAAATCGCACGTCCAGCTGACGGTACCGTCGTCCTGGGAGATCGCAACGAGCTCGGACGAGATCACCGTGATGGGACGCGCGGCGAGCTCGACCTCCGCGCCTTTGCGTGCAAGCGCATAGGCGCGCATGCCGTCGACCGAGATGGCAGAATAGGCGGGAGGAACCTGCATGTGGTCGCCGACAAGCGTGGCGAGCGCGTCACGTGCGAAGTCCCCATCCAGGAAGCGCCTGTCAACGGGCGCGGTGCGCACAGCCTCGCCCTCGGCATCATCCGTCGAGGTCTCAGATCCGAACGAAATGCGCGCACGGTAGCGCTTGTCATCGAGCGTGACCAGGCCGAGCAGGCGCGTCGCTTGGCCGATACCCATGAGGAGCACGCCCGATGCGAGCGGGTCGAGCGTGCCGGCATGGCCGACCTTGCTCTCCCCCACCGCACGGCGGACGCGGGCCACGACATCGTGGCTCGACAAGCCGACGGGCTTGACGACTCCCAGGAGGAAGCTATGTCCGCACGAGAAGCGCTTCACGAAGGTTTACGCCGTCTCTCCAGATTCCACGAGCGCGCGCAGCAGGGGCAATGCGGTTTCGAGGGCATCGTCGATGGTTCCCTCGAAGGGGAAGCCGGAGGCCGCAGGATGTCCGCCGCCGCCCAAAGCGCGCGCGACGGTCGAGATATCGAGATTCGATTTCGAGCGAAGGTTGCCGCGCACCTGGTTCTCGGAAACCTGCTTGAGGAACATGATCACGTCCGCTCCAGCCACGCGACGCACCACGTCGACAAGGCCGTCGCATTCGCTTACGGCAACACCTGACGCCTTGATGTCGGCAAGCGTGGCATAGCTGTAGGCGATCCTTCCGTCGGAGAAGGTGATGATGCGTCCCATGACCTTCGACTCGAGGTAGAGGTATGCCAAGCGGTCGCTCTGGTAGACGTGCAGGGCGATGTCGGATGGGGATGCACCGGCTTCCACGAGCTTCGAGGCAACGGAGAAGGCCTCGCCATCGGCGTTCTGGTACTGGAAGCGCCCCGTATCGGTGACGATGGCGCAGAAGAGGCACGTCGCCATCTCGGCGTCGAGCTCGATACCGAGATGATCGATGAACTCCGCGACGACGATGCCCGCAGCGGCTGCGCTCGGTCGGATGACGCCGACCACGGAATCGAGCGTGCTGCCCGGATGATGGTCGATGACGGCCTTGCGCGCCGACCTGTCGAAGACCGCTTCGGCGTTCTCGAGACGATGAGGGGCAGAGAGGTCGACGCAGATGAAGAGGTCGGGTGTTCCCTCATAGGCTGAAGCTGCGATGAAACGCTCCGAGCCGGGCAAGAATCGGTAGATCGCGGGAATCTCATCGTCATCCGCAGTCAGGCAGACGACTTCCTTGGCCGGCCAACGCGCTTCGATGGCATGCGCAAGCGCAAGGACGCTGCCGAGCGCATCGCCATCGGGATCGGTGTGGGCGCAGAGCGCGATCGTAGCGGCCTGCCCGATCTCATCGGCGATCAGGTCGAATCCACGGTCCTGCTCAACGCGCTGTACGGAATCGAGCGACATGGCCGCTACTCACCATCCTCGTTCGCCGGAGCGATGGGATATCCGTCCTCATCCTTGGGGATGCTCAAGGTGGGCGGAACATCCTGCAGTGCGCGGGCGATAGTCTCGGCCTCATCGGTCGAGGTGTCGATGTGGAACGACAGCTCGGGCGTCACGCGCCAGCCCAGGGCGCGGCCGAGAAGGGAGCGGATACGCCCTTTGGCTCGCTCGAGGGCAGCGATGACGCTTTCATAGCGGTCGCGATCGCAGCTGATGTATGCGCGGCACACGCTCTTGTCGATGGAGACCTCGACGCCCGTGAGCGTGATGAGCTCGAGGTCGGGGTCGGACACCTCGAAGAGCAGGATGTAGCCGAGCTTCTCGCGCGCCATCTGGTTGATGCGGCGCGAGTTCTGGTTCTGCTTCATGGCCTCGCGGCCTCCTATTCGGTCCGTGCGACCTCGTCGATGCGGTAGCCCTCGATGGTGTCGCCAGGGTGGATATCCTGGAAGTTCTCAAGGCTGATACCGCACTCGAAGCCTGCGCGGACGCTCTTGACGTCGTCCTTGTAGCGCCTGAGGGCGGCCATCCTGCCATCGTAGACCACGATGCCGTCGCGGACGAGACGCACGCGGTCGGACGAGAAGAGCTCGCCCTCCTGGACCATGCAGCCTGCGGCGATGCCGACCTTGGGAACCTTGAAGGTGTCGCGCACCTCGGCGACGCCCGTGGAGACCTCGACCTCGGTGGGGCTCAGCATGCCGACGCGGGCCGCCTCGATATCCTCCATGGCCTTGTAGATGACGCTGTAGGTGCGGATCTCGACGCCGTCGCGCTCGGCAGCGGCCTTCGCCTTCGCCTCGGGACGCACGCCGAAGCCGATGATGATGGCGTTGGAGGCGTCGGCGAGGATGACGTCGGTCTCGGAGATGGCGCCGACCGCGGAGTGGATGACGTTGATGCGGACCTCGGACTGGTCCATCTTGCCGAGGGAGTCGCACAGCGCCTCGATCGAGCCCTGGACGTCGGCCTTGATGATGAGGTTGAGCTCCTTGACGTCCGCATCCTCCATAGTGGCGAAGAGGTTCTCGAGGGTGACGTGCTTGACGCGGTTCTGCTCCTCGATGCGGGCCTTGAGGGCGCGCTCGTCGGCGAGGCTGCGGGCGTCGCGCTCATCCTGGAAGACGCGGAACTCGTCGCCGGCCATGGGCACACTCTGGAGGCCGAGGATCTCGACGGCGTCGGACGGGCCGGCCTCGGTGACCGTGCGGCCCTTCCAGTCGAGCATGGCGCGGACGCGGCCGAACGACATGCCTGCCACGAGGGCGTCGCCCACATGCAGGGTGCCGCGGTTCACGAGAACCGTTGCGACCGATCCGCGGCCGCGGTCGAGCTTGGCCTCGAGCACGTAGCCGGAGGCAAACGTGTCGGGATTGGCCTTGAGCTCGAGGACGTCGGCCTGGAGCAGGACGGTCTCGAGGAGGTCGTCGATGCCGATGACCTTCTTGGCGGAGATGTTGACGAACATGTTATTGCCGCCCCACTCCTCCGGGATGACGCCGTACTCGGTAAGCTCCTGGCGGACGCGGTCGGGGTTGGCGCCGTCCTTGTCGATCTTGTTCACGGCGACGACGATGGGAACGCCGGCGGCCTTGGCGTGGTTGATCGACTCAACGGTCTGCGGCATGACGCCATCATCGGCGGCGACGACGAGGATGACGATGTCGGTGACCTTGGCGCCACGGGCACGCATGGCCGTGAAGGTCTCGTGGCCGGGCGTGTCGACGAACGTGATGGCGCGGCCATTGATGGTGACCTGGGAGGCGCCGATGGCCTGCGTGATGCCACCGGCCTCGCCTGCCGCGACGCCGGTGTGGCGGATCGCGTCGAGCAGCGACGTCTTGCCGTGGTCGACGTGGCCCATGACCGTGACGACCGGGGAGCGCGGCTTGAGCGCGTCGGGATCATCGTAGAACGTGAAGGAGTTCTCCTCCTCCTTGGTCATGACCTTGACGTCGCGCCCGAGGTCGTCGGCCACGAGCTCGATGAGCTCGTCGGACATCGACTCGGTGAGGGTGAGCGGCGTTCCGAGCAGGAACAGGCGCTTGATGATGTCGTTGGCGGGAACGCCGAGAAGCTCGGCGAGGTCGCCTACCGTGGAGCCCTGCGGGACGCGCACGGTGTCGAGCTGCGAGAGGTCCTGGTCGTTCGCGAGGGCCTCCTCGATACGGCGCTCCTCGGCAGCCTCCGCAGCCTGGCGCACGCGGCGCTCCTTGCGGCGCTTGCGGCGGCCGGCGGACTCGCGGTTTGCCTCCTCGATGGCCTCGCGGGCCTCATCGAGGACGCGGTTGCGGTTGTACGCCTCGGCCTCGCGGGCCATGCGGCTGTACCTATCCTCGCTGTCGTCTCCGCGGCGATCCTTCTTGCGGCCCTTGCCGCCGCGCGTGCGGGAGTCCTCGGTCGAGGGCGCAGGAGCGTTCTGGGCGGGCGTCTCGGCCTTGGGGGCGGTGCGCTTGGTGTCGCGGTAGGGGCTCTCGTCCTCCTTCTTGCGCGGGCGCTGGGCAGGCTGCTGCGGTGCGTCGGCCTTCTTCTTGCCCTCCTTGGCGGCAGCGGCCTCAGCCTGCTGGCGCTTGAGCATCTCCTCCTGCTGGGCGATCTGGTCGAGCAGGCTGGAGAACGACGTCTTGGCGCGCGGCGCGGTATCGCGCACGCGGTTCTTCTCGGCCTCCTCGGCTGCCTTTCTGGCCTCCTCCTCGGCCTTGCGACGAGCCTCCTCCTCGGCCTTGCGGCGCTCCTCCTCGGCCTTGCGTCGCGCCTCCTCGGCGGCACGCTCGGCCTCGCGCTGCGCCTCGGCGGCGAGGCGTTCGCGCTCAGCGGCTTCGGCGGCGATACGGGCGGCCTCGGCGGCAGCCTCCTCCTCGGCCTTGCGCGCGGCCTCGATCTCGGCGGCACGGGCCTTGAGGATCGGCTCGAGCTTCTTGCGGACGATGGGCAGGTACGCGTCCTCGATCGTCGAGGATGCGGACTTCGCGGGGATCTTCATCTGTACGAGATGCTCGAACATCTCCTTGGCAGTCATGCCATATTCCTTGGCGAACTCGCTGATTCGGGTCTTTGCCATGCGCAGTCCTCCTTCTCTCCGTGAACGTGGGACCTAGCAGGGCTAGATCAGGGAATCGGGGTCGTCGGACACGGACACGTCGGCGTAGCGGGCCATGGCCTCGTGGATGCGGCAGTAGCGGGATCCGGGGCGTGCCATGTTGCGGCACTGCATGCCGTTCTCGCCCACGTACTCGCAACGATGGCCGCCCTCTTCCTCCTCGGGAACGTCGACGACGGGAAGCTCGCGCAGGACGTCTGCGGCGAGGGTCTCGTTCTTGATGTCGATGTGGAGGCCGGTGAGGCGGGCGGCGAGGCGGGCGTTCTGACCCTCCTTGCCGATGGCGAGCGAGAGCTGGTCGTCGGGAACGATGACCGTGGCGTAGCCGGTCTCGGGGTCGACGACGACGCGGGAGACCTTGGCGGGCGACAGGGCGTTGGCGACGAACTTGCGCGGATCCTCATCCCAGAGGATGACGTCGACGCGCTCGCCGCGCAGCTCGGTCACGACGGCGCGCACGCGGCTGCCCTTGGGGCCGACGCAGGCGCCCACGGGGTCGAGGCGGTCATCGAACGAGGAGACGGCGACCTTGGAGCGGACGCCGGGGTCGCGGGCGATCGAGTGGATCTCGACGCTGCCCTCGTAGATCTCGGGCACCTCCTGCTCGAAGAGGCGCGCGAGGAGCTCGGGGCTCGTGCGGCTCACGACGATCGACGGGCGCGAACGGTCGCCGCGGACGGGAGCGGAGTTGCCATTGGGGTCGCGGACGTCGATGATGATCGCCTTGATGCGCTGGTTGTGGGCGTAGCGCTCGCCGGCAGGGCGCTCGTTGCGCTCGTTCTCGTTGCGGCGCTGGTCGAAGTACGGAAGCTCGGCCTCGACGCCCTCGCGGATCTTGAGGATCGTGAACTCGTTAGTGACCTGGAGCACCGTGCCGGTGATCATGTCGCCGAGACGGTCGGAGAACTCCTTGTAGATCTGGGTGCGCGCAGCGTTGCGGACGAGGTTGTTGATCTCGGCCTTGGCGTGCTGGGCTGCGATGCGGCTCGTGTCGGAGGGCGTGACGTCGAATTCGTCGTAAGCGGTGTAGGCGTCGAGCTCCTCGTCGTAGGAGTCCTCCTGCGGGACCAGCTTGTAGACGTAGATCTTGCCGGTCTCGCGCGAGATGGTGACGCGGGCCTTCTCGCCCGCCTTGGTGTTGATGTGGAGCACGTCCTCGTAGCTCTTGGCGAGCGACTGCTCGAGACGGTCGAGCAGGACGAGCTCATCGATGTGCTTCTCCTGGCAAAGCTGCGTCAGGGCCTCGATCATTTCAGATGCCATGGGAATTCGGTTCCTTTCTATTCCTGCTTCCCGGACGCGCCGGAGAAGTCATATACCGGTTTGATGGTGCAGCTCTTGATGTCTGCAAGGTCGAAGGAGAAGGCCTCGCCGTCGCAGGTGACGGTGACCGCGGTGCCCTCGATGCCCTCGAGCGTGCCCGTGAACTTGCGGCGTCCTTCGTAGCCCGTCGTCTGGAGGACGACCGTCTCTCCCGCGAAGCGCTCGAAATCATGGGCCTTGCGCAACGGGCGCGCCATGCCGGGAGAGGACACCTCGAGGGTATACGAGCCGGTGAACGGATCGATCGCCTCGATGCAGGCACCGATCCAGTCGCTCTGGGCTGCGATTTCGTCGAGCGTGATCGCAGGCAGGTCCTCATCTGCGTGATCGATGCGGATATCGAGCACGGGGAGCTTGGACGCACCCGTGATCTGGACATCGACGATGTCGATCCCGTGGTCGGAACACTCGGCTTCGAGCGCCGCGATGATGCGGTCGCGCAGGGATTCGTCGGCCATGCCCCTACCCTCCTTCCATACAAAAAGGGCGCGGGGCCAGACGTGCACCCCACAACCCTCGGAAAACGAAACAAAATGACGTTAGTAACTATAGGCAGTTTGCCTGTCTAGGTCAAGTCCCCGCAGGATAACCACAAGTTACGCCCCGCAATCATCGAACGCACGCTCCATCTCCCCTGCGACGAGGTCGATGAAATCCTCCGCCTGCGGCATTGTGGCGAACCGTTCGAGGAAACCATGGTCGCAACCGCAATAGCGGACGCAGCGGACATCGACGCCCTCGTCCTGGAGCCTGCGAGCCCAGCGCTCGTTCTGGCAGCGCAGGAAGTCGAACTCGGAATACGCGACGACGGTACGTGGGAACATGGAGACGTCATCGGCGTGCCACGCGCTGATCTCGGGGTGCTTGAGCAGATCGAGGTCGTTGTCGACGTAGAAGGGCTCGACGCCGGCGTACTTGATGCGGTCGATGCGGTTGAAGCATGCCGCCTCCTGCTCGGGCAGATGGTCGTACGCATCGTATGAGAAATCGCTGTTGCGCGTCGGGGGCCACGCGTCGATCATGGCATACATCGTCACGGCGAGTTTGACTGGGAGCTGGTCCACCAGGCGCATGACCATCGCGTTGGTAAGGCTGCCGCCCGCGGAATCCCCGGCGACGGCGAGCTTGGCGGGGTCGAATCCGAACTCGTCAGCATGCTCCGCAAGCCAGAGGATTCCCTCGGCGCAATCGTCGACTGCCGCCGGGAAGGGATTCTCGGGCGCAAGGCGGTACTCGGGATACGCGACGATGCAGCCTGCGCGCTCGGCAAGATAGCTGAGCATGGGGTCTCGCTCCTCAACGCACCCGTAGCAGAAGCCGCCGCCATGCAGGTAGACGAAAAGCGGAGCATCCGCTCTCGCATTCTCGGGCGTCCAGATATGAACGGGGATTCCACGTCCCGCGAGCCACATGAGGCGCGTCGCGCGCGTGACCTTCCCGGTATGAATGGGGTAGGTGGGCTTGATGGGACGCTTGCGCATGGCCATGACATCGTCCATGGCGACATCGACGCCAGGCGACGCGAGCTTGGGAAGCGTCGCAGCGAGGACGCGCGGGTCGAGCGCATGGGGCCGGTCATCATCGGGAAGCGGCCTCAACTCCACGGCGAGACCGTTGTCGTTGATCACGTGGGCTTTCGAGGCTATGGTATCGACGAGGGAGCGATCGTAGGTGCGGGCCATGGCGATCCTTTCTCACACGGTTGCTGGAACCCAGTATGACGCATGGTCGTGTGAACGGTGCGTCAGTATGCAGTGGTTGAACGTACAATGGACTGTGGACGGAACACCGATGGAGAGGAATGTGCATGCGCGCTTTCGACCAAACCTTCTGCCTCGAGACCTTCGAGAAGCTTCTTTCCGTAGACAGTACCACTGGCTGGTACGAGGATATACAGGCCCTGACGTGCTCGATGCTCGATGAGCTGGGCTACAGCTACGAGCTGGTTCACAAAGGAGGCGTCGTCGCGAGCATCGGAGGCGTTGGAGATCCCCTCGTGATAACCGCCCATCTTGATGATATCGGCCTCATGGTCCGCCATATCAATGCAGACGGCACCCTCAATGTTTGCCCGGTGGGCGGACTCTACCCGTTCTACTGCGTCACCGAGAACGTGCGCATCCACACGCGCGATGACCGCACCTTCACGGGAACCGTCTGCCGCACGCCCAATTCCATCCATGTGACCGAAGAGGAGCTGCGAAACGTGCTCCCCGACTTCCGGACAAACGTGTGCGTTGTGCTCGACGAGGACGTCTCGAACGCTGATGATGTGCGTTCGCTCGGCATCGAAACGGGCGATGTCATCGCCCTGGAGCCGCGCTTCACGCTTGCCAACGGCTACCTCAAGTCGCGCTTCGTGGACGACAAGGCCCTCGTCGCCGTGCTCTTCACCGCATTGAAGGCCCTCAAGGAGGAGGGCATCGCTCTCAACCGCAAGGTCTACGCCTTCTTCGCGGTCTTCGAGGAGATCGGACACGGCACCTCATGGCTCCCCTCCGACGTGCGCGACATCCTCTCGATCGACATCGCCCCCACCGGACCCGACCAGAACTCCGACGAGCGCAAGGTCACGATCTTCGCCAAGGATTCGCGGTTCCCCTACCACTGGGGCATGGCGAACGAGCTGCGCGCGTCCGCCATCGATGCGGGCGTTGACTTCGTGATGGACGTCTTCACGCCGCACTACGGCTCAGACGGCGATACGAGCATCTACGCCGGACATGACGTCCGCCATGCGGCAATCGGACCCGGCACGGCGAACAGCCACGGATACGAGCGCACGCACGTTGACGGCCTGCGCAACACCTACGACCTGCTCATGGCGTATCTCGCCCGCTAAGGGCTGCTGCGCGTTTCGTACAGCTGATCGTTGACCTGCTCGCATCCTGTGAACGAGCCTGGCGCGCAGCCTATGGCTTCCAGAAGAAATCGTAGCGCTGCGCAGCTTCGAAGCCGATGTTCTCGTAAAACGGCAGGTCCGATATGACGAATGCCCTCTTGGCGCCGAGCGCCCTTGCCCGGCTCAAAGCTTCCATGAGGAGCGCCGAGGCGATTCCCTTGCTGCGGAAGGAAGGGACCGTGCAAAGCGGTTCGACGTAGGCGTAATCGGTGTCCTTGTGGAACCACACGCAGCAATAGGCTGCCTTGTCGCCGTCTGGGGAGATAGCGGCCAGGCTGAGGTGCTTGTTCAGATGCCTGCGGTGCTGCACGGTAAGCGGGTCTTCCCGCTCGAACTCTTCCCGATCCTCCCCGTGGTCGAAGCCCTGCCACAACAGCCATTGGAAGTCATAGCCTTCCTGGAGAGGATCAAGTTCCGAGATGGAGAACCCTTCCGGAAGATCGGATGGATGCACGCGGTCCAAATCCAGGCGCATCACCGTTTCATGCTGCTCTGCCAAGACGAACCCTGCCGCCTCAGCCGCTTCGATCTCCGCTCCATTCCCTTCGCAGATAGCGATTCCAAGTCCGGAATCATCCTTCAGCTCCCGGTAGGCATAGTCGAGAATCTCCGGGTACAGCGCTTCATGATCCGACAGCGTCGCACAGAACGCCTCTCCGAAGTACATGTCATAGATCGCTGCGCCGACGACCCTTCCTTCAGACCACCAGAGACCGATGGAGGACACGGCGCTTCTGTCAAACTCCGGGTGCTCCGCCATCCATTCGAATCGCGCCCAGTTCCAGTTGATGTGCGTCCTGTCCCTTTGATTCAATGCGATCAGAAAGTCGCAAACCGCCTCGTAGTCCTCTTCGCGGTAGCTGCGGAAGCACGCCTTGGGCAGCCAGTGGAATCGGCCCCAGTGCTCGAAATCCCACTGCTCCATATAGTCGTTGCACTCGTAATCCACGTACCAAAGCCGCCCGTCCTGCAGGGCGAAATTGGTCGGGTAGTAGTCGATATTCAATCCGGCTGCCATGGCCTTTGCCGCCATGTCCCGCACTTGAGGCAGATATGGCTCGACCGACGCCCCCGCTTCCAGAAGCTCCATCACCGTCGGCCCCTCGATATAGTCCTTGACAATCTGCTCGGCGCTCGTGTCATAAGCATGCATGCGGGGAATGCGTATCCCGGCTCGCTGCAGCCGCTCATAATCATGCAATTCCGCTTCGATCTTGTTCCCGAAGCTGTAATAGTCGCAGGGCTCGTGATGAATCTGCTTGATCACTACCTGCCGTTCATCGCTTTCCGCAAGATAGGAATACCCGCCCTTGCCTTTGCCCAGCAGGCGAAGGATCCGATAGGTTGTACCGTTGACGGCAAGCATGCGCTCCATTGCAAACCACCACTCCTGCGCTCACGACAGCTGCATTATGCCCTCTCATCGGTACAGGGAAAAGCGGGGCCCTTCCTCCCCGATGACCCCGTTGGCACGGAAACCGCATTTCTCGAGGACTCTCAGCGACGCGGCGTTTCCAGCGTCCGCCTCTGCTTCCAGCGCCTTTACCTCTGCATGCTGAAAAGCCCAGCAACATGCGGCCTGAACAGCTTCGGTTGCATAGCCCCGCCCTTGGTATTCCTCCAGGATCCCGTATCCGATCTCCGCGACGCCGTCATCCCGCAGCCCCTTGAAGCAGAGGTCGCCGATATGCATTCCGTCTTTCAGCTCGATCATCCACATGGCGTACCATGCCCATTGATCGGGATTGTGGATGCATTCATCCAGCATCTCCGCATATGCCTTCTTGAGCTCGGCATCCTGCTCGGAGGCAATCGCAGCTTCCATCTGCTCCCGCGATGCGGGGCATATCCTCAGTCGCTCAGTATCGATCATGGCATCTCCAAGGCGATCGGCCTCGCACTCCCCAATCCAACTGTCCAGAAACCGCAGCCGCTCCTCCGTGTGGAACCAGAGCTCTCCCCGTCACGATACTAATGGCACCACCCGAAACGGACGGTGCCATTCGCCTGAAAGCGGGTATGTTATCCGCCTGGAACGGGGCCAAAGCCTAGATCGCGACGATGTTCACCAGACGGCCGGGAACAACGATGACCTTCTTGATGTCCTTGCCGACGAGCTGGTTGGCGACGGCGGCCTTCGCGGCCTCCTCGAGCTCGGCGTTGGTGGCGTCGGCGGGAACCATGGCACGGCCGCGGACCTTGCCCTTGATCTGGACGACGATCTCTACCATGGAGCTCTTGGCCTGCTCGGGGTCGAACTCGGGCCACGGCTCGTCGTAGATCGAGCCGGTAAAGCCGAGCGCCTCGTGGAAGAGCTCCTCCGCCCAGTGCGGGCAGATGGGGCTGAGCATGGCCACGATGTCATGGGCGACGCGGGCGCAGAGCGCGCCGTCGCGCTGATCCTCGGGCGTATCGACCAGATACTTGCTCGCGTCGTTGACAAGCTCCATCACGGCGGAGATGGACGTGTTGAACTGGTAGCGGTCGAAGTCGGCCGTGCACTTGATGCCCATCTCGTTGAGACGGCGCCAAAGTTCTGCGGAAGCCCCGGAGAGCTTGGCGGGATTGAGGTCGGCTGAGCTGTCAGCGCTGTTGGCGAGACCCCACACGGTGCGCCATGCGCGCTTGATGAAGCGGTTCGCGCCGGCCACGACCTCCTCGTCCCAGTTGAAGTCCTTCTCGGACGGGGCGATGAACAGGATCGCGAGGCGCATGGTGTCGGCGCCGTAGGGCTCGATGACGCTCGAGGGCGGCACGACGTTGCCCTTGGACTTGCTCATGGTATCGCCGTTGGCATCCTTGACCATGCCCTGGCAGAGCAGGTTGATGAACGGCTCGTCGAGGTCGATCATGCCCAGGTCGCGCATGACCTTGGTCCAGAAGCGCGAGTAGAGCAGGTGCAGGATCGCGTGCTCGATGCCTCCGATGTAGTTGTCGACACCCATCCAGTGGTCGACCGCCGCTTTGGAGAAGGGCTCCTGGTCGTTATGCGGGTCGCAGTAGCGCAGGTAATACCAGCTGGAGCACGTGAAGGTATCCATGGTATCGGTGATGCGCTTGGCGGGCTTGCCGCAGACGGGACACGTGGTCTCGTAGAACGGCGCATACTCGGCGAGCGTCTCGCCGGCGCCGAGGTCGAGGTTCTCGGGCAGCAGGACGGGCAGCTGGTCATAGGGCACGGGCACGTCGCCGCAGCAGTCGCAGTGGATCATAGGGATGGGGTTGCCCCAGTAGCGCTGGCGGCTGATGAGCCAGTCGCGCAGGCGGAACTGCACGGTCTTGCGGCCGATGCCGCGCTCGCCCAGGTAGTCGATGATGGCATCGACGGCGGGGCTGTGCTTGCCGCCGAGCATGCCCGTGAACGGGCCGGACTGGATGAGGTAGCCCTCGGCAGCCATGGCGCGGTCCCAGTCCACATCGGTCACCTTGAGCTCGGTCTCATCCTTGAGCTGCTCGTAGAGGGGATCGTCCTTCTCGGCGATGATGGGCGGGATGGGCAGGCCGTACTTGCGGGCGAACTCGAAGTCGCGCTGGTCGCCGCAGGGCACGCCCATGACGGCGCCCGTGCCGTAGTCGAGCAGGATGTAGTCGGCGATCCAGATGGGCATGGGTTTGCCGGTGAGCGGGTTCACCACGTAGCGGCCGGAGAACACGCCGTGCTTCTCGCGCTCGGAACCCTGACGGTCGACGGACGACACGTGCTCGACGCTCTTCTTGAGCTCCAGGAACGCGGGCTCGTACTCGGTGCCGGCAACGAGCTCGGCTGCGAGCGCGCTCTCGGGCGGCAGCAGGAAGAACGAGGTGCCGTAGAGCGTATCGGGACGCGTGGTGAAGACGGTGATCAGGCGGTCGGTGGGCGTGACGCCGTCCTCAGCAACCAGCGCGAAGTCGATCTCGGCGCCCTCGGAGCGACCGATCCAGTTGCGCTGCTGCGCCTTCACGTTCTCGGGCCAGCCGGTGAGCTGATCGAGGTCGTCGAGCAGCTCCTGGGCGTAGTCGGTGATCTTGAGGTACCACTGGGAGAGCTCGCGCTTCTCGGGCACGGAATGGCAGCGCCAGCACTTTCCGTCGACGACCTGCTCGTTGGCGAGGACCGTATTGCAGCTCGGGCACCAGTTGACCGGCGAGGTGGCGCGGTAGGCCAGGCCCTTCTCCCACATCTTGAGGAACGCCCACTGGCCCCACTTGTAGTACTCGGAATCGCAGGTGGCGAACATGCGGTCGTAGTCGTAGGAGAAGCCCATGCGCTTCATGGTCGCGGTTGCCTGCGCCATGTTGCGGTGCGTCCAGGCACCCGCCTGGGTGTTGTGCTTGATGGCGGCGTTCTCGGCGGGGAGGCCGAAGGCGTCGTAGCCCATGGGGTGCAGCACCTCGAAACCGCGCATACGGGCTTGGCGAGCCATGGCGTCGCCGATGGAGTAGTTGCGCGCGTGGCCCATGTGCAGGTCGCCCGAGGGATACGGGAACATCTCGAGGACGTACTTCTTGGGGCGGCTGGAATCGTCACGCGCCTTGAACGTGTGCTCGTCCTCCCAGATCTTCTGCCACTTGGTCTCGATTGCCTCGGCGTCGTATGCCGGGATAATCTTCTCGTCAGCCATGCGAACCTCCAAATGCTCGTTCAGCAACATTCCTATTGTAGTCAAATTCCTCGGGGTATCATACGGAAGAGAGCTTGGAAAGAAGGTTGCAATGTACGACCGCATCCAGCGCGCCGCCTCCACAGGCGGCAGGCGCGACAGGTCGCTTCTCCCCCACATCGTCGGCGTCATCGTGCTCTCGGCCATCCTGGTCGTCCCCCTGTTCAACATGGCCCGCACGATGCACCGCTACCAGGCTTTCAAGCAGGACCTTGCCGAGAGCATGTCCTTCGCGGAGCATCAGGGCATCCTCTCGCGCAGCGCTGCTGACAGGTTCTTTTCGTTGATCGTCGACGCGGGCATGGGCAAGCCCCGGAGCACGGTACCCGAAGCCGGTGGGGCGCGCTGCGAGTTCGGCGACAGCAGCACGCTAGAGCTCTGGCAGGTCGATATCGATGGGAACCCCGAGAATCCAGGCACTCTCATCCGCTACACAAGCGCAGACGGCGACGACTTCTGCTACGACACAGACCGCATCGACTACCGGCTGGCAGTGGACACGCTGGGTTTGGGCTGAGCTAGCGGGCCGCCTCTTCGCGAACCAGCTTGATACGAACGATCGAGATGAGGGAGATCGCCAGGCCGACCGCTGCCGTGACGGCGGCAACGCCGAGCGTAGGCGTTGCGCCGAGCGCCTGGAACAGCGCGCCGCCCACGAACGACGAGAGGATCGACGAGACGACCGTGACCAGGGTGAAGCACGACTGGGCCTTCACGAGGTCGCAGGGCCGCACGATCTGGTCGGCGAATGACACGGTGGAGGTCATGAAGAGGCCGTAGCAGAGCACCTGGATGGAGAATGCCAAGGTGAGCTGCCCGACACTCGCCGCAAGCCAGAGCGCGATCGACTTCATGGTGAACGTCAGGAGCGAGAACGCGAGGATCGAGCGCGCGCCGAAGCGCTTCTCCAAACGCGAGTAGAGCACCATCCCGGGAATCTCCAGAACGGCGGAGAGCGCGCTGATGAGCCCGAGATCGGAGTTGTCTCCGCCAACGTTGTTGACCAGGACCGCGCCGAAGTTGTTTGCCATCGAATGGTGGAGGTACACGAGGGCGGTACCCACGAGCAGCACCATGAGCCATGGGTTGGCGCGGATGAACTCCGGCCACGTGCTCGCCTGCCCTGCCGTGTCGCGCGGGCTGTGCACCTGTGCGCCTACCCTCCCGGCATTTCGGCCGCACACCGCGAGGAGCACGAGGACGCCTGCGGAGGCCGCAATGGCCGAGAAGGGCACGAGCCTGATGCCGAAACGCTCCATCGCGAAACCGAGGCCAGAGGCGAGCACGCCCCAGGCAAGCGACCCTGCAGCGCGGCAGACGCCGAAGTCGACGACGCCCTCCCCATCGATCTGGAATTTGACGGCGGTCATGAATACGACGGCCGTGAAGGAGCAGGTCGTCATGAACGTCCAGAGCACCGCCATGAGCGGCCCTTTGGGCAGCAGCACCATCTGGAGCAGCGCGCTCGCAAGCACGGCTGCGTTGAGCAGAAGGGCTATGCGGATGGGAGAGAAGCGCTTATCGGCATCGGAGAGCGCCGAGAGCGGTGGCTGCAGCAGCACCGCCAGGATGTTGGAGACGCCGAGCATCATGCCGATATCGACGCTCGAGAAGCCCAGATCGAGGAGAAACGCCGCACCGAAGCCGTAGATGGGGCAGCACGCCATCCAGTAAAACGCCTGGATGGCGGCATAGAGAACGTTGAGTCTGATACGCTGGGACACGCTATGCGCGGAAGTTGATGCTCTGGTCGGCATCCTTGAGCACGACGTCGTGCGCACCGCCCTCGACGAGCGACGTGGCGGAGACGAGCGTGAGCTTGGCCTTGTCGCGCAGCTCGGGCAGCGTGAGCGCACCGCAGTTGCACATCGTGGAGCGCACCTTGAGCAGCGACCCCTGCACGTTCTCCTTGAGCGGGCCGGCGTAGGGCACGTAGGAGTCGACACCCTCCACGAAGGAGAGGCCCTTCTTCTCGCCGCCCAGGTCGTAGCGCTGCCAGTTGCGGGCGCGCGCGGAGCCCTCGCCCCAGTACTCCTTCATGTAGGAGCCGTTCACGCTCACGCGGCGCGTGGGGCTCTCGTCGAAGCGGGCGAAGTAGCGGCCCAGCATGAGGAAGTCGGCGCCCATGGCCAGCGCGAGCGTCATGTGGTAGTCATAGACGATGCCGCCGTCGGAGCACACGGGCACGTAGACGCCCGTCTCCTCGAAATGCTCGTCGCGGGCGCGGCAGACGTCGATGAGCGCGGAGGCCTGGCCGCGGCCGATGCCCTTCTGCTCGCGGGTGATGCAGATCGAGCCGCCGCCGATGCCGACCTTCACGAAGTCCGCACCGCAGTCGGCGAGGAAGCGGAAGCCCTCGGCATCGACCACGTTGCCGGCGCCCACCTTGACCTTGTCGCCGTACTGCTCGCGGATCCAGGCGAGGGTGATCTTCTGCCACTCGGAGAAGCCCTCGGAGGAGTCGATGCACAGCACGTCGGCGCCGGCCTCAACCAATGCGGGGACGCGCTTCTCGAAGTCACGCGTGTTGATGCCCGCGCCCACAACGTAGCGCTTGTGCTGGTCGAGCAGCTCGAGCGGGTTGGACTTGTGGGAATCGTAGTCCTTGCGGAACACGAGGCTCATCAGGTTCCCGTCCTTGTCGACGATGGGGAGCGTGTTGAGCTTGTGGTCCCAGATGATGTCGTTGGCAACCTTGAGGGTGGTGTCCTCGTAGCCCACGATGAGCTTCTCGCGCGGCGTCATGAAGTCGCGGACGAGCTTGCTCCTGGAATCGCGGCTGGGGCGGTAGTCGCGGCTGGTGACGATGCCGAGCAGCTTGCCCGTGGGGGTGCCGTCCTCGGTGACGGGCATGGTGGAGAAGCCGCTCTTCTCCTTGAGCTCCATAACCTGAGCGAGCGTCATGTCGGGCGTCAGGTTGACCTCGGAAACCACGAAACCGGCTTTGGAACGCTTGACCTCGCGCACCATGGCGGCCTCATCCTCGATGGACTGGGAGCCGTAGATGAACGAGACGCCGCCCTCCTGGGCAAGCGCCACGGCCATGCGCGGACCGGAGACCGACTGCATGATGGCGGAGGTCATGGGGATGTTGAGCGAGAGCGCAGGCTCCTCGCCGCGCTTGAACTTCACGAGAGGGGTCTTCAACGAGACGTTGGCAGGCACGTTCTCGGCAGATGAATAGCCGGGAACGAGCAGGTACTCGGAAAAGGTGTGGGATTCCTCGGTGAAGAACGTTGCCATGATGCTCCTTACGCTCGCGGGCGGTTTCACAACATTCTACCGATTTTCAACGGACGGTGGAGCATCTCGCCGAAATACACGAGACTCCCCTACGCGATCCGCGGACAGACCTCCTCCCCCGCCGGGGTGCGTCCCATCGAGCGGTCGGAGAGCGAGGCGAGCGCATCTGAAAGGTCTTCGGGCAGCCGGTCGGTGAGGGCGATATGCTCCCCCGTCACGGGGTGGTCGAAGGCAACGCTCCACGAATGGAGGAACTGGCGGGTGAGCCCCAGGTTCTGCCGTTCGGCGCCCTTCCCGTAAAGCGGATCTCCCACGAGCGGATGCGCAGCATGACGCATGTGCACGCGGATCTGATGCGTGCGGCCCGTGTAGAGGTGGCATTCGAGAAGGCTGTAGCCCTCGTCCGCGCGTCCCGCCTCGAAGCGCTCGAGGGTGCGGAACGTGGTGATCGCCTCGCGTGCCGTCGGGTCGTTGGAGACGCACATGCGCAGCGGGTCGCGGCGCGAGCGCGCGATGCCCGTCTCGATGGTGCCCTCGTCGGGGGCGACGTAGCCGTGCACGAGCGTGATGTAGCGGCGATCGAGCACGCGGAGCCGTATGAGGTCCTGCAGCGCACCCTGCACCTCATCGCTCTTGGCGCACAGCATGAGGCCGGTCGTATCCATGTCGAGGCGGTGCACGATGCCGGGGCGATCCTCGCCCTGCAGCTTGCCCAGATGGGCGTAGCCGCAATGGGCGACAAGCGCATTGGCGAGGGTATCATCGATATGGCCGGGGCTCGGGTGGCATACGAGGCCGATCTGCTTGGAGAGCACGATGAGGTGGTCGTCCTCGAAGCGGATATCGAGCGGGATGTTGTGGTTGGGCGCGAGCAGGCCTCCCGCCTCGGGGACGTCGGGCAGCACAGCCTGGATGCGATCGCCAAGCAGGACCTTCTCGCTCTTGGATGTGGCGAGCGTGGAGTTAATGGTGACGGAGCCCTGCTCGACGAGCTTGGCGCATGCGGAGCGCGACGGCGCTCCGTCGAGGGTTGCGAGGTACGCGTCGAGCCGCATGCCATCGGAATCGGGGCCCACCATGGCCTCGAGCAGCCGTCCATCAGCCATATGCACCTCCCCTCGCGCTTTGGCACTGGAAGCATCGTACCGCGCAAGCAGTCCGAAAGTCCACCCGACCAGACAGTTACCCGGTCATTCGTCTCATTGAGGCTACAGGTCGAAGAAGATGTAATCGTTCTCAACGGAGATCAGCCAGTGGGGCTCGTAGATCACCGAGACGAGCTCGCCGTCGAAGTAGACGACCGCCTCGTAGGTGGCCCGGGGCTGATGCGCTCGATGGTGAACGACTGGGCGACAACGTGGTGCCCTTCATCAGCCACAGCCGCAGGATCGATCTCTTCTTCTGCGGCTCGAGTCCGGGCTGGAACGGATTTAGTTTTTTCTAGAACATGATCATGACGGCAAGGATACTGCCGAACTGGATCACGACTTTGTACATGGACCAGAATGCTTCATTTGCCGCGTGATCTGCAAAGACATTCAGCGGCATGAAGGACTCCATCAGGATCAGATGTCCGGTACTGCTGATGGGAAGCCATTCGGTAATACCCTGTACGATTCCGAAGACAACAGATTTTAGCAGATTCAACAGTACAGTCATGCAAAACCCCCTTCGGTATTATTCACTGATGCGTCCGCAGACTGCCAGCTGTTTTCTGATGTCTGCGCAGATCGCCGCAAACGGCATCAGTTCTGTCATTCTCCACATCCAGTTCGGCGCACCGACAGTGCCCGGCTTGTTGAGTCTCGTCTCCTTGCCGAGATGGAGCTAGTCAAACATCGGAATGATGACCATGTCGGCATTGGAATCGAGCGAATAATCGATGACATCGCTCATGAAGCTGTTCTTGTGATAGCCCATCCGTTTCAGGCAGTTGAGCATCGCTCTTCTTTCTGCCAGCGGCTTTTCCCGGTACCATGACAGGATCGGCGCATTGTCATGGGTTCCGGTGTAGACCAGCAGGTGATCTTTATCCGGCCCCATGCCGTTCGGATCGAAGGAGAACTGGATGACGCGCATGCCGCGGAAAAAGTAATGGTCGCGCAGCTCGAGCACTTCCGGTCTGAGATCACCAAGGTCTTCAGCTACGATCTCGAGGTCCGGATTCGCTTCTTTCAGCGCGTCGAACAGTTCATAGCCAGGTGCCTCGATCCATTCGCCGTCAATGGCAGTCGGACAGGTCGCCTTGATCTTCCAGTAGGTATCAAACGCACGGAAATGATCCACGCGGACAACGTCGAACGTCTTGCCGATATAAGACAGACGCTCGATCCAGAACGTGAACTTATCCTTTTTCATATAATCTCAGTCATAGATCGGGTTGCCCCATCTCTGATCTGTGGCGGAGAAATAATCCGGCGGTACACCGGCGATAAAGATCGGTCTGCCGTCATCATCAAGCAGGAAGTTCTTCCGGCTTGCCCAGACGTCAGCACTGTCAATGCAGACATAGAACGGACAGACGCCCATGATCTCGATCCCTTTGTCATTGGCGTACTGCTTCAGATCTTTCCACTGCAGATACAGAATATACTGCAGGAAGACTTCATAGAGAATATCATCTTTCAGATCTGTCAGATTCGGATTCTTTTTCAGGATCAGATCCTTGTCAGCTTCCGGCCAGTCCAGCCAGCACTGTTTGTGATTTCTTTTCTTCAGCGCCATAAACAGCGAGTAGTTCCTGACCCACTCCTGGTAACCGAATGTCGTATAGTTCAGGTCCGGCGTGAAGTATTTATAAGCTTCGCGCAGATACGGCTCACGGAATGTCCGGACTGTGTCATAAGCAATTGTCTTTGCTCTTCTGCGGAAGGAAGGTGCTTCCGGATCAGCCCTTTTTCAGCGAGCAGATCCAGAGAGATGTACAGATCATCCATTGCGTAGGAAGAATACGGCTGATACGGAGAGTTTCCGTAACCGAGCGGATTCAGCGGCAGAATCTGCCAGATCGTAAAGCCTGCCTGCGCGGCATAATCTACAATGCTGTATGTTTCTTTTCCAAAACAGCCGCATCCGTGGCGTCCCGGAAGCGATGCGATCGGCATCAGTATTCCTGCTATTTTCATGTTCATTTCCCTTTTCTGATTCTTCATTATAATAGTAAGTAAGCGTTTCCAGTTTTCCACTGCCATTGACCGGACAGACAATGATTTGTGGAGGTAAAACACATGACTACAGAAGACAGACTGGTTTCCTTTCTGGGAAAGCCTGTTTCCGAAAGCAGCAGTACAGAAATCTACGAAGCCCTGCTTCAGCTGGTGAAAGAAGAAGCGGAAAAAGTCCCTGCTATCACCGGCGACAAGAAAGTGTATTATATCAGCGCTGAGTTCCTGATCGGAAAACAGCTCGGCAAAAATCTGATAAACCTCGGTCTTTACGACGAAGTTCTCAGCATTCTCAAAGCTGCCGGCAAATCGATCGTTGACGTTGAGCGCAAAGAAAAAGAACCATCCCTGGGCAACGGCGGACTGGGCAGACTGGCCGCATGTTTCCTTGATTCCATTGCGACCCTGAACCTGCCGGGCGACGGTGTCGGACTGAATTACCACTACGGCCTGTTCAAACAGGTATTCAGAGACAACAAACAGTATGAGATCCCTGATGAATGGCTTGACTGCAAGAGCATGATGCGTGATACCGGCGTCTATTTCCCGGTCGAGCTCGGCGGAAAGATGTATCAGTCGCATATGTACGACATGGACGTGATCGGATACAAAGGCGGCAAGAACGTCCTGCATCTGTTCGATCTCGATTCTGTCGACAGCAGCATCATCACGGAAGGCATCAGCTTTGACAAAAAGGACATCGACAGAAACCTGACCCTGTTCCTGTACCCTGATGACAGCGACAAGGACGGCCAGCTGCTGCGGATCTACCAGCAGTACTTCATGGTCTCCAGTGCTGCCCAGCTGATCCTGAAAGAAGAAAAAGAAAAAGGACATGAACTGAGAGATCTTTCGAAGCATGTCGCGATCCAGATCAATGACACGCATCCGTCCATGATCATTCCGGAAATGATCCGTCTGCTGATGAAAGAAGGCATCACCTTCCGTGAAGCAGCTGACATCATGGCAAACACATGCGGCTATACAAACCATACGATCCTGGCGGAAGCGCTGGAAAAATGGCCTCTGGACTATCTCATTCAGGTCGTTCCCCAGCTGATGCCGATCATCGTAGGTCTCGACTTCGCGATCTCCGCAGCATTCAAAAACAACAAAGATCTGCGCATCATCGATGATGAACACCGTGTTCACATGGCAAGAATGGATATGCATTTCTCCCATTCCATCAACGGCGTCGCAGCTCTGCATACTGAGATCCTGAAGAATCAGGAACTCCGTCCGTTCTATAACGTTTATCCGCATAAGTTCAACAACAAGACCAACGGCATTACGTTCCGCAGATGGCTCATGCATTCCAACCATGAACTGGCAGAACTGATCGACCAGCTGATCGGCGAAGGATGGAAGTCCGACGCAGGTCATCTGGAAGAACTGATGTGGTATTACAATGACGAGAATGTTCTGAACAGACTCGAGCAGATCAAGCGTGACAACAAAGTCCGTCTGGCTGAATTCATCCGTTCCAAAGAAGGCATTGAGATCGATCCGGATTCCATCTTCGACGTTCAGGTCAAGCGTCTTCATGAATACAAGAGACAGCAGATGAACGCTCTGTGGATCATCAACAAGTACATGCAGATCAAGAACGGTCTCCTGCCGCCGCGTCCGATCACAGTGATCTTCGGCGCCAAGGCAGCGCCTGCCTATACGATGGCAAAGAACATCATCCACCTGATCCTCTGTCTGCAGAAGCTGATCAATAACGATCCCCAGGCCGCTCCGCACCTGAAGGTCGTCATGATCACAAACTACAACGTGGACAAGGCGGAAATGGTCATTCCGGCATGCGATATCTCCGAACAGATCTCGCTGGCTTCCAAGGAAGCTTCCGGCACCGGCAACATGAAGTTCATGTTAAACGGCGCGGTCACCCTGGGAACAGCAGACGGTGCCAACGTTGAGATCCGCAACCTGGTCGGCAATGACAACATCTACATCTTCGGAAGAACGAGCGATGAAGTCATCAGAATGTACGCTGACGGCACATACCATGCCCGCGACTTCTATGTCCGCTCCAATTCCATTCATCAGTGCGTTGACTTCATCACCGGACCGGAAATGCTGGCGATCGGTGATGAGAAGATGCTGAGCGAGCTGAAGGAAAACCTGATCCACAAAGACTGGTTCATGACGCTGCTCGATCTGGAAAGCTACAGTGCTGTTAAGGAAACTGCCCTGCTCGACTATGAAAACCGCGCATGGTGGAAGGGAAAGTCTCTTGTGAACATCGCAAGAAGCGGGTTCTTCTCCAGCGACAGATCGATCCGGGATTATAATAATGATATCTGGCATCTCAAATAAAAAGGAGAGCAACATGGTCATTATTGAAATGGACAACGGCGGATTGTCTTTGTAATAGACGGGACGGAACAACATCGCTAACAGTACTGCCAGAGTTACAGGCAGCACTACGCTTCGCAGAAAGATCTTCATTCTGCGCATGTTTTCTCCTTAAATCGATCATTAGTCTCATTTGTGGGCTAAACAAAATAGGACTAAGCTTCAAAAAACCCATTATTTGCCGAGCCTTTTGAATTTAGTCCTATTATTCCTTATGCATCCATGATGATGAGCTTGTAATCGACGCGCAGGCCGTTCGTCGCGTCGGCATCCCAGTTTGAAGCCTTGACGACCACCGTGTGGTCGGAGGTGTTGCGCATGCGAACGGTCACCATCGTGGTAGGGGTATCGTCGAGGTGATCGTAGGGGCCTGCCTCAACCGAAACGACCGATACGGCGAGGTTCTCGGTTGCGGCGACCTCATCGCCGAGACGCGCATGGGTGGGTGTGGCGGTGCTGCGATGCTTGAGCTGCTCGGACGCCTCCTGCGAGACCTGCTCCCAGGTGGTGGTGAGCCAATCGATGATGTCCTGCACGGTTGTTCCCGCTGCGCGCGAAGGCGCAGCGCATGCGGCAAACGGAAGCAGCGCGAGCGAGAGGAGCACGGCGGGCACGATCTTCTTCATCGGGTTTCCCTTCAGAAGGGTTACACCCCTATTGGCTTATAGGACAAAAAGTGTGTATAGATTTGGGGTGTTGACGCAGGTCAGCACCCCTTTTCTGCGTCTTTATATTTGACCGAGGATTTTAAGCACTCGGACAAAATGTGTGTATAAATCAGCGCTGAAACCACAGGTAGATAGCCAAAAATTGAGCCGTTAAATCCGTCTTGGGAAGGAGAGGTGGATGAAGGCGGTCCTTTGCCCTGTCTGCGGCAGGAAGTTGGTGAAGAACGGTCGCACGAGCTCGGGTAGGCGGAGGTGGAGATGTTTGGGTTGCGGGCTCTCCCAGACGGTGAGGTACGACACGACTGCAGCTCGCCTGGAGGAGTTCCTCTCCTGGCTCCTCTCAAAGGACTCGCAAGTCGACATGCCGGGGCGCGGACGGACGTTCAGGAGGAGGACGTCCGGCTTCTGGCACGTATGGCCGATGCCCCCTGTTACCGGGGAACTCCACCGCGTTGTCTACGTTGACGGAGTATACCTCGCCCGCGATCTCGTGGTGCTGATCGCCTCCACAGACGAGCACATCCTTTCCTGGTACATGGCCCGGTCTGAGACCTCGCGCGCCTGGGAAGCGCTTCTCTCGCCAATACCCGCACCGCAAGTCGTCGTCTCTGACGGAGGGCCTGGATTCCAGAAGGCCCAGAGAAAGGTCTGGCCCGAGACTAGAATCCAGCGCTGTGTGTTCCACGCGTTCTCGCAGGTAAGGCGCCATACCACATCTAGACCGCGCCTCCAGGCGGGAGTCGAGCTGCACGGTCTTGCCAAAGAACTGCTGCGCATCGATACCCTGTACCAGGCCGAGTGGTGGTTCGAACACTACATGCAGCGGTGTGAATTCTGGGCTGACTTCCTCGAGGAGAGGAGCTGGCAAGACGGTAGGTACGGCTACGCCCACGAGAGGCTGAGGAAGGCGCGAAGCTCCCTTTCCCGTCTGGTCTCCCAGGGAACCCTGTTCACCTACCTCGACCCGGAGCTCACGCGCGAAGGGCCGCTTCCCGCGACTAACAACAGAATCGAAGGAGGGGTGAACGCGCAGCTGAGGGCCCTTCTCAGGAACCACAGGGGAATGTCTTCGATGCGACGGGTGAAGGCCGTTTTCTGGTGGTGCTACCTGCACACGGAGGAGCCGCATCCGGCGAGGGGGATCCTAGCCTCGATGCCCACGGACGAGGATATCGAATTTCTCTACAGAACCTATTCGGTACAGCCTAAGCGAGACGACGGAGGACCGGAGTGGGGAGACAGAGTGGTGTGGGAAGAGCTCCATCACAAGGACCCATATCCGCTCTGGTTGGACTAGTGGTTTTACACACTTTTTGTCCTATATCCCTGGTTTTACACACTTTTTGGGTAGTGTGCCGAAAGCTGGTGTCATCAATCCCGGCGCGAGCGGCAGGCCTTGAGCCTGCCCGAGCGGCGGGACGACGCCCGGAACCGTCTGCATTCTACACTACCATCACGCAACCCTCCCAAGCT
>Ga0256404_1003132_pt1 | contig 34680 bp, 24 predicted proteins | sample RumenRJG_01DNA_FD_185990 | JGI IMG/M metagenome (GOLD analysis project Ga0256404, IMG submission 185990) | Bovine rumen microbial communities from Lethbridge, Alberta, Canada - RJG_01 | ecosystem: Host-associated > Mammals > Digestive system > Stomach > Rumen | place: Canada: Alberta | collected... | reverse complement strand
AAGATGCTCATCAAGGAGATCTTCTTCGTTGACAAGGCCGACAAGCTGCTCTACATCGTAGCTCCCTTCCTGGTTATCATCGGCTCTGTAGGCGCTTTTGCCTTCCTGCCCTGGAACCGTGGTGCCCAAATCCTCGACTTCAACGTAGGTGTCTTCTTGCTTACCGCCATCTCTTCTATTGGCGTGGTGGGTATCTTCCTCGCAGGTTGGGGCTCTAACAACAAGTACTCTGTGGTGTCAGCCATGCGTGCTGCCGTACAGATGATTTCTTACGAGATGTCTCTCTGCCTCTGCCTGATTACGGCTGTCATCCTGACCGGTACGATGCAGGTGAGCGGTATCGTGGAGGCTCAGGCCGGACCTTGGGGATGGCTCATCGTACAGGGTCATGTGCCCGCTATCATCGCTTTCCTCGTATTCCTCGTAGCAGGTAATGCAGAGGCCAACCGCGGCCCGTTCGACATGGCCGAGGCTGAGAGTGAGCTGACAGCTGGTCATCACACTGAGTATTCTGGTATGGGCTTCGGCTTCTTCTACCTGGCCGAGTTTCTGAACCTCTTTATCATTGCAGGTATTGCTGCCACCGTATTCCTAGGCGGATGGGCACCTATCCAGATTGGTGTCGAGGCGTTCGACGAGGTGATGCAGTATATCCCCGGTATTGTGTGGTTCATGGGTAAGGCCTTCCTGCTGGTATGGTTGCTCATGTGGATCAAGTGGACCTTCCCACGTCTGCGTATCGACCAGATCCTGAAGTTGGAGTGGAAGTACCTCATGCCGCTGGCACTCATCAACCTGGTGCTGATGACGGTCATCGTGGCTTTCGGACTTTATATTAAATAAGGTATAGCAAAATGGAAGATAATAAATCATATTTCGGAGAAATAGGGCACGGCATCAAGACGTTGGCCACCGGTATGAAGGTCACCATCGGTGAGTACTTCAAGGACTACTGGACCAACAAGTGTACTGAGCAGTACCCTGAGAACCGTAAGACCACACTCCACGTGTCAAAGCGTCATCGCGGACGTCTGGTCTTCAAGCGCAACGAAGACGGCGCCTATAAGTGCACAGCCTGCACGCTGTGTGAGAAGGCTTGTCCTAACGGCACTATTAAGATTACTGCCCACATGCAGGAGGATCCTGAGACGGGTAAGAAGAAAAAGGTGCTCGACGATTATCAGTACGACCTGGGCGACTGCATGTTCTGCCAGCTCTGTACTAACGCCTGCAACTTCGACGCTATTGAGTTTACCAACGACTTCGAGAATGCCACGTTCAGTCGTGACTCTCTGGTGCTCCACCTCGACAAGGAGGTTTATCAGGGCGGTTCACTGCCCAACATCCTGGAGGGCGGCGCTGACTGGCAGGTCGGTAAGTTTAACACTAAAAAGAAGTAAACCGCACTATGGCTAGTATAGTAGTATTTTCTATTCTCGCTGTTGTCATCCTGGGTTCTGCCCTGTTGTGCGTGACAACAAAGCGAATCATGAGAGCTGCAACATATATGTTGTTCGTGCTCTTTGGCGTAGCAGGTCTTTACTTCCTGCTCGATTACACCTACCTGGGTGCTGCTCAGATTGCTGTATACGCTGGTGGCGTAACGATGATCTACGTGTTTGTCATCCAGTTGGTTAGCAAGCAGACACTGCAGGGTATAGTAGAGCATATCAAGTGCTCACGCATGCTTCAGGGCTTGCTTCTCTCTGTGGTAGGCCTGGCAACGGTAGTTGTTGTTTTCCTGAAGAACAGCTTTATCAGCGCCGCTACGACCGACGAGTTGCCTATGGACCAGATTGGTACCGCCCTGCTGGGTAGCGACAAGTATCAGTATGTGTTGCCGTTCGAGTTTATCTCAGTATTCCTGCTGGCATGTATCATCGGCGGTTTGGTTGTATCACGTAAAAAGGAGGATTAAGCTATGGTACCTGTAGAATGTTATTTTGTGCTGAGTGCACTGCTGTTCTTCATCGGCGTCTATGGTTTCGTCACCCGTCGCAACCTCATCGCCATGCTCATCTCTATCGAGCTGGTGCTGAATGCCGTTGATATCAACTTCGCAGCGTTCAACCGTCTGCTGTTCCCCGGTGAGCTCGAGGGCTTCTTCATGACTCTCTTCTCAATCGGTGTGAGTGCAGCCGAGAGTGCTGTGGCTATCGCGATTATTATTAATGTGTTCCGCAACTTCAAGAGTGACAGCGTGGACGCTATTTCTAACATGAAAGGATAAAACGACGCTATGATCTACGAATTATCTTATTTGATTCTGCTTCTGCCGCTGCTGTCCTTCATCGTGTTGGGACTGGCTGGCATGAAGATGCAGCACAAGACTGCCGGACTTATCGGTACTTGTTCGCTGTCACTGGTTACAATCCTCTCTTACTGGACGGCTATCACTTATTTCACTGCCGACCGTACTGCTGAGGGTGTGTATCAGACTATCGTGCCCTTCAACTTCACCTGGTTGCCACTGGGTAATCTTCACTTCGACATGGGTATCCTCCTGGATCCTATCTCTGTGATGATGCTTGTGGTCATCTCAACGGTTTCGTTGATGGTTCACATCTACTCATTCGGCTATATGCACGGTGAGAAAGGTTTCCAGCGCTACTACGCTTTCCTGAGCCTCTTCACCATGTCAATGCTGGGTCTTGTACTGGCTACCAACATCTTCCAGATGTACATGTTCTGGGAGCTTGTGGGTGTTTCTTCTTACCTGCTCATCGGTTTCTACTATCCTTTGAAGCCCGCTATCGCAGCATCTAAGAAGGCCTTCATCGTAACCCGTTTTGCTGATATGTTCTTCCTGATTGGTATCCTGACCTTCGGCTACTTCACCGACTCGTTCAGCTTCTCGTTTGCTGGCGACATCGTGATGGGCCAGGGCACTACCCCATTCATCGAGGGCAATATGGCCAAGGCCGTTGCTGCAGGTGGTTTCATCCTGCCTACCGCACTCGTTCTGATGTTCATCGGTGGTGCCGGTAAGAGTGCTATGTTCCCTCTGCACATCTGGCTGCCCGATGCCATGGAGGGTCCTACACCTGTATCTGCCCTGATTCACGCTGCTACGATGGTCGTAGCCGGTGTATTCCAGATTGCACGTATGTTCCCCCTCTGGATTGAGTATGCTCCTCAGGCTATGTCAATCGTGGTATGGGTGGGTGTCATCACCGCTTTCTATGCTGCTGCCGTGGCTTGCGCCCAGAGCGACATCAAGCGTGTGCTCGCCTTCTCAACCATCTCACAGATTGCATTTATGATGGTGGCTCTGGGTGTTTGCCTGCCTGGTCATCATGGTGCGCTGCTCGACAACCACGCTCAGCTGGGTTATATGGCTGGTATGTTCCACCTGTTTACCCACGCTATGTTCAAGGCTTGCCTGTTCCTGGGTGCCGGTTGTATCATCCACGCCGTTCACTCTAACGAGATGGCGCTGATGGGTGGTCTGCGCAAGTATATGCCTATCACGCACATCACCTTCCTCATCAGCTGTCTGGCTATCGCTGGTATCCCCTTCTTCTCGGGCTTCAGCTCAAAGGATGAGATTATCACCGCCTGCATGGCCTACAGTCCTGTGGTTGGCTGGATCATGACTGGTATCGCTGCAATGACGGCTTTCTATATGTTCCGTCTGTACTACGGTATCTTCTGGGGTACAGAGAACAAGGAGGCTCACGAGCATCACACACCACACGAGGCTCCTCTCACCATGACCTTGCCTCTGATTGTACTCTGCGTCATCACCGTTGGTGTGGGTGTTTACTCAACCCTCGCAGGCTTCCTGGGCTGGGGCGGCAGTTTCGGTTCATTTGTCTCTGCAGCCGGTACCGACTACATGATCCACTTCGACACTCAGATTGCTGCTACCTCAACGGTCATCGCTATCCTGAGCATCTGCCTGGCCACCTATATCTATAAAGGTGAGAGTCAGCCCGTTGCCGACCGTCTGTATAAGACGTTCCCCAAGCTGCATCGTGCTGCCTACAAGCGTTTCTATCAGGACGAGATCTGGCAGTTTGTCACCCACCGCATCATCTTCCGTTGCGTTTCTACACCTATTGCCTGGTTCGACCGCCACGTTGTTGACGGCACGTTCAACTTCCTGGCATGGGGTGCTAACGAAGGAGGTGAGAGTCTGCGTGCTTGGCAGAGTGGCGACGTGCGCAAGTATGCCGTATGGTTCCTCACAGGTACTGTAGCATTAACGCTCGTATTGCTCGCATTGTAAAGTCGTAATATCGTAATAACGAAATAACGTAATAACGAAAATGAATATATTAAGTTTATTCGTACTGATTCCCGCCCTGATGCTTCTGGGATTGTGGATTGCCCGCAACCTCAATCAGGTGCGTGGTGTGATGGTGGCTGGCTCTTCAATGCTGCTGGCCCTGTCAATATGGCTTTGCTATTATTTCGTAACCGAGCGTAATGCAGGTAACGATGCAGAGATGCTGCTCGTGGCTTCTACGCCTTGGTTCAAGCCCTTGAATATTGCCTACAGCGTTGGTGTTGACGGTATCTCTGTGGTGATGCTGCTCTTGTCAAGCATCATCGTGTTCACTGGTACCTTCGCCTCATGGCAGCTGAAGCCCATGACCAAGGAGTATTTCCTTTGGTTCACCCTCCTTTCTACAGGTGTATATGGATTCTTCATCTGCACCGACATGTTTACCATGTTCATGTTCTATGAGGTGGCCCTGATTCCTATGTACCTGCTGATTGGTGTATGGGGTTCTGGTCGCAAGGAGTACTCAGCCATGAAGCTCACCCTGATGCTGATGGGTGGTTCTGCACTGTTGATTCTCGGCGTACTGGGTATCTACTACTTCAGTGGTCATACCACAATGAACGTCAACGAGATTGCTGCTATGCACAACATCCCTGAGGAGGTTCAGAACGCTTTTTTCCCCTTCATCTTCATCGGTTTCGGTGTGCTGGGTGCTCTGTTCCCCTTCCACACATGGTCTCCTGATGGTCACGCATCTGCGCCTACAGCAGTATCTATGCTCCACGCTGGTGTGCTGATGAAGCTCGGAGGTTACGGCTGTTTCCGTCTGGCCATGTACCTGCTGCCCGACGCTGCACAGAACCTGTCTTGGATCTTCCTGATCCTGACTACTATCTCTGTGGTTTACGGTGCCCTGAGCGCTTGTGTACAGACCGACCTGAAGTACATCAACGCTTACTCTTCAGTATCTCACTGTGGCCTGGTGCTCTTCGCCCTGCTGATGATGCAGCAGACTGCCTGCACCGGTGCTATCCTGCAGATGTTGTCTCACGGTTTGATGACAGCCCTCTTCTTCGCCCTCATCGGTATGATCTATGGTCGTACGCACACCCGCGACATCCGCGAGTTGGCAGGACTGATGAAGATTATGCCTTTCCTGGCTGTGGGTTATGTCATCGCCGGTCTGGCTAACCTGGGTCTTCCCGGCTTCTCTGGCTTCATTGCAGAGATGACTATCTTCGTTGGTTCATTCGGAGCCCATGAGGTTGCTGGCGATCCTTCATCCTCATTCCGCATGGTAGCTACCATCATCGCATGTACATCTATTGTGGTGACCGCTGTCTATATCCTGCGTGTGGTAGGTAAGATTCTGTATGGCGAGGTGGAGAACAAGCACTTCCTGGAACTCACCGATGCTTCATGGGACGAGCGCGTTGCTGTATGCTGCCTCATCTTCTGTGTGGCTGGTCTGGGTTGCGCTCCCTTCTTCTTCAGCGATATGATTTCGCCCTCAGTAGGAAATATCTTAAGTTCAATTGGAGTCATGTAAAGGAGGAAAAGAAATGGATTACAGTCAATTTTTGAATATGATTCCCGAGGCAACCCTGATGTTGGCCTTGATTATAGTTTTCTGTGCAGACTTCGCATTGAGCAAGAGTCCCCGCAAGACCTATGTGCTGAGCATACTCACAGGCGCTCTGCTGCTCTGTCAGCTGGTGCCCTGCTTCTTGGCCGAGCCTGCAACAGCCTTCGGTGGCCTGTATGTATCATCTGCCATCGTTAATGTGATGAAGACCGTGCTCACACTGGGTACGTTCATTGTGGTGGTGATGTCACAGTCATGGTTGAACAATCACGCCACAAAGATTTCTGGCGAGTTCTACCTGCTGGTTATCTCTACCCTGCTGGGTATGTACATGATGATGTCTGCCGGACATTTCCTCATGTTCTTCCTCGGTCTTGAGATGGCATCTGTTCCTATGGCCTGCCTTGTGGCCTTCGATCGCTACAAGCAGAAGTCGGCCGAGGCTGCTGCCAAGTACATCCTCACCGCCACATTCTCAAGCGGCGTGATGCTTTATGGTATCTCTTTCCTCTATGGCGCAGTAGGTACTTTGTACTTCGATGATATGGCCGCTCAGATGCAGTTCACCCCACTCACTATCATGGGTATGGTGTTCTTCTTCAGCGGACTGGGCTTCAAGATCTCCCTGGTTCCCTTCCATTTCTGGACGGCCGACACCTACGAGGGTGCTCCTACCCCAGTAACAGGTTACCTGAGTGTTGTATCCAAGGGTGCCGCCACTCTGACGCTGGCTATCATCCTGATGCATGTATTCGGACGCCTCGTTGAATACTGGCAGCCCCTGCTCTGGATTGTCATCATGCTCACCATCACCGTGGGCAACCTGATGGCTATCCGTCAGAATGAGCTAAAGCGCTTCATGGCCTTCTCTTCTATCTCACAGGCTGGATATATCATGCTGGCAGTAGTAGGTAACAGCGCCGCCAGTCTCACCGCCCTGACATTCTATGTGCTGGTATATGTAGCAGCTAACATGGCTGTCTTCACCGTTATCAGCACCGTAGAGGAGAACAACGGCGGCAAGACTCAGATGAATGCGTACAACGGACTCTATCAGACCAACCCCAAGTTGGCTCTGCTGATGACGCTGGCACTCTTCTCACTGGCAGGCATTCCTCCTTTCGCAGGTATGTTCTCTAAGTTCTTTGTGTTCATGGCAGCAGTTGGTGGGCATGAGAGTGCACCTTTCTGGCCCTACTTTGTGGTGTTCATCGCACTTCTGAATACCGTAGTATCACTTTACTACTACCTGCTCATCGTGAAGGCCATGTATATTACTAAGGAAGAGAATCCGCTGCCCACCTTCAAGAATGGCGCCGCAATCAACTGGAGCCTTGCCATTTGCACCGTGGGTATCCTGCTCTTCGGTATCTGTTCTTGCATCTACGAATGGATTGACAAGGCTGCAGTAGCTATGTAAATTCTATCATATCGATAAATATTAAAACTGGAGGTATGCGTGATGAGCATATCTCCAGTTTTCTTTTCTATATTTTCAAAACAAAAATTATGGGCGTGATATTTTGAGAGTGGCACCAGCGCCATAGTCATCCTTTTTCAGGATAGATTCTACTTTCTCTGCATCGAAGGTCTTATAATCATAGGTAGGTATAAACTGCTTATAATTACCCTGAGACAGTTCTACGTCATCTATACCAAGGCAGTCCACAACCTTGATATTAAAATCCTTGCTGTTACGATAATCTTTCAGGGCATTCTGCTTTGCTTTCTCAGAGACGAAAGCGCATTTCTCTACATAGATATTAGAATAGACACCATAACCTATACAGTATTTATAATTATCACCGTCGTATAAACAGTTTACCACATGTACCTTACCAAAACGAACGCGCGGACAACGTTCAGAACATCCCTCGCCCCACCAGCAACAAATAAACGTACAGTTGAGATGACCTTCATCGATATCAGCTGTATTATTACTATTACCTATCAGGTTACAATTGCGATGATCATCACTTCCACCGCTGCCTCCAGCCATCGGTTCAATAAGATAATGGAAACGTGTCCAACTGACGCAGATACTATCAGAACCTTCCACTATGTCGAAATTACCATCAATGCCATCCTGTATATCACAGTGATCCACCCACACGTTCTTGGCACCTACCAAGCAGATGTTATCACTATAGTTAGCATCAATATCATAGGCACCAGGTCCTTTCAGAGTCAGATTGCGTATAATGACATTCCTACTGCCTTTCAAAAGGAATATTCCAGCTTTTTCGCTACGGTTCAGGTTACTGATGGTGGCACCCTGAAGACCTATAATTGACTTATTGGAACCAACTAAAAGCATTGAGTCGAGACTGATATTACCCTGCACATATACAGTTGCCTGGTTGGTACCACTCACGGCTGATTGCAGTTGTGAAGCAGTTGTTACCACTATAACTTTTTGGTTGTTACCACCAGTAGTGTTCTCACCGAAGCCTATAGGTTTCAGACTGTCGTAGGTTGAAGAGATAATCTTGTTCTCTGACGGACTATCGTCATCAGAACAAGCAGTGATAAAACAAGACATAACAAGCATAACGCTTGCAAACATTAGATTGTAGTGTTGATGATTGTAATTTAAAAACATACGCATTAGATTAAATTATTAATTATTTTCACGACGGCAAAGATACAAATAAAATTGGATAAAGAAAAGAAATATTGAAAAAATTTTAAAACCATGATTATGTATAGCACTGAAGTTAATCTATTGAGAGATTGGCAATCCATATAAAAACAGAGCCCTCGAGGTAATTACCATCGAGAGCCCTTTCTTGTAGTATATTATAATATAAGTGGATGAAATCAGAACATCATTGGTCCACCGAATCCGCCGCGTCCGCCGCCAAAGCCGCCGCCACGATTGCCACCACGGTTACCACCGCGACCGCCACCGAAGCCACCCATTCCGGGACCCATACCGCCCATGCCGTTGTGCATCTGCTGACGAGAAGCTTTTGTGCCGAAAAGGTTCAAGCGATAGTTGACACGAAGCATCACGTAACTGGTGATTGCGTTATACTCGGTATCGTTGCGTGAGAAGGCGTTGACCATACGAGAGAAGTTTGACTGCTGATGCAGGATGTCATAGAACTCGAGGCGTACAGAGAGGGGCTTACCCTGAAGGAAACTCTGCGCAATCTGGGCATTCCAGATGAGTTCGTCGGTATTAGCAGATGCATCGCTGAAACCACGACGGCTGGCCATGCCTACGTTGGTAGTGAACTGTGTACCCCAAGGAGCATTGATGGTAGTATTGAAACCATAGTTGAAGCTCCAGGTGTTCAGGTTGGAATTAGCCTGCAGGGCATTAGAGTTGTGGTTGTAGTTCACGCTACCGTTAAGCTCTACCTCCAACCAGTCGTTACGATAGCTGAAGCCCAAGCGCTCACGCAGGGTTGTAGCCTTGGTGGTAGATTTCGTTGTAGTCTTACTGCTGCCATCATAGAAATATCCAACGTTGTTGTTGTAGTTCACACCAGTCTCAGTATTCACATTGAAGTAACCAAGTGTGTCGAGTGCGACATTGTACATCACGCTACCACCTGCACTCCACTGTCCGTTGATATTCACAGGCTGTGACTTGGTTCCACCAGTCTCAAAGATATACTCCGTGCGCTGTGCAATGCTGTTGCTGGTGGTTGAGAAGTTCAAGTTAGCATTGATGAACTGTGAATGGCTCTCTATGAAATTATTGAAACGCAGGTTAAGACTTTGTGTGAACGAAGGTTTCAAACCTGAGTTACCCGTACGTACATTCAGAGGGTCGGTATTATCTTCAATCTCAAGCAGGTCGGTCATTGAAGGTTGGCTGCTTGAACCGCGATACTCCAAGCGCAACTGACCACGCTCACCAATACGATAGCGGAAATTAGCAGTAGGACTCCAATTGACCACAGTACGAGTGGTATCAATCTTGTTACCCAGATAATCCTGATGGAACTTAGAGAGCTGAGGTACGATCTGTACACCGAAGTTCAAGTCGTACTTAGGCTGAATGATACGCAGCATGACCTCAGCCGTATGTGTATAGTTCTTGTAGTTTGAGAAACGACTCAGGTCGTCATCGAGGAACTCGGTATAGCTATGACCGTTCAGACGATTGAATATAGAACCCCAATCGCGATATTCCGGATAAACACCTGTCATGTCATATTGACGTGTAGGATCGCCATCCTTCCAGAAGTCATAGGTATTACGTTCACTCTTGGTATAGCTATACTGGAACTGGTAGCTGAACTGCAGGAAGGTACGACGTGTGAGAGGTTCGCTATAGGTAGCCTGAACGCCGTAGCTGTAGTTCTTCTGTGGGGTTACATTATAACGGTTTGTCTGATAGGTAGAGTCGCCGGTGAGCAACTGATACAGACCTACAAGGCTGTTTGAGAACTGCTGTGAACCACCATCACTATAGTTGAAAGTAGAACGCAGCGTGATATTTCTACCGGTATTACTGAGCTTACGGTTAATCTGCAAGGTAGCACCCAGACGCTTGGAATCGCTATAGTTCATTCCGCCATTTACACGGTTATTGACAACAAACGAAGAGTCGATGCCCAACATGGTAGCAACCATTCCACTGATATTATCCGTAGAGGATACATAGTCATAGGGATTGACGCTGAATGTACCTGATTCGTTCTTAGACTGTCCGTCATTTGTATTGTAGCTCCATGTAGGACGCAGACTGATGTTCCAGGCAGTATCGGGAGTCCACTCAACACGACCCTGGGCACTCCAGCTGTTTGAACGGGAGAAACTTCTATTGACTGACTCAGAGAAGGGTGACGTAGGATTCATAAAACTCTCAGAAGATGAACGAGACCATGTATCGCCGTCACGATGGTTCCATGTTACAGATCCGTCGAGCAGCAGAAGGTCTGTCTTCTCATAGTTCAGGTTCACCATAGCCATCTTTGATGACTGCAAGCCGCTACGGCCACCACCACCGAAACGGCCACCGAAGCCACCGCCACCGAAGCCCATGTCATTGACATTGTTAGCATTGAGCATTGACATCACACGGGTGTTTTCACGCATCACAGCACCGAAGGCACGACCTGTATAGCGATTCTTTGTACCCACACCGGCATCGACATTGGCAAACATACCACGATTCATACCAGCTTTCAGGCCAAAGTCAAGCACAGTAGTCTCGTTACCATCATCGATACCTGTGATACGGCTCAGGTCGCTCTTCTCATCGTAGGTCTTGATACGCTCTACGATACTGGTAGGCAGATTCTTCATGGCAGTCTGGGTGTCGCCTGTCATGAACTCCTTACCGTCAACCTTGATTTTCTTCACCTGTTTACCATTGATGGTGATAGTACCATCATCTGACACCTGAGCTCCAGGCAGACGCTTCACGAGCTCCTCAACAACAGAACCCTCGGGAGTCTTGTATGCGCCCGCGTTATAAATAACGGTATCGCCCTTTGAATAAACACGAGCCTGGTTCTTGACTACAGTTGCGCCTTTCAGCATGACGGCATCTACCTTCATAGATGTTGTGCCAAGATTTACAGGCTTGCCTGCCATCGTTACACTACTAACCTGTGTCTTGTAACCTACATACGTTACACGGACCAGGTACTTGCCGTCAGCAGGAGCTGTCAGCGTGTACTGACCATTCATGTTGGTCACGGCATGTGTCACAGAAGTACTGTCTGTTTTCAACAGCGATACAGTGGCCTGGATGACTGCCTCGTTGGCTTCATCAACCACTTTACCGGTAATTGTTCGCTGTGCTTGCATTGATAGGGCCGAAAGCGTGACGGCCATCAAAAGTAAGAATCGCTTCATTTGTTATCTCTAGTTTTAATTATTTTCAACTGATGATATGACGTTGGTCTTCTTTGAAAGTTTAATCTACACTCATATTTTTTTCACACCTTTAAATCTTTAAATTCTTTAACGTATCTGAATCATCTCACTTTACAAAAAATTCGTATCTTTGCACTCCAAATTGAACAATATATATGGCAGAACAAAATACGCCACGACGCAGACAAAGTCGTCAACAACAACCTGTAGACAATACATACGCTCATTTGCAACCGCAAGCTCTTGATGTAGAGCGTGCCGTATTAGGTGCCCTTCTTGTAGACAAGGACGCCTATTCCGTAGTATGTGAGATACTGAAACCTGAGAGTTTCTACGAACCACGCAATAGGATTATCTACGAGGCTATTCAGCATTTGTCAATGAATGAACAGCCAGTCGACGTACTCACCGTAGCCGATCAGCTGGCACACACCGGACAACTGGAGGAAGTCGGCGGACCTGCCTATATTGCCGAGATATCTTCACGTGTTGCTTCTTCGGCCCATGTGGAGTATCATGCACGAATCATTGCCCAAAAATCACTTGCCAGACAGTTAATACAATTTGCCAGCGACATTGAGACGAAGGCATTCGACGAGACGGTCAATGTTGATGACTTGATGCAGCATGCTGAGGGTTCTCTCTTCGAGTTGTCGCAGAAAAACATGAAGAAAGACTACACGCAGATTGACCCTGTTATTGCGCAGGCTGTCAAGGTGATTCAGGATGCTGCCAAGAACAAGGATGGTCTTACGGGTATTCCAACAGGTTATCATGGCCTGGATGACAAAACCAGCGGATGGCAACCTTCAGACTTGGTGATTATTGCCGGACGACCTGCCATGGGTAAGACAGCTTTTGCACTGTCTATGGCTAAGAATATCGCAGCTGACTACCAGGTTCCTCTAGCTTTCTTCTCATTGGAAATGTCGAACCAGCAGCTGGTGAACCGACTGCTGTCTAATGTCTGCGAAGTATCAGGTAAGAAGATTCTGAACGGACAGTTGCAGCCCGACGAGTGGGACCGACTCGATAAGCGAATCAACAATCTGCTGGGTGCACCTATCTATGTTGATGACACACCCGGTCTGTCGGTTTTTGAGTTACGTACAAAAGCACGTCGTCTGGTACGTGAACACGGCGTAAAGATTATCATGATTGACTACCTGCAGCTGATGAATGCCAACGGTATGCGTTTCTCCAGTCGTCAGGAAGAGGTGTCAACGATCAGTCGTTCTCTGAAAGGTCTGGCAAAGGAGCTGGACATCCCCATCCTGGCACTGTCACAGTTGAACCGTGGTGTAGAGAGCCGTGAAGGTCTTGAAGGTAAACGACCACAGTTGAGCGACTTGCGTGAGTCAGGTGCTATTGAGCAGGATGCCGATATGGTACTTTTCGTACACCGTCCTGAATACTACCATATTTTCCAGGATGATAAAGGACGCGACCTGCACGGTATGGCTGAGATTATCATTGCCAAACACCGTAAAGGTGCTACAGGTGATGTACTTCTGACTTTCCGCGGTGAATATACCCGATTCGAGAATCCTGAGGACGGCCGGTTAGGTCCTATGAGTCCACAGCCAGGTGGCGAGATTCTAAGTTCAAAGGTTAATGGTGACGACAATGGCGCTCCCCTACCCAACGATTTTGACTCCTTTGGCGGAGGAATGCCAATCCCACCACCATCCAACGAGCCAATGCCATTTTAGAAATAAAAAGTGCAGTCATTTACTTTAAGGTTACAAAAAATTGTTGTATCTTTGCACTCGATTTCAGTAAATACATATTCAGATTAGCGTTTTGATAGAGAAGCATATAGTCATAGAAGATGTAGACCCAGTAATGTTTTATGGGGTTGGAAATGCGCACCTGCAGATGTTGCGCGCATTATATCCGAAACTTCGCATCGTGGCTCGTGATAATGTGATACGTATTATGGGCGACGAAGAACAGATGGCTGCTTTCGAGGAAAGCACGGAGAAGATGCGCCAGCATATCGTAAAATTCAATTCTATCAGCGAAGAAGACATCCTTGATATAATAAAAGGTAAGCGCACGCGCGATGATGTGCCTGAAGGGGTGATAGTATATTCTATTGCCGGACGTCCCATCAAAGCCCGGAGCGAGAATCAGCAGCGACTTGTAGATGCCTATCAGAATAATGACATGGTGTTTGCCGTAGGTCCTGCCGGAACAGGTAAGACTTATCTGTCCATAGCTTTGGCTGTCAAGGCGCTAAAGGAAAAGACAGCAAAAAAGATTATCTTGAGCAGACCTGCCGTAGAAGCTGGTGAAAAACTGGGATTCCTGCCTGGCGATATGAAGGACAAGATTGACCCCTATCTGCAACCGCTCTACGATGCGCTCGAGGATATGATACCACAGGTCAAGCTTCAGGACATGATGGAGAAGCATGTCATACAGATTGCACCGCTGGCATTCATGCGTGGACGCACGCTGAGTGATGCTGTGGTGATTCTCGATGAAGCACAAAACACAACCCCCGCCCAGATTCGGATGTTCCTGACGCGCATGGGATGGAACACCAAGATGATTATTACGGGCGACATGACTCAAATTGACCTTCCCCACTCACAGAAAAGCGGACTCATAGAAGCCCTGCACATTTTGAATAATGTAGAGGGCATCGGCGTTGTCAACCTGAACGGCAAGGACATTGTACGCCATAAACTGGTGACACGCATCGTCAACGCATACGAGAATTTCGATAAAGAATATAAAAACAACAATGAAAGCATTAACAAAGACTGACTTCAACTTCGAAGGACAGAAGAGTGTTTACCACGGTAAAGTCCGTGACGTGTACAACATCAATGACGATCTGATGGTGATGGTTGCCACAGACCGTATCTCAGCATTCGATGTGGTGCTACCCAAGGGAATCCCCTTCAAGGGACAGGTATTGAACCAAATTGCAGCCCAGTTCCTGGATGCAACTACTGACATCTGTCCCAACTGGAAACTGGCTACCCCCGATCCTATGGTTACCGTGGGACTGAAATGCGAGGGCTTTCGTGTTGAAATGATTATCCGTTCAATCCTTACAGGTTCTGCATGGCGCGAATACAAGAACGGATGTCGTGAGTTGTGTGGTGTTAAACTGCCCGATGGCATGCGCGAGAACGAGCGTTTCCCAGAGCCAATTATCACACCTACAACGAAAGCTGACGAAGGTCACGACATGAATATCTCCAAGGAAGAGATTATCGCACAGGGTATCGTTTCTGCAGAAGATTATGCAATCATGGAGGACTATACACGTAAGATTTTCGCTCGTGGACAGGAGATTGCAGCTAAACGCGGTCTGATTCTTGTTGATACCAAGTATGAGTTTGGAAAGCGCGACGGAAAGGTATACCTCATTGACGAGATTCATACACCAGATTCATCACGCTACTTCTATGCTGATGGTTATGAGGAGAAACTCGCCAAGGGCGAGCCACAGAAACAGCTCTCTAAGGAGTTTGTTCGCCAGTGGCTTATTGAGCACAACTTCATGAACGAGCCTGGACAAACTATGCCTGAGATTACTGACGAGTATGCAGAGAGCGTATCAGAGCGTTACATTGAACTCTATGAGCACATCACCGGCACCAAGTTCGACAAGGCTGCTGAGGAAGGAGATATCGCCGCACGTATTGAGCGTAACGTCAGCGAATGGCTGAAAACAAGATAATGTATAAACAGGAAGAGATAAAACCCTACCACGAGGGTGAGAAGGCACAGCAGGTGGAGCAGATGTTTGATAACATCGCTCCCACCTACGATGCGCTCAATCACCGGCTTTCTTGGGATATAGACAAGGGATGGCGCAAAAAGGCCATCAAGCAGTTAGCTCCCTTTGCACCCCAGACTATGCTCGACATAGCTACGGGTACAGGGGACTTTGCCATTTTATCGGCTCAGATGTTGCATCCCAGGAAACTGATAGGTGCCGACATCAGCGAGGGTATGATGGAGATTGGCAGGAAAAAAGTGAATATTCTTGGTTTGCAGGACACTATCTCATTTGCAAAGGAGGATTGTCTGCATTTGAGCTATGAAGACAATACTTTTGATGCTGTCACAGCCGCCTTTGGCATTCGCAATTTTGCTGATCTGGACAAGGGACTCAGTGAGATGTGTCGCGTATTAAAACCAGGCGGACATCTCAGCATCGTAGAACTGACCACTCCCGTGTCGTTCCCTATGAAACAACTCTTCCATATCTATTCTCACACGGTGTTACCTGTCTACGGACGCCTTATCTCAAAAGACACCAGCGCCTATTCATATCTGACAAAGACAATTGAAGCATTCCCCCAGGGCGAAAGAATGCAACAGATTCTGTGTCAGGCAGGCTTTAAGGAGGCTACATTCAAACGCCTTACTTTCGGAATATGTACGATGTATTTCGCAACTAAATAATAAACCGACATTATGGACAAGTATGGACTTATAGGTTTTCCATTGGGGCATTCTTTCTCAATCAATTACTTTAACCAAAAGTTTGCTGACGAGGGAATCAATGCCAAGTACATGAACTTTGAGATTCCAACCATCGAAGCGCTTGCAGAAGTGCTTGACCAGAATCCTGAGCTCAAAGGACTGAATGTTACGATTCCCTACAAACAGAAAGTGATGGAGTATTTGGACCAGATCAGTCCAGAAGCTCGTGCTATCGGTGCCGTCAACGTGATAAGGGTGACACATGAAGGTAATGACATCAAGCTGAAAGGTTTTAACTCTGACGTTATCGGATTTACACAGAGCATTGAGCCCATGCTGGAGTCCTACCACAAGAAAGCGTTGGTATTAGGTACCGGTGGTGCCTCAAAAGCCATCTCGTATGGATTACAGTCATTGGGGTTAGAGACTGTCTACGTCAGCCGCTATCAACGTCCGGACACCATCTGCTACGAAGATATCACACCAGAGGTCATCAAAGAATATAATGTCATAGTTAACTGTACACCAGTAGGCATGTTCCCCAAGACTGAAGAATGTCCGAAACTGCCCTATGAATCAATGGATGAAAAGAACATCCTCTATGATCTTATCTATAATCCCGACGAGACCTTATTTATGAAAAAAGGTGCAGAACGAGGCGCTAGCGTTAAAAACGGATTGGAAATGCTTCTTTTGCAGGCTTTTGCCTCTTGGGAGTTCTGGAATGGTAAAGAGAAATAACTGATAGGAAGATGGAAACAGCCTGGACGATTTTTAGCCTCTACGTCATTATCTTCGGTAGCTTGATTGCCGGAGGACTATATGCTGAGCGTTCAAGCAACAATGAACGACAGGCATTAATCAGGAATAAGAAGAATAAACTGAAAGCCTGTGCACAGAAATACAATATTCAGATAAAGTCTTTGGAACAATCCTATAAGGAAGACAAGAAGGCACTCAGAACGAAGCAGAATATCTTTCAGAAACTGACGGGTCAGAACACGACTTCCCTTAGAAGAGAATACCAAAGCAGATATACGCACGAAAAGAAACAATATACCAATGAGGTCCGTCAGATAATACACGAGTGGAACGCTCAGGGTAAAAACAACCGCAAGTGGACTATCTATTGGAAAGGACTTATTGTCATTGGCGCTATCGTTTCTTTGGGTGCATGCACACACGCTTTAGATGAAATCGGAGAAGATGAAGACTATTTATCTTACTCCAACACGACAGAGCATTACTGGCGGGCAGAGGATATTCCGATGCCTCATCTGAAGGACGGAAGACGTTACGTTTCTAATCCAGACAGCATCATCAGTCAGGAAACGGTCAGCCGCCTCGATGCCAAACTCAAGCAGTTGGACGACTCGCTGGGCATTGAATCTGTCGTTACAGTTGTCAGTCATGTGGAAGGTGCTGATATTGAAGGCTTTGCTCAAAAAATCTTTGATATTTACAAAGTAGGAAAGAAAGACTACGGACTGGTAATGGTACTAGCCTACGATGATCATAAGTTCCGCACTCAGACCGGTAGAGCCCTGGAAGCCGAACTGACCGACGTAGAATGTTTCCGACTGCAGGAGCACTACCTCATACCCAGTATGAAAGCTGAATTACCTGATAGCGGACTCATCTATATGGTTGATGCCATCTATAACACTCTGCAAGGCAAGGAACTGCCAGAGATGGCGGAACTCACGCCAAAGAGTAGCACAAGCAGTGATGACGAGGATGTCCCCCTGTTGCCATTCCTCTATCTCGTTATTCTAATCGGATGGGGTATCATGTATTACGCGATGGCCAGCCGCTTAGGATGGAACCTGATGGCTTACGCCCTTGGTATGTTACGCCCCAACCCGTTTGTTGAGAAGAGCCACTATACCGGCCCCGTTATTATCGGTACAGGCGGCGGTCGCAGTAGCGGCTTTGGAGGAGGCTTTGGAGGAGGCAGTTTCGGAGGTGGCTTCAGCGGCGGTAGCAGTGGTGGCGGTGGTGCCACATCCAGCTGGTAATCAGTCAAGAAGATATTAATCATAAAAAACAAATAGAAATTATGAAAAAAAGTTATGTTGTTTTAATCGTTGTAGCAGTGATCGCCATTGCTCTCTTTGGATGCTTTGGATGGGTGAAGAGTACCTACAACGGAATGGTTAGCGTAGAGGAAGAAGCTACAACAGCTTTGGCCAACGTACAGTCGGCCTATCAGCGTCGTGCCGATCTGATTCCTAATCTGGTTCAGACAGTAAAGGGCTATGCCTCTCATGAAAAAGAGACTCTGGAAGGCGTTGTCAACGCCCGTTCAAAGGCTACCAGCATCACGCTGAATGCCGAGAATATCAAGGAATATCAGCAGGCTCAGGGCGAGTTATCAAGTGCTCTGGGACGACTCATTGCTATCGGTGAGGCTTATCCTGACCTGAAGGCCAACGAGAATTTCCGTGAACTGCAGGTACAACTGGAGGGCACAGAGAACCGTATCAACGTGGAGCGCAACAACTTCAACAAGGCCGTTCAAACGTATAATGTCGCCATTCGCAAGTTCCCCAGCAACCTGTTGGCTGGCATCTTTGGTTTTGAGAAGATGGATAAGTTCGAGGCTGCCGCAGGTTCTGAGAATGCTCCTAAAGTTGAATTTTAAGCAAGCGAAGTACGCTTCAAAAGAAATTGTACCAATAAGGAATTATGAGTAATAACCGCTATATGCAGCGTGGCGTCAGTGCCGCAAAGGAAGATGTCCACGCAGCCATCAAGAACATTGACAAGGGACTCTATCCACAGGCTTTCTGTAAGATTATCCCTGATATCCTGGGGGGCGACCCTGAGTATTGTAACATCATGCATGCCGACGGTGCAGGAACCAAGTCGTCGTTGGCCTACATGTATTGGAAAGAGACGGGCGACCTCTCTGTATGGAAAGGCATTGCGCAGGATGCCATCGTGATGAATACAGACGACCTGCTCTGTGTAGGTGCCGTGGACAATATCCTGGTATCTTCTACCATCGGACGTAACAAGATGCTGGTACCAGGTGAGGTCATCTCGGCTATCATCAATGGTACGGATGAGTTGCTCAGCGAGCTCCGTGAGATGGGTATCGGTATCTATCCTACTGGTGGTGAGACAGCCGATGTTGGCGACCTTGTTCGCACCATTATCGTTGACTCTACCGTTACCTGTCGCATGAAGCGCAGCGATGTCATCAACAATGCCAATATCCGTCCTGGCGATGTTATCGTTGGTCTCTCTTCTACTGGACAGGCCACATACGAGAAACGCTACAATGGCGGTATGGGCAGTAACGGTCTGACTTCAGCCCGCCATGATGTATTCTCAAAATATCTGGCAGAGAAATATCCCGAGAGTTTCGACCACGCCGTTCCTAATGATTTGGTATATAGCGGCAAGTATAAACTTACTGATGCTGTAGAAGGCTCTCCCGTTGATGCTGGTCAGCTGGTTCTCTCTCCCACCCGCACCTACGCACCCGTCATCAAGCGTCTGCTGGATGAGATTCGTCCCGAGATCCACGGTATGGTACACTGTACTGGTGGTGCTCAGACCAAGGTTCTGCATTTTGTCAATGACAACTGTCGTGTCATCAAGGACAATATGTTCCCCGTTCCTCCCCTCTTCCGTGCTATCCACGAATGTTCTGGCACCGATTGGAAGGAGATGTATCAGGTCTTCAATATGGGGCATCGTATGGAAATCTACGTACGTCCTGAGATGGCAGAAAAAGTTATCGAGATATCGAAGTCATTCAATATCGACGCACAGGTAATCGGTCATATTGAAGAAGGACAGCGCTCATTAACGATTAAGAGTGAGTTCGGAACCTTTGAATATTAATAGGTTTGGAACCTTAGAATACCAATAAATTAAAAGCCCTGACTTAGTTGAATTAGTCAGGGCTTTTCTTATCATCTTATTCAAGATATCATTCATCCATCAGCTTACGATAGCGCACACGTTTGGGCTCTTCCAGTCCTAAGCGCTGAGCCTTATTCGTCTCGTATTCGCTGTAGTTACCCTCAAAATAGAAGACATTACCATCGCCCTCGTAAGCAAGGATATGCGTACAGATACGATCCAGGAACCAACGGTCGTGACTGATGATGACAGCACAACCGGCAAAAGCCTCCAAACCTTCCTCTAGTGCACGTAGTGTGTTCACGTCAATATCATTGGTTGGCTCGTCGAGAAGCAAGACGTTGCCCTCCTGCTTCAAAGCGATAGCCAGGTGAAGACGGTTACGCTCACCACCAGAGAGCACCCCGCATTTCTTCTCCTGATCAGCACCGCTAAAATTGAAACGACTCAGATAAGCTCGAACATTAATGTCGCGTCCGCCCATGCGTATTGTTTCGTTACCTTGGCTCACAACCTGATAAACACTCTTCTCCGGGTCGATATCCTTATGCTGCTGGTCAACGTATGACAGTTTCACAGTCTCACCAACCTCAAAAGTGCCAGCATCAGCTTGTTCCAAGCCCATGATAAGACGGAACAAAGTAGTCTTACCTGCACCATTAGGTCCGATAACACCAACGATGCCATTAGGTGGCAGACTGAAGTTAAGGTCGCTGAACAGCGTCTTGTCACCATAAGCCTTCGCCACATGGACAGCCTCAATAACCTTATTACCCAGACGTGGTCCGTTGGGGATATAGATCTCCAACTTCTCCTCCTTCTGTTTCTGTTCCTCATTCAACATCTTGTCGTATGAGTTCAGACGAGCCTTTCCCTTTGCCTGACGTGCCTTCGGTGCCATACGCACCCACTCCAGCTCGCGCTCCAACGTCTTGCGACGCTTTGAGGCGGCCTTCTCTTCCAGCGCCAGACGCTGACTCTTCTGTTCCAGCCATGAAGAGTAGTTACCTTTCCAGGGAATACCCTCACCACGATCCAGTTCCAGAATCCACTCAGCCACATCGTCCAGGAAGTAACGGTCGTGCGTCACGGCAATCACCGTACCCTCATACTGCTGCAGATGTTGCTCCAACCAGTCGATACTCTCAGCATCCAGATGGTTGGTAGGCTCATCGAGGAGCAGCACATCAGGTTTCTGAAGGAGTAATCGGCAGAGCGCCACACGACGACGCTCACCACCAGAGAGATTCTTCACGCTCCAATCGCCCGGAGGACAGTTAAGTGCCGCCATGGCGCGGTCCAGTTTAGAGTCCATGTTCCATGCATCGGTAGCATCAATAATGTCCTGCAGTTCAGCCTGACGATTCATCAGTTTCTCCATCTTATCAGGATCCTCATAGTATTCCGGCAAACCAAACTTTACATTAATCTCATCATATTCAGCCAATGCATCATACACATGCTGAACGCCTTCCATCACGTTCTCCTTGACGGTCTTCTCTTCATTAAGAGGTGGCTCCTGTGGAAGGTAGCCCACGCTATAGCCGGGGCTCCATACCACGTCGCCTTGATATTGTTGGTCCAGTCCGGCAATGATTTTCATCAATGTGGACTTACCTGCACCGTTCAGACCAATGATACCAATCTTGGCACCATAGAAGAAACTGAGGTAAATATTCTTAAGAACTTGTTTCTGATTTTGCTGAATGGTCTTGCTTACGCCAACCATTGAGAAAATCACTTTCTTGTCGTCAACTGTAGCCATATTTCTAAGTGAATAGTGAATAATTTCACTTGTTATTTCTCAAACTTCTTACCTGTTTGCTTAACGATTTCGCGTGCATACTTCTCAGAATAACCAGGACGCTTCACCGTAGCACCAAGTCCGTACTTTGTACGGGTGAACTGACCATTCTCCTCTGGCTTAACTGTCATATCGTTATACTTTACGATAAGATAAGTAGCCAGTTTCTGCCAACGAGCCAACATCTGTTCAGCCTTCTCTGCTGTATAGGCTGTGAGATATTTTGTACGTGCTGCCTCGTCGAGTGTCAGCGCCTTATCCTCAACCTCTTTCTGAGCACGGAAATATGAATTATCCAGCGAGTCGCGAACCTCCTTCAAGGATGGGAAAAGCATAGAGTAACGTGGATAAACCATGTTGCTCACCCAGTTCTGTACCCAGAAAGCATTGTCCATGGAGAAGTTCAGCTCATCAGCACCTGGTGTGTCGTAAGGACGGGGAGCCTTCGTAGCACAGCAATACACAGGTGTGAAAGGTACCATATTACCATCATCATTGGCAAACCAGAAACAGCCACCAATCTGACGTGGCAACCAAGAACGCATCTGACTTACAAACACAAAGCCGGCCTGCTGTGTAGATACGGGACGCTCATTGAAATACTCCTTGCCATCCACCTTATAATAAAGAGGTGTAGGACGATAGGGCATTTCCCAGATACCACCGCCCATGTCGCTATCCAGCGCAAATGGTGTATCCTCGAAATGGTCGCGCATAGCCGTTTCCACATCCTGCACAGAGAGTTTCTTATTGGGCTTCACCCACAGAGGCATCACCTCTGCGTTAGCATCATGACCTTCAGCCCAGGGGATATAACGGTCCATACCATCGGCATAACGGTTGAAGAAACTCCATACACGTGCATCACAGATACGACGACCTGAAAAATCAGGAGCAGCATAGGCAGCATTATAACTGAAGTCCTCATCCTTACCCTTGAACCATCCCATCTTACGGGCGTAAGAGACCACGTTCTTGGAGTAGCGCACATTCTCCTTGTCCTTCATATTAAACTTTGTGATACGACTCTGGTTAGCATGACCGCAAATCATATCATCTGGTATGCGCAGAGCCACCCATACCGTGCGGCCCTTCTCCACCTTTCGGTCGCTGGCGCAACCCATCATTTCCATAATCCAAGCCTCGTTGGGGTCGCAGATGGTGAAGGTCTCACCCTCAGAACAATAGCCGTACTGCTCCACCAGTGACGTCATGATATCAATAGCCTGACGAGCCGTCTTAGCACGCTGCAGGGTGATATAAATCAGAGAACCATAGTCGATGATACCTGTGGTATCCACCATTTCCTCACGACCACCAAAGGTTGTCTCACCAATAGTTACCTGCCATTCGTTGATATTGCCGATGACATTATAAGTCTCCTCAGCTTCCAGGATTTCTCCACCATATTTATTCGTGTCCCAGTCATACACCTGACGCATCGTTCCTTTCGGATGCTTGGCGGCAGGCTGATGCTTCAATCCCTGAAACATGCCATAACTGTCGGCACTATAAGAACAAATCACAGAGCCATCTACAGAGGCCTTTTTACCTACAATAAAATTAGTACAAGCCATTGCTCCCGCCGTAGCAACGAGCATGGCTGATAAAATCAGTTGTCTTTTCATTATTTATTTAATAATCAGTTTATCGCTGCCTGCAGCCTTGAAACTCATGTCCAGTCCTTTCACCGAGTGTGTGAGTGCACCAAACGAGATGAAGTCAACTCCCGCCTTGGCATAGGGAACCATTGTGTCGTAGGTAATACCACCACTTGATTCGGTCTCAGCACGTCCGTTGACAATCTTCACCGCCTTCTCAGTATCCTCAGGTGTGAAATTGTCAAACATGATGCGGTCGCATCCCTCGGCCAGAGCCTCGTCCAGCTCTTTGAAGTTACGCACCTCGCACTCTATCTTCAGGTCTTTGCCGTTATCCTTGCAATACTGCTTAGCACGCGAGATGGCATTATGCACGCCACCACAGAAATCAATATGATTATCCTTCAGCAGGATCATATCAAACAAGCCGATACGATGGTTCATACCGCCACCAATCTTCACAGCCTCCTTCTCAAGCATACGCATACCTGGTGTTGTCTTACGGGTATCGAGTACGCGTGTCTTCGTGCCTGCATCAATCAGCGCCTGCTGATATTTGTGCGTCATTGTGGCAATGCCACTCATACGCTGCAGGATATTCAACATCAGGCGCTCCGTCTGCAACAAACTCTGTTCCTTGCCTTTCACACTCATCACGATGTCACCTGGCTTCACATGCGCACCATCCTCAATATACACCTCTACTTGCAATTCAGGGTCAAAACGACGGAATACCTCCTTGGCAATCTCCACGCCAGCAAAGATACCCTCCTCCTTAATCAGCAGTTTTGACTCACCCATGGCATCCTTAGGGATACAGCACAACGTGGTGTGGTCACCGTCACCAATATCCTCAGCAAAAGCGAGGTCAATCAGTTTATCGTTCAGTTCTTCTACACTTAACATAATTTCTTCACTACTTTATTACTCAAAGTAAATACCAAGTCCCAGACGGATACCGAAACCGCTATACTCCGTCACATCCTTTGTACTGAGGTTGTAATATACCTCCGGTTCGATGGTCACGGTACGGTTCAGGAAAAAGGCGTAGCCACACTGGGCACTGGGCACAAAATCCTTACGGATAGGACTGTTCACATAATTGGCGCTGGCTCCCAGGTATAAGCCGTTCTGCTCAATATAGTAGCGCAGACCGGCACCAAGTGTAAACGTATCGTCGCCTACCTTATGCCAGTCGTAACCCAATGTACCCGTTATCATCCAGTCATCTTCAAACAGATAACCACACTTGGCATTCAGGTCCATGTGCCAACTCTGATTCTTGCTCCAGTTGAGGTCGAAATTAGACAATCCTGCAGAAGCATAGTATTTATCCTTAGCAAATGGCAGACGATCTTGTGTCTGAGCCTGGCCTGCGACTGAGAACATCAGTCCGCAAAGCATCGTAAACAGTAATTTTTTCATAATCGATATCTTTTAATTAATAATTATTCGTTGTCTCGTTATATCGTTATCACGTTGTTACGTTATCGTGACATTAAAAAATTTGCTCCGTTAGCAGATACACCACACTCACCACCGTCATGAATACGGCAGGAACCAGCGAAATCCAGTAGTTCTTCTTCTGTTGATACAGATAAACCGTGATAGCCCATAGTGTGAAGACAGACAAGGTTTGGTTACTCCAGCCGAACCAGCTCCAGATGACGTCAAAGCCTTCAGGGTTGGCCATCTGCCAAATAAGCAGGGCGATAACAGTCGCAAACATGGGAATGCAGACATACAGACGCTTGCGCACCGTCTTCTGCTCCAGGTGGATGAAATCAGCAATGATGAGTCGTGCTGAGCGTAACGCCGTATCACCACTGGTGATAGGTGCAGCCACTACACCCAGAATGGCCAGAATACTTCCAAAGAGCCCCAGCCAGTTGTCGCACACCATACTCACAATTGCCGGTGCCTTACTGATGATCTCCTCACCACCAGCCATCTCCTGATATCCAGGTGTTGGCTCATTGTAGAAGAAATACATAGCTACCGTAGCCCAGATAAGAGCTACCAGACCCTCAGTAATCATAGCGCCGTAGAATATAGGACGACCCATCTTCTCACTCTTCACGCAACGCGCCATCAACGGACTCTGCGTGGCGTGGAAGCCACTGATAGCACCACAGGCAATAGTGATGAACAGACAGGGGAAGATGCTCTTCGTTGTGAGCGAGGCCTCTCCAACGCCCTCCCACACCTCAGGGATATCTGGCATCTTCACAAACAGCATCGCCATCAGGGCTACAGCCATAAACAACAGGGAGAATGCGAACAAGGGGTAAATCTTTCCGATAATCTTATCGATAGGCATCATCGTGGCAATGATATAATACACGAAGATGACAACAATCCAGAATGTACTGTTACTCAGTATCTCGATGCCTGGCACACTACTCAGGCACAGTTTCTGCAGCAACAAGGCAGGACTGTACACAAACACGGCTCCTACCATCATCAGCAGGAAAACCGAGAAAATCAGCATAATCTGCTTTGTGGCATTACCCAGGTATTTTCCAATAATCTCAGGAAGGTTAGCGCCACCGTTACGAATACTCAGCATACCGCTCAGATAGTCGTGCGTAGCACCTGCAAAGATACATCCGAAGACAATCCAGAGATAGGCAGCCGGTCCGAACTTGGCACCCATGATGGCACCAAAGATAGGTCCAGTACCTGCAATGTTCAGGAACTGTATCATGAAAATCTTCCATGAAGGCAGCACCATGAAGTCCACACCGTCGGCCTTGGCAATGGCAGGCGTAGGTCTGTCGTCAGGTCCGAAAACTCTCTCTACAAAACGGCCATAAAGGAAATAGCCCAGAACCAGAGCCGCAAGGCTCAGTACAAAAGTAATCATTTCTGCTTTTCTTTTATCAAATTTGACGATGCAAAGATACAAAATAATTCACAATTCATAATTCATAATTCATAATTATTTTCTACCTTTGCAGGCAAAACATCAAGAAATGAAGAAATTTATCTGTTTTCTTATTCTAGTATGCGCCTTTATCGCAGTTCAGGCGCAATCTCCCAAGTACGAAGTCAGGGCCGTTTGGCTCACAACCATCGGTGGTATAGACTGGCCTCACTCCTATCAGTCGGAAGCTCAGAAACGCGAACTCACCCAAATACTGGACCAGTTACAGAAAGCAGGTATCAATACCGTACTCGTACAGACACGCGTACGCGGTACGACCATTTATCCCTCGGCCATCGAACCATGGGACGGCTGCATCACGGGTACGCCTGGCCGCAAGGCTTCCTACGACCCCTTGCAACTGTGTATTGACGAGTGTCACAAACGCAGGATGGAGTGCCATGCTTGGGTTGTAACCATCCCTGTAGGTAAATGGAACAAACTGGGTTGCAAGCAGTTGCGTCAGAAATTCCCCAAACTAATCAAGAAGATTGGCGACGATGGTTACATGGATCCCGAACAGGGGCAGACTGGCGACTATATAGCCTCTATCTGCAAGGAGATTGTAACCAACTATGATGTTGACGGCATTCACCTGGACTACATCCGCTATCCTGAGACATGGAAAATCAAAGTAAGTCGTCCGCAAGGCCGCGAGTACATTACCAGCATCGTTCGTAAAATCAACAAGGCAGTTAAGACAGAAAAGCCATGGGTCAAACTGACTTGTTCTCCTATTGGAAAATATGATGACCTTCGCCGCTATCGCGCCGGTGGATGGAATGCCCGGACCACCGTATGCCAGGACGCACAAGCCTGGCTTCGCGACGGACTGATGGACGGACTGTTCCCGATGATGTATTTCCAGGGTAATAACTTTTTCCCCTTCGCAATCGACTGGCAGGAACAGAGTGCCGGACGTCCTGTAGTACCAGGTCTTGGCATCTATTTCCTCGACCCTCGCGAAGGCAAGTGGACACTCGACCAGGTGGTACGTCAGATGAACGTCAGTCGTCAACTGGGCATGGGACATTGCTTCTTCCGTTCCAAGTTCTTTACCGACAACGTGAAAGGCATCTACGACTTCACCGTGCGTTTCAACCAGACGCCAGCACTTGTACCACCCATGACATGGACCGGGCAGCCAGCCCCAACAGAACCCTCTCAACTTGCCCTGCATCATAACACCCTCTCCTGGCAGGCATCTACCGATAAGAGCGATGCTCCCTACATCTATTATAATATATATGCCAGCGAGGACTTCCCCGTAGATATCACAAAGGCTGAGAACCTGGTAGCCGCCAGAATCACCAAGACAAGTCTGCTGGTGCCAAATAATGGAAAGAACTATGCCGTTACAGCGATGAACCGCTATGGCATAGAGAGCACACCCGCCCAACTTCTGCTCAACGTGGGCAAGCGCTATGCAGCTCCCACTATCAGTAAGACCGACGGACGTCCTATCGCCCTGCCCGAAAAAGGTACCATCCTTGATGCAGAATTTGTAATCGTTGAAACCCTCGATGGACGCCAAGTAGCCCTACGCCCCTACTCTGCTTTCTTGTCGGTAGATGGTCTGCCTAACGGCATCTATCAGCTGCGTTCACTGGGCAAAAAAGGACGTAACCATCGCATCGGTTTCTTTAGCATCAAACGCTGATATCCTGCATAAAAATAAACACCCTATCCAAATAGCGTCATATTTTGCAAAAATATTCAAATTTAGACGTGATATTTCAATAAATATTAGTAAATTTGCAACCAATTTGACTTAAACCCTAAAATAAATGAACAAAAAGAATCTTAAGAAGGTGCTCGTACTCGGTTCGGGCGCACTGAAAATCGGTCAGGCAGGTGAGTTCGACTACTCAGGCTCACAGGCACTGAAAGCCCTGCGCGAAGAGGGCATCAAGAGCGTGTTGGTCAATCCAAACATTGCCACCATCCAGACCTCGGAAGGTATTGCCGACCAAGTGTATTTCCAACCGGTTAATGCGCATTTCGTCACGGAAATCATCAAGAAGGAACGTCCTGATGGCATCCTCTTGGCTTTTGGCGGACAGACAGCCCTGAACTGTGGTACAGAACTATATCTGAACGGTACGCTCAAGGAGTATGGCGTCCAGGTGCTGGGTACCAGCGTTGAGGCTATCATGGATACTGAAGACCGCGACCGTTTTGTGAAGAAACTCGACGAGATCAGTCTGAAGACGCCTGTAAGTCACGCCGTAGAGAATATGGAAGATGCTCTGAAGGCAGCCCGCGAGATAGGCTTCCCCATCATGATTCGCTCAGCTTATGCGCTGGGAGGACTGGGTTCTGGTATCTGTCCTGATGAGAAAGCCTTTGTAGAGCTGGCTGAGTCGGCCTTCACCTTCGCACCCCAGATTCTGGTTGAAGAGAGCCTGAAGGGCTGGAAGGAGATTGAGTTCGAGTGCATCCGTGATGCCAACGACCGCTGCTTTACCGTGGCCTCTATGGAGAACTTCGACCCTCTGGGTATCCACACGGGCGAAAGTATCGTAGTGGCACCAACTTGTTCATTGACCGAGGAACAGGTCAAGATGCTGCAGGAAATTACTATCAAGTGTGTGCGTCATCTGGGTATCGTGGGCGAGTGCAACATCCAGTTTGCTTTCAACGCTACGACCAACGACTATCGTATCATTGAGATCAACGCACGTCTGAGCCGTTCTTCAGCCTTGGCTTCAAAAGCTACGGGTTATCCCCTTGCCTTTGTGGCCGCAAAGATTGCGCTGGGCTATACCCTCGACCAGATTGGTGAGATGGGAACGACAAGTTCTGCGTATGTAGCACCTTCACTCGATTATATGATCTGTAAGATTCCCCGTTGGGACCTTACAAAGTTCGCTGGCGTCAGCCGTCAGATTGGCTCTTCAATGAAGTCTGTAGGTGAGATAATGAGTATCGGTCGCTCTTTCGAGGAGATGATACAGAAGGGCTTGCGTATGATTGGACAGGGCATGCATGGCTTCGTGGGCAACGACCACACCAAGTTCGACAACCTCGACGACGAGCTGGCCAACCCCACCGACCTGCGTATCTTTGCTATCGCACAGGCCTTGGAGGAAGGTTATACCATAGCGCGTATCGAAGAGCTCACTAAGATTGATGTATGGTTCCTTGAAAGACTGAAGCATATTGTAGACCTGAAGCACGAGCTACAGAAATTCGATAAGCTGGAGGATCTCTCCGATGAACTGCTGCTTGAGGTGAAGCGTTGTGGCTTCTCAGATTTCCAGATTGCACGCTTTGTTCTGAAGACCAAGTCAACCAATATGGAGAAGGAGAACCTTGAGGTGCGCAAGCTCCGCAAACAGCGTGGCATCATGCCTTCTGTGAAGCGCATCCCCACAGTAGCCAGCGAACATCCTGAGCTCACCAACTATCTCTACTTCACCTATACCCACGTACCTGCCTTTGGCGACACCAAGGGCGAGAAATACAAGGTTGCCCACGACATCAACTATTACAATAACGAGAAATCCGTAGTTGTCTTAGGTTCAGGCGCTTACCGTATCGGTTCGAGTGTAGAGTTCGACTGGTGTTCGGTGAATGCCATCAACACCGCCCGTAAGTTGGGCTATAAGTCTATCATGATCAACTACAATCCCGAGACCGTATCTACCGACTACGATATGTGCGACCGTCTCTACTTCGATGAACTCTCGTTGGAGCGTGTGCTCGACGTGATGGATCTGGAGCAGCCTCGCGGTGTCATCGTCTCTGTAGGTGGTCAGATTCCCAATAACCTCGCGATGAAACTCCACCGTCAGGGTGTGCCTGTACTGGGAACCTCTCCCGTAGATATCGACCGTGCCGAGAACCGCGACAAGTTCTCTGCTATGCTCGATAAGCTTGGTATCGACCAGCCCGCCTGGCGTGCGCTGACGAGCTTCGACGATGTGAAGGAGTTCGTTGACAAAGTGGGCTATCCCGTCCTGGTGCGTCCCTCATATGTGCTCTCTGGTGCTGCGATGAACGTATGCTATGACGAGGAAGAACTGCAACGCTTCCTGAATATGGCTACAGAGGTATCCAAGGAATTCCCCGTGGTGGTGTCTAAGTTCATGACTGAGACCAAGGAGATAGAGTTCGACGCCGTAGCCGACAAGGGCGAAGTGATTGAATACGCCATCTCTGAGCACGTAGAGTATGCCGGTGTTCACTCGGGTGACGCAACGATGGTGTTCCCTGCACAGCACATCTATTTCTCTACTATCCGTCAGATTAAGAAGATTGCCCATAAGATTGCAGCCGAACTCAACATCTCCGGTCCTTTCAATATCCAGTTCCTGGCAAAGAACCGCGAGGTGAAGGTCATTGAGTGTAACCTGCGTGCCTCCCGTTCGTTCCCCTTTGTTTCTAAGATTCTGAAACGCAACTTCATCGAGACGGCTACAAAGATTATGCTCGACGCCCCCTACCAGAAGCCCGAGAAGAGTGAATTTGATATCGACCGCATCGGTGTCAAAGCTTCTCAGTTCTCATTTGCCCGCCTGCAGAATGCCGACCCTGTCCTGGGTGTCGACATGAGTTCTACGGGTGAGGTTGGCTGTCTGGGCGACGACCTGAACGAGGCGCTGCTCAACTCACTGATTGCTACTGGCTACAGCATACCAAAAGACGCTGTGCTAATTTCGTCGGGTGGTGCCAAAGGCAAGGTCTCTCTGTTAGAGCCCGCTCAGCAGTTGGCCAAGAAGGGCTACACCATCTACGCCACCGCCGGTACTGCCAAGTTCTTCAACGATAATGGCGTGAAGGCTATCACCGTAGCATGGCCCGATGAGGCTGGCGAGAACAATGTGATGGACCTCATTTCCCAGCACAAGGTGGGTCTGGTCATCAACGTACCCAAGAACCACACCTCACGTGAGCTGACCAACGGCTATAAGATTCGTCGTGGTGCCATTGACCACAACATCCCCCTGATGACCAATGTACGTCTGGCAAAGGCCTTCATCGAAGCCTTCACCGCCATGAGTCTCGACGACATCAAGATAAAGTCTTGGCAGGAGTACAACAATTAACCTATGACATATGTAAGACACATGGTTGACTAATTTGGACAGAGTCGTTGGACACTGGACACTAAAAACATAGATTTCCAAACTTTCTTTGCGTACATATATGTTCACGGTACGCGTAGAGGTTTGGAAATCTCTGTTTTTTTAGTTTCCCGTGTCCAGCTCTCCATTCTGATTCTGATACTGCTTTTGTTGCATAATAGGAATTTTTTATCAACCGTCTGCACTTTTTGGGTGTGCGGCAGCAAAATTTTCAATTTTCAATTATCAATTTTCAATTAAAATAGTTACCTTTGCACACAAATTGCAATTTTATATATAAAATGATACTTGAAAAGATAAACGAACTCCTTCAGCAGGTTGACTCGCTGGAGGCAAAGAATGCTGAGGAAGTAGAGCAGCTCCGACTGAAGTACCTGAGTAAGAATGGTGAACTGAACGAGCTGATGAAGGACTTCCGCAACGTGCCCGCAGAACAGAAGAAAGAGGTGGGCATGAAAATCAACGAACTGAAACAGCGCATCACAGACCGTATCAACGCCCTGCGCGAGGCATGCACCACACAGGAGTCTGGCGACGAGGCCATCGACCTGACACGCACGCCCTACCCCATCCAGTTGGGTACACGCCACCCCCTGACCATTGTGACCAACGAGATTATCGATATCTTCAGTCGCATGGGATTCGTGCTGGCCGACGGTCCCGAGGTAGAGGACGACCTGCATGTGTTCACCCGTATGAACTTTGCTGCCGATCACCCCGCACGCGATATGCAGGACACCTTCTTCGTATCGCAGCATCCCAATGATGTGACCAAGAATATTCTGCTCCGCTCACACACCAGTAGCGTACAGGCTCGTGTGATGGAGAACATGCATACTGAGGACGGCAAACTGACCGGACCCATCCGCGTGATCTGTCCGGGTCGCGTTTATCGTAACGAGGCTATCACAGCCCGTGCCCACTGTTTCTTCCATCAGGTAGAGGGTCTGTATATCGACAAGAACGTGTCGTTTACCGACCTGAAGCAGGTACTGCTGTCGTTTGCCCGCGAGATGTTCGGCGCCGACACAAAGATTCGTCTGCGCCCATCTTACTTCCCATTCACTGAGCCCAGCGCAGAGATGGATATCTCTTGCTTCATCTGCGGTGGTGAGGGTTGCGGTTTCTGTAAGCACACCGGATGGGTAGAGATTCTGGGTTGTGGTATGGTGGATCCTAACGTACTGGAGCAATGCGGTATCGACTCTAAGGAGTATAGCGGCTATGCCTTCGGTATGGGTGTAGAGCGTATCACCAACCTGAAATATCGTGTATCAGACCTCCGTATGTTCTCTGAGAACGATACCCGTTTCCTGGAAGAATTCCAAGCAGCTGACTAATTTTAAAAACATAATTCTAAAACAAACAACGCTATGTTAAAACCGTTAAACAAAAAATTCGCTCCTAAGAGCGTGATGCCTGAAAAGGTGATTCAGTTTGGTGAAGGTAATTTCCTTCGTGCTTTTGTAGATTGGATTATCTGGAACATGGACCAGAAGACCAATTTCAATGGTAGTGTGGTAGTCGTTCAACCTATCGAACGCGGTATGGTAGACTGGCTCAACGGTCAGGACTGTCTGTATCACGTAAACCTGCAGGGCCGTGAGAACGGTAAGCCCGTAAACACCCTGGAGCGCATCGACGTTATCAGTCGTGCCCTGAATCCCTACTCTCAGAACGATGCCTTCATGGCACTGGCTGACCAGCCCGAGATTCGTTTTGTGATTTCTAATACCACAGAGGCCGGTATCGCTTTCGACCCCGCTTGTAAGTTAGACGACAAACCAGCCAGCAGCTATCCCGGTAAACTGGTTCAGCTGTTGTACCGTCGTTACCAGACCTTCAACGGCGACCCCACCAAGGGACTTATCATCTTCCCATGTGAGCTGATTTTCCTGAATGGTCACGTGCTGAAGGATTGCATCGAGAAATACATCGAGTTGTGGCAGTTGCCTGAGGGCTTCAAAAAATGGTTCGAGGAGTCTTGCGGCGTTTACGCTACCCTCGTAGACCGTATCGTTCCAGGCTTCCCCCGCAAGGAGATTGCTGAGATTCAGGAGAAGGTTGGCTATCGTGACAACCTCGTAGTACAGGCCGAGAACTTCCACCTCTGGGTTATCGAGGCTCCAAAGGAAGTAGCTCAGGAGTTCCCTGCAGACAAGGCCGGACTGCACGTGCTGTTCGTTCCTTCAGAAGAGCCCTACCACAAGCGTAAGGTGACCCTGCTGAATGGTCCTCACACCGTATTGAGCCCTGTAGCTTATCTTAGTGGCGTGAACATCGTACGTGATGCTTGCAACCACGAGGTTATCGGAAAATATATCCACAAGGTACAGTTCGAGGAACTGATGCAGACACTCGACCTGCCTATGGACGAGCTGGAGAAGTTTGCCGGCGACGTGCTGGAGCGCTTCGACAACCCATTCGTAGATCATCAGGTTACCAGCATCATGCTGAACTCATTCCCCAAGTTCCAGGCTCGCGACCTGCCCGGAGTAAAGACCTATCTGGCTCGCAAGGGCGAACTGCCTAAGGGCTTGGTATTCGGTCTGGCTGCCATCATCACCTACTATAAGGGTGGCAAGCGTTTCGACGGTGCTGAAATCACACCTAACGACGACCAGAAGATTATGGACCTGCTGAAAGAGCTCTGGGCTACCGGTGATACTCAGAAGGTGACCGACGGTGTGCTGGGTGCAGAGTTCATCTGGCAGGAAGACCTGAACAAGGTTGCTGGTCTGAACGCTCTGGTAAAGCAGTTCCTTGACCTCATCCAGGCTAAGGGTATGCTGGAGGCTGTGAAGACAATCCTGTAAACCTGATAAGGATCATAAAACAAATAAGGCGCTTCGTTTTGAAGCGCCTTATTTTTGTGTCTGTATTCTGGTTATCCACCGAAGTTATCGTACATGATACTCTCGGGATCTACGCCAAGCGAGTCGAGCATAGAGACAACGGCCTTTGACATAGGGCCAGGACCGCACATATAGTACTCGATATCCTCGGGAGCCTCGTGGTCCTTCAGATAGGTCTCGTACATCACGTTGTGTACGAAGCCTGGAGTATACTTCACGCCAGCAGCATCGGCAGCAGGATCTGGACGGTCCAGAGCCAGATGGAAGTGGAAGTTGGGGAACTCCTTCTCCAGTCCGAGGAAGTCTTCCAGGTAGAACACCTCATTGAGCGCACGGGCACCATAGAAGTAGTGCATCTCGCGATTGGTGGTGTGCAGCGTCTTCGTCATATGCATGATCTGTGCACGCAGAGGAGCCAT
>Ga0256404_1003131_pt1 | contig 34684 bp, 17 predicted proteins | sample RumenRJG_01DNA_FD_185990 | JGI IMG/M metagenome (GOLD analysis project Ga0256404, IMG submission 185990) | Bovine rumen microbial communities from Lethbridge, Alberta, Canada - RJG_01 | ecosystem: Host-associated > Mammals > Digestive system > Stomach > Rumen | place: Canada: Alberta | collected... | reverse complement strand
GAGGCGGAGGAATCCTAAATTCCGCCGATCTTCTTCACCGCACCAGCGAAGATGAATTATATTCGCAGACCATGGCGAGGGTGAAGGAGATGACAGCCAAGGGGACGGGAGCCATCGAGATCAAGAGTGGCTACGGCCTCACTCTTGAAGACGAACTGAAAATGCTGCGAGTCATCAGACGCATAAAAGAAACCACCAGCGTCATGATAAAAGCCACTTTCCTAGGAGCCCATGCAATCGGAAGGGGTTACAGCCATGAAGCTTATGTGGATCTGGTCTGCAATGAGATGATTCCTGCCGTGGCATCTGAGAAACTTGCCGAATACGTGGACGTGTTCTGCGAAGAAGGATTTTTCTCGGTCTCGGACGCTGACCGGATAATGTCCGCCGGTGAGGCTCGCAGACTTGTGCCGAAGATTCATGCGAATCAGCTGGCATGCTCTGGCGGAGTGCAAATCGCTGCCGCCCATGATGCTCTGTCAGTCGATCATCTCGAAGACACGGGCGAAGCCGAAATAGAAGCCTTGCGAGGCAAGCGAACCATGCCAACCATGCTGCCGGGGGCATCTTTCTTCCTGAACATGCAGTATGGAAGGGCTAAGGAATATATCAACGCAGGACTTGGCGTGGCCCTGGCTTCGGACTACAATCCAGGTTCCTCCCCTTCCGGCGACATGCGCTTCGTTATGGCACTCGGATGCATCAAGATGAGGCTCACCCCAGCTCAAGCGTTCAACGCATGCACCTTGAATTCGGCCTACGCCATGGGAGTCTCGGACACCTTGGGCTCCATCGCCGTTGGAAAAGCCGCCAGCCTCATAATCACCAAGCCTCTCCCTTCCCTCGCATACATCCCATACTGCCACCAGAGTCCATTCATCCGCAAAGTAATCCTAACCGATAACACTGTCATTTGATCCGACATGCGGACATGGGTGCAGAAACCCGATAAGGCCAAATACTAGCAGATATTACATTTCAGTGACATGGAAGGAATTTCGGGGAGGTTTTCCTAACTTTGCCGTTGCCAAGGCAGCACGGACGCCAAGGTAATATATTCATATATTAATATGCTGAGAATTAGACACTTCCTCATCTTTTTGCTATCAGTAGCATTTTGTTTGCCAAGCCTGAACGCCAGCGCCCAATGGTACAAAGACAGAATAATCCAGAACCCGGAGAGGGCTGCAGGAGTATATCACTATTATGAATATTCCGGCGTGACGACAGCAGATGCGCCCAAAGGCTATAAGCCGTTCTATATCAGCCATTACGGCAGGCACGGCTCTAGATACCATCAGAGTGGAACGACATTCAGGCATGCGATAGAAGTGCTGGACTCTGCTCGTAACGCAGGGCTTCTGACAGATGAAGGAATCCTGCTCTCAAGGCAGCTGGACACCGTCTGGGAAGAGCATCAGGGCATGTTCGGAATGCTCACAGAAAGGGGTAAGGCTGAGCATCATGCCATAGCAGGAAGGATGTACAACAATTTCAGGCAGGTTTTCAAAGGACGCAAAGAAGTCGATTGCATATCAAGCTACTGGCCAAGGTGCCTCATGAGCATGGCAAACTTCACGGAAACGTTGCTGAAAAATGATGACGACCTCAACGTACACTATCAGACCGGGCCGAAATACCTTGACTACCTAAGCATGGATCTCTGGTCCGAGGAATATGGCAAAGACTGCGATGCCATCGTGGAACACCTCAAGGACAGCCTCATCGACACGGACAGATTCTTCAGCAAAATGTTCAAAGACCCTGCTAAAGCATATTCATTGGTAGAGAAACCGAAAGAGCTTGTGTATCAAACATATATGACTGGCTGCATAAGCCCGGATACCGAATTCCGCCCTAACATATTCAGTCACTTTACCGTAGACGAACTCGTATCATGCTGGATACCAAGTAATTCCAGGCTCTACTACACTTACGGCATCTCAGCCGAAGCCGGGGATTTTTACGCTCAAATAGCCAGACCTCTGATAGAGGATTTCATCGAAAAGGCAGACGCAGCGCTTGCGAAGGACAGCGACAGGGCAGCAGATCTGAGATTCGGGCATGACACGGGACTGTTGCCGCTTATAGGCACTCTCGGAATCAAAGTCGACGACCTGCCTGCCGACGAAGGTCTTCATCACAGATGGCAATCCGCCTCCGTTCATAATCATTTCGCGAATTTCGACATGATCCCGATGGGATCGAACCTGCAAATGGTGTTCTACCGCAATCGGGAAAATGACGTAATCGTCCGTCTGCTCTACAACGAGATGGATGCGACAATCCCAGCACTGAAGCCATTTGAAGGGCCTTTTTACAAATGGACAGACCTAAAGGAATATCTTTCAAGCCTAATTGCTTCTATAAAGGAATATGCCCCAGTGCGTGATTTGGCCACCAACGAGCGCACCGGAGTCGATGAAGTAGCGGTAAGCGTCAGTAATCCATATTAATGCCGGCTGGGGTCTCTAGCTGACTTTCATCGAGAATGGCAGGAGAGAGAATTTGGCGAGGCGGAAATGCATGCGGCCGAATGGTATGCCCACGATAGTGATGCAGAACAGCAAGCCGAGAATGGCGTGAGCGATTGCAATCTCCCACCACCCGAAGAGAATCCACAGCACATCGAACAGGATCATGAAGCATCCGCCCCTGTCAGGGCTTATCTCCACCTTCTTCCCGAATGGAGCAAGGGAAAGCACAGCCATGCGCCAAAGTGCGATGCCAAACGGAATGCCTACGATGGTGATGCAGGCCAGCAAACCGTATATGAAATACCAAAGCGCCGTAAGCAAGCCTCCAAATACTAGCCAGAGGATATTTCCTAAAATATTCATGATTCAAATTTACCTAAATGCCGTTGTGCTCGCTCTCTTTTGTGTCTTGCTCAAGCAGAGACCCATCCAGAGCATTCATTCTATCAATAAGGTAGCTCCTAAGCTCTTTCCAGAGATAGTAAGGGCCTTTGCCAAGAGCAGGCAAAGAAGTCTCTTTTTCGTTGTAGAGCATCTTCACGATGACGTTTCCAGAAGCGTTCTCATAGAAGATCATCTGGAAGTTAGCGCCCATCGGAATCATCTCGAAAGAGGCCCAGCGCTCATCTGCCTTGGAACTGAGCATGCTGTCGTCTAACCCTTTTATGCCGATGGCGCTGACGAATGGAAGGATTCCGGTGTCATGGCCAAAGCGAAGATCAGCAGCCCTGCGGCTCCCCTTCTCCAAGGCAGCATCTGCCTTTTCCACGAAGTCAGCGATAAGAGGCTTCGCAGCTGAAACGTAATAACTGCCAAACCCTACTGCATTGCAATATTTGCTGTACATCCTGCTGTTCTCAGTCCTCCAGAGTCCGATAAGCTCGTCAAGTGTAAAGTGACTGAATATGTCGGGGCGGGCATCCGTGCATTGGCTTATGCCTCCGCCAATAAAAACTTCATGAACGAATTTCATGGGATCCCCTACTCTGGATGCAGCCGTTGCTGGATTCTTGAATATAGCGGCAATGAATCTGTCTGTGCTGACCAGGGCTTGTCTCATGCTGTCGGCCATCGCATAGCGCTTCTTATCATAGGCCTTGTCAGATTTCACGTCAGCGCTTATGTAGTCAAGGTATTTAGGGCCGGTCCGATAACTGAAATCCAGTCCGTCAATGTTTTCCAGGTTCGCGCAATCCAGTAATTCCGCAGTGAAATTAGACATGCTTATCAAGCATCTTGGAATATAACTCGACACGCATGCGACCTCATTCCTACGGCCTGAGAACACATCTTTATAATTCGTGAACATACGGGAGGCTATCCCGCGATGCTCCCCCGCTCCCCTTTCCGTCAGCATTCCGGCCATGCCCTGATGTTCTTCCAACAGGGTATCCAGCTGCCTTGACAGCAAGATGCCCTCTTCGGTAAGAAGCCCCTCCGTGCGTGCGGAATCAAGAATCTTGGTGGCGCCGTCGAAATATTTCAGTTTAATATGGTATCTGGATCCATGCCTGCCATAATGGCTAATGTAGAATGGCCTGTAGCCATCAGGTGCAGGCGTAGACGGGACTTCGACATATTCATAGGAATGGTAGACTCCCCCAGCCCTGTCCGGGTCAGCCGCAATCTTCTCCCTGAAGCTCTGGGCTTGTGCCGGCAGCCAGATCAGGCAGGCCGCCAAGATCGTCGATATTGTCTTATTCATCTTTGATCGAATTCATTATGTTCATGAAATATTCCCTAAGCTCCGGCCACTTGTAGTATGGCCCTCTCCAAGGCTTCAGCGCAGGAATAGTAGTTTCTTTCTCGTTGTAGAGCATCTTCGCAAGCACATCGCCTTTGCGGTTGCGATAGAAAATCATCTGGAAGTTCGAACCCATGGGAATCATCTTGTAAGATGCCCAGCGCTCGTGAACCGTGCCAGAGTGCCATCTTTCCTCCATTCCGGCAATGCCCAAAGTACCGACGAAAGGAAGGAGTCCGGAATCGTGACCGAATCGAAGATTAACCGCGACCTTGCTGTCGCTCGCCAAAGCCTCGTCGGCTCTGTCCACGAAGTCTTTTATTATTGGTTTGGCAATCGCCGAGTAGCAGTCGCCAGCCTCGGATGAGATGCCCAAATAAAAATATATGCTGTTATTCTCCGGAACGTAGAGGTCGCAAAGTTCATCAACCGTGAAATGACTGAATATGTCGGGACGAGCTTCGGTGTTCGGGCTGATGCTCCCTGCCATGAAGACCTGCCACATGAATTCGGACGAATCACCAACAAAGGCTTTCCCCTTCTCAGAATTCTTGAATATGTTGCCGATGAACCTACCTGGCTTGATGAGGCTGTCTTTCAGGTGCTTCGATATTGCCGCTCCTTCTGTCCCGATTTCCTTGGTCGGAGTCGCTCCCGCACAAAGGATGGCGAAATATTTCTGTCCTGCGACATAATGGACGTTCAAGGAGCCGATGTTTGCTTTTGCTGCGCAATCAAGCAGAGATGTCGTGAAATTTTCCATGCTCATGATGCAGCGAGGGAAGTAGCTGGAGATGCAGTTGATTTCGTTCCGTTCGCCGCTGAAGACAGGCTTGAAATTCTGAAACATTCTGGACGCTATGGCTCTATGCTCCTCCATTCCCCTTACGGAGAGCATTCCGAACATTCTCATGTGCTCGTCCCATAGCGTGTCCAGCTGCAGGGATAGAACTATGCCCTCTTCAGTGAGCATATTCGTCTTCCGTGCGCTGTCCAAAGCCACTTTCGCATCTTTGAAAATGCTTCCTGCCGAATGGTAGCGGGACCCATGCCTGCCGTAATGGCTGATGTAGAATGGCTTGTAGCCCCTTGGAACCTTAGTCATCGGCGAGGTGGCATATTCATAATAATGGAAGATTGTCCCGGCTCTATCTGGATTCTCCGCTATCTCTTCTCTGAAGGACTGGGCTTCAGCAGACAAAGCGGCCATGAACACCGCCAGCGATATGATGATGAATTTTCTTGGCTTTACCATGCTTGGTACCATAATGATTGCATTTTAGCAATGCAAAGATAAACTTTTCACCTGACAAAAACAGCTTCTGAAACCGAGCTCGGCTCCTGTTTTATTATATTGATGGAGACTTGAGGGAATGAGGCTGACGATCCCTCTCCGTCATTCTGAGCCAAGCCAGAGGAAGACTAGGCTGAGGAGGACGAGAGCCAGGTCGAGGACTTTGCTGCGGATGTTATGCTCTTTGAAGAGAAGGGCGCCGAAGGTGAAGCTGACGATCACGCTGCTGCGACGGACCATCGAAACGATGGAAACCATGGCATCTGGAAGGCTGAGGGCGTAGAAATAGACGAAATCGGCGGCACAAAGGAATATGGAAATGAATATGATTGACCAGCGCCATTGAAATGGTGTTTCTGATTTCCTGCGGGGAAACCAGAGAGCCAGCAGGATTACGGCCATGATCATGCACTGGTAGAAGTTGTAGTAGCTCTGAACGACCAGCTTGTCAATGCCAAGGCCATCAGGATTCATCAAGAACTTGTCGTAAAGCGCACATAATGCCCCCATTACAGCTGCGCCCACGACTGCATATACCCATACGTTCCGCTTGAAATCGATTCCCTCCTTCTTGCCACTCCTCTCCAGCATGAAAAATGACAAAATAGCTATCAGCACCCCAATCCACTGCAAAATATTCAGTCTTTCTCCGAAAATCAGCATTGCCCCGACGAGCACCATGACTGGCCTGGTGGCATTGATGGGCCCTACGATGGTTAGCGGCAGATGCTTCATCCCAAAATATCCAAGAATCCAGGAGCTCAGCACCATCATGCTTTTCAATATAATCCATTTCTGCACCTCCCAGCCACCTGCAGGAGCTACTTTGAATATGCTGCCGTCCAAGGTCGTTCCCTTCGATGAAAGCACGACTAGAGGCAGGAATATCAGAGAACAGAACAGCGTATTCAGGAAGAGAACAGGAATCACTGCGTTTCCGCTTAGCGACTTCTTCTTGAATGTATCATAGAATCCCAGCAGGAATGCCGAGAGAAATGCCAGATATAACCACATAGCAGACGCAAAGATACACAAAAAACGAGAAGATAAAGCAAGGGCCGGAACTCTGAAAAAATCAGCGTCCCGGCTCTTGTCTTTATATTCAATGAATATGTTACAGTCCCAGCTGCTTGAAGAAGTCGTTGCCTTTGTCGTCGACGAGGATGAAGGCCGGGAAGTTCTCCACGCGGATCTTCCAGATCGCCTCCATGCCGAGGTCAGGGTATTCGACGCACTCGATGCTCTTGATGCTCTCGTAGGAAAGGATGGCGGCAGGACCGCCGATGGAGCCGAGATAGAAACCACCATGCTTCTTGCAGGCATCGGTCACGGCCTGCGTGCGATTGCCCTTGGCGATCATTATCATCGATCCGCCGTGATCCTGGAACAAATCCACGTAAGGATCCATGCGGTTAGCGGTCGTAGGTCCCATGGAGCCGCAAGCCATTCCTTCCGGAGTCTTGGCAGGGCCGGCATAGAACACAGGGTGATCCTTGAAATACTGTGGCAGATCCTCTCCCCTGTCAAGCCTCTCTTTCAGGCGGGCATGTGCTATGTCGCGGGCCACGATGATAGTCCCATTCAAGCTCAGGCGAGTGGAAACCGGATATGCGGAAAGCTGAGCGCAAATCTCTTTCATAGGACGGTCAAGGTCCACTACTACTCCCTCGCCCTCACCTGCGTTGCGTAATTCCTTAGGAATCCACTGAGTAGGATTGTCGTCCAGTTTCTCAATCCAGATTCCGTCCTGATTGATTTTCGCCTTGATGTTGCGGTCGGCAGAGCAGCTGACGCCAAGCCCGATCGGGCAGCTGGCGCCATGACGAGGCAGGCGGATTATGCGCACATCGTGCGCAAAATATTTGCCTCCGAACTGGGCTCCTAGCCCTATCTTATAAGCCTCCTGCAATACCTGATTCTCAAGTTCGATGTCTCTGAACGCACGGCCTGTCTCATCGCCGGTGGTCGGCAGAGAGTCATAGTAATGCGTTGAAGCCAGTTTCACCGTGAGCAGATTCTTCTCTGCCGAGGTGCCTCCGATGACGAAGGCGATGTGGTAAGGCGGGCATGCGGCAGTTCCTAGGGTCCTCATTTTCTCGACCAGGAAAGGCACCAGCGTGTCTGGATTGAGAACCGCCTTGGTCATCTGGTAGAGATAGGATTTGTTGGCGGAACCGCCACCTTTCACTACGCAGAGGAATTTGTATTCCATGCCTTCAGTGGCTTCTATGTCAATCTGAGCTGGCAGATTGCATTTCGTGTTGACTTCTTTGTACATATCCAGCGGAGCGTTCTGGCTGTAACGAAGGTTCTCCTCAGTGTAGGTCTTGAACACGCCTTTCGAGAGAGCCTCGGCATCATCGAAGCCTGTCCACACCTGCTGTCCCTTCTCTCCGTGAATGATTGCCGTTCCCGTGTCCTGGCAGAAAGGCAGCTTGCCCTTTGCAGCCACTTCTGCGTTGCGCAGAAAGCGCAGAGCGACGTATTTGTCGTTGTCTGAAGCTTCTGAATCATAGAGAATCTTTGCCACTTGCTGGTTGTGGGCAGGACGCAGAAGGAAGTTCACATCCCTGAATGCAGTGTTTGCAAGCATCGTAAGTGCCTCCGGATCAACTTTCAGGATGGGCTTGCCTTCGAATTCGCCGACGCTCACGTGGTCTTTCGTCAGGCGATAGTACTCCGTGGCATCAGGCCCCAGCTGAAACATCGGAGCATATTTAAATTCTACCATAATTTATTAATATTTAATATATTACAATAACATTTCCAATTATCATCCGGATTTGGCGCCATTGCCTTGCTGCATGAGGTAGGCCTTCATGAACTGGTTCAAGTCACCATCCAGAACGCCCTGAGTATCGGCAGTCTTGAGACCTGTGCGAAGGTCGCTCACCATTTTGTAAGGGTGAAGGACGTAAGAGCGAATCTGGGACCCCCACTCAATTTTCATTTTCTGCCCCTCGATCTCGTCCTTCTTCGCCTGACGCCTCTTCATCTCAAGATCGTACAAACGAGACTTGAGCAGAAGCATCGCCTTCTCTCGGTTCTTAGGCTGGTCGCGAGTCTCCGTGTTCTCTATCAATATTTCCTGTTCCTCGCCAGTGTCAGGATCCTTGTACATGTACCTCAGGCGGACTCCAGACTCTACCTTATTCACATTCTGTCCCCCGTGGCCGCCTGCCCTGAACGTGTCCCAGGACACCTTGGAAGGGTCCACTACGACTTCAATCGTGTCGTCCACGAGCGGATACACGAAAACGGACGAGAACGTTGTCTGGCGCTTGCCCTGGGCATTGAAAGGCGAAATCCTGACCAGACGATGCACGCCGTTCTCTGCCTTCAAGTAGCCGTAGGCATATTCCCCTTCAAACTCGATGGTAGCCGACTTTATGCCAGCCTCATCCCCTTCCTGCATGTCGGTGACGGTGACTTTGTACCCGTTCCTCTCACCCCAGCGAATGTACATTCGCATCAGCATCGAAGACCAGTCGTTGGATTCTGTCCCGCCTGCGCCGGAGTTGATCGTGAGAATGGCTCCAAGGTTGTCCCCTTCAGACCCAAGCATATTCTTAAGCTCCAAATCCTCAACCTCTTTCATTGCCTTTGAATATGTCTCGTCGAGTTCCTGCGACTCAGGGCTCGAAGCTGCATCGTCAGCATCGTCCCCTAGGCTTTCCCTTGCGAAATCATACAGCACATCAAGGTCGTCCACGTCTGTGGCGGCCTTATCGAAAGATGTCACCCACGATTTTATGCTGCCTAGATTCTTCAAGAACGCCTCAGCTGCCTTCGGGTCATTCCAGAATTCCGGAGCTTCAGTCTTCTTCTGCAACGCAGCAGCCTGTTCCCTTTTCCCAGGGATGTCAAAGACACCTCCCCAGCGTTTCCACACGCTGATGCAGGGCCTCTATCTGTTCCTTTGATGTCATCGGCTCTCCATATTAGTCTTGCAAATATAGGAAAATATTACCGCCATGACAACCGAAAATGGATCGCCAAAAGCCTAAAAATTTATCCTGGCCCCGAAGTTGAGGTTCCGGCCAAAGCCCCAGAAGCCGGTAAAAGAGTCACGGTCATGGGATGAGCCATCCCTGCCACGCTCGATGTATTCCGCATCGAATATGTTGGAGCAGTGCAGGAATAGTTGGAAGCCCGCCTTGCCGAGGACACTGCCCGACCAGCGGACATCCCCGCCGAAAAGATGGGCTGAAGGGATTCGGTAAGGGGAGATCCGGTCCGAAGCATCTGTGCGAGAAGCCGGGTCGAAGTCCGCATACATCCTGGCATTATATTTCCAATCCACTGAGACGTTGAACCCTGCCGGCAGTTTTACGTCAAGCGTCGCGCCGGACTGAGTCTGAGGAGCCCCGCCGACCGGCAGCCCATCGCAATAGACATTGACCCGAGCCGCCTCCAGTCCGGTATATTCATCATAGATGATCGCATTCACGTCGTTCTTCCAATGCCAGCTGCCTATCGAAGCGAATGCGCTCAGCTTCATCCAAGAAGAAATGTTCCACCAGAGCTCAGCCTCGACCCCATAATGCAAGGCATCCAGGCCTGTGGCCATGTACCTGCTGTCCTCCTCGTTCTGCTGCTTGTAGCGTCCAGACATCAGCGTCCTGTCCTTCCAATATGCGGCATAGAATTCAGTCTCGAGACCGCCTCTATCGAAGACGAACCGGTAACCGGCCTCTCCCAGGAGATTCTTCTCATTCTTGACATTTTTGGAGACGGAATTGTTCCCTGAGCTGAAGAACGTGCCGGAATATGGCAGGCGGGAATAGAATCCCGCATTGGCATACACGCTGTTAGCCTTATCGATATGCCATAGAAGCCCTCCTTTGATGCTCGCACCTACCCCATTAGCGATCTTGCTGTACGCTTCGCTCCCCGAATAATTGTATTTGTCCCAGCGCTGATTCGTGCTGCCGAAAACGGAGGCGCCAAATGTCGCATTCAGGCTCCTTCCTTGGTATTTCGCAGAAGCATAGACAGTTCCGTGGTTGATTATCTTTCCGTTCCGAGTACGGATATAATCCCCGACCCTCTTGTAAGGATTGCGTCCGGAGAGCCCCATCAAAGACTTGCTCGCATAATCCTCATACCAATAGTCGGCCCCTAGCAAATCCGTAATCTGTTCGCGCTCCCAAGTCTTGTAATTCTGATAATGGGCCCCAAAGCCGACCTTCCAATCCTCCCCGGCCGTAAGCTCGCCTGAAAATATCACTCCTGCCTGGGTGTGCCCTGCCTGATAGTCCGACAATAGGTTCTGAGCCCTTCTACCGTAGCCTGGGGTTTCCTCCAAGACATTATCTGTCACAATTGCATTCCAATCGATATGTCCATTAAGAGTGCTATATGAATATATCGACTTCCCGGCAGACTCTCTCCAGCGTCCGCCACCGTCGCCAATCGAGAAATAGACGGAATTCCGAAGCGTCAGTCTGTCCGAACTGTAGAGATGCTGAAGCGTGAAGTACGGCTTGAAGTAATTATTCTGGCCAACTCCGAACCGCTCGCCATCCTTCCAGCCCCAGTCCTTGCTATAACGCCTGCCATACTGCTCCACCTCGGCATAAGTGAGCCTGGTCGAACGCTGGCCATGTTTTTCAGGCGAGCCGAGGAAATTGAATATAAGCGTGTTCCGTGAGCCGAAAGTTTTGTTCACGTTCAGCAAGAATGCGAAAGAGTTCACGTCCGTGCTCTCCACGTAGCCACTTCCTCCAACATATGAACCCATGGCCGAAAAACTCCATCCGTGCGGCAAGCCGCCACTACTCACTTTCAGGTATGTCTTCGCCGTTCCGAAATCCGATGCCCCGAAACCGGCATTCATAGAAAAATTCTCACTGGCAGTCGTGGTCACTATATTCACGGTTCCGCCTACCGAGCAGTCAGAAAGCATTGAAGAGCCGACGCCTTTCTGCAGCTGGATAGCCTCAGTGGCCTCTGCCAACCCCATCCAGTTATTCCAGTACATGCTTCCCGAAGTCAGGCCGGAAATCGGGATTCCGTTCAGAAGCACGGAGATGTTTTCCTGAGCGAATCCCCTGATGTTAAGCTGGGCATCGCCATAGCTCCCTGATTCCGAGGTAGCGTACACTCCAGGAGCCCCGCCTATGAGTTCGGGATAAGTCCTGGACCAAGAACGGTCCATGATTGTGCTGCTGCCAATCTGAGCAAGCCTCAGCGGGCTGGATTTTCCGCTTGCGAAAGATGCCCTCGTCACGGCCTCTTGAAGCGTCATCGGCACTCCTTCCCACATCAATGTGTCCGCAACGGAAACCTCCCCATCGGCACGATGAAGCGAATTCCCTGAAGCAACGCCACCGATTGACATGCAGAGGAGCAATACCGAAAGAAATGAAAACTTTTTCATAACCTTGATTGTATTACTTCTGCACACAATTCAAGGCTCGCACGCTGGGAACGTGCCTCTTCTTCCATCCAGACTGTCAGCCGGCAATTTTTGCCAGCATTGCTGTCGGTACCGTAATTCCAACGGTTCGTGCCCCTGAAAGCTCGCGGACTTTACCGCCGATCGGGAATTTCACCCTGCCCTGAAGTGTTGCGGACGCAAAGGTAGCAAAAAATTCCGTTATTGGGATATCTTTTTTACAGAAAGAATGTTCAGACCAGTCGGACGATGGTCGATGTGCTTAGTGTCGTACTGCATAATTGACGCGCGGGTAGCCGTCCCGCCAGGATAAATCTTACCCATATCCACTAGATTATCTCATTCAATCCACTTGATCAGAAACACGCAAACACAGCGATCCGAGACAGTCATGAACGGTCTGAATATAATCAAACCGGAAAGTTCAAAAAAAATAACAGATTTTACAATCGCACGAAAAACGTTTCAACTAATTTTACGCTGCCACAAAAAAATGAGGAGAATAACCAAAATGAAGATGTTTTCTAAGCTAATGTCGTACTGCCTAGTCTGGCTGGCGTTCGCCTGTTCTTCGGCCGGACATCACATCGTGCATGAAAGTCCGGAGAAGAATGGTGAAGAAACACCAGGCAACAAGACAGACGAAGATGTCAAGCCGACTCCCAAGACCCGATACGGGAGTTTCGATCTGGTCGGAGTCGATCAGTTCGGGCATGCGTTTCCTACTATTTCCGGTTACCGGAAAAATCGGACGGTCGGACTGTTTTATTGGCCATGGATTGGACAGCCCTATGCGTCCGGCATTTATGATGCCACGAAAATCGCAGCGATGCCGAACGGAATCAAGATCCTTACCGATTTCAATGCTTACGATGAGACAGTCAGTCCCAACGGCCAGGCACATTACTGGGGCGAGCCACTCTGGGGTTACTACAATTCGGATGATGAATGGGTCATACGAAAACAGATGCAAATGATCATGGCTGCAGGCGTCGACTTCATTTTCTTCGACACTACGAATGCAATTATCTACAAAGATGTCGTTTTGAAGGTATGCCGGATTCTGGACGAGATGATCCAGGCCGGATGGAACCCTCCCAAGGTGGCCTTTTACACGCATTCGCATTCTTTTCAGACCACGAGGGATCTCTACGAAGCCCTCTATAAGGTGAACCAGTATCCTGACACGTGGTTCCGGGTGGACGGGAAACCTTTGATCATTGCATACACTAACCCAGCCGACGATCTGGCAGAGGCGGCCTCCCGGAATGACAATGGCTACAATCCGGGGACTCTTTCTCCTGAAATCCTGAACTTTTTCCATTTCATGAAGCCTCAATGGCCTTCTGACCCTGTGTTCCCCGACGGATTCCCTTGGATCGAGTGGAAGTATCCTCAGCCGTTCCATGCGGCTTCCGGTGTGATGAATGTGACTGTCGCAAGCCATCCGGGAGTCCCGATGTCGTTTTCATTGACCAGATCGGGCTGGATCAACTGGGGGCGTGGATGGAATGTCACCACTCGGAGAAATGTTTCAGCGGACGTGGACCGTGGGACTTTCTTCCAATCCGAATGGGATCGGGCGATCAAGGCGGATCCGCCAATGATCTCTGTCGGCGGCTGGAATGAATGGATTGCGTACAAGCAGCCTTACATGGGGGAATACATGCTCTGCGATGCGGCCAGCAAGGAGTATTCGCGAGACATCGAACCGATGAAAGGAGGCTATGAGGATGCATTTTACCTGCAACTGATCTCCAATGTGCGCAGGTACAAAGGCCTCAATGTAGGAAAGGCCATGTTCCAAACTCCGAAGACGATCAATCTGGACGGGAAACTGTCTCAGTGGAACGACGTCGTCTATGTACAGCGGAATCCAGAGGAAAAATTTATTCATCGGGATGCGTACGGAGGCGCCAGAAGCGTACGGTACATCCAGCAGGCTCCCACCGACAAGATTGAAGAAATCCGAGTATCACACGATGACGAAAACCTATATTTTTATATTCGAGGAAAAGAGAACTTCAGTCGCTATTCGGGAAAAGAGAACTGGTTGAACTTATTCATCGGATGCGGCGAGCCAGAGTTGAAGTCGTGGGAAAGCTACGACCATGTAGTCAAGGCGAAAGCAGCCGATGCCGTCTCCGTGCAGGAATTTACGGACGGATTCCAGTCCATTGAGAAAGGTACGGGCAGAATGGTCGTCAAAGAGAACGTGATTCTAGTCAGTTTCCCCCGTGCAGCACTGGGAAAGTTTTCCAAATTTTATTTCAAGATTGCGATGGGGGTCAAATCTCCATCCGACATCATGAATTCCTATCTGACAGGTAGCTCAATGCCCATGGGAAGATTGAGCTACCTGTACGTCATCGAAAATTAATGTTTATCATTTGACCTTATGAACCATAAAAAAAGATTCGTATTGATGTCATGTTGTCTGTTCGCACTGCTGAATGGCATCGCCGCTTTCGGGCAGGGTGGACGGCACACAGTGACAGGAACAGTTTTGGACAAGCAAAATGAACCATTGCCGGGGGTTTCCGTTCTCATCAAGGGAACCCGGACGGGAACTTCCACAGATCTGGACGGCAAGTACAGCATCAGCGTGGGAGGTCCCAGAGATGTACTCGTGTTCTCATTCATCGGCTTCGACACGCAGGAAACGGTAGTCGGCACACAGCAGACCATCAATATCGTCCTGCAGGAAACCTCCACTGCCCTCGATGAAGTTGTGTTCGTCGCCTACGGCCAGCAGAAAAAGGAAAGCGTTGTTGCAGCCTTGTCCAGCATCAATGCGACAGGTCTCAAGCAGACACCTGCCTCTAATTTGGGTATAGCACTGGCCGGCCGTCTTCCTGGACTTACAGTCCTGCAACGTTCCGGCGTACCGGGCGGCGAGAACATGGATTTCTTCATCCGCGGACGCAGCACAATCAATGGACAGCAGCCACTGACGCTGGTGGACGGAGTGGAAAGAGACTTCACGGCACTTGACCCGCGTGAGGTAGAGACGATCACGATCCTCAAAGATGCCTCCGCTACGGCTGTCTACGGAGTACGTGGTGCCAACGGCGTAATCATGATTACAACGCGCCGTGGAATGTCCGGCAAACCCGTCATCGACGTGACTGCAGAACAGTCTTGGCAGAGTGCGACGCGCCTGCCACATATGACTTCCGCCTACGACTATGCACTCCTTCGCAACCAAGTCGAGATTCAGAACGGACGTCCAGCAATTTACGATGAGACGGCACTGGAGCACTACAAGTCCGGTGAAAACTCTCCTCTGTATGCATCCCGCGACTTTGTCAACGAATTCATGAGAGAATTTTCTCCGATGCAGCGGGTCAATGTCAACGTAAGCGGCGGGACTGACAAGATGAAATATTTCACGACCGTAGGCTACCTGCATCAGAACGGTATTTTCCGTACGGAAAAATTCAATGAATACGATTATGATCCGTCATCGAAAGCAAACCGCATCAATTTCCGGTCAAATTTTGACATTGACATCACCGACAATCTTCGAATGTTTTTGAATGTCAGTGGATTCATGCAGAAAAAGAACGATCCGGTCATGGTTCCGTTCAACGGCGACTACCTGAATGACATCAGCGGTTACTCCGTTCTGCTCAGCAATTTATTGACTATTCCGAACAATTCTTACTACCGAGACACCACTCCGGATGGTGAAGTGATGACCAGCTACCTAATCACCACAAGCCACATTCCTTACGGAATGCTCAACCGTACCGGTTTCCGGAACACGCAGACCAATCAGGTCACAGCAACGCTGGGGGTCGAATATGACCTTTCTTTCATTACTGAAGGATTATCCGTGAAAACGGTCGCATCCTATGATGCTTATTCCAGCAATCAGCAGGTCAGGCAGCGGAGTTATCAGCTATTCCAACTGGTTCTAGCTCCGGAAGCGCCCGAAGGTTACAAGTTCCAGCCTTACGGCTCTGCGACGAACACCCCGTTGTCGGATTCCCAATACCAGAGCTTCAACAATCTTTTCAACATTGATGCTTCTTTGAACTATGCCAGGACGTTCCGCCGACACGACGTGACAGGGATGATCCTCTTCAACCGTTATCAGCGTGTCATAAACATCCAGCTCCCTTACAACTACATCGGATTGGTCGGCCGTGCGACCTATGCCTATGACCGCCGCTATCTGGCGGAGGTGAACTTCGGCTACAACGGATCCGAGCAGTTCGCTCCTGGACACAAGATGGGGTTTTTCCCTTCATTTTCTCTCGGATGGGTTATTTCCGAAGAAAATTTCCTCAAAGGAAACGACTGGCTTACCTTTGCAAAGCTGCGGGCTTCATATGGGCAGGTCGGAAACGACAACATGAACGGGGCTCGTTTCGCCTTCCTGACGCTCTGGAGCGGGAGCTATGAGTCACAGATCGGGAACGACAAACTTACCTGGGAAAAGTCTAACAAGTACAATGTAGGCTTTGAGGTAGGTCTGTTCCATGATTTCCGTCTGGTAGGTGATATCTTCTACGAGAGGCGCAACAACATTCTGATTCCGGCAACCGGCCTGATTCCGACAGGTGTATTCGGTACGGGTGGCGTGAGTGTATCCGGAATCATTCCGAAAATCAATGCCGGGGTTGTCGATAACAGGGGCTTCGAGCTGACCGGAACATATCAGAAAGTCTTCCGTCGCGATGTGAGTCTGAGCTTCCGAGCAAACGCTGCCTTCAACCGAAACAAGGTAATTAACCTGAGCGAGGTGCTGCTGCCTGAAGATTATGCTTGCAGGCTGCGGAGTACCGGATACCGGCTCGGACAGAATTTCGGCTACGAAACGGCAGGTTTCTTCAATTCCGAGCAAGATATCGTTGACTGGTATGACCAGACCGAAGTGGGAGCTCCCCCGAAACCGGGAGATTTGAAATACCGCGACAAGAACGGCGATGGCATAATCAATGAGAAAGACATGGTCCCTATCGGGGATCCCGAAGTTCCGGAATGGACTTTCGGAGCGGGACTCAACTTCCAGTTCAAAGGCATTGATTTCAGCATGATGTGGCAGGGAGCAGCCGGACGGAGTTTCTTCCTCGGCGGCCAGCGTTTCTGGGAAACTTACAACTTCAACGATTGGCACAAAGAAGCCTGGAGCCAGGAGCGTCTGGATAAGGGAAAGAAGATTACATACCCCCGTCTGGAACCAGGCAGCGATTCCAGCAAAAAGCCTTCAGACTTCTGGATGGCGGACGGTGACTACATCCGACTCAAAAACATGGAGATCGGCTACACCCTGCCCGCAAAATGGTCCAAAGCCGTAAACGCTTCCTCCATCCGGCTCTATCTGAACGGTCTGAACCTGCTGACCTTTGACAAATATCCTGTCAAGTACATCGATCCGGAGCAGAACAACGATTTGATCTATCCGGTCTTCAAGACCTACAATGTGGGTGTCAATATTACTTTCTGAACAAATTCCTGAATGAAAAGCAATATGAAAAAGTTGTCATATACCTTGATTGCAATCTGTGCGCTGGCTGGTTTATTGGGTTGTGAGTCCGTTCTTGATAAAACACCGGACGGACAGATTACGTTGGACAAAATCCTGTCAAATTACGGAAGGAGCAAAGGTCTGCTTAGTGTCGCTTACGGGGAAATCTATCAGGCGAGAGATCAGATTGCCTTCGTGCATAACACGTTCGACCAAATGACGGACAACACCTATTTCGGTATCACGTACAATGCCTACGCATGGCACAATGGTGCACTTTCCCTCAGCGATCCTGTAATTAACTGGCCGTGGTCAAACCCGTCAGAGCAACTGTGGCCTGATTTCTGGAGAGGTATCCGTTTGTGCAACAATGCAATCAAGTATCTTCCCTTGTCCACTGCCATTACCGAGCAGGAAAGAGATCTGTGGATCGCTGAAGCACGAGTTCTCCGCTGCTGGTATTACATGAATCTGCTGGAATTCTACGGCCCGATGCCATGGATTGAAGAACCTCTGGATCCGAACTATTCCAGGTGGTCGGATTTGAAGCGGCCGACCTACGATGAAATCGCAACCAAAATATCAGATGAATTGCTGGATGTCATCCATACCGGTCTTCTGCCGAACCGGCAGCCTGCCAATCAAGCCAGCCATGTGGATAACGGTGTCGCTTACGCTATCCGCGCAAGGGTGCTGCTTAACAATGCCAGTCTTCTGAACAACCCGAATCGGGACAGGGACAAGTGGCAGCGTGCGGCGGATGCGGCGAAGGATGTCCTCAATATGTCCGAATACTCCCTAGTGCCGATGTCTGATTACAAAAAACTTTTCATAGGATCTTTCGACACGCCCGTGTCCGAAATCATCTGGAGAGCTTGGTCAGACAACTCACACATCAACGTTACATCCGGAGTGGACGGAGGCTTCTATCCCTACGTCACCATCAACCACCTTTGGAACAGCGGTGATGCGCCGACTCAGGAACTGGTAGACTGTTTTGAGATGACGAACGGCGCTCTACCGGTCACTTACGACGATGCCACCCACACGAAAGTCACGGTCACCCCTGAAGCCGCTGCACTCGGTTACAGTGAAGATGTCGGAGGAGATCCATACTCCAATCGAGATGCGCGCTTCTATATAGACATCGTATACAACATGGCCAACTATGGAGTTCCATACAACTGCACGGAGCCGTACATCGTGGAAACATTCGTGGGAGGAAGGAACGGAATTAACGACCAAGCTGTCTATTCCGGCTCCCTAACCACCTGTACGGGCTATTACAACGGCAAGGACACGCAGGTGAAATACTGGGGACCGGCCGACAGTCACGGCAATGAGCCGACCCATTGGGTATTCTTCCGGCTAACGGAATTTTATCTTAATAGGGCAGAGGCACTCTGTGAGCTAGGCGATCTGGATGGTGCCATAGAGATGCTGAATGTCATCCGGCAACGCGCACTTCAGCCGAAGATCGAGGACGTGCCAAACTACACCAAAACTTATGATTTCCTGATGTCCCGGATTCGTAACGAGCGTAGAGTTGAATTTTGCATGGAAGGATGGCGCTTCCACGACCAGCGCCGTTGGAAAATCCTGAAAGAGACAAACCGTTTCGTCACAGGTATGCGGATTACCAAAGACGACAACGGAAAGTTCAATTACCAAAGGAAAAAGATCCGGGATTATCAGTCCTGGACGGACAAGTACCTCGTGATGCCGATTCCGCTGGAAGATGCCAAGAAGATGCCAGGCATGACCCAGCCGGAAGCATGGCAGTAGCTTAAATCTAACTAATTCATTAATTTTAAGACATGAAACATTTTGCATATACATCGATTCTGCTTCTTGTCCTAGCGGCTCTGGCTGTTGGTTGCCAAAAAGGAAAAGTCACCATTCCTCAGCCGGCAAGCGGACTGAAAGCCTACCCAGGAAGGAATGCGGCAAGGGTTGAGTTCAACGTTCCTGCTGATGCAAAGGCAGGGAAAATCTTTTACAACATGGGAGCCGTGGAGGAATTCACCGTCACGGATCCAGGCGTAGTCCAGTCCTACACGCTCCGCGGACTCCCGGATGGGGAGAACATAATCCGCGTTGCGACAAAGAATGCGGAAGGCGTTTTTTCCGATCCAAAAGGCGTGAAAGTGCTGGTGTACGGAGAGGATTATCTCAAGGGGTTGTCCAACCGTACCTTGTTGAACCAGACAGTTGTTTCATCGTCCACTATCGAATTGACTTTCGGAGATGCCCTTGCTGATGAAACGGAACTTAGACTATTCTACACCAATACTTCCGGGGAGAAAGACAGCCTGTCCCTGAGCATCAGCCAAAAGTCAGTCACTGTTGCGGATATCGACCTAGGGAAAGATTACTATTATTGCTCCGTTTACAAGCCGACAGATGATTTCATCGATGAATATGTTTCCGTCAAGGTGAGTATTCCGGATTTCTTCAAGAAAAAATTCTGGAAGAATCTCTGGAGGATCGAAGGCGTTTCCAGCGAAAGCGAACAAGGAAAGGCTGCAAACCTCATCGACAACAAAGACAATTCAGCTTGGCGCTCCCAGGATGGTTCCGGTCCGCATTGGATCGTGGTGGACATGCAGGCTCCGAAACTGTACGATGGCTTCATCATCGAACAAGCTCAGGAACTTATCGAAGGAGGGTTCTCGAAAAACTACAAGTTCGAGGCAAGCAGCGACGGCTCCGTTTGGGACGTAGTTCAGGAGGGTCGGCTGAGAGCCCATTGCTATCGGCAGAAAATCGCTTTCAAGCGTTCTGTGAAGTCCCGGTATTTCCGAATCACCGTTCTGGACTCTTATGATGATGCCAGTCCTCAACTGGCGGAAATCGATCTGTTCAACGATTCCGAAACGAGCGGAGAGAACGGAATGGAGATGCCGATGCTCGTTAATGCGCAGCCTCCGTTTGAAGGGGACGGTTCAGACCGTTTTCCGGCTGTCGGCACAGGGAGAATGCAGCGTCTGACCTATTGGACTCACAATGATGCAGCATTTATCTCGCATGACACAGTCATCGGAACTTTCAATATTTTCTCCTGTGCCGTATGGGGTTGTTCCAGCGTCACGAACGGGAAAATTTATCAATCTTTGCATCTTCTTCCAGGCAAATATGTCCTGAACGTACAGATGGGTGGGACCTCTCATCCAGACTGCACCGATGTATTCGGAATCATCACTAAAGCACCTGTCCTTCCTGATTTTTCCAATGTCGAAACCGACCAAGACGTGTTGGGAATCGCAGACTTGGATGCAAGGACGAATTCTTTGGTTACCATCCCCTTCTCACTTGAATCTGAAAGGGATGTTACCATCGGTGTTGTCTACAATACCTACAACATCTATCCGGCATCAATCTGGAGCGATATCAATATCACTTCTTTAATTGTGGACGGCGAATGAAAGTGGTTTCCCTTTTTCTGTCATGGACTGACAGTAGCATCATTGACACCTAAACCGTCAACTCTTTCAACTCAATTTCAAAACGAATGACATGTACCGCAGAACACTAATCAGTATTTTTTTGATTTTTTCTTCTTTCATATTCATGAACGGTTGTGACAAAACATCCCGCTCTACAGATTACAAACTCTCGCGCATCCATGTGAATGCCATTGCGCTCGACCTTCAGGTCGGGGACAAAGTACGGCTGACGGCAACCGCAGTCCCGTCCGTCGCCAACGAGCCGACCTATCAGTGGGCATCTACCGATGTCGATGTCGTGTCAGCGTCCAACGGAGTCGTGGAGGCTAAGAAAGAAGGCAAGGCCGACATCGTCGTAAGCACCCAAAATGTCAAGACTGTCATCCCAGTGACAGTCACTGTTCCTGAATATCCAGGAGGAAGCCTGTTGTACAACCTGAAACCATGCAGTCTCAATAGACCGGCAGAGTTGCTTCTTAACGATGCAGGAAGCTATGCAACCGAAGGTCTTGATCTGACCACATGTGGCAAGCTCGCCAAACTGGAGCGGTTCTATGCGCTCGGCGAGAGAATGATCCGGTATCTTGTCCGTCCTTCCGGCGATGCTGTAGTCCTGTTTCAAAGCAGTCTGGGCGATTTCAGCGCCTATCTGAACATTCCCGATAAAAAGATCCTGATTGGAACTTCACCCGTAATCGAGACAGTTGTCCCGTTTCTGCAGGAGAACAGGGACTATGAAGTGGAAATCTACCACATCTACAATCTGGCAAAAGTCCGAGTCATTGATGCACAGACTCGGGAGAGCGCAGAGGTATCTGCGACAATGGATGGAAGCGGTGGCTGCGGGAAGGGAGCTTTGCAACAGGGCTTTTCGGTCGGCATGCAATGGGACTACTACTGCTTCGGGTTGAAAGAGGGGACATCAGCGCTCATCAAGCGCCTGACTGTGTTCTCGCTCAAGAAGAAGGTGAAACTTCTCATCTACGGCGATTCCATCTCGCAACCAGAAGGCTACTTCCCGCTCAAGGATTTTCCCCTTGCCTGGACCCAACGAATCATTGCGCGGCTCGGCGGGGATGCCATGTCCAGCGGACGCGGAGGCGGAACCATCCTGACAGTACTGGACTATATCAAAAATGAACTCCCTTTCATAGAAGCGAAGTATGTGATGGTCACGGTCGGCACCAATGGGAGCAATACGGAAGCAAACCTGACGGAAGTAGTCAACTACATCAAGTCTCAAGGAGCCATTCCGATTCTGAACAACATTCCATGCAACGAGAGTGGCACGCAGATCGAGAACAATGCGTTGATTGAGAAAGTCCGCAGCAAGTTAGGAATCAAGGGATGCCGTTTCGACCTGGCGACCTCTCTCGCAGGAGACGGGGAAGAGGTGGACAAATCGATGATGTTCTGGGAAGACTACTCAGGAAGCTACGGCTGGCAAATTTACCACCATCCGAACGGGAAAGGCGGCCAAATGATGTTTGAACGGACGTTTATAGATATTCCTGAAATTTATGAATGACAAAGCAGTGACAATAGTTATTTTTATCATGTGTTGTTTCCTGCTGAACGGGGAGCTGCTTCTTGGACAGCAAGTGGAATACGCAGGCGTGAAGATAGAAGATGCCGGACATCGGAAAAATGCTGCCACATACTCGGACAACGCGGATGAAAGAAAGATTAATGACACGGAACTGACATATTCCGGGAACTGGGAATTCAACCGCCTGCTTCCCAGGAGCAACGGATACTTCTGCAACACGAGATCATTCGCAAAAAGCGAAGGTGCCTCGGCGAGCTATTTATTCACCGACTGCGTGGGATTCGCATGGCATGCAATGCCGGCCCCAAACGGGACGAAGGCAGATCTGTACGTCGACGGCAGGAAGTTCAGTTCCATCGACTGCGCAAAAGTCGGTTCTGACGGTGTGTTGTTTGATTCGGGCGTTTTGAAGAAAGGATCCCATACGCTGGTCATCGTTGCTGTCTCCGGGGCGGTTGAAATCGACTTCTTGGTAGCAAGAGGGAAAGCCGCCGGACCAGTCCGAATCGATGTCGGCAATCGCTCCTTCATCCAGATTACAGCCGGTTTCAAAGAGACGCCCATGAATCTAAAGGCCGCATCAAGTCTGATAGAGACTAAAGAGCCTGGTGAAGAATGGGAATTATACACGAAAGGAGCAGAAGTTAAAGGATTCGGTAACACTGGACCGGATGGTGGTATCATGCACCTGTACGTGAACGGCACGAAAGTAAAAGATGTAAATTTCAAATCCAGCAGGCCGGAATCAGGCAGGCTGCTATTTGAACTGAGAGACTTGCCAGCGGAAAGATTCAATGCAATCAAAGGTGTTGTCGGTACCCAAGGAGGCAGAATCTCCTTAAATTACTTTACGACGAACGATCCTTCGTGCCTGATAATCGAGATGAACCGGAAAACGGATGCGGAAATTGCGCAGATGGCAAGACATGAAAGAACCGCTTCAGTGCCGGAGACATGGCATCCGATTTCGTTGCAGGCAAGATTCCCAGTAAACGGCGTCAGGCTGGAAGACGGAGTGTTCAAGACAATTTTCGACCGGAATATTCACTATTTAAAAGAATGTCTTAATAAACCCAATTGGGTGGATGCGAAGGATGCTGACAGAATCTGGATAGACATACTCTACGCTTCGAATGAAGGTAGAATGCTAGGAGGAATGGGACACACGCTCCGTTATGTTGATGTTCCTGAATTTCACAAGGCCATCGATGATATTCTGGAGCAGATTGACAGACGACAGTATGCCAACGGGAACGGCTACTTGATGCCATATGGGAGCAGCAATTACAAACTGTCCATGGAGACATGGCCTGGTATCATGCGTGACGAACAGAAGAATTACGATCGTGCGATGCTGACGAAGGGATTACTAGCTGCCGGCTTGGCTGGTCACAATAAGGCCTATCAACTGCTTAGACCTTTCTATGACTGGTTCAATCATGCGGAGGAATATCTTCCAATCATGCTGCTGGGAAGCATGGGCATTCAGGGAAGCATCGCCGGGGCCATGGTATATCATTCTCTGGTCGGAATGCCTGAGGACATCCAGACCAACATGAAATACTACGACATGGACTGGTGGTTGCGTGCTCTGGCACATGGAATTCCAGAAGCAGCCTGGCGTTTCACCCTTAACAGGCCGCACAATTACCTTCTTACCAGCGTCTGTGCCCTTTTTGACATTTATTTGGCTACGGGAGAAATGCGTTACCTAGATGCTTCATTGGGCGCCTGGAAGATTTATCATGACTATTTCCAGATTCCGGGAGGAGGGATAAGTCTGTGCGAGCACTTTGAATGCAAGCCTAAATCTTACAAGTTGACGAATCTGCCCAACAACATCTACGAAACCTGCGGGAGCGTGTTCTGGATTGACCTGAACCATCGTTTCCTCCAATTGTGGCCTGAAAAGGAATCTTATGCTGCGGAAATCGAGAAATCTCTGTACAATGTCGTTTTCGCCGCTCAGGCCGAGGATGGCAAGATTCGGTATTTCAATCAAGTCAACGGCGGCAAGTATCCGTCATTTTGTTACAACACATGCTGTGAAATCCAAGGGACTGCGCTATACGGCATGTTACCTCAGTATATCTATTCAATAGCGGAAGACGGAATCTACGTGAACCAATTTTCCGCATCTGAGATTCAGTTCTCACAAGGCATGGACACCGTCAGGGTTTTAATGAAGACTAAATTTCCCTACGATGGAGCTATTGAGTTGCAGCTGAAATCACCGATCCCAACGCAGATGAAGATCCGGATTCGGATTCCCGAATGGGCGAAACAGTCTGTTTGGCTGGAAGTGAACGACAAGCGGTTCATGAAAGGTAAGCCGGGGAAGTATGTTTCCTTGGATAGGACTTGGAAGGACGGCGACAGGATTATCTTGAACCTGCCGATGACTTGGCGGATCGAGAAATATATGGGGGAAACACGGATCGAAGGAGCTACTAGGTACGCCATCTTCTACGGCCCGATGCTCATGGCATTGAAAGGTCCGATGATGCCGGATGTTCTGCAGGCGGAAAACGAGCCGTCCGTCAAGTTGGCAATGCCTCCAGAAGCTTTTTTGCGCAAAATCAAGCCGACAGGCAATCTTTGTACTTTCTCAATCGACGGTCTACCGGAATATTCCCTCTGCCCGTACTTCTCGTTGCAGGAAGGATCATTCACTTGCTTCCCGGGCTTTTCTTCGCCTGATATTCCTTCGGAGTGACTCCGAAATGCTGCTTGAACGCTTTTGAGAAATAGGAATAAGAAGCGAAGCCTGTCTGTTCTGCAACCTCTACAAGCTGGAGGGAGCCTTCTGTGATTAATTCCGCAGCGCGCTTGAAGCGATAGTTCCTGATAAAATCGTTGGGAGAAAGATTCGTAAGCCCTTTGATCTTGCGGTAGAGAATTGTTCTACTATATCCCAAAGTGACTGCTATCTGGTCGACATTCAGGTCGGCGTTGGACAATTCTTTCGTCACTAGTTTCATCAACTTATCAAGGAAGGCTTGGTCGTGCTTGCTCAAAGACTCCTGGATGGGACGGGCGATATCGGATTCGGGCATGGAGAAGTACTGCCTAAGCAGTTCCTTCCTGTGCAGCAAGTTCCTGATGGTCAGTAGGAGATAATCGATGCTGAACGGCTTGCAAATGTAGGCATCCGCTCCAGTTTCCAGACCTTTGATCTGCTCCGGTATCGATGTTTTTGCCGTCAGAAGCACAACCGGAATGTGACAAAATTCCTGATTCTGTTTGACACGGGCGCAAAGATCATAGCCTGACAGTCCCGGCATGATGACATCGCTCAAGATCAGGTCGACGGGTGTCTGCTTGATGCATTCTAGCGCTTCCAGGCCATCGGATGACTCACAGACCTTATAGGTCTCGGACAGAAGGTCGACAATGAATTGCCGAAGTTCTACGTTGTCCTCAACGACGAGGATGGAGCCACTTTTACCCTCGTCGGATTCTCGTTCGACACGTATTGCAGGAGATTCCTTCGCAGTCAGGGATGGAATGACTTCTTTCTCACCGTTTTCCTGCTCTTGGTCTGAATACACATCGTTCATCGGCAGCGTAAAAGAGAATACCATTCCTCCGCCGGGTCGAATGCGTGCGGAAATATTCCCTTTGTGCATTTCAACCAGCGTCTTCGTGTAATGCAAGCCGATTCCATTGCCACTGTAGTCAGGAGAGCCATTGACGATCCGGTATCTGACGAACAGTTCTCCAAGCTTTTCGGGCGGGACTCCCTCCCCCGTGTCGGAAACAGAGATCTCCAGATTGTCACCACAGTTCCGGGTGCTGATTGTAACGCATCCGGTTCTCGGCGTATGCTTGATTGCATTGGAGACCAAGTTGTAAAGAATGGTTTCTACTTTGTCTGCATCAACACGGATCATCAGACTTGGAGTGTGCGGCTGGAACACCAGTTCAATACCTTTCTGATTTGCAACGTAATTGAAAGACTCGTGAATTTTGGAAAGCAGATCCATGATATCTGTCTCCCTGACATGCAAGGAAAGGACTCCGTTCTCTATCTTTACGACATCCATCAGCTGGTTGATCAAATGGTGCATCCGATTGGCGTTTCTATTGGCTACTGCGATCTGCCTACGGCTCTCATCATCCATGTCTTTATTGCCAAGGAGCTTCTCAAGTGGAGCGGAGATAAGCGTCAGAGGTGTCCTGAGCTCATGGGAAATGTTGGTGAAGAAAGTGATCTTCATCTTGGAGATTTCTTTTTCACGTTCTTTTTCATTGTGTTCCATTTTTGCGCGCTGTTTATTGAGGCGGGCGTTCAGAAAGGCCCTCAACAAAAAGAATACGAGACACGCCAGCAGGAAAGAATAAGCAGTCCAGGCCTTCCACGTCAACCATGGGGCAGATTTGACCGTTATCTTCAGCAAGGCAGGAGTCGCACTTTCTATGCCCTCTTCATTGATTGCGCTGACTCGGAACGTATATGTTCCTGGGGGCAGATTGGAATAAGACGCTCTGCGGTACGCCCCGACGTAATTCCAGTTTTCGTCGAAACCGTCCAGGCGATATTTGTAGGTCAGATTGTTGGACGTGTAGAAGTCGATACCGGCATAGTCGAGGGAAATCATCCTCTGCCGGTGGTCCAAGACGATCGCATCTGTAAGCAAGATGCTTCTCGAAAGCACGGATCCTTCTGGAGCCGGACATACGCTATGATTATGAATTTTCAGGTCTTCGATGTGTATTAGCGGAGGCGTGCTGTTCGAGGCAAAGCTGGACGGGTTGAAGAAAGTTAGCCCGTGGTTTCCACCGAAGAAGATCATACCGTCAGATGTCCTGCATCCTGATTTTTCGTGGTACTGATCCCCAGGCAGAATGTCGCTGCTATAGAAATTCGTGACGGAGAAACCATCACCCTTCGGTTTCAATCTGGAAATGCCATGCGATGTGCTCGCCCAGATGTCTCCGTGCAAGTCCTCTTTAATACATAGGACATTGTTATTCGAGAGGCCGTCTGCAGTGGTCATCCGAATCGACCGGCCGACTGATCTGCATAGCAGACCGTTGCCGTAACTCCCCATCCAAAGACGATTCTGACTGTCGATGAATAGGGTGATGACGCATTTGGAAGTCATGAGATCCTCCTCGGGGAAAGTGATTTGGACCGGAACGGAGTCATTCGTTTTGATTTCATAAACACCGATACCATACGCAGAATAGAGAACATCTCCCGAATCTTTGATGCAGATGTCAGTGATGTTAGAAGACTGTGTGCATTCAACTAAGGAAAAAACCAGGTCGGATGTCGTTTTGTAGAGGCCGTTCCAGGTTCCGAGCCAGAAATTATGGTTTTGATCTTCTTTGACGACCCGAACGTTGTCAATGTCCAGTCGTCTGTCGATGCGGATTTTTCCATCCGGATTGACCCCTGCTACAACCAGTTTGGACTGGAAGGCGATCCAGACCCTGTCTTGAGAATCAATATAGACCACCTCCAGAAATTCGCTGTTGTCAGGAAGCAAGTCGGAGACACTGTAGAAATTAAATTTCCCTGACTTTGAATACCTGTAAAGACCGTTGTAACGAGTTCCTATCCAGAGATTCCCACCATGATCTTCAACAACCCGCGTGACAAATTGTTCTTTTATCTTGTCGCTGAGCAACTTATTCGGATTGAAGTAGTCCGACTGCTTGTTTCCGATCACGATTCCTTTGTCATAAGTACCAATCCAGACATTCTTCTGCCAGTCTACATAACAAGTGTGCAATTGGGCGGAATTGCGTGGATTGTATCGAGCTGGCATGTTGTGATTGAGTTCCTTGGTCATCAAATCGTACAGGTAGAACCCTTCGGTTTCCGTGCCAATCATTACTTTCAGAGGTTCTATCTCCTTGATAAACGTGATATGTGATTTGTTCAACCCTGTTTCAGCCGGAAACATGGAACTGGTAAGACTGAACGAAAAGGTGTCGGGATTGAAAAGAACGATGCCGTCGTTCGTTCCGAGCCACCAGATACCCTGAGGATCAGCATACATGCAGTTAACCTGTCTATTTCCGGGAAGCACGTAATATTCCCAAGCAATACCATTTTTTCGTACAGCCAGTCCCTGTTTTTCCGCAAGACCCATCCACAAATGCTTGCCGTCATCTTCCCAGAACTGCTTGACATTATTCCGAGGTCCCGGGAATGTTACGATGCAGCTGTCTGGATCGATGAGGCCTGGGCCCATTTCCGTAGCAGTCCAGATTTGGCCAGTGTGGTCCTCGAAAAAGCCATACGTGGTCATGGAGGTTGGAACTCCTTCGTATACAATGAATGTTTCAGTGTCGAAATTGTATCGGCAGACGCCTGCAGCCGTTCCTACCCATAGATTTCCAGCCGAATCCACGAACAACGAGAACACGAAGTTGTCTGGCAGGGATCCCGGTTCAGAAGAATCATGCAGGAACTGCTTGAATTCATACCCGTTGTAACGGTTCAGGCCTCCCAGCGTCGCCACCCACATGTAACCCAGCGAATCCTGTGCGAATGCGCTCACATCCTGAAAAGAAAGGTTCGTTGAAATGTTTGTCACGTGCGGATTTTGTGCGAAGCCGTGAAAGATGAACGCCATTGAAAAGAGGCTGAAAATCACGCAGGTCGACAGAGTTCTATTCAGTACCTTGGCCATGTCTAAATCCGTTTCTTTGAGGCAAAATTAATAAGAATATATGAGGGGTATTCATTTTCCTACGATAATAACCGAAAAGTTCAAAAAATAGAATAAAATTTACAAGGGCAGAGGAGGATTAATCGTTAATTTTGTTTTGAATTCTTGTTTTAGAAGCACCATGATCAGTAAACGACTTCCATTGCTTTGTTGTCTTTTGGGATTTGCGCTGAATATCTCCGCATTGCATGCCAAATACCCCGAAATCAACGTGACCGATTTAGAATGCAACTATCAAGTTGCCCCTCTTGGAATTGATGATGTCAGTCCTCAGTTCAGCTGGCGCATCGTCTCCAATACGGGTAACACGATGCAGTCTGCCTACCAAATACTTGTGTCCAGTTCACGGGAATTGCTTTCGTCGGACGAGGGGGATGTCTGGGACAGCGGAAAGCAACCATCTGCCCAGTCTGCAGGCGTGACATACGATGGAAAGGAATTGAAAAGCCGCAGGAAGTATTATTGGAAAGTCCGCATATGGACAGATGATAAAACCGCCTCGGCTTGGTCCGAACCGGCATTCTTCGAAATGGGGCTGTTGAATGAGCGCGATTGGGTGGGCGGATGGATAGGCTACGCCGCTGGTATGCCAGGTCGCGTGCTCTATTTCAAGAATACGTTCGCTCCTGGGAAAAAGGTCAAGGAAGCGAGGATCTACATCGCCGGTCTGGGCTTCTACGAACTTGAAATCAATCACAAGAAGGTCGGCAATCATGTGTTGGATCCTGCACAGAGTACGTACAGTAAACACATCTATTATGCAACGTACGATGTTTCCGACTGCTTTGATGCTGCAGAACCCAATACTATCGTCGTGACCGTCGCCCCCGGGTGGTACGGTACGCCAAGACTGCGCTTCCAGATGCATGCCATACTTGAAGATGCCTCCGAAATTCTGGTCACTACGAATGAACTGCGTGCAATCACCACCGGACCCACGATGTATTCCAGCGTATACGATGGTGAACACTTCGACGCACGCGAGGAGAATCCCGAAACGTACATGCCTTACTATCCACAAGGTTTAATGGACAAACTGTGGGGATTTGCCTACAACACGGACGAACCTGTGGGAAGCATGGTGTCCCAGCAGGTGGAGCCAATAGAAATCGTCGAAACACTGACCCCGGTCTCCTTTCGTGAGCCGGTGCCTCATATTTATGTCGCAGATGCCGGGCGGAACCTGGCCGGCTGGGCTGCTCTGCGCGTCAGTGGCATGTCCGGACGGAAAGTGACGCTCCGATTCGCCGAGACACTCCGCGACAACGGATTGGTCAACCAGGACAATCTAAGGAACGCTAAAGCGGAGGACAGTTTCATTCTTGACAGCGACGAGCCACAGTTCTGGGAGCCGAAGTTTACCTACCATGGCTTCCGCTACGTGCAGATCGAGGGTTTGGACAAGGCTCCGAGAAGAGAGGATCTTCAAATCAAGGTCGTTCGTACAGCTGTACCACGCACAGGGCATTTCAACTGCAGTAACCCATTGCTGAATGACATCTACCGCATGGTCGTCAATACAGAGTCGGCAAATCTGCACAGTATCCCGACCGACTGTCCTCAGCGCGACGAGCGCATGGGGTGGCTCAACGACTTGACGGCCCGCATCGATCAGGAAATATATACTTTTAACATGGCCCGGTTTTATCCTAAATTTTTTCTGGATGTCGTGGATACGCAGGATGAAAACGGCACTATCACCTGTGTGGCACCTTTCCGCTTCGGCGCACGTCCTGCCGATCCGGTCTGCGTCAGCTTCCTGTTAATGGCATACAAGAGTTACCAATTCTACGGCAACGCCCAGTTGATTCGGAAGAATTTCGACAATATGAAGGCATGGATAGATTACCTGTATTCCCGCACGAACAACGGCATCGTGGACTACAGTTACTACGGTGACTGGTGTCCCCCCGATGCTTTCGCCGTCACCCCAGGCTCTGCCGTTTCACGTGACACGCCTGGCCAGCTGATGTCGACGGGCTATCTCTATTATGGCGCCACGCTCTTGTCTGAAATGGCGAAGGTGGCAAGACGCCCCGCTGATGCTTCTCATTATGAATCTATGGCTGCTGAAATCGCCATTGCTTTCAACCGAGAATATTGGAATGAATCCACCGGCGGTTACGGCTCGAACAATCAGGCTTCCAATTCCTTTGCATTGTTCCTGGGGCTGGTGCCTAAAGACAAGATCCAGCGTGTCGTGGACAACCTTGCGGCAGACGTGAAAGCGCATGGCTGCCACCTCACGACAGGAAATCTCTGCACAAAGTACCTACTTGAACAACTGACAGAGCACGGGCATTGCGAGGAAGCCTACCGGATAGCAACGCAGAACACCTATCCGAGTTGGGGATTCATGCTTGCCAATGGTGCGACCACGCTCTGGGAGCGCTGGGAATATCTGACAGGAGATGCTATGAATTCCCATAACCATCCTATGATGGGATCAGTGGGATCATGGCTATACAAGTACGTTGTCGGCATTAATCCGGATTTTGACCACCCAGCGTTCGAACACTTCACGATCCATCCTTACATCTTCACTGAAATGGATTTTGCGGAAGGAGAACTGAAGACGGTAAAAGGAACGATCAGAAGCGCATGGAAGAAAAAAGGACGCACGCTAGTGCTGGAAGTGACGATTCCCGCAAACTCGCGCGCAACCGTCATTCTGCCCTCGGCAAAGGGTGATATCGTCCACGAGGTAGGCTCCGGAGAGCATCGTTTCAAGTCTATTTTAAAATGATCTACCTTCAAACAGGTACATGACACATTAATAATCAATTAAACAACCACGAAAATGAAAAGAGTTGCAGACAAACAGATTCTGATGGCCGCCGATTTTGCAGGCTATCCCCTCAAAGAAGCCATCAAAGACTATCTCGAAAAAAAAGGCTGGACGGTAACCGACATTGGTGTGAAGGATGACTCGGACCCCGAAGATACAGAACTCATGTTCCACCGCATCGGCCTTCGCGTTGGCGCAATGATAACCGAGAAAGAGTTTGAAAGGGCACTCATTTTCTGCGGAACCGGCATGGGCATCCACATCGCTGCAAGCAAGTGCCCCGGTGTCCACGCAGGAGTCGTAGAGTCCGTTCCCGCCGCATTTAGAGCCATTACCGGCAATGGTGTCAATGTCCTTGCGATGGGAGCGTTCTATGTGACGCCAGAGCTTGGAAAGCAGTGTGCCGATGCTTTCCTTTACAACGATTTCGGAAGCGGCTGGGAATGGTGGCCAGACTTCGACAAGTTCCATCGGATTGCCATCGACGAACTCAATGCTTTCAATTACGAGGAATACAAGGCCAACGGATTTAAGGTCAAGCACCTCGGAGACTGCCATTGCGAACTGTATGACCGTCCTGAAGGCTTCTCAAGTGTTCCGCTAATGGTGAAGAGATAGTCAGAATCTCTTTTCAAGGGCTCTTGTCCACGCATTTCCTCACAGTCAGATCTTAATAATCGGTAAAACGAATCCCGGTTGCTTCGGCAAATCAATAGCACATAGACTCTGTTCCGGACTTGGACACCGTTATAACGTCTATCTTCACGGGAAACAGCCGAAATATGACGTTTCCCGTGATTATGAGCATTATCATGCTGTCTGACATCATCCTAAATGAATAGAAAGAATCCTCGAAGAAAGCCATCCATGAAAACATGAATCGATGATCTTTCAGCCACCTCTCGGAATATGCGGATGAAGATTTACCGCAGGGACGCAAACTTGCCGGGAATCGACTTGATAGAAAGTCCCGTCGGGCGATGGTCGATGTGCTTAGTGTCGTACCGGATAATTGACGCGCGGGTAGCCGCCACGCCAGGATAAGTCTTACCCATATCCTTCAGGACGGCTTTGAGCATGGTCTCGTTTTCGTCTCCTAGCTGGCATCCGTCAAAAGGATTATCCTCGACATTGATCTTCGGGGATATTCCTGCTGGATAGGCATCATTCTGGTCATTGGCGTTCGTGAATTTACCGACCATGACGTACATGCCCCACTCTTTAATCAAAGAATAGTCGGATGCCCTCTCATAGATATCTTCAGGAGCGAGCATCCACCCGGAGCAGAATTTGCCGAAAGTCGTTTCGCCATACATGTTGACATTCATGTAAGGCTGCAGGCCGATGATCAATCCTTCGGAAGCCGAAGCAGTATTGCCTGTCGTGATCACGTACAAATCATTCAGGTTCAGATTTGCATCCGTCACGTCTACCGTAACCTCCTTGCCATCAATAGTGGTCGAGTTCTGCGAAGAGAAATATTCATTGAGGTCATACCCGCTCTTCTTGAAAGATTCTGTGAGAATTTCATTGTAGACATTCTTCTGGAAAATATCTTTGCCAGAGACATTCTGCCAAGGTGCAATGAGCGATGCCAGAACATCTTCAGTGAAAACATAGCCGCCGCCGTTATAGCGAAGGTCAAGTATCAGCTTCTCGATGCCGGCAGACTTAAGCTTCCGGCAAGAATCGCACAGGGCTTGCGCAGACTTAAGGTCGAAGGAATTGTAGACCATGTAGCCAACCTTATCCCCATTCACGTCGAAAGTCTTTGTCATCAGGATCGGGTCCTCGTACATTGTTACTGCCGTGAGCGGGATTTCTTTCACATTGTCGGAGTCAAGATAACCATCAGAAGTCAATCCGGTGACTCCAAGCGAGAGAGAAGTCTTGTTGAAAATGTCATAAACATTGCTGCCTGTAATCGCCTGACCTCCATAGTCGAGGATTATGTCTCCCCTCTTGATTCCAGCTTTCGCAGCCGGACTGTCCTTGAATACATAATTAACCAAAAGGAAATATTCTCCAGGTTTGTTGGATATGGTTCCAACTGCGAAATCCAATCCGAACGTCGTGGAGTTGCCTTGAACCGAAGACTCCATGTCACTGAGCCTCTCCATAAGCACAGTCCACTTGTCAACCTCCTTGCCATTCTCTCTATAGATAATGTCACTCACGACGGCTATAGGCGTCGTGCAAGTGTCTGGATTCAGTCGCTTCATGTCACCTGCTATCTCTTTGTTCCAAAGATAGTACGTTTCTAGGACGTCAATGGCAAACTGGTCTACCTTCTTCGTCACTGCTGGCACCTCAACCTGAGTGCTTCCACCATTTTCGCGACTGTTTATCTTGAAATCGTCATCGTCATCGCAAGCTACAAAAAAAATTGCCGCACAAAACGTTGCTGCGGCAATGATGAAGTTCTTGAATATTTTCATATCAAACAATATATTCATGGATGTTGCTCTTTCGCAAGCGAAAGAATATTAGCAATTTACATGCCAATGAATATATTTCAATCTGCTTCCACGCCTGAATAGGACGTAGGGAAGTTTCCGAATTTCAGGCTGAAAGAAATGCTGTCGTCCGAGCGCGAGCTATCATTATCATCGACAATCTTGCCGGTCAGACCGGTCACGGAGTACATCTCATATTCTTTTCCTCCGGTCAGAGGCACTATGCCGTTTCCGGAGATTTCAGCTTTGTTTTTTGAAACTATCTTGAAGGCCACTCCCGGTACGGTGATGTCCAGAGACACCGGCATCTGAGGCACGAATTTCACTTTTTCGAAAATCAGGCTCAGAGTGCCCTGCGTCTTATCTGA
>Ga0256404_1003130_pt1 | contig 34687 bp, 26 predicted proteins | sample RumenRJG_01DNA_FD_185990 | JGI IMG/M metagenome (GOLD analysis project Ga0256404, IMG submission 185990) | Bovine rumen microbial communities from Lethbridge, Alberta, Canada - RJG_01 | ecosystem: Host-associated > Mammals > Digestive system > Stomach > Rumen | place: Canada: Alberta | collected... | reverse complement strand
CGCGCCGCCAGCGTTCGTTCTGAGCCAGGATCAAACTCTCCATGATTATTTCAATACCCCGAAGGGTAATGATCTTCATAAATTGTTCTCTCCAGCTGAATATTTGCTGAATTGATTTATCAATCGAATCTCGAGAACCGAGATTCGCGGGTTGTGTTTTTTTTATGGTAAAAACACTAAAAAATTATTTAGTCAGTTATTTCCTTCCCTGATCTGTCAAAGAACTTTTTGCTTTGTTCGTTGCCGCAACTCAGTGTTGCGACGGTGAAAATGAATATATATCTTTCACGAACTTTGGTCAATAGCTGATGTGTGATTTTTTGTGTTTTTTTTGATTTTTTTTTAACTTTTTTATATAATGCCCAACATGAATTATATATATGGAAATAAAGACGAAGAGAATAAATTACTGGACCGCTTTTGCCGCTATGTGAAAATCTGGTCGGAAAGCGATGGAAAGGCTGCAGATGCCGGAGTTTTTCCTTCAACTGAAAGACAATGGGACATTGCAAAGGTTCTGGTAAAAGAACTCCGCAATCTTGGAACAAGAAATGTTTACCTTACAGACAACTGTTATGTAGTTGCTAAAATCGATTCAAATATTACAGATCCTGATGAACGCAAAAAGTACCCGACCATTCTTCTTATGGCACACATGGATACTGTAGACGAAGTAACCGGCGAAAACGTAAAACCTGTTATTTCAATTCTTTCTGCCTCAGAGTCTCCAACAGGACAGGATGATACAATCGTAAAATCTGACGGAACTACCCTTCTTGGGGCAGATGACAAGGCTGGAGTTTCTGCAATCATGGCAGCAGTTGAGTATCTTATGAACCATTATGAAGAAGAAGGCCTTAAGCACGGGCCTATAGAAGTAATGTTCTCACCTGATGAAGAGACCGGCCACGGTATGGACAAAGTTCCACTTAATATTATTAAAGCTGATTTTGCAGTTACTGTTGATGGCGGTGACGAAGGCGAACTTGAAGCTGAATGCTTTAATGCCTGGGCGGCCACCATTAAATTTACCGGAAAAGCCTGCCACACCGGCAGTGCAAAAGCCGGCGGAATGATAAATGCAGTTACTCTTGCCAGCGCCTTTGTATCAGAATTACCACGCAACATGGCTCCTGAAACCACAGAAAACTACGAAGGCTTTATTGCCCCTATGGAAATTACAGGTTCAATAGAAAGCTCAACTGTAGAAATGCTTCTTCGTTCCTTTAATATAGAAGAAATCGAAAAAGAGAAGGAAATCATAAAGGCCGCTGCAGAAAATGTAATTTCAAAGCTTGGCGGAAACTACGAACTGAACTTTAAGCAGCAGTATCTTAATATGAAGGAAAAGCTGGACCAGCACCCGGAAATCATGCAGAGACTTGAAAAAGCTTATGAAGATTCTGGTGTAAAGGTTCGCAAACAGCCGATTCGCGGTGGAACAGACGGCTCGCGCCTTACTGAACTTGGAATCCCTACTCCAAATATCTTTACAGGAGCCCATGAATTTCATTCCCGCAATGAATGGCTTTCTCTAAACCAGTGTGCAAAATGTGCCGATGTATTAATTAACTTATTAACACAAAAGGTGAAATAATGCACGAATATGTAATTGAGGGTGGATATCCTATTCAGGGGACAGTTACAGCAAGCGGAAACAAAAACGCAGCCTTGCCTTGTATTGCGGCAACTCTTATGACAGAGGAGCCGGTTATTCTTCACAATATTCCGGAGATTCAGGATACAAACGTAATGTTTGAAATCTTAAAATCTCTTGGTGCTAAGGTTGAAAAACTCAGCAAACACAACTGGAAAATCCAGTGCGATAAAATAAAAACAACAGAACTTCCAAGCGACCTTACAAAAAAGGTCCGCGGTTCCATTGTTTTTGCAGGACCTCTTCTTGCAAGCAAGGGAAAATGCCAGATGACTCCTCCTGGTGGTGACGTAATCGGCCGCCGCCGTGTGGACACACACTTCCTTGCCCTTAAGGCTCTGGGTGCAAACATCCATGTAAACGGACGTTTTGAATTTTCTGCAACCAAGCTTGTAGGAGCTGATATCTTCCTTGATGAAGCATCTGTAACTGCAACAGAAAATGCCGTTATGGCTGCAGCCCTCTCTGAAGGCGAAACAATTCTGCAGAACTGTGCAAGTGAACCGCATGTTCAGGACATCTGTAAGATGCTGGTTGCAATGGGAGCAAAAATCACAGGAATTGGAAGTAACATCCTTCACATCACAGGCGTAAAAAAACTTCACGGCTGTGAATTTACAATCGGACCTGATTATATTGAAATCGGCTCTTACATTGGTATGGCAGCCGCTACAAAGGGAAAGATTACAATCAAGGGTGTACGCGCAGAAGAAATGCGCCCGCTTAAATACTCTTTTGCAAAGCTTGGAATCAGCTGGTCTATAAACGGAGACGAACTTACAGTTCCTAACACACAGGAGCTTAAGGTAAACGATGACCTTGGAAACGCTATTCCAAAAATCGACGATATGCCTTGGCCTGGATTCCCTGCCGACCTTACATCTATTATGACTGTTACTGCAACTCAGGTTTCTGGAACTGTTTTGATTTTTGAAAAGATGTTCGAAAGCCGAATGTTCTTTGTAGATAAACTGATTTCTATGGGTGCAAAAATTACCCTCTGCGACCCTCACCGCGCCGTTGTTTGCGGTCCTAGCATGCTTCACGGAGACCACCTTGTATCACCTGATATCCGCGCCGGTATGGCCATGGTTATTGCAGCTATGTGTGCACATGGAACAAGCAGAATCAGTAACGTTTATCAGATTGAACGCGGTTACGAAGACCTTGTTGGCCAGCTTAAAAAACTTGGCGCAAAAATAGAAAAAGTTGAAGTTGAGTAAGTTAAAAAAATGAAAACCTTTAAGTATGAAACACACCTCCACACATGTGAAGCAAGTAAATGCGGTACTTCTTCAGGATCAGAATATATTTCTGTATATAAAAAGCTTGGCTATGACGGCATTTTTGTAACCGATCACTTTTTTGGCGGAAACACTGCCGTTTCCCATGAACTGGACTGGAAGTCCCGCATTGAACAGTACTGCTCAGGTTATGAGGCAGCACTTGCAGAAGCAAAAAGACAGAATGCGGCAGATGGAGGTGATTTTAAGGTTTTCTTTGGAATTGAACAGACTTTTTCCGGAGACGATTACCTGATTTACGGGCTGGACAAAAACTGGCTTTTAGACCATCCGGAAGTAGAATCCATGAATCACGGTCAGCTTTTTGACGCAGTAAACCGCGAAGGCGGCCTTATGATTCAGGCACATCCATTCAGATTACGCGGCTACATAAATGCAATTCACCTGCACCCGAGAGAGGTTCACGGAGTAGAAGTTTACAACGGTGGCAACACTCCAGACCAAAATATACTGGCTATGGAATACGCAAAGATTTATGACTTTCCAATGACCAGTGGTTCTGATATCCACAACATCAATTTTGCCCTTGAAGAAAAAACAGAAGACAAAATGCCTGTTGGCGGCATGGAATTTGAAAGCCCTCTTAAATCTATAGACGATTATATAGAAAGAATTAAGAATAAAGAGGGAAAAGTCATCAGATAATCCCCCAGAAACCGGGTGCCGGCTTGCAACGTTGACAAATAATTATAATAAGGCAATAATGTCCTTATAAAAAATAATTATGAGAGATTCAACTATTTCCAAGCACCTGGCCCTGATTCTGGGCTATTTTGGCGTTTCTGCAAATCTTGGCGGTACTATTGTTTCTTTTTTAGCCGGCCTTTTAGGATTCAGTAAAGCCAAAAATTACATTCTCGATACCCTCATCTGTTTAGTCTGTACAATCTTTCTTGCAGTTGCATTTTTTTACCTGTGTTTCAAAAAGAAAAAATACGCACGCTTTATTTCCATTGCAAATATTTTTTCCGGCTTTGTTTCTTTTCCGGCCATGTTTATAGTTACCGGAAACTTTATCTGCGGCTTTCCATTCTACATTATGATTATTCCGGTTTATTACGGATTTTCTGTTACAATAAACAAACTCAAACGCTGGCTGCCTATCCTAAACTATCTGCTTTTCCTGGCCATGTTCATACTTACCTTTAAGGCTCCCTTCTTCCCTGGCCGTCTGCTTATACCTAATTTGAACTGGCTGGAAAACTGCGTAGCTTTTACTGCAGCTTACTTTTTCCTTTTTTATGTATGCTATCTGGTTGCAAATCAGTTTATGCAGCAGAATCAGACTCTGGAAGAATCGGAACAGCGTTATAAAGAACTTTCTTCTAAGGATGAACTTACAGGCCTTTACAACCGCCGCTCACTTGCAAACCGCGCCGAGCTTGGCTTCAACTCTGCTATTATTTACGATATTGATTATTTCAAGAATATAAACGACACCTATGGACATCAGACTGGAGACAAGGCTCTGCAGATTCTTTCGCAGATTGTTTTAAAGTACTGTTCTAATGAGTTTGAGCTTTTCCGTTATGGAGGCGAAGAGTTTGTTATTCTTTCGCGCCTGCCGGATGATGTAACTCTGGAATTGTTCCAGCATGTAATGCATGATGTAAGAATGAACTTTATTATAGAAGGAAATCCGGTTACAATCTCTGCCGGAATTGCTTCCTTCTGCAAAGATTATAACCGGACTCTTAAAATCGCCGACGAAAATCTTTATCTGGCCAAAACCGATGGAAGAAATAAGATTTATATGAACGGCGATGAAATCAGATATTAGATCCCCGGGTCAAGCCCTGCGAGTTTGCAAGGCAAACTCGGTTAGGATGACAGTGTACTAAAGACTTGGATACTTATCGAAGTATGCCTTTGTTTCTTTTGCTACTACACCGCTGAGGGCGATAAGTGCGATACAGTTAGGAATTGCCATAAGACCATTGAAGATGTCGGCAATTGTGAATACTGCATTTACTGTAAAGTATGGACCGATTGCAACTGCAAGAATGTAGAGCCAGCGGTAAGCCTTAACTGGTCCCATACTTCCCTTTGTAAGATACTCAAGACATTTTTCTGAATAGTAATCCCAGCCAAGAATTGTTGTAAAGGCAAAGAAAGCAAGACAAAGCATAAGAAGGAACTGAACACTGTGTCCGTCTCCTCCAAGAACCTTTGCAAATGCTGTTGCTGTAAGAGCAGCACCCTGAACACCAGCGTTCCAGTCTGCAACTCCACCAATCATATCGCCATAGAAAGCAATTACAATTGAAAGACCTGTCATTGTACAGATGATGAGTGTATCAATTACAGTACCTGTCATGTTTACAAGTCCCTGCTCTACAGGTTCGTTTGTCTGAACTGCAGAAGCTGCAATTGGTGCAGAACCAAGGCCAGCCTCGTTAGAGAAGATACCACGTGCAATACCCTTCTGCATTGAGTCTGTAATCTGCTTGAATACAAATCCCATTGCACCGGCACCTACAGCGCGCCATCCGAAGGCAGATTTAAAGATGAGGGCAAATGCTCCAGGAATCTTCATTGCGTTCATGATAAGAATTGAAAGTCCAAGGAATACATAGATGATTGCCATTGCAGGAACAACTTTTTCTGCAACTTTAGAAATACGCTTGATACCACCGATTACTACGAGAGCTGTACATACAGTAATGATAATTCCAGAAATTACTGTAGCCCATGTGTAATCATGACCAAAGAGTGTAAAGGCAATGTTTGTGCTGTTTGGATCGAAAGCGTTGTTTACAGCAGAAGTAATACCGTTGATCTGAGTCATTGTACCAATACCCATGATACCGGCAAGAGCTCCGAATACTGCAAAGAGAACTGCAAGCCACTTCCACTTTGGTCCCATACCTTTTTCGATTGTATAGAATGGACCACCAAGAACGTGACCATCAGGACTTACTTCGCGATACTTGATTGCAAGCATACATTCTGCATATTTTGTTGCAGTTCCAAGAATAGCTGCAAACCACATCCAGAAGAGGGCTCCAGGTCCACCTGCTACAATAGCTGTTGCAACACCGACAATGTTACCTGTACCGATTGTTGCAGAAAGAGCTGTACAAAGAGCAGCAAAACCAGAAAGTTCACCTTTACCATCGTTCTCTTTGAAGATTGATTTGAAGGCTCTTCCAAGCTTTGTGAACTGAATGCCACGTGCACGAATGGTAAGGATCAGACCTGTGGCAAGAATTAAAACGATTGTAGGGATTCCCCACACGATTCCGTCGATGGAATCCAAGATAGAATTGATAGACATTTTTCCACCTTTCTAAATAGTATCATGAAAAAAGCGGGTGCACAGGCTGAATGTCATGACAGACCTCGCAGCCACCGCAAACTTCATTTTTATTATATCGGATATTTTGTTTCTATTCATCAATACATATGAAAAATTCACAAAAAAAATTAGCAAATTATTTATAGATTTTTACTATTATAAGAAGGGGCAAAATGCTAAATTACCGCTATGGATAAGAAATCACGTGGCGCTTTGCCAATGCTTAAACTTACACTCCCTATTGCAATGGAGCAGTTTTTCCGCATCCTCGTATCATCTGTCGATACAATGATGCTCAGTTCTTACAGTAACGATGCCGTTGCCGCAGTAGGCCTTGTTTCACAATACTCTTTCTTTCTGACAATTCTTTTTTCTGTAATTGGAACCGGATGTTCAATTGTCCTTGCCCAGTACCTTGGAGCAAATAAATCTGAAGAAGATTTAAATCATGTATCCCAGGCCGGTGCTATTATGGTTTTCTTTATGTCAATTTTTATGACTGCCCTGGTAATTTTTGGAACCGGCTGGCTCCTCAACCGCTACACTCTTGAACCCGCCGTACGCCGTTATGCCTGGCAGTATTTTATCATTTATGGTGGAATCAGCTGCTTCTTTAATGCCTTCAGCCTGCTGCAGGGTGCAATCTTAAGAAGTTACGGCTACACAAGTGAAGCAATGATTACTTCCATTGTTGCAAACCTTACAAACGTTCTTGGAAATGCACTTTCCCTTTACGGCTGGTTTGGTCTGCCGGTACTTGGCGTTCCTGGTGTTGCGGGAGCTTCGGGCTTTGCAATGGTTGTTTCCTGTATTCTCTTCCGTATATTTATTAAGCGTCGCCGCGATGTTGTTTTCCATATGAAGGGAATTACAAAAGTACCTCGCGAAGCCTTTAAGATGGTTTTGAAGGTTGGTGTTCCAACTGCAGGCGAAAGCCTTTCTTACAACGTAAGTCAGATTACCATTATGGCCATGATTTCTACTCTTGGAACCTACGCCATGTCAGCCCAGGTTTATACAATGACAATCCTCCGCTTTGTATTTGTTGCGGCAATTGCAATTGGTCAGGCCACACAGATTAAATCCGGATATTTTGTAGGCGCAAAGCAGAATGACCTTGTTTACAAAAAAGTCTTCAAATATCAGCTGGCAGCAACAACAGTTTCTATGGTAATGATTGTTCTTGTAAACCTTGTAAAGCGGCCGGTAATCGGAATCTTTACTGACATTCCTGAGGTTTACGGTTTTGTAAGCACACTTTTGATTTATTCTGCCTATATAGAATTCGGCCGCTCGCTGAATCTGGTTTATATCGGCGCTTTGAAGGGCTCTGGAGATGTACGCTTCCCGGTTTTATACGGCATTTTCTCAAACTGGTTCTTTATGGTTTTGGGAAGCTATATTCTTGGTTTGAAGTGCGGACTTGGTCTTGTAGGCTTCTGGCTTGGAATTGGTACAGATGAAACCACCCGCGGAATCGTTATGCTTCTGCGCTGGAAGAGCCGAAGATGGCAGAAACACGCGCTTGTAAAATAGAGTTAAACGTTTTAATATAGTCACTCTATGAAATTATTCCAGAAACAACCAGCTTTTTATAAGGGCGTTTTTGCGCTGGCTCTGCCAATTGCCATGCAGAGCCTTATCAGCATTGGCGTAAACATGCTCGATACAATCATGGTAGGAAGTCTGGGCGAAACTGCCCTTTCTGCTACCTCTCTCGCAAACTCTTTTATCAGTATTTATCATATTTTCTGTATGGGCCTTGGAATGGGAGCCTCTGTTCTTGTTTCCCGCTACTGGGGAATGAAAAAGGCAAACGACGGTCACGAAGAAGAAGCAGGCCACGCCCTCAAGCAGACAGTCTGCCTTATGCTGAGAATAACCGTGGCACTTGCCGCAATCTTCGCCCTGCTCACTCTTATCATGCCGAGCACCCTTATGAAAATGTATACCAGTGATGAAGAAATAATCAGCCTGGGTGATGTATACTTCCGCTGGTCTATTGTAACTTACTTTTTCCTTGGAACCAGCCTTGTTTCTACTATTGTATTGCGAAGTGTCGGCCAGGTAAGGCTGCCTCTTTATGTTTCTATCGGAGCCTTTTTTGTAAACCTGGGAGCAAACTACACTTTCATTTTCGGAAAGTTCGGAGCACCCCGCATGGAAGTAGCCGGAGCAGCTCTTGGAACACTCATTGCCCGCCTCTTTGAAGCTTCAATGATTCTGGGCTACCTCTTCTTTAAAGATAAAAATATCCGCTTCAGAATCCGGGACCTCTTTATGAAAACCGGCTCCCTTCTTGGTGAGTACATCAGAATCTCCATTCCGGTTCTTATAAGCGACGCAATTCTTGCCATCGGAAACAATTCTGTTGCAATGGTAATCGGACATCTGGGAGCAGCCTTTGTTGCCGCTAACGCAATCACAAGCGTAACCCAGCAGCTGAGTACAGTAGTGATTCAGGGAGTTTCACAGGCAGGCGCAATTGTTACCGGCCAGACCCTTGGCCTTGGCGACCGTCACAAGACAATGGATCAGGGCTGGATGTTCTTTGGACTCGGCCTTGCCCTGGGAACTCTTTCTGCAATCTTTATAATGGCAGTAAGCCACCCTATCATTTCAACCTACAATGTAAGCGAAGAAACCGTAAAAATTGCAGAACAGCTTATGGCCGCAATCAGTATCATTATAATTTTCCGCGCCACAAACTCCATTATGACAAAGGGCGTTCTCCGTGGTGGCGGCGACACAAAAATGCTTATGATAGCAGACAATATTTTCCTTTGGGTGCTCGCAATTCCCCTTGGCATTCTCGCAGGCTTTGTTTTCCACTGGCCGGCCTTCTGGATCTACGTCTGCCTCAAGGCCGATGATATTGTAAAAACCTTTTGGTGCCTTATCCGCCTAAAGAGTGAAAAGTGGATTAAAAAAATAAGCACAGGTAAGTAGGAGGGAGAAGTCTCTCCCTCGTTCGCACTTCGTTGCTCACTACCCTCTCTAACGGGGGAATATCCCCCGTAACGCCCCCTTTTACATCTTTACCTTACTTACATATTTAATTATACTAAAGATATTAACATATATAGAAGAGGTTCCAAAAATGGGAAACAACTATTTTAACTCAATTCCATGGAGAGAGGCACGTCTTCAGCTCGGTCACTGCCGCTCTATGGCAAAGGAAGAATTTGCAGACGGAGTAAACGCACTTAAAGGTAAGAAAATTGTAATCGTGGGATGTGGTGCTCAGGGCTTGAACCAGGGTCTGTGTCTCCGCGATTCAGGTCTTGATGTCAGCTATGCTCTTCGCGAAAGCGCAATCACAGAAAAGCGCCAGTCTTGGAAGAACGCTACAGAAAACGGATTTAAAGTGGGAACATACGATGAAATGATTCCAACTGCAGACCTTGTTGGAAACCTCACTCCTGATAAGCAGCACACTCCTGTAATCACAGAAGTTATGTCTAAAATGAAGAAGGGCTCTGCTCTCTGGTACAGCCACGGATTCAATATGATTGAAGAGGGAATGCAGATTCGCCCTGATATCACTGTTGTAATGTGTGCACCAAAGGGACCAGGTACAGAAGTTTGGCACGAATTCCAGCGCGGATTTGGTGTACCAGATCTTATCGCCGTTCACCCTGTAAACGACCCTGAAGGAAAGGGCTGGGCTTATGCTAAGGCTCTCGCTGTTGGTATGGGTGGTTCTAAGGCCGGTGTTCTTGAATCTTCATTTGTTGCAGAAGTTAAATCAGACCTTATGGGCGAGCAGACAATTCTCTGCGGTATGCTCCAGGCTGGAACAATCGTTTGCTACGACAAGATGGTTTCTGAGGGAATCAGCCCAGAATATGCAACTAAGTTCCTTATGCACGGCTGGAACGTAATTTGTGAAGCACTTAAATGGGGTGGAATCACAAATATGATGGACCGCCTTTCTAACCCTGCAAAAATTAAGGCTAATCAGCTTTCTAAAGATATTAAGAAGCTTCTTGCTCCACTCTATCAGAAGCACATGGACGATATCATTTCTGGTAAGTTCTCAAGCACAATGATGGAAGACTGGAAGGCAGGAGACAAAGACCTTCTCGCTTGGCGCGAAGATACAGGTAAGCTCCCATTCGAAAAGAACGCAGAAGCAGCAGACGAAATCACAGAGCAGGAATACTTTGACAAGGGTATTTTGATGGTTGCTATGGTTAAAGCTGGCTGTGAACTCGCATTCGAAACAATGGTTGATGCAGGAATTAAACCAGAGTCAGCTTACTACGAATCACTCCATGAAGTTCCTCTTATTGCTAACCTTATTGACCGCAAACGCCTTTACGAAATGAACCGCGTAATTTCTGATACTGCTGAGTACGGATGTTACCTCTTCAGCCGCGTAGCAGCTCCAATGATGGCAAAAGACCTTATGCCAAAACTCCACACAGATGTAATTGGAAAGGGACTTGATGCAAAGGACAACGCTGTAAACAATGCAGAACTCGTTGCAGTAAATGCAGAAATCCGCGAGCATCCAATCGAGGTTGTTGGCCGCAAGCTCCGCGCTTACATGACAGCAATGAAGCCTTTATTGTAAGACTATATTTTCGCGAGTTTTACGAAGTAAAACTCGGTGAGGTGGGGCGTGAGCTGTTGCGAACACCCCACCGACGCGCGAAAGGAGGCGCCGATTTTTTGCTCCGCAAAAAACCACAAAAACTCGTACTCGAAGCCCTCGGAAACTTCCGAGGGTATTTTTTTTTACCTCCATAGTGGTAATCCCCGATTGGGGAAATCTCTTAAGAAAAGGTTCTTATTTTATTTTCAAAATTATGCCCCATAATAATAAACAGGAACTATATATCTGCAGATAAATGTTCAGAAAAAAAACTTCTTAGGAGAAATCCAAAATGAAAAAGTGTATTTTAATAACTGCTGTAGCGGCAGTATTAGGAATGCTGTGTCTCACCAGTTGTAATCAGATAACTGGCGATGTAACCACTACCTCAGAAGCAGGCGATGCTTCCAGAGCTGCTACAGTCAGTTGGAATAGTACAGGCTGGAATGGCGGAATGTATTATTCGTTCTGGACAGATGGCGGCGGAAACGTACAGATGACTTTGGGAGACGGAGGAAACTATTCTGTATGGTGGCAGAACTGCGGAAACTTTACAGCTGGTAAAGGCTGGAATCAGGGTTCTTACAGAAACATCAACTACAATGCAGGTGCATGGAATCCTTCTGGAAACGGCTATCTTGCCGCTTACGGATGGACAAAAGGCAGCAAGCTCGTAGAGTACTACATCGTTGATACCTGGGGTAACTATCGCCCGACAGGAACCTATATGGGTTCTGTTTACTCAGATGGCGGATGGTATGATATTTACAAGACTACCCGTTATAACCAGCCATCTATCATCGGTAATGCAACCTTTGATCAGTACTGGAGTGTAAGACAGCAGAAACGTCCTCAGGGACAGAACAACACAATCACAACAGCAAACCACTTTAATGCGTGGGCTAACTGCGGAATGAATCTTGGTAATCAGTGGGATTATCAGATTATGGAAGTAGAAGGCTACCAGAGCAGTGGCTATGCAAATCTTACCGTCTGGTAATATCTGCTAAGAATTTAAAAATACAGGGATGACTTTCTAGATGTCATCCCTGAAATCTGCTTAAGCCTTGAACTGCTTGAGCAGATTATCCATGAGTTCAATATTGTCTCGGGTTTTCTGGGCCAGGTCTGAAACACTCTGAGTTGAAGTAGAAATCTCCTGCGAACCTGCAGTCATTTCATCCATACTTCCAAGAATTGTATCCGAAACCTGAGCAACAACGCTCATATTATTCTGAACATTTTCAATTCCGCTTTTAAGATTTATAGACTTATCATTTACCGAAGCTGACTGATCCTTCATATCTGCAAGAGCCTGAAGAATCTCAGAAGATGCAGCACTCTGCTCTGCCATTGCACGGTCTATCTGCCCCATAAGGGTATCTGTAGTATTCAACTGAGTTACAATTGAATCAAAAGAATTTCTTGCATCTTTGGAAAGAAGAACTACATCATCTATAGAAGCTGAAATCTCTTTAAGCTCAGAATTGATAAGCTTTGACTGAACCGAAGAAGTTTCTGCAAGTTTACGAATTTCGTCTGCAACAACACTAAAGCCTTTTCCGGCCTCACCGGCATGAGCCGCCTCAATTGCCGCATTCATGGCAAGAAGGTTAGTCTGTGAAGCAACCTGGGCAATCATATTGTTTGCCTGAAGCAGAGTCTTAGACTGCTCTGCCATCTGATTTACCTTATTACCTACATTTTCAAGCTTAAGGTTTCCGTCTCCTACATTAGTATCGAGAATCTTAAAGTTCTCTGACATCATCTTTACAGAATTAGAAACCGCAGAAATATTTCCAATCATCTCTTCAATAGCAGCAGAAGCCTGAGTAATACCTGCAACCTGATTATTTACAAGATCAACCAGCTCAAGCACATGGCTTCCAGACTCCTCAAGAACAGTAGAAGTTTCAGAAACTGCAGTAGACTGAACTTCTGCCTGCTGACGAACGCTGGCAATATTTGCCATAATCTCTGCAGTAGCACTTGCGGTTTCCTGAGAGTTTACTCCAAGTTCAACACCAATCTGCTCCAGGGCAAGCTGAGCATCATGAAGCTTTCTTACAAGAGCCTGAAGAATTTCGATAAAGGCGTTTACATCATTTCCAAGCTCACTAAACTCATTGTGGCCTTTTACCTCTACTCGCTGTGTAAGGTCTGCATCTCCGGAAGAAAGAGACTTAACCGATGAACCAACAAACTTTAAGCGTTTGAGAATTGACTGCTGAATAAGAAGAATAATCAGAGCAACCAGAATAATTGTAATAAAGGCAGCAAGAATTATCAGCGGAACAAAGATGCCCTTTGCAATCTTGCGCACATCAGACATCGGCTTTCCAAGATGGAAGGTTGTAAGTACATTACCCTCTTCATCTTTAATAGGAAAGTAATAAGCAATATATTCTTCACCATTGATATTCACAATTGCCTGCACCGGCTGGCCATTAAGTACACTATCAATAATATATTTATTGTTTGTTTCCATACCAGTCATAAGAGTATAAGTTGAATATAATCTGGTATACATAGTGTAGTATTCAGCCTTTACATCATAAAGAGAAGCAATTTTTGAAACAAACTTGTCATCAGAAATACGCTGCTTGGTAACTGCGGCTCCAACAATCTTTCCCTTTGAAGAAAGTGGATAAGCAACTACTGCATAAAGATGTTTACCTTCCATAAAAACAGAAGAAACATTTTCGCCGGCAAGAGCGCGGTTTATGAATCTTGAAAAGTCTACAGAACCGAGGCTTGTTGTAGTAACCTTTTTACCATTTGCATCAACAATAATGGCACCATCGGCATCTGAATATCTTAAAACTCTATGACAGATATCGTTTACAAAACGAGGAGAAAATCCCTTCTGATCGTATTCTTCATAAAAATAATCTGTAAGACTTTTTGTTGAACGCTGAAGCTCAGCAGAAATTTCATCAATATAATTTTGAACACCCTGACTCTGTTTAACCAGTGTGTTTTCCATATAATCCTGAAAACCAGTAATCAACTGTCTGTTGATTACAGAAAACAAAACAAGGGAATAAATAATCATTCCCACAAACAAAAGTCCTATTACACGTACAGCAACCGACTCTCTTTTCTTCATAAAAAAAACCTCCAGTCTCAGTCACTTTTGAATAATTTACTTTTTCATTGTATACAATTATTATACAACATTGTTTTGGAATATATAATATAATTTTATTTTATTTCGAGCCTTATACAAAAAGCGTAGATTTTTGTACATCTTTTTTTTGAAAATAAAAAGGCGAAAACGTTTGCGAAATTAACCCAAATATCGTAAAATAATACTACAACGTTTTAGTGGAGGCAGGTGTTTTGGTTACACTAAAGGACATTGCGAGGGAATGTAAGGTTTCTTTTTCAACGGTAAGCAAGGCCTTAAAAGGCAGTCCCGAAATTAGTTTTGAAACAACAGAGTTTATTCAGAAAAAAGCAAGAGAAATGGGCTATCACCCTAACATTGCAGCCCGCAGTCTGCGCACTAACAGAACTTATGACATTGGTGTAATTTTTGAAGATAAAACAGGCGCTGGTTTTCAGCATCAGTATTTTGCTACTATTATAAGCGGCATTCAAAAGGTGGCTTTCTCCAGGGGTTACGAAATGACTTTTGTGAGCGGCGATTCAACAAAGAACTACGATTACTACGCCCATGCTCTGGCCCGCAACTATGACGGAGTCTGCCTCCTTTCCTGCGACTACACTTCCACTGGAATCAAGTCTCTGGTAAACAGCGAAATTCCAACCGTTTCCCTGGACTACTTTTACGACATTGAGCACTCTGCCGTAATGAGCGACTATTCTGCCGGAATCAACGAGCTTCTCGAATATGTAATTTCTATGGGGCATAAAAAAATTGCAATGATTCATGGAGAAAAAACCTGGGTTACAGAACAGCGAGTAGAAGCCTTTAAGAAGGTTTGCGCAGATCACGGAATTACAGTACCGGACGAATATTTTGCAGAAGGTCTTTACCACGATCCTGTTACAAGCTCTGCTGCCACCGAGGTATTCCTTTCGCTGCCAGAGCCTCCTACCTGTATTTTTTACCCGGATGATTATGCTGCCCTTGGTGGAATCCGGGAGCTTTCCGGCAGAGGCTTAAAACCTGGTCAGGACATCAGTATTGTAGGATATGACGGAATCAAACTTACTTCCATGATGATTCCTCCCCTCACCACTTACGAACAGAACGGCGAAGAAATTGGCCGCACAATGGCAGAAGCCCTGCTGGCAAAAATTGAAAATCCGGCAGAGTTTACTCCAAAAAAAGAAATGGTAACAGGCCGGCTCATAAAGGGCGGCACAGTTGTAAAGCTGTAAAATTCATTTGCACAAATCTTAATCATACGTTATACTCAAAACTACTACAACGTTTTCGCTAATTGTACGGCATTTGGCAGAAAACGAAATTATTAAACAGGAGACGCACATGAAGTTCGGACACTTTGATGATGCAAAACGCGAGTATGTAATTGATACTCCTCGCACACCTTACCCTTGGATTAACTATCTTGGAACTCAGGGATTTTTCTCGTTAATTTCAAACACTGCCGGCGGCTACAGCTTCTATAAAGATGCACGCCTTCGCCGTATTACACGTTACCGCTACAACAACGTACCTATCGACATGGGCGGACGCTACTTCTATATCAACGACAACGGAACAATCTGGAACCCGGGCTGGTCTCCAGTAAAAACTGAACTTGATTCTTACGAGTGCCGCCACGGTATGGGCTACACAGTAATCACAGGTAAAAAGAATGGCCTTAAGGCAGAAGTTACTTTCTTTGTTCCACAGGATTATGATGGAGAAGTTCAGCAGGTAGTTCTTACAAACGAAAGTGGATCAGACAAGACTTTCAAATTCTGGTCATTTGCAGAATGGTGTCTCTGGGATGCTCAGGATGACTGCACAAACTTCCAGAGAAACTTCTCTACTGGTCGTGTAGAAATCAAAGATTCAACAATCTACCATAAAACAGAATACCGCGACCGCCGCAATCACTTTGCTTTCTATTATGTAAACGACAAAATTGACGGTTACGATACAGACCGCGATACATTCATTGGTCTTTATAACGGATTCAACAATCCTCAGCAGGTTCTCGACGGAAAGTGTGGAAACTCTCTCGCTGACGGATGGTCTCCAATCGCTTCTCACTACAAGGAAATCACACTCAAGGCTGGCGAGTCAAAAACTCTCGTATTTATCCTTGGTTATGTAGAAATGCCAGTGGACAAAAAGTTTGAGGCAGACGGCAAGACAATCAACAAAGAAAAAGCTCTTGCCATGATGGAAAAATACAACACTCCAGAAAAGTTTGCAGCAGGTATGGCTGAGCTCCGCGCTTACTGGGACAAGCTCCTCGGCATCCTCAATGTAAATACTCCGGAAGACAAAGTAAACCGCATGGTAAACATCTGGAACCAGTATCAGTGTATGGTTACTTTCAACCTTTCACGTTCTGCTTCTTACTTCGAATCAGGAATTGGCCGTGGTATGGGCTTCCGTGATTCTAACCAGGATATTCTTGGTTTCGTACATCAGATTCCAGACCGCGCCCGCGAAAGACTTATCGACATTGCTTCTACTCAGCTTGAAGACGGTGGATGCTACCATCAGTATCAGCCACTTACAAAGAAGGGTAATGCAGACATCGGTGGTGACTTCTCTGATGACCCACTCTGGATGATTCTTTCTGTTTCAGCTTACATCAAGGAAACAGGCGACTGGTCAATTTTGGACGCAAAGGTTCCTTACGATAATGATGAGTCAAAAGCAAAATCAATGCTCGACCACCTTACAGTAAGCTTCTACCACATTGTAAATAATCTTGGTCCACACGGACTTCCACTTGCAATGCGTGCAGACTGGAACGACTGTATCAACCTTTCATGCTTCTCTGACACACCGGGCGAAAGCTTCCAGACTTATACAAACCCTAAGTTCAAGGCAGAAGGCGGTTACTCAAAGGTTGCAGAATCTGTATTCGTTGCAGCCCTCTTTACATACACAGGTCCAAACTTCGTTGGCATCTTGAATCACCTTGGAATGAAGGATGAAGCAGCTAAGGCTCAGGCAGAAATCGACAAGATGAAGAAAGCCATGATGGATTCAGCCTGGGACGGAAACTGGTTCTTGCGTGCTTACGATGCTTACGGTAAGAAGATGGGTTCTCATGAATGCGAAGAAGGACAGATCTTTATTGAGCCACAGGGCTTTGCAATCATGTCTGATATTGATAAGGACGCAACAAAGAAGACCCTTGCCGCAATCGATGAGAGACTTAATACAAAGCACGGACTCGTTCTCAACAATCCTGCATTCAGCAAGTACTATGTTGAATACGGTGAAATCTCAACTTATCCGGGCGGATACAAAGAGAACGCTGGTATCTTTACTCATAACAATGCATGGATTATCTGTGCTGCCGCTTATGCCGGTGAAGGTAATCAGGCATTTAAATATTACTCTGAAATTGCACCTGCATTTACAGAAGAAACTTCTGACATCCACAAGACTGAACCATACGTATATGGCCAGATGATTGGTGGTAAGGATGCAGGTTCGGACATCGGACAGACAGGCAAGAACTTTGGTCAGGGTAAGAACTCATGGCTTACTGGTACCGCTGCATGGAATATGGTTGCAATCAGCCAGTACATTCTCGGTATTCAGCCAGACTTTGACGGACTCAAGATTGACCCATCAATTCCTTCTGACTGGGACGGCTTCACAGCTACCCGACTCTTCCGCGGTGCTAAGTACAACATCACAATCAAAAACCCAAGCCACGTTTGCAAGGGCGTAAAGAGCATGGTTGTAGACGGCGCTGCAGTTAGCGGATGCGTAGTTCCATTCGTGGAAGGTAAGAAAGAAGTTAATGTAGAAATTACACTCGGCTAATACCTGAAAGTGTCATCCTCGGACACTAAAATGTCATCCTAGGGCTTGACCCTAGGATCCAAAAACCCAAACAAATCCTATAAGAGCCCTCGGAAATCTCCGGGGGCTCTTTTTTTATTTTAAATCTTCAATAACATTTTTTATCACCTTACACCAAGAGATTTCCCTTAGTATTTTACATAATAGTATTGACAAAGACCCAAGGGGGGGGATAATTGTTGAGGTATTTTTCTTTAAAAAAGTTTTACTCACATCTACTACAACCGAAAGAAGAAAACCATTATGAAATAATCAGTCTTTTTGTCTTATTGTTTCATAATTATACTTCATAATACAAAAAACACATTACAAAAAAAGGAGAAATGTAATGAAAAAAAGCAAGTTAGCCTTACTCTTAGGCACTTTATTGTCTTTATTTGTTTTGGCTGGATGTCCATCCCCAGCTGGTAGCGGCGGAGATACAGTAACTGTCACATTTAATGATAACGGAAACGTTACTAAAACAGTTACATTAGCTTCAGGAAGCAGTTTGTCATCACTGTCATCTAATCAATTGCCGAATAATCCTTCAAAATTGTACAACTATTTTATGTACTGGTCAGAGTCTAAAGCGTCGCAAGCAGCTGCCGTTAAATTTGATTATAATAAAGAAATTACATCAAATATTACCTTGTACGCGATTTATACACCTGAGCTCTCACACTCTAACGCTATTTCAAAACTTACAGATTCAACAATCGAAATCCAATTATGGGATCCTAAAGTTTATCCACTAGAAGATGGTTCATATGCAGGGCTACAAATTCTATATTCTACTGATGGTTATGAATATCAGGATTTCGGATTAACCATTCCATCCGCCTATAAAGATTCATCATTCAGATACCTAACATATACATTCTCTAATACATTATCTAATGGAAAATATTATTTTAAGGTTACAAATGGTTATGAAACAGGCACAAAAGAAATAACCGTAACTTCAAATTTTCAAGATCCTAAAACTGTAACTTTTGATGATAATGGATCAAAAAGAACTATTACTATAGAATCAGGTAGTAAAGTATCAAAACCATCAAATCCTTCTAAAAGTGGCAATACATTTCTGTATTGGTCTAACTCAAAAACATCTTTAGCAGAGGTAGCTGAATTTGATTTTAACACTGCTATCACAGATGACATAACCTTATATGCCATCTATACACCAACATTCTATAATACTATTACCAGTCTTTCGCCAACAACTGTAGAAATCCAACTATACGGTTCAACACTTTATCCGCTTGAAGATGGTTCATTTGCTGGAATTAAGGCTTTACATTCAACAAATAACAAAGATTACGAAAACTATCCAATAAACGACGTTCCAAATACTGATAGAGCTGGTTATTTAAAATACACTTTTACAACTCCATTATCAGTGGGAGATCATTACATTAAAGTTACAAACGGAATCAAAGAAACATATGAAAAAACTGTTTCCGTCATAGAACCAGCTCCAGTATCTAACCTTATTGCAGATACAGATGATTCTTATGTAAAAGTTTCATTTACAACTGTAAAAGGGTATGACTCTTATACCGTGCAAGTTTTTAAAGGTTCTTCAGAAATTGCTTCTAAAACAATTTCTTCTTACACAACTCCTTCTTCAAGAAATGTAGAATTCTATGGACTAGACAATGGAACAGAATATACCTTTAGGGTTCTCACAGATGGAACAGATAAGTCAGCCGAAATTACAGCAACTCCAGCAATTATCCAAAAAGAAACTGACTGGCTATTTGTAATGTATTTAGATGGTGATAATGACCTTAATGACCCGATTTATCTTGATTTAAATGAAGCAGAAAGAGGTTTGTATGAAAATACAAATCGAAACAATATTAAAGTTGTAGCTTTATGGGATGGCTGGGATTTCAAGTCAGGTAATGATGATAACGAAACTTCATTCTTTGATAAGGCACCGACTACTTACAATATAGATACAGAAGCTACTCTTCTTCTGGAATTAGGAGCAGACAGTAACACTTTATATGATGATGAAAATATATACTGGAAGGCTTGTGAACTGTCATCAAATACAAAGAATCTTTCATATACAGCACCTTGGATTGTTCCAAATAGAACGGTTTCTACCACAACACCAAAATCTAATGGTGAAGTAAATATGGGAGACGTACAGACACTCACAAATTACTTAAACTGGGTTAATGCTCATTACAAGGCAAACAAGGGAATTATACTTCAGTTCTCTAACCATGGTGGTGGACCACGTTCTGTAGCTCTTAAAAACAGTTATGGACGCCGCTCTATGTGTTGGGATGAAACTAGTGGAGGTGTAGGATTCTTAAAGACTTCAGATGTTTCAAAAGCCCTTTACGAAGCCGGTTTTGGAACTTCAAACAAAGTTAAAATGATTATGGAAGATGTTTGTCTCGGAGGTTCTCTTGAAGAGGCATATGAACTTATGGACTATGCAGAATATTATATTGGTTCTCCAAACAATATTCCTGCAAATGGCTTTGATTACATAGCATTTGTTAGCTCTTTGACATCAACTGCAACGATTGAAGAAATTGGTGGAAAACTGGTTAAGAGTTATAAAGATTATTACACTTGGTCCAATGAAGACTGGAAAAAATTCCTTACAAATAATCAAGGACTTAATAATTCCAATGTAACCGAAATCCAGAAATCAGTATATAATAGATCACTTTCAACTCTTTCATTCATTGATCTTTCAAAGATTGAAGCTGTAAAAATTGCAGTAAAAGACTATGCAACACTGGTAAATAATGCTACTCAAGCACCTGCAGATGAAATAATAAAAAAAGGTTCTGATGGTAATTATTATCTTAAAGGTAATAATGATACTTATTATAAGAATGGAAATTTAAGTGAACCTGCATCTGATTCCGTAACCCTTACTGCAATAAGCCAGAAAGAAACTGTAAAATATTGGACTGCATTAGCAGGAGATCCTCTTTACTATGAAGGAACTTTCGGTAGCTTGAAAGATTTAGGATATATGTCATTCACTTTATATTCTATCTACCATAGTAACGAAACCACAGACTGGAGCCCTATACTTGCAAAATCAGATGCAATTACTGCAGCACTGAATGATGCTATTATTGCCTGTTGGCGTGATGGTTATGGCGCACCAACCTATTACAAAAATACACAGGATTCTGCAAATTCTGGTCTTGATGATTCTTGGTATGGTAACAATATGGGCTTAGGTCTCACAATAAACTGTTCTTGCTGGATACCTGACGAGGGGCCGGATGGTAACACTTATTTATTCGAGAGATTTGCAGACTGGTACAGTGATGAACTTGCCTTTGGTAAGGATTGTTCTGCATGGACAAACCTCATTAAAGACTGGTTCAACAAAAAATAAGCATTAGATAAACAAAAGAAGTTTTAAGGCTTTGTGCTTCAATACACAAAGCCTTTTTTTTACTTATATAACTACCCTTTCTCTTGACAGAGTTAGGTCATGGAATGGATAATAATAATTAAACTTTTTGTTATTATTTATAAATCATTGAAATAGGAGATTTTTATGTCAAAATGCAAACTCGCTCTACTAACAGGCGTTGTGTTGTTAGGTTTATCAGTTTTGATTGGCTGTCCTAGTCCGGTTGATCCAGATGCAGACAAAGCAAAGGTAACCTTTAAATTCGGTTCATATGCTGTAGAAGCTACTTCGGGAGAATCTACTTTTACACAAAAGTTCCCAAAGTCTACAAAAATATCTTGGCCTGATCTTATCATTAAATCAGATTACAAAGGCCAAGTTGCAATTAAATACTGGGAAGTTGAAGAAACAAAAGAAGCCTTTGATTTTAACAATACAGTTATTGAATCTGATATTACATTAGTTGCAAAATATGCTGCAGTAAATGTATTAAATCTTGCTGCAAAACAAATCAATGAAAATAGTATTCTTGTTACATGGGATTATGTTAATAATTCCAATTATGAAATTACCTATAAAGAGAAAAATGGTAATTCAATTACTCCTGAAAATATAGAAAACGGTCATTTTACGATTTCGGGCATATCATTAAACGAAGAGTACACAATTACAGCAAAAAGAACTTCAACTCTTACCGATGTAAATAATTCAGATATCATTCCAATTACTATAACTGTAACAGCATCTGGATACAATAAGCATACAGAATGGCTTATGCTCATGTATATGGATGGTGACAATAATCTTAATGATCCAATATATTTAGACTTAAACGAAGCTGAATACGGATTATCTAAGCTTCCTGCTGAAAGTTCTCTAAGAATTATTGCTTTATGGGATGGATGGGATTTTGAAACTAATAACGAAGATGGTCTTACATCTTTTTTGGATTATTTCCCTGCTCAATATACTACAAATACCTCTTCTACAAAACTTCTTGAATTAGGCGCTGATTCAAATCAATTATACGCAACCAACGATGGTTCTTATAAAGCCTGCAGGTTATCTCCATCAACTATAGATCTTACAAGTACTGTTGACTGGATTGAAAATAATGAAGTAAATATGTCAAACGAGGAAACCCTTGAAAACTTCTTAAAATGGGCAAAAGCTAACTACACTGCAGACAAAATTATTCTTCAATTCTCAAATCATGGTGGTGGTCCACGCTCAGCTGCTAATGGAGAAAAATACGGTCGTCGTTCTATGTGTTGGGACGAAACAAGTGGTGGAAAAACTTTCTTAAAGACATCTGATGTTTCAAAAGCCCTCGAGGCAGCCGACCTAAAAGATAAGAATTCAAATACAATTTCATTAATCATGGAAGATGTATGTCTTGGTGGCTCACTTGAAGAAGCTTACGAATTAAAGGACTATGCAAAATATTATGTGGGTTCCCCAAACAATGTTCCTGGCAGTGGTTTTGATTATATTTCTTTCGTTAGCTCACTTACAAATGGTGCTACAGTTGAAGAAGTTGGTTGTAATTTAGTAAAAACTTACAAAAGTAACTATACCTGGACAGATACGAAATGGAATTCTTATCTTACAGACAATCCAGGTCTTGCAAACGAAAGCAATATGTGGGTGTCAATCTCAAATCCAAATGCTAATACACTTTCTTTTATCAAACTTTCAGAAATTGAGGATGTAAAAACTGCTGTAAATGCACTTGCAGATTTGATAAATAAGGATAACGAAGAAGAACCAAGGATAGCTATAGGCTCGAATAATAAATATTATTATGCAAATAATAATATTTATTATGATTATTATGGTTATCCTCTTCCATCTGATGTGACTTTGGTATCTTATGAAAATCGAAAATATGGTATAAAATATTGGACTGCATGTTACGGCGATCCAATTTATTATGATGGCACATTCGGATGCTTAAAAGATTTGGGTGCTATGTGTGCATTTATGCGTAATTACTATCCTGATTGGGGAGAGTTAAATACACAAGCTAATGCAGTTACTTCTGCACTTTCTAAAGCAATTGTTGCAAGCTGGAGAGACGGATACAATGCTCCTACTTACTATAAAAACAAGGTTGAAAACGAATATCAGGATGCACTTGGCGGAACAGACTTTAATAATGATTTAGGTGCCGGTCTCACAATTAACTGTTCTTGCTGGATAAACCATCAAGCTTCGGATGGAAAGACATATAAATATCAGGAATTTGCTGACTGGTATAAAAATGAACTGAGCTTCGGAAAAAATAGTGAAAACTGGACTAGTCTTATTGAATCCTGGTGGCCAACACGCTCATCTTACTAAGGACAAACTATGAAAAAGATAACCACATTATTTACAATTTTACTTTTGCTGGCTGGTAGTGTTTTTTCGCAGGCGATATTCTCGGAAAAGACTAATTCTGTTATTGAACCTGGCAATCACTCTTTTTTGACAGAAGAATACCAGGGCTCTGAAATTACAATTACAGGGCTGCTTTCTGCTAAGAAGAACACTTTTGTGTTGAAGGAAAATCCGGATTCAAAATCTGTTGTTACTTTCAACCTTGAAGTAAAAAAATGGAGCCTTAAACGAAAGCTCCGTAAACTTGATGGTAAGACTGTGAAGCTTACCGGAGTGTTGACAGATGCTTCCAGAACCTGGATTAAATCTATGAAGGTTACGAAAGTAGAATAGTTCTACTAAACGACAAAGGGCTTTGAACGATTGTTCAAAGCCCTTTCTTTTTGATAAGTTACGTAATTTGTGGTGCTTCGACTCCGCTCAGCAACCGCACCACTCGGAAATATTGTTTATCCGTTCACGAGGATTTCGGAGATGTTGAAACAGTTGTCGCCGATGTGTTCGATGGTTCTTACGATGTCGATGTAGAGAAGCTCGGATTTTACGTCGGCGCCGCCTTCGAGGCGCTTGCGGGCTACCTTCTTTAAGTCTTTGCGGAAGGCGTCGATTCCGTCTTCGAGTTCGCGGGCGAGTTCAAGTTTTTCCGGGGTAAGCTGTTTGTTGATGTTTATGCGGATGAACTGAAGGAACTGGCGGGCAAGCTCAATGTATGGCAAAAGGCGTTCCATATCTTCGCTCTGGAACTTCATCTTCTTTTCGATTGAGCGCTTAATCAGCATGATTGTGCCGTAGCAGCTGTCACTCATATTTTCAAGTTCGTCTACAATCTGAATCATGTTTGAAATGTGATTGAGCTGCTTTTCTGTAACCTGAAGCGATTCACACTTTATGAGATAGTGGGTAATCTGCTCGTGCATCTGATCTGCATAATCTTCTGCAAGGCCGCTGGCTTCACCGTATTTTTCTATAAAATCATTATTACGCTTTGTAACACCAATCTGAATCTTATCAAACATATCTGTTACAACATCTGTCATATCTGCAATTGCTTTTTCTGCCTGCATGATATGGGTTGTAACATTGTCTTTTGAAAGAAGGCCGGTAAATTCCAGTTTGTAAACGTTGGAAGTTTTTTCCGGATCATCTTTAATGATTTTCTTAGTAAGAAGAATAAGAGGATTCTGCATTGGCAGCAAAATCAAAGTAGAAAGGGTTTTGAATACTGTATGCAGCATTGAAATACGGATGGCAATGTTTGAATTGTGTCCGCCTGGAGTAAGCAGCATTACTAAATCAAGGAATGGATGGAAGAAGATGAGGGCAAGAACAGTACCGAATACGTTGAACATAACGTGAATCAGGGCAGAACGTCTTGCATCTGCATTTGCTCCCAGGGAAGCAAGAATGGCATCTATAGTAGAACCTACGTTAGAACCGAGGGTCATTGCTGCTGCCAGTTCCCAGTTTACAAGGCCGTTAAAGGCCATTGTGATTACGATTGCAGAAAAGGCTGAAGAAGAATGCAAAAGGGCTGTAATCAGAATACCAATTGCAAAGCCAACAAGAATTGCAAGAGGACCAGAGCCCTGAATCTTAAAGAGCCAGCCAAGCTGATCTGGTGTAAATACATCTGAAAGGCCGCTCAAACCAAGGAAGAGCATACCAAAACCCATGAGGGCTTCGGCCCAGTTTCTGTAAGCACCTTTTCTGATTATTGAAAGGAAATAGCCGATTCCAAAAACCGGAATGGCAAAGGCAGAAATCTTAAAATTGAATCCGAAAACTGCTACAATCCAGGCAGTGATTGTGGTACCAATATTTGCACCAAAAATTACACCTACAGACTGCGCAAGGGTCATCAGTCCGGAATTAACGAAGGTAACAACCATTACAGTTGTTGCACCCGATGACTGTACAATCATCGTTACAAAAAGACCGGTCATGAGGGACGCAAAGCGATTTCCTGTAAGAACCGAAAGAGCGCGCTGAAGTTTTTCACCGGAACTCTTCTGAATACCGTCGGACATGAGCTTCATTCCGTAGAGGAGCAGGCCCAGGCTGCCGATAAGTTCTAAAACGGGCTGTATGACATTCATATACTAATTTTACCGAAAAGGCCCCTTCTTTTCAAGAAAAATAAAATCGTGTAAAATATCGAAAACTTATTGCGAATGGATTGCCACGTCGTCCTTGTAGGACTCCTCGCAATGACATAGGAATTGTAATGAACAAAAAACTTTTTATTATATCTCTATCGGCCCTTTTACTTTTAAGCATTTCGGGCTGTAAAAAGCAGCAGAAAACTTATGATGCAGACAGCATTGATCTTACCCTGAATCAGGTTGATGAAACTGCACTTCCACAAGCGCCTCAGAAATGGCATGTTACAAACAAGCGCGTATGTGTGCTTTTTGGTTATGACTTTAATAATCCTGAAATAAAAGATTCTCTTCTTGCACTTTTGAAGGAAAACTATGGTCTTGATGATGACGGCGGATTGATTTATCCCCTCACCTATCCGGATGATTTTAAGCACGGAGTTCGAGGTTATGCTTCTGATTTTGCAGCAATTCTTCAGTCTGAAGATCTGGACCTTTGCGGTCTTGTTCTGCTTGGTGCTCCGGAAAACACTCACATTGCTCTGGCAAAAAATCAGGATAAATGGGAGCAGGAAGTGCCTTACCCGGTAATTGCGCTTTTTCCTCAGGATGATGTTCTTGGAATTGAGTCTACCTGCGACATTGTCGTAGATAAGGGACAGACTGCCGGCCTCACCGGAGAAATTGCTCCGGAAGAAAGCGATGGTCAGATTCATCCTGATGCAGATAAGATTATTAATGAAACAATCAAATACATTCAGCTGCTGGACGGAGCTCCTTCTCGCACCCACGAATTACAGAAGCACATGGCTCAGATGCTGGAAGGTTACCAGTTCCATCACTACACAGACCCGGAATCTGGACTGCAGTCTATTAACCATTTTGTATTGAACTAACATGATCGAAATATCTCAGCACGCTCAAAATATAATCGGCTCGCGACAGGCTATTGCTGCCCTGGAAAATAAAGACCACGCACGGCTCCTGATTCTTTCAGATTCGCACGGAAGGTATGGCATTGTAGAAAGCATTGTCCGAAATTTTGGCTCTGAATGCGACGGGCTGATTTTCTGCGGAGACGGAGTATGCGATATTGCCCAGCTTTTATATTCTGCAAAGGCTGATAAAAAACTTGGAGACTGCGTACCGCCGGTAATTGCTGCTGTTCACGGAAACTGTGACCCTTCCACCTACCCGCTGGACAAAGGCACTCTTTATTTTTCTGAGATGATAGAACTCAAGGTAAACGGCCGCGGCATTCTTATCACCCATGGTCATAATCAGGGTGTAGACTGGGGTCTGGAAAACCTTGGACTTGAAATGCAGGTAAGCGGATGTACTACAGCCTTTTACGGCCACACCCACGTTGCCCGCGAAGACAACATTAAGAATTATAAGATTGTAAACCCGGGAAGCTGTGCAAGACCTCGAGGCGGGCAGCCTGCAGGTTTTGCCATTGCAACTGTGGAAAAGAGCTTTGTTGATGTAGCATTTATCAAAATGGAAATGGGCAGCGACGGAACTACTGAATATAAAATCTGGAATCCGTATTGATGAGACCCCTAAACAAGTTCGGGGTGACAGCTACATCATAAATCCGAAATTATCATGGCCGGGATATACTAAAGTGCCGGCGGGAATCTCTCTGTGCAGGCGGGCAAGGCTTTTCTGTATTTCTGTTTCATCGCCGCCATACATATCTGTGCGGCCGTAGCCGCCGTAATCAAAAAGAGTATCTCCGGAAATTAAGATACCTCGCCCATCATCACCGGCATCAGCTTTATAAAGACAGATTGAACCCGGTGTGTGGCCCGGAGTATGCAGAACCTCCCAGCCGAAAATTGTCATTCCTTCGCGCAACAAAGTGTCTGCTGCTGGCTGAGCGCCAACAACTTCCAGTAATTCAGGAGCGCAAAAAAAGCGCAGAACAGACTGATTCATAGGGCCAGGTGCGCCGGTTCCAGGAAGTTCGCAAGCCTCTAAGCCATGTATGCAGATCTGAGCATTTGGAAAGGCTGCCTTGAGAGGGGCTATTCCTGTAATGTGATCAAAATGCGAATGGGTAAGCACAATTCCTGCGCATTCTAATTTATGTGATTTAAGATAATCTGTGATAAGGTTTTCATCGCCGGAAAGGACGCAGGCTGCAGGGTCAACCACAAAGCACTGGTTATTTTCGATTGGAACTATAAGAGTATTAACCTTAAATACTCCTGTATGAAGTATATGTAGTTTCATTTACATCCATTGTCATTGTCCGGCTTGACCGGACAATCTAGATTCCCCGGTCAAGCCGGGGAATGACACTAGTTTACGCCGAAAGGCTCTTTGTCTGCGGCAGCTTTTTCTGCAGCGGCATAAGCGGCAGCATCTTCTGCAGCCATTTCAGCCTGTTCAGCAGAATATTCTGTCTGGCTTTCTGCAGTTTCTGCTTCAGCAGCAGGAGCAGCTTCGCCTTCTGCATCTGACTTCTGGCGGCTGTAGCTTACTGCGAGCTTGCGTCCGCGGTAGTCGTAGCCGTTGAGTTTGTCGATTGCAGTCTGAGCATCTTCTGTATAAAGCTGTACAAAAGAGTAATTAGCAAGAACCTTAATATCACCGATGCGTTCGCGGTCAATGCCTGCGATTGCAATAAGAATACCTACGAGGTCGCGTGGGTAAACACGGCGGTTTTTACCAATGCTGATAAAAATTGATGTAGCCTGATCTTCAGGAATCTCTACACGTGGATGGCGTGGGCGCTCTTCTTCAGTTGCAGGTGTTTCAGTTGTTTCAGCAGGAGCTTCTGTTCTTTCTGCGCGTTCCTGGCGGAAATCTTTTCTTTCCTGACGGTTACGGTTATTTCTTTCGTTGCGGTCAAAGCGCTCGTTGCGTTCAAAACGATCGCGGCGGTTATTAAACGGATGATAATGTTTGAGTGCTTCTTTAAGCAGATATGCAATTACATACTTACGAACTGTAAGCGGAACATTCTTCTTAAATAATTTGTTGAGATCAGAAAGCAAATCTACATTTTCTGATGTTCTAACTCTCTCTGTTGCGTTAGCAAGAAATTCTTCAAGCTGTGATTCGTTAATTTCAAATTCACGATTAAATGCCATTTTTTTATTCTCCTATTAAAGATAAAATGTAACCGGAGTTAATTTTTCTAAAGCCTGTACGTGTTAATAACGGCTGTAAAAGATCCGGCGCAATAGTGTTCGGGATTAAAACCCATTCTTTATTACAGTTTTTAAGGCTGGATATACACATATCAATAAGTTCTGTACCTATTCCAAGACCCCGGAACTGCTCAGGAACAAAAAGACTTGTAATCATAACAATCTTTTCCTGATCTTGTGAAAGCGGAGATGCTGTTATACAACCTGCAAACTCATCTGAAAGACTAAAGCAGATATATCCGGTTTGATTACTGGCAAGAGACTCAAACTGACTTCGCCATAATCCGTAAAATGCTTTGTTTACTTCCAGCGGTAAGGTATCATCTTCGCAGGAATCTGCAGTAATATTCAAAAGGATTGTTTTTTCATCAGCAGCAGAATCATATTCCTTGAACGAAAAATCATCATGCACTAAGGTATCATCCGATTCAGGCAGCTGGTCCAGTTTTTCCAATCCCCATATTTCTCGCAGGGAATTATACCATTCATTGATACGTGCCGACATAAATCTGTGCTTATAAATATGCCATCGTTTATCAATTTCTGGATAGTTTTTTAATACGTTTCTAAAATTCTTAAATACCCCCCTTCCTGAATGCATTGCGTCCTGCAATTCTTCGCGGGCTAACGGTGCGTGAAGATTATTTACAAATTCTTCGCGCAGCTCAAAACCATCAGAAGGCCCCCATTCAGGTAAAATATAATATCTTTCGTCATCCGGCACATGACCGTCGGAATCGGAAATAACTAACTGACCTTCTTCAGCGTCGACGGCATATTCAACATCCTGGTTTTCCATTGCCGAGATTATGTCGTCTATCAGTGAATCGGTCAGTTCAAATTGCATAAATTATTTAGCAGGAAGCTCCTCACGCTTTGAAACAATCTTGCTGATAAGGCCATACTTTACAGCTTCATCTGCATCGAGCCAGTAGTCGCGGTCTGTATCCTTTGTAACCTGCTCAAGTGGTGTACCTGTAGCATCTGCAATGAGCTTATTCAACTTTGCACGGATTTTTTCCATGTCTTTTGCATAAATCTCAATATCAGTTGCAACACCACGCATCTGACCAAGTGGCTGATGGATAAGATAGCGGCTGTTTGGAAGACCTATTCTGCGCTCTTTTGGAACTGCAATAAGAATAAGGGTTGCAGCAGAAGCGATAAGGCCCATACCAATAAGATAAACAGGAGCTTTAATAAAGCGGATTACATCATAAATAGCAAAACCGGCGTCTACATCGCCGCCAGGAGAGTCAATATACATGTAAATTGGAGCTTTTGAATCTTCTGCATCAAGAATAAGAAGCTGTTTTGCAATTGCATCTGCAAGTTCTTTGTTTACTTCGCCGGTAAGGACAATCTGTCTTGTCTTAAGGAATCTGTCCGAAAAAGGATCCGGCATTTTCTGCTTTTTTTCTTCATCCTCGTCGTCAAAGCGAGGGCTGGTATAAATTGATTTATAATTCATATTATATAATATAATGGAAAAAGGCCAAATTTTCAATTGATATTTATGATTTGTAGCATTGTCATTCCCGTGCGTGACATGGGAATCTAGATATATCGGCAGATTCTAGATCTTCGGGTCAAGCCCGAAGATGACACTACTTATTCGCCGAGGATGACATTAATGTCTCTACACTTTAAATGCTTTACATGCGTGCGGAGCCAGAGTAAATGTTATAGACTCTTTCAAATCCTTCTTTGCCCAAAGGTCGCGGATTTTGCCGTTTTCTGAGTTCATTTTAACTGTCTGAGGCTCTTCGCTGAGGTTGAAGTAGGCATAATAAGCGTGTCCGTCATCAGTTATATTGCGCCATACAACTACGTCTTCGCGGCTGCTTTTGCTCAGCTGCTCTGCCTGGTTCGGGCACTTGTCCATGGCAAGAATTTCTTCGTTTGTAAGAAGGCTAAGATTGAACTTGTCTAACTGAGGAAGGTCTGTTCCAATCATCAAAGGAGCACGGAAAATACACCAGAGGGTAATCATAGTGCGGGTTTCTTCTTTTGTAAACTTGCACTTCCAGCCCCGCTTTTTTTCCGGCGTTCCCGGTGCGGCCCAGCCCCAGCCTAAACGGTTCATTGGCAGCATGTCGCAATCAGGCCAGTTACCGTCTCCTGTGTGTTTCTGCCATACTTCGCAGCGCTCAAACATTGCTTTAAGAAGCTTCCAGTCGTCCCAGAAATCATCTGTAATGCGCCACATATTTGCAAAAGTTTCATAGTGATGAGCCTTTTCAATTACTGCAGGTCCAGGGCTTAATGAAAGCACCATGCCGCGGCCTGAGTTTTCAATTGCCTTAGCCATCATCTCTATCTCTTTTTCTGCAGAATAAGGATTGTGAGGGTACATATTTGTATTACAGATATCATCTACCTTTACGTAGTCTACTCCCCAGGAAGCATAAAGCTCGAAAATAGAATCGTAATAATCCTGGGCGTAAGGGCGGTTAGCATCCACTCCATACATATCTGTATTCCAGCGGCTCACTGAATATGGATTTGCAATAAGGTCAGCAGTTACCGGAGTGCCGTTGTGAGTTTTTATCGGCAGATGATCATGGCAGGCAAAGCGTGGAATACCTCTCATAATATGGATTCCAAACTTAAGGCCAAGAGAATGAATATAATCAGCCAGAGGCTTAAAGCCCTTGCCGCCCTCGCTGCTTGGAAAGCGGTTAGGGGCCGGAATCTGGCGGGAAAACTCATCTATACAAAAACGGCTGAAAGGAATGTACTGAATGCCTTCTGCATTGCGAAGACCTGCATCCGGATCTGACCACTGAATATCAATTACTACATATTTCCAACCAAACTTTTTCAGGTTCTTTGCCATATATTCGGCATTTGCGCGAACCTGCTCTTCGTTTACCATTGTGTTGTAGTAGTCGTAGCTGTTCCAGCCCATTGGTGGCTGTGGGGCAACATCGTTTTTATTCATAGTTTTCTCCTTTACCATTTTCCATTAATACAAGAGGCGGTTTTGTGCCGTACACGGAACTGGACAAAGCAGCCGCAGTCACGGCAGGTCATTCCGCCTATAAGATGAGAGCATGCATTGCAGACTTCAAGTCTTTTTGCAACAAGCTTGTCTCCTGCATAGTCAGAAACAGGCTCCTGGGCAGCCATTTCGGCCACCAGTTCAGGAGTCATGTCCATTGAGGAGAGATGTTCCATGTTGTCGCAAACTGGGCAAGGGTCTTTCATTTTTTCAATAGATCCCCGGGTCAAGCCCGAGGATGACATTTGGTCTACATAGGATGACAGTTTATGCTGTAATTGAAACTGTTACAACGCTCATTGCAGGTACTGTGATGTACATTTCATTTGCGCCGGAAAGCTTAACTTCAAGAGATTTTTCCTTGAGTTCGTTTGGCTTAGCAAAGGTGTTGCATATATGCATTTCTTTTGATGTAAGAATTGTTGCAGCAGCATCCTTGATTTTGCCCTTAAGGCCAGCAAGTGTAATATTGATTTCTTTCTTTCCGGTAAGTTCTGCGTTTGTAAGAGTAACAGTATAAACGTTTTTCTTGTGTGAAGCAGAAGCTGTAACAGAATCAACTCTTGCATCCTTTGGACCAATCTGATTTGAAGCAACACGGGTTGTAAGGCTTGTAGCATCCATGTGAGGCTTGTACATGTGGAATACGTACCAGGTTGGTGTCTTAATCATCTTTGCGCCTTCTGTAAGAACAGGAGACTGAAGAACGTTTACTGCCTGTGCAATATTTGCAACGCGTACACGGTCTGAGTGATTATTAAAGGTGTTCAAAGTAATTCCGGCAACAAGTGCGTCGCGGATTGTAGACTGCTGGTAGAGGAAGCCAGGGTTTGTTCCCTTTTCTACTGCGAACCAGGTTCCCCATTCATCAACTACGAGAGCTACACGCTTTTCAGGGTCGTACTTTGTCATGATTTCGTCGTGACGACGTACAAGAGTTTCCATAAAGCCTGCTTTGCTCATTGTGAGGTACCAGTCTTTTTCTGTAAAGTCGCAGGCTGGCTTACGTCCGTTCCAGTCTGGCTCAACTGTGTAATAATGCAGAGAAAGACCGTCCATAAGAGGTGCTGCTTCGCGCATAAGAACTTCTGTCCAGTTAAAATCTGCAGCATTTGGTCCACAGGCAATCTTAAAAATCTTATCCTTACCGTACTGACGAACATAAGTCTGATAGCGGCGGTAAAGGTCTGCGTAATATTCAGGCTTCATGTTTCCACCGCAGCCCCAGTTTTCGTTACCAACACAGAAAAGAGGAAGCTTCCATGGCTTTTTGTGGCCGTTTGCTTCTCGGAGTTTACTCATTGGAGATTCTCCGCCAAAGGTCATATATTCAACCCATTCAGACATTTCCTGAACAGTACCACTTCCTACGTTTCCGTTTACATAAGGCTTACAGCCAAGAAGTTCACAAAGACCAAAGAATTCATTTGTACCAAAACTGTTATCTTCTACTACTCCACCCCAGTGAGTATTAATCATGCGTTTGCGGGTTTCGTATGGACCAACGCCATCACGCCAGTGATATTCATCTGCAAAGCATCCGCCCGGCCAGCGAAGGTTAGGAATCTCAAGCTCCTTAAAAGCTTCTACAACATCCTTACGGTAGCCGTTGATATTAGGAATGTCTGAATCTTTTCCTACCCAGAATCCACCATAAATACAGCGGCCTAGATGCTCGCTGAAATGACCATAAATGTCGCGGCTGATTTTGCTGCCGTCGAGATCTGCATTAACAATAATTGAATCCATAATAAGTCCTTTTATTTTGGTTAAACGTTTTACTAAATTGTACTATGCAATTAATAAAAACGCAATTCAATTATGTCATTTTTGAGGAAAATTTGTGGAATGTTTCTCTAAAATTATAGACCTTTTTTGAAAATAACCAGGTCTTTAATCTTAAGTGTATAGGTTGAGTCCAGTGTTGCGCGAACTCCATCTTCACTCATGATTGGTACTTCAAAATGATAAACTGATTCTGAATATCCTTCTGCTTCAATCTCAATGCTGAAGTTGAAATAAGCACGCTCGCCGCTTTCTTTGGCAGGAATTGATTTTACCCAGAAAGAATAAACACCCTTTGTACTTGGAACAAGATTAAATGGGTTTGTCCAGGTTTTATCTACCATTTCTGCAAGTTTTCCGTCTATTTTAAGGGTGATTTTTGCATTCTGAACAGGTTCAAAAGTATTTCCGTCAAGAACAACACCTGTAAAGGTAAAGAAGTTGAAGGCTGGGCTTGTCTGTGCTGCATCTGCATGAATTGTGCAGTCTTCTCTGTTTTCTGCATGGAATGGACGCTTTGTAGAACTTACAGTGCGCATTCCTTCAAGAGAAAGAGAATCAATATCTGCCTGAAGCTGTGAGCTTGCAAGATATTCAACATTGTGGTTAACACCACGGCCAGAAACTACATATTTTGGAGGGATTCGGTTAAGTACATAACTAACAGTATCAAGACGACAGTTTTCACAATCGCATGTAAGCCAGGCAACCTTTTCAGCCTTTACTTTATCATAAAGTGTGTTTACTGCCTTAATTACTACATCTTCCATCAGGTTATGTACGTTCATAGTCATCTCCTATTTTTTACAACATTATATTAATATATTAATTATACGTTAGAAATTGCAAAAAAACAAATAAAAAAAGCTGACCAGCAGTCAAGTGTAAGCAGTAAAATATAATGTCGTCAAAATAAAAGAAAAGGTTTCTTTGAACTGTTATAATTTTGTTACCACACAAAAACAATAACGGAGGAAAGAAACCTATGAAAACAATAGCAGAAAAGAAAAAAAAGTTCACCCATTTTAAATACGAA
>Ga0256404_1003129_pt1 | contig 34696 bp, 30 predicted proteins | sample RumenRJG_01DNA_FD_185990 | JGI IMG/M metagenome (GOLD analysis project Ga0256404, IMG submission 185990) | Bovine rumen microbial communities from Lethbridge, Alberta, Canada - RJG_01 | ecosystem: Host-associated > Mammals > Digestive system > Stomach > Rumen | place: Canada: Alberta | collected... | reverse complement strand
TGTTCCTGTGACGGGAGCTGATGAGGAAACGATACTGAAAGAGGCAAAGGCAATTGCGGAAACGGAAGCGGACTGTGTTGAGTGGAGATTTGATCTTGCGAAGGAGCTTTACTCCATTGATACTGCCACAAAGCCTGAGGAGGTTTCCGTAGACGAAGCTTCTGAAAATCTTTTGAAGGTGTTGAAAGAGCTTGCGGGGACACTTGAAGGGAAAAAGCTGCTTTTTACCATCAGGACGAAGCGACAGGGCGGAGAGTTTCCGGACAATCCGGAGGTTTATGAGAGGCTTGTAAGTGATGCTGTTAAATGCGGAGACATTGGCCTCGTGGACCTGGAGGATACGGTAGCTGCGGACAGTTTCGGACGCATACTGACGCTTGCCAAAGAATACGGAGTCAGAACCATTGCTTCATATCATAATTTTTCCTTCACCCCGGGCGTGGATGAAATTATAGATAAATTTATGATTCTGAGAAGCTCAGGCGCGGACATTTTAAAGACTGCTTTTATGCCGGTGACTCCAAAGGATGTGGCAGCGGTTTTGTATGCTACTGCGAAGTTTAAGGAAGAAGACAAGGGGCAGCATGAGATGATTACCATGTCCATGGGGGATATGGGAAAGATAAGCCGTGTGAGCGGAGCGGTGTTCGGTTCGGACTATACATTTGCAACGGTTGGAGAAACCAGCGCCCCGGGTCAGATGCCCATGGAAAAGGTACTTGAGATGATGCAGGTGCTGAATGGTTGAGAAGAATACTGTGACAGAGTGATGAAAAAATCGGAATCCTAAGGGAGGGGTTTGCTCCCCTGAGGTATAGTAATTTGGACAATAACGGTATTTTAGAGAAGCCAAATAAACTGAATAAACTTATACGCATAATTGCGTTGTCCTTAGGTGTGGCTGTGTTGGCAGCGACACCTGTTTTTGCCGCCGGGACCCGACAGATGTTTGAGGGTAATGCCTCCATGACCGTGAATGATTTTATGAGGCTTGCAAACGGGGAGGATGCAAAGGAAGTATTCGGCTCGTCTTCAAAAACAAAAGGATCAAATGAAGACGGTGAAGGGAATGCTTCCGGAGAAGAAATCGGGGCGGAGAATGCCGAAGAAAAATCTGATGACAATACCGGTTCCGAGGCAGCAGGCTATGCCTCCGATACAACAGTAAAGTACGGTATCACCGGTGAAGTGGTTATCGAAAAGAAAAAAGACGACCCGGTTCCAAAACCGCTGGATGCGGAGCAAAGCAGCTCCTCGGGATCTGTGGCAAAGAATCAGACCGTGACCACTGTGTTTATTAATAATAAGCCGGCTGGCAGCACATCGGATACCGTGAGGACCGACCCCGAGGATGTGATGACAAAACAGCAGGAGGAAGAGGTTCTCGACACAGTATCCATACAGAACTACATCAGTGCAGACTACAGCGTGCTTCAGCAGTTCACCAATGAAAGCGAGTACACCACGAGGGCAAGGCAGTCTTTGATAAGCTTTGCTATGCAGTTTGTAGGTAATCCCTATGTCTGGGGAGGCACCTCTCTAACTAACGGCTGCGACTGTTCGGGATTTGTGCAGGAAGTGTTCCGGCATTTCGGCATTATCACCGGAAGAACCTCCCGTGACCAGTACGCAAACTGCGTATATCTCAAGGGTAAGGAAGTGATGCCGGGAGACCTTATTTTCTATGCGGATGAGACCGGTTATATAAATCACGTGGCCATCTATGCAGGAAACTACATGATCGTGCATGCCGCGAATCGAAAGGCGGGAATTAAAGTAAACCGCTATGACTACAAGCGACCATACGCATATGGGAGATTTATAGCGAATTAGAATTCATTGTCTTTTAACATTTAGGATTTATATATTGGCCTGAAAATGTCGATTAACCTGTTAAGGATAGTGTGAAAGTCTATCCATTTGCAGCAGAATTGACATGTTTACAGGAGGAGACAAGGATGTTATCCCGTATAGACAATTCATCAAGTATGCTTTTAAGAAGCACAAACTCTACGAAGAAGACCGAAGAGACAGGGAAGTTGCAGAAATCATCTTTGCAGAGTCAGGATAATGTCTCGACCGAGGCAGCAGAGCTCAATATATCTGTTGATTCCTTTGTGAGATCAAAATCCTCGGAAGACAGCGATTTGTCTGAGAGCCGTTCTTCCGGAAAGAAATCGTCGGCTGTCGATGTATCAAAGGCCGACAAGTACGGAGTCAGTAAGCTGAGCGAATCCGAAAGATCTGAGATCATCTCCCAGCTTAAAGACGAGCAGGAAGCTATCCAGGCGAAGTTCCTTCAGAAGATGACCTCAGGAACCCTGGGAGAGCAGTTCCGTCAGTGGAGTGCGGCCAATGCTCAGCTCACACAGGACGGAGATGGTATCTGGAAGTTCATTGCCAGCGGTAATTATACCGTAGACGCCGAGACCAAGGCCGCGGCCCAGGAAGCAATTTCCGATGGCGGCTATTTCAGCGTAGAGAACACTTCCCAGAGAATTTTCGATTTTGTTTCAGCCTTTGCAGGTGATAATGTTGAGCTCATGAAGAATCTTCAATCCGCCGTTACGGCCGGCTACAACGAGGCTACCAAGGCATGGGGCGGAGAGCTTCCGGAGATCAGCAAGAAGACACTTGAGGCGACAAATCAGCTGTTTGATGACTATTACAAGCAGCATGGAGCATAAGTTTTTAATCTGATTTTTGCATAACAGTTCAGCTTCGGCTGAACTGTTATATTTTTGTGTATTAAAGTCGAAATTAAATACGAGGTATCGTATTATATATATTTAGGGAGGGAGGAAGCCACAGTATGAAGAAACGTCTGAAAAAACAGCTGATGGAACTGGTTGAGCTTCTTTCGGATGCACATGAAAATCTGGTTCAATGTCTAAATGAAGGGGATATTGAGTCGGCTGTCACCTGCCTTCTTGATTGTCAGAATACCGCCATAGCTGTGGGACAGAGGATTGATTCAGCTGAAGGAGAGGGAACTACTTCAGTAAAGGCTCTGGAAGAATATTGCGAGCTGATATTCCAGATATATACCCAGCTTACAAACGGTGAAAGTTATGTTGTGGATAAGCTTTATAAGAAGCTTAGAAAAAGTCATTTTGAGATCACGAACAGGATGCAAAACGACCTCCCGGAGGTAAAGGAAGTAGTCTTTCTTCCCTATAAAGCTTCAATGTGGGATTCTCTGGAAACTGTGTGGAAAAAGGCTCATGCAGATCCGAAGGTAGAGGCCAAGGTCATACCTGTTCCGTACTATGACATTAACCCTGATGGCTCTTATGGAGAGATGCACTATGAGGGAAATGAATTTCCCGGGGATGTGCCGGTGATTTCCTATGAGAAATACAATCTGGAGGCGAATCATCCGGACGAGATATATATTCATAATCCGTATGATGACAAGAATCTCGTAACAAGCATTCATCCTTTTTTCTATTCGAAGAACCTCAAAAAATATACGGATAAGCTTGTTTATATACCATATTTTGTTCTTGAGGAGCCGGACACCAATAACAAAAGTGCTCTTGAAGGAATGAAGCATTTTGTTCAGCTTCCTGCGGTATTCAATGCAGATGAAGTGATCGTACAGTCTGAAAATATGCGGAAGGCATACATCGAATGTATGGTTATGTATGCCGGTGAAGAGAATCGTGAATATTATGAAAAAAAGATTAAGGGTACCGGCTCTCCAAAGATAGAAAAGATAAAATCCATGACTATGGAGGATGTGACTCTGCCGGAAGAATGGAAAAAATTCATCTATAAATCTGATGGAAGACGCAAAAAGATCATTGTTTACAACACAAGTCTCACGGCGTTTCTTCAGAACCCGGAGCAGATGCTGAAAAAGATCCTGGATGTGTTCAGGGTATTTGATGAGAACAGAGAAGAGGTGGCGCTTTTATGGAGGCCGCATCCGCTTCTCAAGGCAACGATCAGTTCTATGATGCCACAGCTTCGGGAAGCCTATGATAAGATAGTTGAGTATTATAAGTATAATGAAATCGGCATCTACGATGACACCCCGGACCTTGACAGGGCACTGGTGATGGCGGATGCGTATTATGGTGATCCAAGCAGCCTTGTGACACTGTGCAAGGCTATAAAAATGCCGATCATGATACAGAATGCAATGGTAATAAGTGAAGGGGGAGACTAAATGATAGAGTTTAATGCATCTATGATGTGTGCGGATTTCGGACACTTGTATGATGAAGTAAAGGCACTCGAAGAAGCGGACATCGATTCCTTTCATATCGATATAATGGATGGAAGATATGTCCCTAACTTTGCCATGTCATTATATGATCTTGACTGTATCGCTAAATCCACAGAGAAGCCTCTGGATGTACATCTCATGATAGAGCACCCAAGAAACGTTATTCAGATGTTTCTAAAGAAACTCAGAAAAGGTGACACGGTCTACATTCATCCTGAGGCGGAGTACCATCCTTCATCAACTCTTCAGGATATCATAGATGCCGGGATGATACCGGGCATAGCCATCAATCCCGGAACCAGTGTGGAAACGGTTTATGAAATGCTGAGAATTGTTGACAAAATCCTTGTCATGAGCGTGAACCCCGGTAATGCAGGACAGATGTATCTTCCTTATGTGGATTTCAAGATAACCAGACTTCTGGAGCTTAAAGATGAAATGAAATTCAAGATGTATTGGGATGGAGCCTGTACCTATGACAAGGTGGAAACATATGGACCGAAGGGAGTGGATGGCTTCATCCTGGGTACTAATATTCTTTTCGGAAAGGGCAGACCCTATAGGGATATCATTACTGATGTTAGAAAATTGATGTGTTGCTGTTCGGGGAAAGAGTGAAGAAGTAAATTGAATATTTTACCGACGAGGAGAATTGAAGGACGTTTTTTAGTTAATGGAAAAAGAATGTTCTTTAATCTGAATCCCGGGAAATAATGGGTATATAGCAAAAAGTGGGTAGAGAATAGTGCGCTACCATATAGAAATCAAAGGACTATTTTATGAGGGCAATTCTTTTGTCCGGGGGAACCGGCACGAGACTTAGGGAAGACATCCCAAAACAATATTTAAAAGTGAATGACAGGATGATCATCGAGTACAGCATCGAGACATTGACCCGATGCAGGGAAGTAGAGTCCATGGTCATAGTGGCAGGCGAGAAGTGGCATGAGGCAATAGCGGACGTCTTCAGTAAGTATGACGACCGGCACATATTTTCCGGATTCGCCCTTCCCGGGGAGACCAGACAGTGGTCCATATATAACGGGCTTCTCCGTTTGAAGGGTCAGGCCAATGCTGACGATTCCGTACTCATTCATGATGCCGCGAGACCGAAGCTGAAGGAAGCTTTGATAAATAATATGAGTAATGCCTTAATGGGTTATGACGGAGTACTTCCGGTACTACCAATGAAGGATACCGTATATAAGGTGGATGAGACCGGAAGAATAGCAGCTCTCCTTGAACGAAAAGAAATCATGGCGGGGCAGGCGCCGGAGCTTTTTCTTTACGGAAAATACCTTAAGGCCAATGAGAAGATGATTGAAGATGGCAGGATGGGGAGCATTAACGGCTCCACAGAACCTGCTTTTCTTGCCGGGATGGATATCGTTACTATCCCGGGGGATGAAGATAATTATAAAATCACAACTAAGAAAGATCTGGAGAGATTCAGAGCGGAATGCTGAGGTGACAGAAATGAAAGCCTGGAAGCTGGATAGTGTCGAAAGTATAAATTTTTATGAGGATGTGCCGGAGCCGGCATTGGCACCGAATGAGGTGCTGGTGAAGGTGAAGGCTTGCGGCATATGCGGCTCGGATGTGCCGAGAGTCTATAAGAACGGCGCCCACAAGATGCCACTCATAATCGGACATGAGTTTTCCGGAGTGGTGGAGAAGACCGGGGATCCCGGGGATAAAGAACTCATCGGAAAAAGGATGGGGATATTCCCGCTGATACCCTGCAAGAAATGTCCGGCGTGCTTTTCGAAAAAATATGAGATGTGTTCAAATTACAGTTATCTCGGATCGAGAACTGACGGGGGCTTTGCTGAATACGCAGCAGTACCGAAGTGGAATCTCATAGAGCTTCCGGAGAAGGTTTCCTTTGAGCAGGCTGCCATGCTGGAACCCATGGCTGTGGCAGTTCATGCCATGAGGCAGCTTGAGTTAGCTAGTGACGATAGTGTACTGGTATGCGGTGCAGGAACCATCGGACAGTTATTGATAATGTTTCTTTTGGATAAAGGGGTAAGGAAAGTTTATGCCCTGGGAAATAAAGAGTTCCAGAAAAAGACACTTCTTGATATCGGACTACCGGAAGATCACTATTTTGACATCAAAAGCGGGGATGCGAAAGCATGGGTAAAGGAAAAGACTTCAGGTCTCGGAGTTGATGCTTATTTTGAATGTGTGGGCAGAAACGAGACCGTAGAGCAGGGATTTGACATGGTGAAAGCCGGAGGAAAGTTATGCCTGGTTGGCAATCCGGCCGGGGATATGACATTAAGCCAGGGGGACTACTGGAAGATCCTGAGAAAGCAGCTCCGTATAAGAGGTACCTGGAACTCCTCTTATCTTGGGGATGATCCGGAGGCAGAAAAGGATGACTGGCATTACGTGCTTGAGAGGCTTTCTGAGGGAAACATTCATCCTGAAAAGCTAATAACTCATGAGCTTAAGCTCCGGGAGCTTGAAAAGGGCCTTCTCATCATGAGGGACAAAAAGGAAGATTACATTAAGATAATGGCGTTGGTTGAAGATCAGGGTATGTGTTAATATAAGTGTCATAGCATTATTTAAAGGGGCAAAAGTGGGATGTGGTACGTGATCCAGACAATGAAAGGCAAAGAGTACAAGGCTGCCGAAGAAGTCCGATGCGATGTGGCAGCAGAAGATGAGCCCGTATTCGTTTTTGAAAATGAAATGGAATATAAGGTAAAAGGCAGCTGGATCAAGGACACAAATCCGTTTTTTCCGGGATATATATTTGCTGATATCAATGCTGAAAAAGCCGAAGATTTTGATTATAGGCTAAGAAAAGAAAAACATCCTCTGAAGCTGCTCCGGGTGGATGACATAATCACACCCATAAAACCTGAAGAGGAGGAATACCTCAGTAGACTTGGCGGAGAAGAGCATATCGTTAGGAATTCGGAAGGCTATCGCGTAGATGATATGATCGAAATAACCTCAGGCTCTTTTAAAGGCTGGACCGGCGAGATCAAAAAACTTGACCGCCACAAAAGAAGGGCTACCATTTGTGTTTCCATGATGGGGCGAGAGGTGGAAGTGAACATCGGACTTGAAATTGTGAAGTTTATTTCAAAAGATGAGCTTGAGACCGCCGATGAATTTGATACAGAGAAGATGGCTAAGATCGTGAAGGCTTAGGTTGGTTGATTAACATGGAAGTGCTATGGCATCTAAACATGCCATAGCACTTCACTTTTTATGAATGAATATGTATTGAGTCAATACGCATTATAATAATGCGTATAAAAATGGCTTTAAACCACGAGTTAACTGACAATCATCATGTAAGGCGTTATCATTTAATTAAATGAATCGTGCGTTGGTACATTTGGAAGTTTACTCGAGGAGGAAAGAGCAATGGCAAAGATGACATCGGCATATGCAAATAAAGTATTGAAAAAGCTTAATGATGATAAAGATTTTTATCTTAACAAGGAACAGGAAGGGCAGATCTACGTGGCAGCACTGGATGAGGAGCCGGTTATTCCTGATTACGACTACGCAGAAGTATCTGCAAAAATAGCAGAGATTGATGAAAAGATCATAAAGATCAAGCATGCAATCAATGTGACAAATGCAACCAGCAAGATTTCCGTCGAAGGCGTTGACATGACTATCGATTCAATTCTTGTGAAAATGTCTCAGCTGAACAGGAGAAAGCTGGTGCTTGACAAGATGCGTAAACGTCAGGTTAAGGCAAGAGAAAATTCCGCACTGTACGGATCGAGAAAAACGACTCCTGAATACAGGTATATCAATTATGATCTCAAGACAGTTAATAAAGATTATGAGCGCATTGATACAGAGATTGCGGCAATGCAGATTGCTCTTGATAAGTATAATCAGACCTTTGAGTTTGAAGTAGAAGTATAATGTTTTTTCCGTGCATCAGGTTTTAATTGGCGTACTCCGAGGTTAAGCATTATTCGCCGTTCAATGTTGCGGTTCGTGGTTATCGGTTATTTTTTATTGGAGAATGGTTCAAGGTTACGATCAGGGTGTCTTGAAAACACAATTAATAAAAACTCAACCTGTTGCAAAAAACTTGTACCTTTGGTACTGGGGCATGGAAGTTCGGTTATATATGCCTCATTTGGTCAGCATATGCAAGTTCCTCCAATTGGAGAGGGTACTTGCACAGACAAAGGGCTATAGCATCATATTGATGCTATAGCCCTTTACTTGTATCTGCGATTATTTAATGTTCAAATGAATCCATGTGCTCTATGCATTTCCATTAAAGCATCACGAGCATTATTTCTAGGCTCACTTTGTCGCTAGTGACATTAATGAAGTGACAAATTCTCTGGTCACATCATATTTTTTGATAATTTTTTTAATGATATCCTCGTCAGATTCGCCATATTCGCGGTAAACCTCAACAGCACTTGTTATTTTGTCTCTTTGTTCTTTTTTCTTTAAAGATTCACACATATCAATTTCAGTCTCCTTTCGCTCAAATTCCAGATCAAGTTTAGCAGCTTCTTTGATAAAGAAGGCTGCATCAGCGTCTATTTTTCTGTGGTTTGTTTTTTCTATGATTTTATCGGCATCAACCTTTTGATGTTTAATAATCTGCATAGCCAAGCCCAAATCTGTTTGGAATTTCTCGAAATCTTCTTCAGCCATATCTACAGCCGATATAATGTTAAGCTTATAATCATTCAGGAATGGAAGGATCCTTTTATCGGATATATCTATCATATCAAAAAGACTTCTTGGACCATCCCAGGGATCAGCTCCTACGTATATCACAGCTGTAATTATAGGGATAAGCCTATCGTTCTTTCGAAAGCCGGATAAAAACTCATCACTTGTAAGTTTTATCTTTAGGATTCCATCTTCAGCATACAACTCAGCATCATTCTTGTGTAGTCCTTTTTTCTTTTTAAAAGACTTTCTTGCCTCTTCAACCTGATTAGAATAACCTATCCAATCGTATAATCCATTTTTTACAGGCATGGCATAATGAACATTTCCCTGGATTTCTGCACCCAATATCACATATATGGCTTTTCCATCTGTCATAGCTTCCCATATGCGTAGCAAATCTCTGTATTTCTGAACCGGTAAATGTGCATTATTCCCGTAGGGAACAGTAATCTGAGATGTATCCATCTCGTGTAAGTTGGTTGGATTTAAGATAGGCTCTCCATCATATAGAAGAAAATTAAAAGCATCTGCAAATGCTTCTTTCTTTCCTAAAAATTTTTTTGCTTCAGTATCAAGTGCGCCCACTGATTTACCTACACTTTCTATTTAATCTTATTTTAACTTAACTTTCAAATCTGATTTATCAAGAACGACTGTTCAGAAAGACCTTTATAGATTAAATTTGTTGAATGTCTTTGAATGTGGTTTAGATGTGGGCATCATAACACAGATAGACAGATTTGCATATCGTCTAAATTCAGACTACATAGCGCATTTCTTTATGTTAGGTACCCAGAGTCCCAAAACCAGTTCCGGGACAATAAAAAAACCGCCTATAGCTTAGACGGAAATTCTATAAGAAAACAAAATAGGTAGGTGACAATCTACATCTCTTTAAGACCGCAAAGGGCGTGACGGCTGCCTGTTCCGTCCTCAGATTCTGCTTTTCTAAAAATAATACTACTATGAATCCTGTACATAGTCAATGATGACCGGTGTGCCATCATCCTTATACTCTACTCTCCATGCATGATTAGTATCCATATAATGAGTCAGCATTGCATCTATCAAAGGATACATGGTTCTGTATGCGAGTCCTCCGCTAACGGTTACTCTGATTGCTACATTTACATGATTTGATGAATTATTACGGATAACGTTATGGGTGACAGGAACATGAGGTTTGTCACTTCACTTCCGATTTCTGATTAAGCAAAGGAAGAACATAGTCTTTGGTTACATCAAATTTCTTGAGGATTTTTTGAATGATATCCTCATCAGAAGTGCCGAATTCACGGTAAACTTTTATATTTTCTAAAATTCTTATTTTTCGCTCTCTGTTTTCCTGTGCAAGACACATATCAATACCTCCGTCCTTTCTCTCAAATTCTAGATTGAGTTTAGCAGCTTCCTTTATAAAGAAGGCTGCATCAGCATCTATTTTCCTGTGATTCGTTTCCTCAATAATTTTATCAGCGCTATCTTTCTGATGTTTAATGATCTGCATAGCCAGTCCCAAATCTGTCTGGAATTTTCCGAAGTCATCTTCGGCCATATCTGCAGCCGATATAATGTTTAGCTTATAATTATTTAGGAATGGGATGAGTCGCTTATCGTATACATCCATCATATCAAAAAGACTTCTTGGACCATCCCAGGGATCAGCTCCTACGTATATCACAGCTGTAATTATAGGAATCAGCCTATCGCACTTTCTGAAGCCGGATAAAAACTCATCACTTGTAAGTTGTATCTTGAGGATTCCATCTTCAGCATACAACTCGGCATCATTTTTGTGTAGTCCTTTTTTCTTCTTGAAAGACTTTCTTGTCTCTTCAACCTGATTGGAATATTCTATCCAATCGTATAATCCATTTTTTACAGGCATGGCGTAATGAACTTTACCTTGGATTTCTGCACCCAAAATCACATATATGGCTTTTCCATCTGTCTTGGCTTCCCATATTCGTAGCAGATCTCTGTACTTCTGAACCGGTAAATGTGCATTATTTCCGTAAGGGACAGTGATTTGAGAAGTATCCATTTCATGTAAGTTGGTTGGGTTTAAAATAGGCGCTCCATCATAGAGAAGAAAATTGAAAGCATCTGCAAATGCTTCCTTTTTTCCTAAGAATTTTTTTGCTTCAGTATCAAGTGCGCCCACTGATTTACCTACACTTTCTATTCAAACTTATTCTGGCTTAACTATCAAATCTGTATAATAAAGAACGACTGTTCCGGAAGATTTTTATAGAAAAAATGTCGAATGTTTTTGAATTAGTTTTCAGATGTGAGCATCATAGCATAGCCTAAATAGTTTTCAAATAGTCTAAATTCAGACTACATGGTGCTTTTCTGTATGTTATTTGGTTCCCCTTATGAAAGAATCTTTTTATGACGAAAATATAAGTATAGGCTTACAGGATTTGTTGAATAGGGATGTTTTTTTAAAAAAAAGCAAGGACTTTATAACCCTCCCGGACAGACAAAGCAGTGTTGCTTTTGAAAAACATAAGTTATAAAATATCTATAAATAGAGAAAATATTTTTTAATATTTCGTATGAGAAAGATATCTCAGAGATTCAGGAAGCTGAAGAACAAAGTGTCGTGTTAGGCGCATGTCGGGAGGCAGTGGACATAGCAGGAGTGAGGGTGACTGAATGAAGTCATCATGGTGAAGCTATGGGAAAATGAAGAGATATCAGAGAGTACATTGACAATCACATATCTTATATCAGGAATGGATCATGCGTTCCATGTATGTAACCAAGACTGTAAAAAATCGCAAACAATGTAAGCACTGTGATAAGGTCATTTATGATCAGCATACACAAGATCCGCCATTTGAAAGATTTCTCGACAGAGCTTTTCTATGATAAACAGAGGTCACATCTACGTTCCACTTCGGACGGCGCTAAGCATCTGCCACCGGCACATAGCACCCTCTGGAAGAGGGTTAACCGCCAACCGAATATACTGGTAGCACCTTGATTATCACAGCAAACGATTGTTCTTTGAACAATATGAAATATGATTTATTAGTAGTCAAAACACATATAATGTAAAAGCTAAAGCTCCTGATATAAGGTATGTGATTGCCTTGTGTCAGGAGTTTTTTGCATGGGACTTTGTAAGGAATTCTTAAGGGTGACAGGCACCTAGATTTTTAAGGGTGACAGGTACTCGGATCAAGTGAGTCTGCCTTCACTTCGGTAAATGTTTTTAAAGGAAAAAAGTATAGTATGAAAGCATTGATTTTAAATTCAGGCATGGGGACAAGAATGGGTGTTTTAGCTTCAGAGCACCCTAAATGTATGACAGAGATTTCTCCAAATGAAACGATTATATCAAGACAACTAATGCAGCTTGTAGATATAGGGATAGAGGATGTAGTTATAACTACAGGACGTCTTGAGGATGTTCTTATAAGATACTGTCAGAGCCTTGATTTACCACTACACATTAGATATGTAAATAATCCTGAATATAAAAATACAAATTACATTTACAGCATACATTGCGCAAAGGATTATTTAGATGATGATATTCTTTTGATGCATGGAGATCTTGTTTTTGAGAACGAAGTTTTAGATAGTGTCATATCATCTGAAACATCATGTATGGTAGTGTCATCCACTATTCCTTTACCAGAAAAGGATTTTAAGGCTGTTGTGAGAGATGGGATCATTAATGCTGTCGGAATTGAATTTTTTAATGATGCTGTAGCAGCCCAACCATTATATAAACTTCTCAGAGATGATTGGAAGAAATGGCTAGAGAAAATAGAAGCTTTTTGTAATTTGGGGAACAAAAAAGTATATGCCGAGAATGCATTGAATGAACTTAACGGGAGTGTATGTATCAGTCCACTTGATGTTAGGAATCAGTTGTGTTCTGAGATAGACGATTCCAATGATCTCGTGTCTGTGTGCGATCAACTAAAAAAAATTGAGTCAAGAACAGTGTATATGTCTTTTTCTACAGATATCATACATGGAGGACATATAGAGATTATAAGAAAGGCAGCAAAACTTGGAAAAGTGACAATTGGTGTGCTTTCTGATAAAGCTGTTGCTTCATATAAAAGATTTCCTTTGGTACCGGCTTCAGAGAGAAAAAAGATGTTCGCGAGCATTAAAGGTGTCCATAATGTTGTTATGCAGGATGAACTGTCATATAAAGAAGTTTTGGCAAGATTAAGACCGGATATCGTTGTCCACGGGGACGATTGGAGGGATGGCTTTCAGAGGCCGGTCCGTGACGAGGTGGTATCGATTCTAGCAGAGTATGGAGGCCGGCTGATTGAATTTCCCTATTCAGAAGATCCTAAGTACAGGGAAATAGAGAAAAGAACGATAGGAGAGTTGTCACTTCCAGATGTACGTAGAGGAAGGCTGAAAAAACTGTTGAAAATTAAAGGCTTTGTTACGGCGCTGGAGGCTCATAATGGTATAACAGGTCTTATTGTTGAAAAAACAACGTCATATCAGAATGGTATTGCAAAGCAGTTTGATGCTATGTGGATCAGTTCGTTATGTGATTCTACAGCCAAGGGTAAGCCGGACATAGAATTGGTAGATATGACAAGTAGATTCAAAACGATTGATGAGATCATGGAAGTGACCACGAAACCTATTATATTTGACGGAGATACCGGTGGCCAGATAGAACATTTTGCCTATACCGTGAGATCTTTGGAGCGGATGGGAGTCTCAATGGTAATAGTTGAGGACAAGATTGGAGCAAAGAAAAATAGTCTTTTCGGAACAGAAGTAAAACAGACGCAAGATACGGCAGATGGTTTCTGTGAGAAGATACGTGTAGGAAAACAGGCACAAAAGACATCTGATTTTATGATTTGTGCAAGAATAGAAAGTCTGATTCTTGAAAAGGGAATAAAGGATGCGATAGATAGAGCACAAGCATATGTCGATGCAGGCGCAGATGCAATTATGATTCATAGTCGTAGCCCGAAGCCGGATGAAGTGTTTGAGTTTATCAAGCGGTTCCGTGAGACGGATAAAAAGACGCCGATAGTCCTTGTTCCAACTACGTACAATATGGTCTATGAAGAAGAATTCAAGGAAAGAGGTGCAAATATTGTAATATATGCAAACCATCTGATAAGAACCGGATTTCCGGCCATGCAGGATGCTGCCAGGACAATACTTGAGACTCACAGGGGCAAAGAATGCAGTGAAAAATGTATGAGCATAAAGGATATCATTACCCTAATTCCAGAGGAATGATACATGGAGCAAATTATCTTATATGATAAAAATCAATATAAAAAATTGGATGAGTGGCTTTCAGATAAAAAGGCACTTGTGGTATGTGGAAGCGGGTATAAACACATTAACAAAACCAAAAGGGTAATTGATTCACACAGCAACGTAGTGTTGTTTAATAATTATAATCCTAATCCGGTTTACGAATCTGTCATAGAGGGAATTGATATCTTTAATAAAGAAAAATGCGATGCTGTAATGGCAGTGGGGGGCGGTTCGGCAATTGATCTTGCAAAGTGTATCAGGATTTTTTCTACTATGCGGCAGGATGAGGAATATCTTAATCAGGAAATAAAAAAGAATGATATTCCATTACTAGTGATTCCAACTACTGCGGGTACAGGTTCTGAAGCTACACGATATGCAGTTATTTATAAAGATGGTAAAAAACAGTCCATAACGAGTGAATATTGCATACCGGAAATAGTTTTATTTGATCCGGATAATTTGAATAGCCTGCCGGAATATCATAGAAAGGCAACCATGATGGATGCTTTTTCGCATTCACTTGAATCCATGTGGTCGATAAACAGCACTGAGGAAAGTATGATATATGCGTCAGAAGCACTAGAACTGATTAAGTTAAATATGACTGGGTATCTGAAAAACACGTATGAAGGTAATATGTGTATGTTAAGGGCAGCTAACCTTGCGGGAAAAGCAATCAATATTTCTCAAACAACTGCCGGACACGCTATGTGCTATAAGATTACAGGACTATTTGGGTGTGCACATGGACATGCTGCAATAATGTGCAATAGAAAATTATTTCCATGGATGCTTAAACATATGTATAAATGTGTAGATGAAAGAGGACCAGGAAACTTGGAAATAGCATTTCATAAGATTAGCGAGGCGCTTGGATTTCAGAATGTCGAACAGGCAGTAGATTATGTGGAACGCGTATATGATGAATTGATGCTTTATGTTCCTACGCCTGATGAGGATCAACTTAGTGTTCTAGTAGAATCTGTTAATATTGAACGGCTAAAGAACAATCCGATAAAGCTGGATTTGGATGATATTGAAGTATTGTATAGAAATATATTTGGGGTGAAATGTTGATGGAAGCAAAAACATTTATGGAAATTCTTGGATCTGAATACTATACCGGTGTTCCAGATTCACTGCTTCGTCCGTTATGTGATTGCATTATGGAAAAGTATGGCACTAATCCTGCGCATCATATTATAGCGGCAAATGAGGGAAATGCTGCTGCAATTGCTGCAGGATACCATCTCGCAATGGGTAAGACAGCGGTTGTATATATGCAAAATTCGGGTGAGGGAAATATTATCAATCCCCTTGCTTCACTGTTAAATGAAAAGGTGTATGGAATTCCGGCCATCTTTGTGATCGGATGGAGAGGAGAACCTGGCGTGCATGATGAACCACAACATATATTTCAAGGGGAGGTAACTCTTAAACTCTTGGAGACTATGGACGTTCCATATTTTGTGGTAAATCAGGAAACATCAGAAGCTGAATTACGCATGAAGATGGAGGAGTATGGTGAATTTCTAAATACAGGACGTCAAATTGCTATTGTGATAAAAAAGAATGCCCTAACAAATGATAAGAAGCTCATTTATAAGAATGACAAATCGCTTACTCGCGAGGAAGCAATAAGAACAATTGTGAAATATGCTTGTGATGACCTGATAATATGTACAACCGGAAAAGCGTCTCGCGAATTGTATGAAATAAGAAATCAGGAAGGTATGACCCATGATCATGATTTTTTAACAGTCGGGTCTATGGGGCATGCATCATCAATAGCACTTGGGATAGCGTTACAAAAGCCAGATAAGAGAATATGGTGTATTGATGGTGATGGTGCAGCTCTTATGCATATGGGAGCTATGGCTGTGATAGGGAATATTGCACCTAATAATTTTATCCATATTGTAATAAATAATGGTGCGCATGAGTCGGTTGGTGGGTTGCCGACAGCTATGCAGGGAATCGATACATGCCGTATAGCAATGGCAACGGGATATAAAAATTGTTATAAAACTAAAGACATAAAAAGTTTGGAAGATGCAATTAAAATGATTATGTTTAATAGAGGATTAAGTTTTATAGAAATTGAAGCCAATTTAGAATCAAGAAATAATCTTGGTAGGCCAACGACATCGGCTAAAGATAATAAGGATTGTTTTATGGAGTGCATTGAGAGATGAATACGCTTAAATCAACTATATTCAAAGATGACAACGGGATATTTAGAGAACATAAACTTTTTATGTCAGCAGCTGTTTTGGATAACAAAATATTTTTTTCTGACCAAGTGAGGAATGGGCTTTATTATTATGACATAAATCTCGATGACACAAAGTTTATTGGGCATTTTGAAAATGAATCCATGACACAAATAGATATACACAGAAAGGTTATAAGAAACGGAAATAGTCTGTTTTTTATGCCTTATTATGGGAGAAATATTCATATATTTAATAACGAGAGTGATTCAATAAAATATGTAGAAATATTTGAAGCAAAGGGGAAACTACAGCATTTTTCAAATGCTATAAAGAAGGATGGAAAAATATATATTATTCCATTTTTCTTAGATATACCGTTAATTGAATTTGACATAAAGACATGTAAATATGAACAAAACAATTGGATCATGAGTAAAATCAATGCTGATTTATTAAAAGCGAATAACTCAAAAACGGAAGAATCTTATTATTTAGATATTTATAATTCATGTCTAATCAATGATAAATTAATTCTTTCTATAATAGGATTAAATATGTTATTTATATGTAATCTTGATAAGGGAGACATTAAAACAATCAGACTTAATGAAGGTACGAAAATCAGAAGCATTAATGCAATAGATGGCTGTATTTATATAACATCATTGGATTCCAGAAATATAATAAAATATGACTTAATAAAAGGAGAATCAAGAACATTTAGGTGTGATGATTTACCAATAAAACAAGCACCGTTCACGCAGGTGGTTAAAGTCAATGATAAAATTGTCGCCTTGGCAGGATATATGGATGATAGTTATCTTTTGGATGAAGAAACGGGTGAGCTGAGAATTTGTATGGCACTTAAGCAACATGTGAATAGGATTACTGATGATTTTGCCCTATTGGGGGATATGTTTGTTGATGAACATAACAGAACGTATATATGTCCTCGCGCGTCAAAACAAGTAGTTTTTTTTGATGGAAATCTGAATGCTTTCGATACAATTGATGTAATTTGTGATCAAGGCAGGGATTTAGAAGACGTAATGAATGGGTATTTAGAGGATAATGGATTTATTGAGGAATTTAACCCACTATCATTGAATCATTTTATTGAATTTATTAGAGGAGAATAAACTTGGAAGAGGATATTCGCTGCGGGTATGTAGTGCCGGAAAAATTAAAAAAAATATGGAAAATACAAATGGATTTGGCCTTGGAGGTGAAACGCATATGTGAAAAGTATGATATTCAGTATTTTATCATATGGGGAACGCTTTTAGGTGCTGTAAGACATGGGGGATATATACCGTGGGATGATGATTTTGACATAGCATTTTTGCGTAAGGACTATGATAAATTCTGTAGCATTGCTAAAAATGAAATAAAAAGTCCATATTTTTTACAAAATAATACCACAGATAAAGGGTATTATTTACCGTATTCAAGATTAAGAAATAGCAAAACAACTGGGATCATATATGCAAATATACCGTTCCCATACAATAATGGAGTGTTTGTAGACCTCTATCCTCTAGATGTCTTGACTGCAAATAAGATGATGAGATATTTACAGTTTAAATTAAGGGATTCATTCAGGCTTCTTTGTGACAAATATTATGCAAAAGAACGTGGTGAGAGATATCCAAGATCATTAGAAATTGTAAGAAAATTCTTTTCATATGAAAAAATCTGTGAATGGATGGATAAAATATACAGATTAGGAGAAATATTTGGTGGAAATGAAGTAGGACTTGTATATCATCCTGATCTAATAAAAAATTATAAGTTTAAAAAGAAGTATATAGGTAAAGTAGAAAATATTATATTTGATAATGTTTATTTTTCTGCACCACAATTTAAAGAAAAAATTCTTGAGCAAGTATACGGGGACTACATGAAACTTCCACCAGCTCGTAAACGTGGAAATTGGCACGAGGGACAAATACTATATGAACCGGATATTCCGTTTGATGATTTCATCAGAAAGAAAAAGAAAAACGGATATCATTGGACAGAATACATGGGAAGAAGTATTGAAAAAATATAAATGAGAAAATACAAAAGATTTAATATTACATGGAAAATAGCGATTAGAAAAAGGCAAAAATCTTTTTTTGATTCAGAAGTTGAATTCATAGTTTTAAGTAATCCGAAAAATGGTTGGATTGCAGATCCATTCTTGTTTGAATATGGAAATTCCACATTTATTTTTGCGGAAAGATGGGATTATAGTCAGCAAAAAGGCGTCATATCTTACTGTAAATATGATGGTAATATGAATGTTGTTTGGAAAGATATTTTAGAAGAAGAGTGGCATTTGTCGTATCCATTTGTGTGGTCTGATGAAGAAGGATTTCATATCCTTCCTGAAGCTGCCGAAAGCAATCAACTATATTATTATACCGCAATAGAATTCCCTGATATCTGGAAAAGAGACAAAAAAATCTGCACGGGGAGATTTGCTGATTCGACATTGCAATTTGTCAAAGACAATAATTATATATATTCATATTCAATGAATGGTGTAAAAGGAAGACTATATCGGTCGAAGATAGACTTTCATCAACCTACTAATTTGGAATGGGAATTTATTACAAAGGATCCAAGAATTGCACGGCCAGGGGGTAGTTTTATAGAAGATATGGGAACGGTGTACCGAATAGCTCAGGACTGTAGTGCATCATACGGAGAGAAGATTGTAGCTATAAAAATATATGAAGATATCGAGGGGTATCACGAAGAAGTTGAAAAGGAAATTAGTTTCAGGGATGTACGAGTTTCCACCAAAAAAGGATTGATTGGCACACATACCTATAACAGGACAGATAAATATGAGGTGATAGATTTAAGATATTTTGGTTTTAATTATAAAGATTTTATTTCGCATAGATGGCATGAATTAAAAAAATGGTTAAAGACTACAAAAGAAAATTGATAAATAAAAGAATTATAGCTATAAGTTATTCCGATGATAATATGACTATGTCGAGACAACTAAATTTGATGACAGCTAAGATAATTGGTTGTGCAGATAAGGTGATAGGTTACTCTCCATGTGATTTGAGTGACGATTTTGTTAAAGCCAATAAAGAGATTTTGTCGTACAGTCGTGGGGCAGGGTATTGGATTTGGAAGCCATATATAATTCTAAAAACACTAAATGAAATGGTGGAAGGTGAGTTCCTAATATATACAGATGCAGGAATGATATATGTTGATAAAATTAGCACACTTATTCACCAGATGGAAAGAGACAGGCAAGATATCTTTTTATCATATGGAATTGCTCCTTGTAAGGATTGGACAAAGCGTGATGCTTTTGTATTAATGGATTGCGATAAGGTTGAGGCATACAATTCAATCATGGTATCAGGAGGATATGTAATAGTTCGTAAAACAGATGTATCAGTAGAATTTATTAAGAAATGGCAAGAGTATTGTTGTGATATTAGAATTGTTTCGGATGAACCCAATAGATGCAATAAACCCAATCTTCCTGGATTTGTAGAAAATCGACACGATCAAAGTATTTTATCGTTGCTTGCATATAAGTATAAAATTGAACCATATAAGGCGGTTTCTCATGTTGATGAACCTCAGGCACATAGAAATGTTTTATTTTCAAGAATTCCTGGAGTATATGGATATACTTTTAATCATATATTAGAACTAATTGTTAGAGAACATCAAACAAATGGGTATAAGAGATCTGACTATGGGAGAATTTTTATTAATACAGGGCTTAGAAACATGAATATTGTTATTTATATCAGAAATCTAATCAACTGCATTTTTGAAGCAATGGATGCAGACAAATGGGGAAAAGAATACAACGAGAAATATATAGAAAAGGAAAAAGAAAGGCTTTTGAAATTAAATAAGTATTGCGAGGGAAGAGTGTGATGAAAAAGATATTTGTGGGATTTATTATAGGATATACACTTGGAATTGTTGGAACATATTATTTTCTAGTAAGACCCGAGAAAAACAAGGCAAAAAAATTCAAGGACCTATCAGATAAACATTTATCTTTGTTTATTCTAATGCAAAAATGGGTGAAGCAGAAGATAAAAGGAAAACAAATATCAAGGTATCTGAGTGAAAAATCTATAAAAAATGTGGCAATATACGGAATGAATTATGTCGGTGAAGCTCTTTATGAAGAACTAAATAAAAACGGAATTCGTGTATTATACGGGATAGATATGAATGCTGATAAAATGTTTTCCGATATAGATATATATAAGCCAAGCGAAGAATTACCTGATGTAGATGCAATTATCGTGACACCTATTCACGCATATGAAGCTATAGAAGAATCTTTGTCCAAGAAAATGGATTGTCTTATTATGTCAATAGAAGATATTATTTATGAAATGTAATTAATTCATAAAGATTGGACAGATTTGTATTGAAGTACATGCGAGGATGTATGTGGATTCCGTTAGCAAATCAAGGCATTTTAAAAAAATGATGAATCAATATGGTTATAAACTTGTGTCTGGTAGTGGTCCACGTGATCAACTGTATGGAGGATGACATTTATATGATATCTGTGGAGAAGGTTGGATGAGAATAAGTATTATCACAGTATGCTTAAACTCGGTTAAAACAATTGAAAAGACTATAAAGTCAGTTGTTTGCCAAGAAATTGAAGATCTTGAGTATATTATTATTGATGGTGGTTCTAATGACGGTACAGTAAATGTTATAAAAAAATATGAGGATTATATTACATACTGGGTAAGTGAGAAGGATTATGGAATATATAATGCAATGAATAAAGGTCTTAAACGTGCCACCGGTGAAGTAATAGGAATTCTTAACAGCGATGACTGGTATGATAATAAAACATTAAAAGAGGTAGAAAAAATATTTAATAAAAATCAAAACATAGGTGTTTTATTTGGGAATATCATACTAGTGGATATAGAAGGAAATCAAAAAGTACATAAGTATCCTTCATTTAACACATTGTGGTATAAGATGTCCCTAGGACATCCTGCAACGTTTGTGAAAAAAAGTATTTATGATGAGTATGGTTTATTTGATGAGAAATTCAAGATTGCTGCAGATTATGAACTAATGTATAGATTTTGGAATTATAAGGTGAAATTTTCACACTATGATACCGTTTTTACATACTTTAGAACTAGCGGTATCAGCTCAACAAGTACTAGAATTTGTCAGAATGAAACATATGAAATATGCAAAAAAAACATAAATGACTTTTTGATGAAAAAAAGTTTAGAATTAAATGATTTACGACGTGATAAACCATTATATATATGGGGAATAGGAAACAAGGGAAAGTTTTTCTTAGGATTACTAAATAAATCCGGCATTGAAGTTACTGGCATTTTTGATAATGATAAAGACAAAGAAGGAATGACATATGGCGGGATAATAGTCCAACGTTTTATTTCTTTTGATACATTTAATGATATTCAGATAATTGTTTCAATAAAAGATGGATATGATGATGTAAGAAATGAGATTGAAAGTAGTTGTAAATCTTATAGGTATAAATTGCTTTACTATGAGGATATCTTGAAATCATATGAAGAAATGATTGAAAGTAATAATGGATGTTTAGCTGAAATTGATTGTGTATAAAAGAATAGCATCTAATCAGGTATGATAATTCAAACAAGATGACGATAAGGATGGATTCTGAAGAAAGACTTGTGTTAGTGATTTGCTGAATAAAAAATGTTGCAAAATCATGGAGGAACCAAATTTGAAAAAGGCATTAATCACAGGTGTGACTGGGCAAGATGGAAGTTATTTGTCCGAGTTTCTTATGGAAAAGGGATATGATGTACATGGAATTATAAGGAGGAGTTCTGTTGATTATCGTGAACGTATAGCGCATCTTGAGGGAAAACCACAGTTTCATCTTCATTATGGTGATTTAAGTGATACCAGTTCGTTGGTTAAGGTTATCAGTATGGTTAGACCTGATGAAGTTTATAACTTAGCTGCCCAAAGTCATGTACAGGTAAGTTTTGATTCTCCGGAGTTTACTGCTGATATTGACGCCACAGGTGTTCTCAGAGTTCTGGAGGCAGTTCGAATTACCGGCTTGGTTGATACTTGTCGTATTTATCAGGCGAGTACAAGTGAGCTATTTGGAAAGGTGGAAGAGGTCCCTCAGAACGAAAATACCCCTTTCCATCCCTATTCTCCTTATGCGGTGGCTAAGCAGTATGGATTTTGGATTATAAAAGAATATCGAGAAGCTTACAATATGTTTTGCTGTTCCGGTATTCTTTTCAATCATGAGAGTGAGAGGCGAGGCGAAACTTTTGTAACTAGGAAAATTACTCTTGCAGCAGCACGAATAGCTCAGGGAAAGCAGGAAAAGCTATATTTGGGTAACTTGAGTAGCTTGAGGGATTGGGGTTATGCTAAAGACTATGTTGAATGCATGTGGCTTATGCTTCAAAATGACAAACCGGAAGATTTCGTGATTGCTACCGGAGAACAACATAGTGTTCGTGAGTTTGCAACTCTGGCTTTTCATTATGCAGGGATTGAAATTGAGTGGTCAGGGGAAGAACTTCAGGAAGTAGGCAAAGATAAATCGAGCGGAAAAGTTCTTGTTGAAGTTTCTCCGGACTTTTATCGCCCAACAGATGTAGTGAATCTTTTGGGGGATCCATCAAAAGCAAAAAATGAATTGGGATGGAATCCTAGAAAAACAAGTTTTGAGGAGTTAGTTAACAAAATGGTTAAACATGACATGAAGAAAGTTGCAAAGGATCATGCTGTAGAACGTATCATAAATCTAGCTGAGTATCTTGAGAAAGGCGTAGTAAAATAAAACGATGGAAAAAAACTCAAAAATATATGTTGCAGGACATAGAGGAATGGTTGGTTCTGCAATTGTAAGGGCGTTGAAGAACCAAGGATATGAGAATATCATTACACGTACCCATAAAGAACTTGACTTAATACGTCAGGATGCTGTGAAGGATTTTTTTTCTCAGGAAAAACCAGAATATGTTTTTTTGGCTGCCGCGAAAGTTGGTGGTATTGTTGCCAACGAATCTGCCCTTGCTGATTTCATGTATGAAAATATGATGTTGGAAATGAATGTGATTAATTCTGCATGGAAGAATGGATGCAAAAAACTTGAGTTTCTTGGATCTTCTTGCATATATCCAAGAATGGCTCCTCAGCCTATGACTGAGAGTTGCTTACTAACTGGTGAGTTGGAAAAAACAAATGAAGCGTATGCATTAGCGAAAATATCTGGTCTAAAGTATTGTGAATTCCTCAATAAACAGTATGGAACTGATTATATTTCGGTAATGCCTACGAATCTTTATGGACCAAATGACAATTATCATCCTATAAATAGTCATGTTCTACCTGCTTTGATACGACGATTTCATAAAGCAAAAGAAACCGGTGAAAAGAAAGTGGTTTGTTGGGGAGATGGTTCACCGTTACGAGAATTCTTATATGTGGATGACCTTGCTTCTCTATGTGTGTTTTTGATGAACAACTATAGTGGAAACGAGACAGTAAACGCTGGTACAGGAAAGGAAATAAGTATTAAAGATTTGGCAAAACTTGTTTCAAAGATAGTAGGATACGAAGGAAGTATAGAATGGGATATAAGCAAACCAAATGGAACACCTAGAAAGTTATTGGATGTTTCTAAAGCTAGAGCACTTGGATGGAAATATTCCATAGATCTAGAAGATGGAATACGACTTACTTATAAAGATTTTATTGATAATCACATCCACTAGTGTTTGATTGCAAAGATCTTTTTAGATATCGAACGAAAAAATATTTCAAGTTTACTATTAATGCAGGAAAGGGAATACAAAATGGTATCGGTTATAGTTCCTGTTTATAATTCTGAGACATATCTTGAAGAGACTATAGTTAGTATTATTAATCAATCATATTTGTATTTTGAGATTATTTTGATTGATGATGGTAGTGTGGATTCTAGTGGTTCAATTTGTGATGAGTTTGCGCAGAAAGATAATCGAATTCGTGTTGTTCATATACAGAATAGTGGTCCATCCACCGCTCGTAATATAGGTATTCAAATTTCTAAAGGCGAATATATTCTTCCTGTGGATAGTGATGACATTATTGAACCGACATACATTGAAAAGGCAGTGAGAGTATTAGAAGACAATGACGATATTGGAATAGTATATTGCCAAGCAAGATTAATAGGCGATTGCTCTGGCGAATGGAGAATCCCCATTTATTCTCTTCCGGAAATTCTTATAAGAAATTGCATATTTGCTACAGCTATGTTTCGGAAAACTGACTTTGATCTTGTTGGCGGATATAGTAAAGAAATGGAATCAGGACTGGAAGATTATGATTTATGGCTCTCAATTATAGCATTAAATAGAAAGGTGTATCAGATTCCAGAGGTTTTGTTTTTGTATAGGAAGCATAACGGAAGTCGGACAGAAAAATTTGAGAGTGATATAAAACAGGTCAGAAATATGAAATCAATCTTGTATAAAAGACATCGTGAACTATATGAGAAGATGTACTTTATTCCTCCTGAAGATGAAAAGATTGCTTTGTATGGTATGGGAGGAGCGGGTAAAACATATTATCATTTTTTACAGTCAATAGGAAATAATGCAATTAGTTGTATAGTTGATCAAAATAATAGAGTTGTTTTCCAAATTAATTCTAAGAATTGTGTTTGTTCGCCTCAGGAACTATTACATAATAAGTATGATAAGATTATTGTTGCAATTAATAATGAGGATACCGTCGCTGAAATACGAGATTGGTTATTAGATAATCATTATCTAACCGAACAAGTTATTTGGTATATTAATGAATCACAATTAAGATAATGAATTGCCATGTCTTGGTGAAATTGGTTTGAAGAAGAAATCAATACCGGACTGATCTTGATTGAAGATGTGTCTGATGATAGCATCGAAGTTATCATGGATATACTGGCTACTATAGATAAGTTTAGTTGTATTTTTGCGATAAAGATCTAATTAATATGTCATATACAAAAGTAAGTGTTATCATCCCAATTTATAAAGGTGCAAAATATATAAAAAAACAAATTCATCAGGTAGAATCTGCGGCAAAAAGGACTGATGGTTGCCTGGAGCTCATCTTCGTTAATGATGACCCGTTGGAACCACTTGATGATACGCTTTGCTCAGATGTTGTGGATATAGTTTATTTGCAAACAAATAGAAACCGTGGTATCCAGGGAGCAAGAGTATATGGCTTGTCTCATGCGAGAGGAGAGTATATTCACTTCCTTGATCAGGATGATGAGATTATGCCGGATTACTACGTAAGTCAATTAAGTTCCATAGGTGATGCAGATATTGTGTATTGTAGATGTTATTCAGGAAATAGAGAAGTATATAATTTGGATAGAGTTTTTGAGACATCTATGAAAAAGGACAGTATTCTTACTACACCTCCACTTTGCAGTGTCAGTCATGCATTAATAAGAAGAACAGATATACCGGAGCTTTGGAAGAAAAGATTTCTAAAGAAAAATGGATCAGATGATTATTATCTATGGCTTTGTATGTATGCCGAAAGAAAAACTTTTACCATAAATCAAGATTATCTATATCGACATATAAATACCGGAAGCAACTTTTCTTATGATTGTTTGAAGGCATACGAATCTGACAAAGAGATGGCGGAGATCATTATTGAAGAGTATTCATCTGTGCTGGATGAGGATGAGAAGATGATGATAAAGGAAGCTCCTGAAAAAAATCTTCGTCGCAGATATAAAGGGCAGATGAAAGGAGACATGGCTCTACATCTGTTAGCTGCATTACTCTCGGCACAGGGTAAAGGATTAAAACTTGAAGATTATTTATTGGGAAAAGGAATAAAATCAGTTGCAATATATGGTGCTTCTTATTTTGGTGAGAGTATTAGGAACATATTAATGGGAGGACGGATTAGTGTCTTGTATTTCGTTGACAGAAATGCTGACTATATTACAGAACCTATACCGGTAATACTACCTCAAGATGTATCTGCTGATTGTTGCAAGGAAAAATATGGGAAAGTGGACGCCGTATTAATGACACTTGCAACGGATGATATGAAGACTGAGAAATATATCTCGGAAAAATTGTGTGTACCGGTATATCGGATCAGAAATATTATCGATGAAATGGGCGAATATTTATAAGGAAACGGTAGATAAATTACGAGGGAGGTAGCATTGTGGTTGTAGCTTTGCTTACGGCTGCCGGTGAAAGCACACGCATGGGGCAGAATATACCAAAACAGTTTATGCATGTGGAAAATAAACCGCTGATAATTCATACTATGGAGGCATTTCAGAGACATCCTTCTGTAGATGCCATAATTGTTGTGACTCTTCCAGCGTGGACAGAGGTATTGAAGGCGTATGCAGCTCAATTTAATATTACAAAATTAAAGTGGGTTGCATTTGGAGGAGCAACAGGACAGGAATCTATTCATAATGGATTAGAGGCATTGAGAGATGAACTAGATGAAAATGATATCATAATGATACATGATGGAAATCGGTGTCTGGTCTCGGATGAAATTCTGTCTGACAGTTTGGCTACATTTCAAAAACATGGTTCCGCCGTTGCAGCAATTCCTTGTGTGGAGGCAGTTTTCAGGAGTTCGGATGACGGTTTTTCGGCTACAGAGAGCATTCCTCGAGAGCAATTGTACAGGACACAGACACCACATACCTATACTTATGGCAAATTATTATGGGCTCATCACGAAGCAGAGAAACGTAGCATCAGCGGATCTGTTGCTACATGTACTCTTATGCAGCAGCTTGGTGAGAGGATATATTTTTCAAAAGGATCAGAAAAGAATCTTAAGATAACAACTGTAGATGATCTCTTTATATTCAAGGCATTGTTAAATACCGAAAAGGATAAGTGGCTAAAATGAGGTATGATGCTGAGTATTGGTCCGATGTGGATAAAGTTCTAAATAATATTCCTCAACTTGAAAAATTGTCCGGCAACTCTGTTTTGATTACCGGGGCAACAGGGATGATTGGATCTGCAGTAGCGGAGCTACTGTTCAGAATGAAAGAAAAAGGATTAGATATTGAACTGTATTTAAGCGGGAGAAATCCGGAGGGGCTAGAGTCAAGATTTAAAAGTCAAGAGGAGAAAAAATATTATAAATACGTTCAATATGATATTGAAAATCCGAAAGCTTCTTGCATTGCAGCAGACTATATAGTACATGCAGCAGGAAATGCCAATCCTGCTATTTACAGCTTGAAGCCTGTTGAGACAATGCTTGGAAACATATTTGGTTTAAATGCCTTGCTAGATGAAGCCAGAAATACACATCCGAAGAATATTCTATACCTTTCTTCCAGCGAAGTTTATGGAAACAGAATAGATTCTGAAACACAGACTCCTTATGTGGAGAATGATTATGGATATATGGATTTGCTGAATCCAAGAGCATGTTATCCAAGTGCCAAAAGGGTGGCAGAGACATTAGGCGTTTCATATTCGAAGGAATATGGTGTTCCATTTGTTGTAGTTCGTCCAGGGCATATCTATGGTCCATCTATTACTGCAAAAGATAACCGGGCAACAGCTCAATTTACAAGACTTGCTGTAAAAGGTCAGGATATTATTATGAAGAGTGCTGGCTTACAGTTAAGGTCTTATTGTTATACCTTGGATTGTGCTTCAGCAATTCTTACGGTGTTACTTAATGGAATTAATTGTGAAGCTTATAATATTTCTAATAGAAATTCTGTCGTATCAATCAGACAGATAGCGGAGGCTTTCGCGAATGAAGCCGGATGCAGAATAGTATATGAAAATCCGTCAGATGAAGAAATTAAAAGTTATAATCTAATGAACAACTCTTCATTGAATGCAGAAAAGCTGGAAAATTTAGGTTGGGAAGCGTGTTTTAACATAGATGAGGGTGTTAAGAAAACAATTAAATACTATGATGGTTGAGAATGACCTTTATTAGGAGGTTTTATTTAGTGGGAAGCTATAGATTGATCAAAAGTCTGATACAGGAAATTGCAAAAGGAATAGACCGATTGATAGATACAAATGTGCTTACTGGTAGGGAAAGAGTGGCAGTTTATGGACTTGAACGGTATTCATTTGCAATCCGCACTATAATGGAACATCGTAATATGGTTATATCTTGCTATGTTTCAGAAGATCATACTCAGGTGATACAGCAAAGACGGAAAATAAAGGATTTTGTATGCAGATATTTATCCAACGATAGGGACGTTATAGATATTGTTGATCTGGATGAATATTTGGAAAGAAAGGAGAGGGATGTTTTACTTATTGCCGATCCTGGTTATCATTCAATTGCCGCACGAATGGATGCACTAGGTCTCAAAGAAAATAAGGACTATTACATGGTATATGATTTTTCGGATGAAGATATAAATCGGATTGTAACAGGTAGGCGATTAATATCTGTAGATGAGATGAAGCATAAAGAAAAGGCCATGTTAAAATTTATCGATAGATATTGCAATGAAAATAGATTCAGATACTGGGTGTGTGGAGGTACACTTCTAGGCACTATAAGACACAAGGGGTTTATACCTTGGGATGATGATATTGATATTTTTCTGCCAATGCCTGACTTCCTTAAATTCACGCTGAGTTTAAAAAACAATCCGGAATATGAATTGATGGGGTATGGGACCGATGGTGGAGAAGATTTTATTGAACCATATGCCAAGCTTCTTGAAAAAAAAACTGTACTTGTTGAAAATATTGGGACTCTTAGAAAGGTGTCGTCAGTTTGGGTAGATGTATTTCCAATTATCGGTTTACCGGGTGATGAAAGACAGCGACATAGTTTTTTTAATGAATATCAAGAAATAGAAAAAAGTGCATGGCAAGACTTCTATAAAACAGATGGAGATATAGCTGTATTTAAGAAATGGTTTGTGACTCAAAAAGAATATCTGCAGAAATATGATTTTGATACTGCTGAATATGTAGGTGTGCTTGGTACTTTGTACGGTAAGAGAGACTGTGCGTCAAAATCAGTATACGATGATACTATCCGTATGAGATTTGAAGATATAGAGGTTAATGTACCGATAGGATATGATGAATATTTATCTAATCATTATGGATCCAATTATATGGATCTTCCGCCAATAGAAAAAAGAGTAGCATTACATGATATAAAGGCTTATGAATGATTTTTAGGTCATATTAGTGTGGATGTAGAAGATTACAACTGGTTTCAACATTTATCAAAGTATATGAATGCGGAGGTGATATAAGTGAAATATGTTCTGTTTGGCACAGGTGATTATTACAAGCGTTTTATAAGCTGGTTTAATGATAAAGAGGTAGTGGCAATACTTGATAATGACACTGCTAAACAGGAAACCGTAATAGATGGACATCCTGTACTTCCGCCAGATGCGGTTTCGGATCTTAGCTATGATGCAGTTGTAGTACTTAGTTTTTACATTAAGGAAATTAGGAAACAATTACTTGATTTGGGAGTTCATTCAGACAAAATCTTTCATTTTTATGATCTACATGAACTTTTTTTAAAAGAGGGTTATATTGATTCTGGTGAGGGTAAAAGCACGAAAAGTGTACTTCTTCTATCACATGACTTGACACTGGGTGGCCCTGCACTAGCACTGTATCATGCGGCTCTTGCGCTAAAAAGTGAAGGCTATGAAGTCATGTTTGCTTCAATGCTGGATGGCGAGTTAAGAAAGAAACTTGAAGAAAGTTTTGTTCCGGTAACAGTAGATAGACGTCTTCAGATTTTTACGATGAAAGAACTCACATGGACAAATAGATATGATCTTATTGTATGTAATACGATAAATTTCAATACTTTTTTGTCTGATAGGAATGTGAAAATACCGGTTATCTGGTGGCTTCATGATTCCTCTTTTTTTTATGATGGGGTTAAAGCCGAAAGGTTAAGGAATATCGATATAACTAATATGAAGATTGTATCAGTCGGTCCGATTCCGAGAAACGCAATGAAAAAATACAGGACTGATGTGGATATAAGCGATCTCATTTACGGAGTTTCAAGGGATGTGTAAGATTAGGTTTATTACCATAGGTTATATAGAATGGAGAAAAGGTCAGGATTTGCTTGTAGATGCAATTAAACGACTGCCATCAGAAATGATAGATATCACAGAGTTTATTTTTGTTGGACAGAACACATCGAGATTGGCGGGACAATTGCTTGAAAAGACTAAGGATTTACCTGATATTTCAGTGTTGGGAATTCTTTCAAGAGAAAATGTTCACAATTTATTAGATAGTATAGATGTGATGATATGTCCGTCAAGAGAAGATCCCATGCCAACTGTCTGTGCTGAGGCAATGATGCATTGTGTTCCTTGCCTGGTGTCAGATGCAATAGGAACTGCAGAATATATAAAAGATGGATATGATGGGTTGATATTTCACTCTGAGGATGTAGAAGAGTTAAAATTGAAGATAATGTGGTGTATTGAGCATAGGGATATGCTTAAAGAAATAGGACAGAGATCGCATATGATTTTTGAAAAAGTATTTTCTCAAGATGCATTTGAAAAAAACCTAATTATGTATGTAGAAGATATGATAGGAAAGGCAAAACCATAATATGTCCGAAATCAACTACCTTATAGATATACATAGCAAATACTTGGTCGCGCTATATGGCCTCGGCACTGAAACCGAACGTTTTTTGAACGAATACGGTAACAAACTCTCAATTGTCGGCCTTCTTGACGGCTTTAAGTCCTATGGAGAGATTTACGGCTATCCAATAATCCCTCTTTCGGAAACATTGGAAAAGGGCGTAAAGCTTATCATCGTAATAGCCCGCCCCGGTTCCTGCAAGGCCATAGCCAAAAGGATCGGTGATTTCTGTCGCGAGAATGATATAGCTCTGTTTGATGTCCGTGGGCGTAATTTATTGGATACTGCAGCAGTAGCGTTTGACTTTAAGAACGTCAGTGGTGCATCCAAAGAAGATCTGATAAAGATGTCATCCGATTCAGATGTTATCAGTTTTGATCTCTTTGATACGCTGGTGATGAGGAAAACCAGATCTTACACGGACGTGTTTGAACTCCTGGATATCAAACTTCATGATGAAGGCATTATCATCCCTGATTTTGCTAAACGTAGACTCTTTTCAGAAAAAGAATTGTCAAAGGATAAACCACCCAGACTGGAACAGATTTATGATCATGTTTTGAAGTCTTCTGGTGGTTGTTCTTTTAGTGCGGAAGATTTGGCAAAACGTGAATGGGAGCTTGACTATTCATTGTTAGTGGGTCGTGAAGCAGTCAGAGAAATGTTCGAGTCCTTTGTATCTAAGGGTAAGAAGGTGGTTATAACCACAGATACTTATTATTCAAAGGATCAGATAACTCAGATTTTGGACAGAAATGGAATTAGCGGATATGACGACATTCTTGTGTCATGCGCATATGGAACCGCCAAGACCCAGGAATTGTTTTCTGTACTATCAGACAAATATATTGGAAAAAGGATACTTCATATAGGTGATGATGAATTTGCTGATATTGAAAAAGCTAAGAGTCATGGCATAGATGCATTCAGGATTTATAGTGCTGTAGATTTGTTTGACGCCCTTGGAGGACTCGGAGCTGAGGAAGAGATTATAAGTTTATCCGACCGTGTAAAGATGGGTCTTTTCCTGGCACGTATCTTTAATGATCCGTTCCGGTTTGAGGATGAAGAGCGGAAGTTGTCTATAAAAGATGCTTCTGATATAGGTTATCTGTTCTGTGGACCAATGATTTCTGATTTTACACTTTGGATGAACGATAGCATTGAGAGACAAGGATATGATCAAGTTCTCTTTGGAGCAAGAGACGGATATCTTATAGAGAAATTGTTTCAAATGCTGAGAACTTCCACATCACACAATTACTTTCATACATCCAGAACCGCTGCGATCCGGGCAGGAATGGAATCTCAGGATGATATTGACTATGTTGACAGCATGAAGTTTTTCGGATCTCCGGAAGAAACATTGAAGGTACGTTTCGGTATCGATGTGAATGATGTAAATTCTATTGACCGAAATTCTGCTATTCTGGAAAAAGGAAAGCAGCAGAGAAAAAACTATCATAAGTACATTGATAAACTTGGCATAGGCAGTGGTAATCTTGCATTCTTTGACTTTGTGGCAAAGGGCACTACACAAATGTATCTTCAAAAGCTATTTTCTCAACATATGAAAGGATTTTATTTTCTTCAGCTGGAGCCTGAATTCATGGCGGATAAAGGATTGGACATAGAGCCTTTCTATTCGGATGAGGAAAAGAACTCAAGTGCTATCTTTGACAATTACTATATACTGGAGACAATATTGACTGCGCCATATCCTCAGATGGTGGAAATGGACAATGATGGGAGTCCGGTTTTTGCAAAGGAAACACGAAGTGCTCAAGACTTGAGAGTATTTGACCGGGCACAACGTGGTATTATGGAGTACTTTGAGGATTATCTGAGTATTCTGCCTGAATCAGCTCGAAAAGAAAACAAAAAGCTTGATGAGAAGCTTCTTACTCTTGTGAATAAGGTGCAGATTCTTGATGAAGATTTCCTGTCCTTGAAAGTTGAGGATCCATTCTTTGGAAGGATGACGGATATCAAAGATGTTATAGGATGATAAGGCTCATGATATTTTTGGGGACAGTTGCTGCTCTGTCAAGAGAAAATTGGTAGATCTATCAACCCCGGGTTAAGTGACCTTTTTCTTTTTTTATGCTAGACTTAAGGCAGATTTTTGGGGAACAAATTACAGGTTCTTTTGATGCATAAGAAGTGATTGGAGAAAAGCATGGGCCAGTATTTAAATCCGGGTAGTCAAAGATATCAAATGACTGTTAATTCAAGGATATTTGTGGATAAGACTGAGATGATCTGCTATCTCAATTCTATTATTAACACACAGCAGAGGTTTGTCAGTGTTTCGCGTCCCAGAAGATTTGGTAAGAGCATAGCGGCTGATATGGTCTGTGCGTATTATGATAGGGAGGCGAATGACAGGGAACTGTTTGAGAAAAGGCTGATTGCAAAGTGTCCTCCAATCGAAACAGAATCAAAATCGATCACTTGGGATATGTATCTCGGAAAGTATGATGTTATTCGGATTGTCATGACAGATTTTATCAAGTCTGATCAGGATGTGAGCATAGGACTTCAAAAACTAAATAAGCTGGTCGTGAGAGATTTGGCAAAGAAGTATCCGGATGTGGATTATTTTGATAAGGACGATTTGATCCAATCCATGCAGGATGTATTTGATGAGACAAAACGTCAATTTGTAATCGTTATTGATGAATGGGATTCGGTGTTCCGCGAGAGAAAGGATGATAAGGAAGGGCAGAAAAAATATCTTGATTTTCTTCGCGACTGGATGAAGGATAAGTCCTACATTGCGCTTGCTTATATGACGGGGATTCTTCCGATAAAGAAATATGGGAAGCATTCTGCTCTCAATATGTTTACTGAGTATTCTATGATGTTCCCAAGGGAATTGGCACCTTATACAGGTTTTACTGAAGATGAGGTCAAGGAGCTGACTTTCGGCTATGGCCGCGATTTTGAAAAGATGAAGGCCTGGTATGATGGTTATGTTGTCAGCGACATTATCCCTCCTGATCCGGAACACAAAGAGCAGAAAATCGTTGGTAAAACTCTACAGCCTGTAAGATATGCATTATATAGTCCTTTATCGGTTGTTGAAGCAACAACTACAGGATTTATCAAGGATTATTGGAATAAGACCGAAACCTTTGAGGCATTGGCTGAATTTATAAATATGAATCTTGATGGCCTGAAGGATGCCGTAGCGCTTCTTATGGATGGCGGGCGACTTAAGGTCGATACATCAACATACCAGAACGATATGACTACCTTCACCGGACGTGATGACGTTCTGTCGCTTTTGATCCATCTTGGATACCTTGGCTTTGATGATGAAAAGAGTGAAGTATATATACCAAACCGTGAAATAATGGACGAGTTCAAATCTTCTACAAAAGATGCTGAGTGGGTAGATGCATTTGCCTCCTTCAGAACTTCGTTGGAGCTTGTAAAAGCTACCTGGGCAGAGGACAGTGATAAGGTGGCAGAGCTTCTGGAAAAAGCACATAACAGGGCTGATAATAAAACCTATAATGATGAAGCTGCACTCAGCTACGCTATTCTTTATGCATATTATGCGGCAGAAAAGTATTACACCATGCTTCCTGAACTGGATG
>Ga0256404_1003128_pt1 | contig 34702 bp, 21 predicted proteins | sample RumenRJG_01DNA_FD_185990 | JGI IMG/M metagenome (GOLD analysis project Ga0256404, IMG submission 185990) | Bovine rumen microbial communities from Lethbridge, Alberta, Canada - RJG_01 | ecosystem: Host-associated > Mammals > Digestive system > Stomach > Rumen | place: Canada: Alberta | collected... | reverse complement strand
AGAGGCGCATGGTCTCCTGCTTGTCGCCGCCGAAGAAGTCCACCTTGATGGCCTTCACGCCGATGCGCTTCATCCATGCCATGTCCTGCTTGCGCTTGATGGAGTTGTTCATCACGCCGCGCGGTCCCTGCGGGGCATCGTTCTCCGAGCCGTTGGAGTTGTACCAGAGCATGAGCTTCACATTCTTCGTCTTGGCATAGGCGGCGAGTTCCTCGATGCGGTCGTAGCCTATCTGCGTGTCCCAGAGTCCGTCGACGAGGCAATACTCGAAGCCCATTTCAGAGGCGACGTCAATGAGCTTCACCTGGTCGTCGTAGTTGGTGGCATCATCCTGCCATACCAGCCACGACCACGTGTAGCGACCGGGCTGATACTGCTCGCTGGGCTCATAGAGCGGATCGACAACGTCGAACTGCACGGTGGTCTCGACGATGGGAGCCAGCGTGGTGCCGACGGTGATGGTGCGCCAAGGCGTGAAGCCAGGCAGCATGATGCTGGCAGAGGTGGAGCCGAAGCCGTTGTTCTCGCCCTGCTGCGGATAGTCGACGGTGTAGCCCGTGCCTGCCTTATAGTCGGAGAGGCGCGCGCCGCAATACTGGCTGGTGACGCCAGTCTCGGAGATGAGGAGCCAGAACCCACCCCCTGCCCCTCCCGTGGGGAGGGGAGTTTGATTGGTTTTGAAGAGGCACGGGAACGTGTAGCCGACACCGAAGCGGGAGGGCTTGTCCATGGGAGCATCGGGGGTGTACTCCTCCTCGTAGCTGGGCTTCGTGCGCTCCCAGCCCGTCATGGGTTTAATTTGCGGGCAGAGGAAGGTGGTGGTGCCGTCGGGAAGGTTGAAGGCGGTAGCCTCGCGCTCGACGATGGCGCACTTAGGATTGTCCTTCGGCCCGCGACCAAGCTGATAGCAGAAGGCCACGTCGTTGTCGGACACCTGGAAGATGACGCTCATGGGAATCTTCTTCTCCGTTGCGAAGTCTACTTGCAGGCGGTTGGCCTTGTAGGTGATGTCGGAGCACTTCGTGGTGCGCATCTGGTAGTGCTTGTTGATGGGCATCTGGCGTGCCTTGTCCTGCATGGTGAGTCCACGGGTGAAGTCGCCGAGGTTGGTCACCAGGCCCAGCGCAGATGGCTTCACCACCTCGGTGCCGTCGTAGCTGACGCTGTAGGTGGCACGTCCGTCGTTGCAGGCGATGGTCACTTGGAGCCGTCCGTCGGGCGAGCTCACGGTCTTGTCGTTGGCGTATGTTGCGAGAGTAGCAAACAGCGCCAAAAGTAATACAATCTTTTTCATTCGTATAAATCGGTTTGGTTTGTAATTCTTGCGAAATCGCGGAGGAACTCGGCGAAGCCATCGGCGCAGGCGTCGGCAAAGCGACGTCCTTTCTCGGCGGTGGAGAGGGCGGGATTGCCGATGCCGGTGTCCTGAGTGACGAGTGTCCAGTGGCGCGGCATCCAGACCTTACCTTCGCGCAGAGCGGGAATGGCAAACTGACGGCTACGGCCCTCGCCAGCCTCGTCGAGGCGTACGAGCTCGGGGTGGTAGTGCATCATCACGGAGGTCTCTATCTCGTCAGCATGGTCGCCCGGTTGGTCGAAGTAGTCGCGGGCCGGTGCCATCTTGAACCATTCGGCGGAGGCAAGGAGGGGCAGGGGGGTGGGTCTGTAGGGGGTGGGTATTAGGGGGCTGGCCGTTATATCCCTAATCATCTGCTTGAAGGAATTGCCGCCGTGGCCGTTGATGATGAGGAGTTTTTTCATTCCTTGATGAGCGAGCGAAGCCACGATGTCCTTTAGGATGGCAAACTGCGTCTCATAGTGGTAGTGGATGCAGAAGGGCAGGTCGCGCTGACCAGGATTCTGCGAACCCATCATGACGGGCGGCAGCACCATGCAGCGCACGCCATAGCGGTCGAGGGCGCGCTGGGCAGCATCGACGGCAATGGCCTGCGAGAGGATGCAGTCGGTCATGTAGGGCAGGTGCAGGTTGTGCGGTTCGGTGGCTCCCCAAGGCAGGATGGCCACGTCGTATTTGAATTGTCGGGCGACGCCGTAGGTGGAGACGGAAAGGTCTATTTCTCTGTTCATAAGTAGGTAATAGGTAAGAGGTAATAGGTAATAGGTGATGATATGCTATGAGGGGTGAAAGGTGAAGGATTAGTCAAATATCCAGGGTTCGGGTCGCTTTGATACCTTTATCTTAAATGTCGATGCAGGCAGGCCGAAGCTGTTGACGAGGTTGGCACGCGTGAAAGGCTGCCAGGCATAACGCACTTCGGCAGGCTCCGTCACCTCGGGACAGGAGAGGAGGACAAAGAGGCCGTCGACACGTGCTTCTGCCGGGTGGAAGATACCGTCAGGGCCAGCCACTTCGAAGCCGATGATACGGTTGCCGGTGGCTGCATGCAGACCTTTGTTTCCATCGTGAATGCCGTGGAAGGCCACGCGCACGCCACCCTCGTACAGGTCGGCTCCGAGCACTCGTGGCGACTCGCCAGCCTGTTTGTGGCCGTAGGTGTTGAGGAGGGCGGTGCGTGCCAAGCGTTCGCCAACGGGTTGCTTCAGGCGGTAGTGCACGTCGAGCGAGTCGCCGCAGTCGTGGCTGACCACCATTTGCGAGAGATTGCTGTTTGCCAGTCGACGCTGACTATCACGGAAGGCTGGCCACGACGGACGGTTCAGGCCCGAGAGCTGTACGTAGTGGAACGGGAGGTTTCGCCGTCCGAAATACTGCCGCCAGCTGTCGCGCAGCAAGCGGAAGAGCCGTTCGTGGAGTTCGATGTTGTGGGCATTCGACTCGCCTTGATACCAAGCCACACCCTTTATATTATAATGGTCGAGCGGCAGTATGCCAGCCTCGAACATGTAGCAAGGCTCGTAGGGATGACGCTGTCGGCGCGTGCGGTTGAGGTCGGGCTGCGATTTCCCGTCCTTCTCGACGTTCACCGCCTGCGCGATGTTCTTCAAGGCTCGCCCTCGGGCCCACGGCTGTCCGTAGTCGCCGAAGTACCAGTCGGTGAGGATGTTCGGGAGTTTCTGCTCCAATGTGTGGCGGTCAATCCACGACTCGGTGGTGGTTCCGCCCACGGCATTGCAGATGATGCCGACGGGCACCTGCAGCGAGTCGGCCAGCATGCGCCCCATGTGGTAGGCAATGGCCGAGAAGTCCTTGATGGTTTCAGGCGTAGCCGCTTGCCATTGGGGCTTTCTCAGCAATCGCAGGTGGTTGACGGAGTCGCAGACGGCCGCCGACCACTCGACGTTGTCGGTGGGATAAAGGGTGGAGAGAGGCAAAAGCCTCACCCTCTCCTGATACCCACCCCCATCCCCTCCCGAGGGGAGGGGGGCTTGATTAGCTTCAGAGGTAGTGTTATCAGCAGAAAGAGTGTTCAAACTCCCCTCCCCTCGGGAGGGGCTGGGGGTGGGTTTCATTTCCATATTTGACTGACCTGAGCAGAGCCAGACTTCGCCGACGTAGACGCTGTCGAAGGAAATCGTGTTTGTTGAAGAAGGGCGCTTCTGGGACTTTGAGGATTTGACTCGTTTCCATTCGCGGCTCCCCTCCTTTTGGAGGGGTTGGGAGAGGCTCTCGAACGTCAAGCGGTAAGGTCCACCGGCGGCGACGGAGGGGAATGCCACGCGCCAATGGCCGTCGGCGGAGGTCGTGGCTGAGCGTTGCTGGTCGTTGAAGGTCACACTGACCACATCGCCGGCGTTGGCTGTGCCGTGAAACTCGATGCTGTCGCCGCGCTGCAGCACCATGTTGTTGCCATACATGGGCGACGGCTGCAGGCCGCCATAGTCGCCCGTCAAAGCCGAATAGACGGTTCGTGCCAAGATGGCAGCGCCCTCGGCATTGGGATGAAGGGCGTCGGGAAATAGGTCGGGGTGACTGTAGAGTGGCGTGTGCAGGTCGATGAGACCGACGTCGGCAGTGGCTGCGATGCGGCGGATAGTCTGTTGTATGGCTTCATGCCAGTCGCGCGTGCCACTCTGGAAGCGGGGATGACGATGGAAGATAGGCGTCATCTGGCAAATCCAGATGCGAGCCTTCGGATTGGCCACGCGGAAGGAGTCGATGAGTGCGCGGTAGTCGCCGATGAACTCATCGCCGTAGTTCGGCCAGTTGCGCGGGTCGGTGTCGTTAAGTCCGAGATGAATCACCACGAGGTCGGCCTTGAAGTCGAGAGCCTGTCGGAATTCCGGCAACTGCGTGTAGGGCCGATGGCCATGACGGAGCAGCGTGGCTCCCGAGTGGCCGAAGTTCTGCACGTCGTACTGCGAGCCCAGCAGTTGCTGCAGCACCACGGGATAGGCCGTGTGCTCGCGGTCGCGCAGCCCGTAGCCATAGGTCACGCTGTTGCCCACGCAAGCCACGCGGAGTTTCTCCTTGGCCAGCAGGGAAAGCGGCAGCAACAGGAGTGCAAAAATGAGAAGTCGTTTCATCTGGGACTGGTTAGGATGGGGAACGCGGATTTATTTATAGGTAAATAAGATCATCGGCAGGGGTAAATCCCTATTAGTATTGAGACAAATTCTAACCCCGAGGGAGTGGCAGAATGATCTGTCGCCCCTTCAGGGCTATTTATTCATTGGGCGAAATGAGCAGGGGTTCCGCTTCGCTTCACCCCTGCCTGTATTCTTGTCGCCCCTTCGGGGCCAGATCATCACAGCGGTTTGTACTCCACGAAAGCTTCCATAGCCTCATAGCAAGCCAGACCGAGGTCGTCGTAGAGCTTGGCCGTGCCGCGGTTGCGGTCTTCGGCGCGCTGCCAGAACAAGCGCTCGTCGTTGCCGAGGAACGGGGCACTCTCCATCTGCGACTGATGCTTCAAGATGGAGTTACGCTTGGCGCGCAGCTCTTCGGGCGACATGGGCACACACATCTCGATGTTCTCGATTTCCCACTCTGCCCAAGCACCGCGATACATCCAGATGCGGCACTCCTTCAGCCACTCGGCGCCGGCGTTCTTCTCCTCGTCGATGGCAGCCAGGACGGCATCGGTGCACTTGCGGTGGGTGCCGTGCGGGTCGGCCAGGTCGCCGGCCACATAGATCTGGTGAGGCTTGATGTCGGTGATGAGCTTCTGCACGATGGCCACATCCTTCTCCGACATGGGCAGTTTCTCAATCTTTCCGCTCTCATAGAACGGCAGGTCGAGGAAGTGAACGCGGTCGAGCGGTATCTGGCTGTATGTGCAGGCGGTGCGTGCTTCGCCACGACGGATGAGACCCTTGATGGTCAGGATGTCGCGTGTGTCGAGGTCGCCCTCCTTCTTGTTCTTGAGGAATTCCTTGATTTCCTTGTACTTCGTATTGATCATATCATCCTTGCCTCCGCCGAAAATCTGGTTGAAGCCGTTGATGAAATGCATGAAGCGAGTGACCTCCTCGTCGCCCACGGCGATGTTGCCCGATGTCTCGTAGGCCACATGGACCTCATGCCCCTGGGCCACCAGTCGCTGCAGCGTGCCGCCCATCGAGATGACGTCGTCGTCGGGATGGGGCGAGAAGATGATGACGCGCTTCGGGAACGGCTTGGCGCGCTCCGGCCGATAGGTGTCGTCGGCATTGGGTTTGCCGCCCGGCCAACCCGTGATGGTGTGCTGCAAGTCGTTGAAAATCTTGATATTGGCATTGTAAGCCGAGCCATACAGCGCCAAGAGTTCCGACAGACCATTCTCGTTGTAGTCCTTGTTGGTGAGCTTCAGAATGGGCTTGCCGGTCTTCTGGCAGAGCCACACCAGCGCCGAGCGCACGAGCTTGTCGTTCCACTCTAGCGATGTCACCAGCCAGGGGTGCACAATGCGTGTGAGCTTGCCGGCGGCAGCGAGGTCGACGACCACGTGCACGTCGTTGTGCGTCTGCAGGAACGTGGCGGGAATCTGGTCGGTGATGGGACCCTCAACGGTCTTCTGGATAATCTCTGCCTTGCCTTCACCCCATGCCGTGAGGTAGATGCGGCGTGCGGCCAGGATGGTAGCCACGCCCATCGTCACCGAGCAGGGAGGCACCATTTCGCTGCTGTTCATGCTGCGAGCCATTTCCTCGCGCGACGTGGCGTCGATAAGGATGATGCGCGACTGCGAGTTGAGCGACGATCCCGGCTCGTTGGTGGCAATGTTGCCCATGCGGCCGATGCCCAGCAGCATCACGTCGATGCCGCCGAAGGTCTTGATGCGCTGCTCGTAGAGTCTGCAGTGCTGCTGCACGCGCTCCTGTGCTACCGAGCCGTCGAGCGAGAAGATGTTCTGGCGGTCGATGTCGACATGGTCGAGGAAGCGCTCGTGGAGCAGCTGCAGGGCTGTCAGCTGCGTGTCGGACGTGATGGGATAATATTCGTAAGCGTTGAACACGATGACGTTCTGGAAGCTCACGCCCTGCTTCTTGTGATAGCGGATGAGCTCGTCGTAGACGGGTGTGAGCGACGTGCCGGTGCCCAGTCCGAGCACGCAGTACTTGCCTTCGCGTTGTTTCTGTTTGATTTCCTCCACCACGGCATAGGCAATGGCTTCGGCAGCCTCCTCCATCTTCGGATAGATGTCGGTGGGCAGTTTCTCCATTCGTGTGATTTCGCTGCGGTCAACGGCCGTCAGCGGACGATAGAATGCTTCAGGTACTTTGTTAAGTACGATTTGTGAACTTAGGTTTAGTCGCATGGTTAAGTGTGATGTTATTAAAGGTGTTCCTTTTTATATCCTTTGTAGGGACGGGGTTCATTGCCCGTCCGCAGACAGAAATCTTGAATGCAGACGAGGAATAAACCCCGTCCCTACACGTGGATGAAATGGTTCAATCATTCATGGTTACCTTACAAATTCTCCTTCTCGATGTCCTTGAAGTACTTGTAGGTGGCAACCTTCAGTTCGTCGGTGGCAGCTTCGTCGCAGACGATGATGCCGTGGCGGTGGGTCTGGAGGGCACTGATGGTCCAAGCCTGGCAGACGGGACCTTCGACGGCAGCCTGCAGGGCGCGCGTCTTGGCGTGTCCGTTGACGAGAATCATCACCTCGCGGGCATCCATCACGGTGGCCACACCCACGGTCAGCGCCGTCTTGGGCACCTTATTCACGTCGTTATCGAAGAAGCGCGAGTTGGCGATGATGGTGTCGGTGGTGAGCGTCTTCTGGCGCGTGCGGCTGGCCAGCGACGAGAACGGCTCGTTGAAAGCGATGTGGCCGTCGGGGCCGATGCCGCCGATGAACAGGTCGATGCCGCCTGCCTCGGCAATCATCTCCTCGTAGTGCTTGCACTCAGCATCCAGGTCCTCTGCATTACCGTTCAGAATATGGATATTCTCCTTCGGACAGTCGATGTGGTTGAAAAGATTAGTGGCCATGAACGAGTGGTAGCTCTCGGGATGCTCCTCGGGCAGGCCCACATATTCGTCCATGTTGAACGTCAGCACGTTCTTGAACGACACGCGACCTTCCTTGCAAGCCTTCACAAGGTTGCGATACATGCCTACGGGTGAAGAGCCTGTCGGCAAGCCCAGCACAAACTTGCGCTCGGGAGTGGGATTAAAATCATTGATGCGCTTGATGACATACTCGGCAGCCCAGCGTGACAGCTGCTCATAATCCGGTTCGATGATTACTCTCATAATTGTAATTTTTATGTTATGAAAATACTTTTATCCTAAATCTAAAATGCAAAGTTACGATTTTTGCGGAAAACAGCCAAACGAATTTGCATTTTTTCTTTTTGAGGACGGCAAAATGAGTTAATATGAAGTAGAAAACAAGTCAATTTCTGCAGCAAAACAAGTCAATTTCTACTGCAAAACAAGTCAAATTCCACTGCAAAACAAGTTGTTTTCTGCTGCTAAACGGTCCGTTTTGCGGAAAGAGGGCCTTCCTTTCGATGGGCGACGGCTGCAAAAACTTCGACTTTTGTTTTGCATTTCAGCGAATATTCACTACCTTTGCACCTAAATATAATAAAAGAATGAAAGAATTTGTCATATCCGAGGCCAAGGCCGAAACAGCTGTGCTGGTAGGCCTCATCACACAAAACCAAGACGAAGCAAAGACCAAGGAATATCTGGACGAGCTGGAGTTTCTGGCCGACACGGCAGGAGCGGTGGTCGTCAAACGTTTCACGCAGCGCGTGAACGGGCCCAGTCAGGTGACCTACGTGGGCAAGGGTAAGCTGGAAGAGATTCGCGACTTCATCCGTCGTCGCGAGGACGAGGCCGACGCCCTCCTCGACGAGGGCATCGAGCTGACACCCGAGACGGAGCCCATCGGCATGGTGATTTTCGACGACGAGCTCTCGGCGAAGCAGATACGCAACATCGAGCAGGAGCTGAAGGTGAAGATTCTGGACCGCACCAGCCTCATCCTCGACATCTTTGCCATGCGCGCCCAGACCGCCAACGCCAAGACGCAGGTGGAGCTGGCGCAGTATCGCTACATGCTGCCGCGCCTGCAGCGACTCTGGACCCACCTGGAACGTCAGGGCGGCGGCTCGGGCTCGGGCGGCGGCAAGGGAAGCGTGGGACTGCGCGGCCCGGGTGAGACGCAGCTCGAGATGGACCAGCGCATCATCCGCCAGCGCATCACGCTGCTGAAGGAGCGGCTGGTGGAGATTGACAAGCAGAAGACCACCCAGCGCAAGAACCGCGGCCGACTGATTCGCGTGGCGCTGGTGGGCTATACGAACGTGGGTAAATCGACCATCATGAACCTGCTCTCGAAGAGCGACGTGTTTGCCGAGAACAAGCTCTTTGCCACGCTCGACACGACGGTGCGCAAGGTGGTGATTGAGAACCTGCCCTTCCTGCTGGCCGACACCGTGGGCTTCATCCGCAAGCTGCCCACCGACCTGGTGGACTCGTTCAAGTCGACCCTCGACGAGACGCGAGAGGCCGACCTGCTGCTGCACATCGTCGACATTTCGCATCCCGACTTCGAGGAACAAATCAAGGTGGTAGAGAAGACACTCGCCGACCTGGGCTGCGCCGACAAGCCGTCGATGATTGTGTTCAACAAAATCGACAACTACAAGTGGACCGAGAAGGAAGCTGACGACCTGACGCCACCCACGAAGGAGAACATCTCGCTCGACGAGCTGAAGCGCACGTGGATGGCTCGCCTGAACGAGAACTGCCTGTTCATCTCGGCCCTCGAAAAGCAGAACATCGACGAGTTCCGCGAGGTGGTCTACAAGAAGGTGCGCGAACTGCACGTGCAGAAGTATCCCTATAACGATTTTCTTTATAACACAGAAGATATATGAACCAATACAGACAACTGACAGAACAGGAAATTGACATCCTCGAGGCCAACAGCTGTTGGGCAGAGGACTGGACACGCGTGGAGGTGGCTGAATTTTTCAAGCCGAACTACTTCCACCGCGTGATGTTCTATGGCGACATACGCTTGGGCAACTTTGAAAAGAACGTGGAGGTGTCGAAGGACTTCGTGAAGCATTCGGGCATCAACAATGCCACGCTGCGCAACGTCACCGTGGGCGACAACTGCCTCATCGAGAACATCGGCAACTACATCAACAACTATACCATCGGCGACGACACCTATATCTCGAACGTCTGCACGATGGAGACCACCGAGGGAGCCACCTACGGCGAGGGGCATCTGATTTCCGTGCTCAACGAGGTGGGCGACGGCAACCTGATACTGTTCCGCGACCTGAACAGCCAGTTCGCTGCGTTCATGGTGAAGCACTTCCAGAACAAGCCGCTGAAGGATGCCATTCGCCGCATGATAAACGAACAGATACAGCGAACGGTGCCTGATCGCGGCACGATTGGCAGCAACGTGAAGATTGTGAACACGAAGGAGATTACGAACACCGTGATCTACGACTGCTGCGAGATCAGCGGAGCCGCCCGACTGAGCGACTGCACCATCAGCTCGTCGCCCACGAACACGGTGTTCATCGGCACGGGTGTCATCTGCGAGAACTCCATTATCTCTGACGGCTGCTCCATCATCAACTCGGTGAAGATGGAGGACTGCTTCGTGGGTGAGGCCTGCCACGTGAGCAACGGCTTCACGGCGTCGGCCAGCGTGTTCTTCGCCAACTCGTATATGTCGAACGGTGAGGCTTGTGCCGCGTTCTGCGGCCCGTTCTCGGCCTCGCATCATAAGTCGAGTCTGTTGATAGGCGGCATGTTCTCGTTCTACAACGCCGGCTCAGCCACCAACTTCTCGAACCATGCCTACAAGATGGGGCCCATGCACTACGGTACACTGGAGCGCGGCACGAAGACCGCCTCGGGCGCCTACCTGCTTATGCCGGCCACGATAGGCACGTTCTCGGTGTGCTTCGGCAAGCTGATGTACCACCCCGACACGCGCGACCTGCCGTTCTCCTACCTGATTGCCTACGGCGACACGATGTATCTCTCGCCCGGCCGCAACCTCACCACAGTGGGACTCTACCGCGACATCCGCAAATGGCCGAAGCGCGACAAGCGTCCGCACGACGGACGGAAGAGCATCGTCAACTTCGACTGGCTGTCGCCCTACTCCGTCGGCGAAATCCTGCGAGGCAAGAAAATCCTTGAGCGGCTGCGCTCAGCCTCGGGCGACAACGTGTCGACCTACAACTACCACGAGTACGTCATCAACGCCTCGTCGCTGCGCAAGGGCATCAAGTACTACGACATTGCGCTGCGCATCTACATGGGTGCCGTGCTGAAGCGCCATGCGCTGGAGAAGCCCATCACCAACGTCGGACTGGGCAACTGGAACGACCTGTCGGGACTGCTGCTGCCTGAGTCGGAAGAGAAACGCCTCATCAACGACATCGAGGACGGCACGCTGGAGACCATCGAGGACGTCATCGAACGCTTCAACGAGATTGACCGCAACTACTCGGAATACCGCTGGACATGGACCTACGACATGATCTGCCAGTACTACGGACTGACCGAGATCACCGAGGCCGATGCCGAGCACGTGCGTCAGGACTACATCACGGCCCGCCGTGCCTGGATTGCCGAGATACGCAAGGATGCCGAGAAGGAATTCACGCTGGGCGACGTCGAGGAAGGCGTGCTCGACGACTTCCTGGAGTTGCTCGACAGCGAGGTGGACTTTGAGAATCAGAAACTGTATATGTAACCTAGAATATCTAGAAAATCTAGACCATCTAGGAAATCTAGAAACTTTTAAAAAACAACCATATGAAGAAAACCATCCTGAGCGCAATCATCATGCTTTGCGCTGTCGTTGGCCAGGCTGTGGCCAAGGACTACAAGTACACGACCGTTGCCGGCGACCAGATGCAGACCCGCATCTACACCCTCGACAATGGTCTGAAGGTCTATCTTTCCGTGAACGCTGAGAAGCCGCGCATACAGACCTACATCGCTGTGCGCACGGGTTCGAAGAACGACCCCGCCGAGACCACCGGTCTGGCTCACTATCTGGAGCACTTGATGTTTAAGGGCACAAAGCTCTTCGGCACCAACAACCCCGCTGCCGAGCAGCCGCTGCTCGACGAAATCGAGGCCCGCTACGAGAAGTATCGCACGCTCACCGACCCCGAGGCACGCCGTCAGGCCTACCACGAGATTGACTCTGTGTCGCAGCTCGCCGCCCGCTATTTCATCCCCAACGAGTACGACAAGCTGATGGCCGCCATCGGCGCCGAGGGCACCAATGCCTACACGTCGAACGACGTGACGTGCTACACCGAGGACATCCCCTCGAACGAGGTGGAGAACTGGGCCAAGATTCAGGGCGACCGCTTCCAGAACATGGTGATCCGCGGTTTCCACACGGAGCTGGAGGCCGTCTACGAGGAGTACAACATCGGCATCGCCCAGGACTCGCGCAAGCTGTGGGAGGCCATGAGCAAGATGCTCTTCCCCACTCACCCCTATGGCACACAGACCACCATCGGCACACAGGAGCACCTGAAGAACCCGTCGATTGTGAACATCAAGAACTACTTCAACAAGTGGTATCGGCCTAACAACGTGGCCATCTGCATGGCCGGCGACCTGAATCCCGACGAGACCATCGCCATCATCGACCGCTACTTCGGTTCCTGGAAGCCCGGACAAGACGTGCGCCAGCCTGAGTTCCCAGCCCTGAAGCCCATCACCGCCCCGCGCGACACCACCGTCTACGGTCTGGAGGCTGAGACGCTGTGGATGGGTTGGCGCTTCGACCGCGGCAACTCGCTGCAGTGCGACACGCTCGACATCATCGGCGACATGCTCTCGAACGGTACTGCCGGACTCATCGACCTCGACATCAACAACCAGATGAAGATGCTCGGTGCCTTTGGCGGAATGGAGAAACTGCGCGACTACTCGTGCTTCATCCTGGGCGGAACGCCGAAGGAAGGACAATCGCTCGAGGAAGTGCGCTCGCTGCTGCTGGCTGAGATTGAGAAACTGAAGAGCGGCAACTTCTCTGACGACCTGCTGCCTTCGATCATCAACAATGCCAAGCTGAACTACTTCACCCGCCTGGAGAGCAACCAGGCCCGTGCCAATCTGTTCGTCGACACCTACATCAACGAGATTCCCTGGGAGCAGCAGGTGGGCTATCTCGACCGCATCTCAGGCATCACCAAGCAGCAGGTGGTCGACTTCGCACGCCGCCACTTCGGCCAGAACTACGTGTCGGTGCTGAAGCGCCAAGGCGAGGACAAGTCGCTGAAGAAGATCGACAAACCTGCTATCACCCCCATCCCCACCAACCGCGACCTGATGAGTCAGTTCGTGAAGGACATCCAGAACTCGCAGGTGAAGCCCATCGAGCCTCGCTTCGTCGACTTCAATAAAGACCTCTCGTTCGGCAAGACGAAGAAGCAGCTGCCTTACGTCTACGTGCAGAACACTGAGAACGGCCGCTTCACGCTCAGCTTCCACTACGACTTCGGCAACGAGTCCGACCTGCGCTACAGCTACGCCAAGGACTACCTGGAATACCTTGGCACCGACAAACTCACGAACGAGCAGATCAAGCAGCAGTTCTACAAACTGGCTTGCAACTACGGCATCAGCGTCGGCGCACGCCAACTGAACGTCACGCTGAGCGGTCTGGCCGAGAACATGCCGCAGGCATTGGCACTGCTCGAGAACGTCCTGCAGAATGCCAAGGTTGACAAAGATGCCTGGCAGCAGCTCATCGCACTGGAGGAGAAGAGCCGCAACGATGCGAAGCTGAACCAGCAGCAGAACTTCTCGCGCCTGGTGCAGTACGGCATCTACGGTCCTTACAACCCCGCCCGCCACGACCTGAGCATCGAGCAGCTTCGTCAGCAGGATCCGCAGGAGCTGCTCACGCTGCTGAAGAACCTCTCGAAGTACGACCACACCTTATTATATTATGGCCCGCTCACCGAGCAGCAGCTCGCTAAGGTGGTGACGAAGGCTCACAAGACGAGCAAGAAACTCCTCCCCGTGCCCGAGGGCAAGCACTACACCATGCAGGCTACCCCGCAGAACGAAATCCTCCTGGCTCCCTACGACGCCAAGAACATCTACATGCGCATGATCCACAACGAACAGCGCCAGTGGCAACCGCAGGAGGCAGCCGTGAAGGCCCTGTTCAACGAGTACTACGGCGGCGGCATGAACACCATCGTGTTCCAGGAACTGCGCGAGGCTCGCGGACTGGCCTACAACGCCTTTGCCGCTTACATGGAGCCCAGCTACAAGGACCAGAAGGAGTATTTCTTCACCCACATCATCACGCAGAACGACAAGATGATGGACTGCGTGCGCCAGTTCCACCAGATTCTCGACACCATCCCGCAGAGCGAGACTGCTTTCCGCATTGCCAAGGACGCCCTGACAAAGCGCCTGCAGAGCCAGCGCACCACGAAGTTCTCGCTCATCAACGCATGGCTGTCGGCCAAGCGCATGGGCATCGACTACGACATCGACAAGAAGATTTACGAGGCACTGCCCTCACTGCAGCTGAGCGACATCGTGCGCTTCGAGCAGCAGCAGATGGCCCGCAAACCTTATCGCTACGTCATCCTCGGCGATGAGAAGGAACTCGACATGAAGTCGCTCGAGCAGATTGCTCCCGTGCGCCGCGTGTCAACAGAAGAAATTTTCGGATATTAATTCCGAGAAGTAAAAGAAGTTACAGGACACTTCCAAAACTTAAGTTAAATCATTATAGACATTATGGCTAAAAACCCAGAATTTAAGTATGCACCCATGTTCCAGCTGGGTGAAGACAAAACCGAGTATCGCCTTCTCACGAAGGAGGGCGTAACCGTCAGCGAGTTCGAAGGCAAACCTATTGTGAAGGTATCACCCGAGGCACTCACGCTGCTGGCTCAGCAGGCATTCCACGATGTGGAGTTCATGCTGCGCCGCGAGCACAACCTGCAGGTGGCTGCCATCCTGAATGACCCAGAGGCTTCGGAGAACGACAAGTATGTGGCCCTGCAGTTCCTGCGCAATGCCGAGACTGCTGCCAAGGGCATCCTGCCTTTCTGCCAGGACACCGGCACCGCCATCATCCACGGCGAGAAGGGTCAGCAGGTGTGGACGGGTTTCGAGGATGAAGAAGCCCTCTCACTGGGTGTCTACAACACCTTCACCCAGGACAACCTGCGCTACTCGCAGAATGCTCCGCTGAACATGTACGACGAGGTGAACACGCGCTGCAACCTGCCCGCACAGATCGACATCGAGGCTTGCGAGGGTGCAGAGTACCGCTTCGTGATGGTGGCCAAGGGTGGAGGCTCGGCCAACAAGACCTACTTCTACCCGATGACGAAGGCTACCATTCAGAACGAAGGCACGCTGCTGCCGTTTCTCGTGGAGAAGATGAAGAGCCTCGGCACCGCTGCCTGCCCGCCTTACCACATCGCCTTCGTCATCGGCGGCACGTCGGCTGAGAAGAACCTGCTCACGGTGAAGCTCGCCAGCATCAAGTATTACGACAGCCTGCCCACCACCGGCGACGAGACCGGCCGTGCCTTCCGCGACGTCGACCTCGAGGAGAAGCTGCTGAAGGAGGCTCAGAAGATTGGCCTCGGCGCTCAGTTCGGCGGCAAGTATCTGGCCCACGACATCCGCGTCGTGCGTCTGCCGCGTCACGGCGCTTCGTGCCCCATCGGCATGGGCGTGAGCTGCTCGGCCGACCGCAACATCAAGGCGAAGATCAATGCCGACGGTATCTGGCTCGAGAAGATGGATGCCAATCCTGCTGAACTCATCCCTGCAGAATATGCACAGGCTGGTGAGGGTCAGAACCAGATCGTCATCGACCTCGACAAGGGTATCGACGCCGTGCGCCAGGAGCTCACGAAGTATCCCGTCTCCACACGCGTCAACCTGAAGGGCACCATCATCGTGGCCCGCGACATCGCCCACGCCAAGCTGAAGGCCCGTCTGGATGCAGGCGAGGAGATGCCTGCCTACTTCAAGGATCACCCCATCCTCTATGCCGGACCCGCCAAGACACCCGAGGGCTATCCCTGTGGTTCGATGGGCCCGACCACGGCCAACCGCATGGATCCCTACGTGGACGAGTTCCAGGATCACGGCGCATCGCTAGTGATGATTGCCAAGGGCAACCGCTCGCAGGTGGTTACCGATGCCTGCAAGAAGCACGGTGGCTTCTACCTTGGCACCATCGGCGGTGTGGCAGCTGTTCTCTCGCAGTCGAGCATCAAGTCCATCGAGTGCGTGGAGTATCCCGAACTCGGCATGGAGGCCATCTGGAAGATCACCGTTGAGGACTTCCCCGCCTTCATCCTCGTCGACGACAAGGGCAACGACTTCTTCCAGCAGCTGAAGCCCTGGTGCCCCCAGTGCAAGAAGTAAGAACACAGATTCATAAAACCATTGGCACCCGTCATGCTTCAGGTGAGCTGACGGGTGCCTTTACCAAAATCAAAGAAACACACCATGAAGAAAAGTATCTTTTGCATCGCCTCACTACTGACATTGCTTTGCGCCTGCGGACCGAAGGAAGCGAAGAGCAATGTAGCCGCGCCGTCTGACTCGAAGGCAGCCACCACCCAGCTGGCACCAGCCGACACGCTGGCTGTCACCATGTTCACCCGCCACAAAATCGACTCGATGGCTACGAGTGCACTGAATGTGGAATTCCCCGTGGCCAACAAGAAGAAGGCTCCCCTCGTGACCTCCATCAATGAATGGATCAGCGAGCAACTGGGCGGCACCTATGCCGCCGGTCTGGAGGGCGACTACGCCAAACTGCTGAGCGACACGACAGCCGTGATGAACCACTACTTTGCCAGCATCGAGAAATACAACGCCACGAACTGGCACGACATCATGGACAACTTTGAAGGACCCGAACGGCCTGAATTAGAGCTCTACGACTCTATCGCCATCACCAAGAAACAGGAAGGCGAGCAGTGGGTCACGATGCAATATGTGAACAGCGTCTACCTCGGTGGCGCCCACGGCAGCTACCTCATCTTCGGCCAGACCTTCCGCAAGAGCGACGGCCGTCGCATCGGCTGGGAAATCATCCGCAAGACTGACGATCCTGAGGACAGCATACAGAGCCTGATGCGCAAGGGCCTGGTGGAATATTTTGGCGGTGACAACCCCGACTTCAAGGAAGATGATCTGGGCGAAGTGCTGCAGGGTGAGGCCAGCGCCTACTACATCCCCATGCCGCAGTGTCCGCCGCTGTTCACGAAAGAGGGCGTCATGTTCCTCTACAACCAGTACGAGATTGCCGCCTATGCCGTCGGCCTGCCACAGTTCGTCATCAGCTACAAAGACCTGATGCCCTACCTGACGGAGACTGCCAAGAGGATGATCAAATAAGACTGAAGATGAAGAACTGCAAATACCTTTCATTGGCACTCTCGTGCTGCATGTGGCTATCGGCCTCGGCCGACAACTGGATGAGCCGCCTTAGCGACGACACCTACGTCATGCAGATGTCCATACCCGGCACCCACGATGCTGCTACGGGTGAGGGCTTCACCTGGGGCGAGTTTGCCGATGCCTTCGGACGTACGCAAGACCTCACACTGGCCGGCCAATGGGCCGCCGGCGTGAGGGCCTTCGACCTGCGCCCGGCTGTGAGCACCGACGACGACGGACAGGACAACCTCGTCGTCTACCACGGCATTCTGGAAACCAACATCCGCTTTGCCGATGCCCTGCAACTGCTCTGCGACTCACTCGACGCCAACCCTTCGGAGACGGCCATCGTCATCATGCGTTTCGAAAACGACAACGGCGGAAGTCGCACCACGTGGAACCAACTGATGAGCGAACTGCTCAACAGCGATGGCATGAAAGAACGCATTGTCGACTTCAAGCCGCGCCTCACGCTGGGCGAGATGCGTGGCAAACTGCTCGTGGCCAGTCGAGACAACTACGCTTCTACACCAGTGGGAGCTTTCATCACGGGATGGAGCCACGATGCCGGCTTCGACAAGCAGAAGAACGGCCGCATCAAGGGCATCACCAACAGCAGTACGCTCTATGTGCAGGACTTCTACGAACTGGCCGAAGCCGCTGCTCTCGACAAGAAGGTGAATGCGCTCAAGACAATGCTCGACTTCACCGTGACGCTCCACAAGCGCAAGCAACTCAACAATGTCTGGATTGTCAACCACTGCAGCGGCTATACCCAATCGGCATCCATCGAGGGCATCCGCGAGTGCGCAGCCACAACGAATAAGTACGTAGCTGACTACCTCGCCGACGAGAGTCACTGGGGTCCCACGGGCATTGTCATGATGGACTTCGCCGGCACTGACCGTTCGGGCGACAGCGATGTCATGGGGCAAGCGCTCGTCAATGCCATTATCGAAAACAACTTCCGCTATGAGCCCAAGACAAGCGGCATTGAGAACATCGTGACCACACACAGCCATCAGGCTCACAACCTACAGGGGCAAGCGCTCCCCTACCCTTCAAACTGCCGGGGCATCATCATCAAAGATGGCAAAAAACTTTTGACCGAATAATTTTCGACGGCAAATGGCCGTTTGTCAATTATTATTTGTAACTTTGCACGCGATTGGCAAAGTGCCGATTAAGGGGTGCTGGTTTTTATTTGAAAAATAAGAATTGGCTGAGATCATACCCTCTGACCTGAACAGGGTAATGCCTGCGTAGGGAAAAAGACCTTCTCTCCCCCTTATTTCATATTTATAAATAAGGTAAAACTACAATGAAAAAACATCTTCTCGCATGGGCCACGCTGGCCTTTATTCCATCTGCTGCGGCATGGTCGCAGCAGAACTCCTCTGACTCTCTCGCCATCGAGCAACTGCAGGAGGTTGTCGTAAGCGGCGTACGCGCCCAGAAGAATGCTCCTTTTGCCGTGGCTAAGATCGACAGGAAAGAACTGCAGGGCTTCTCCACCACGGGTCAGGAGTTGCCCTTCCTCTTCTCGCGCACGCCGGGCGTGCTGGCATGGAGCGAAAACGGACTGGGCACCGGTACCACCTACATGCGCATCCGCGGTGCCGGCGACTCGCGCATCAATGTCACCCTCGACGGCGTGCCCCTGAACTCGCCCGAGGACCAGTGCGTGTTCTGGGCCAACATGAACTCCTATGCCTCGCTGCTCGGCTCGGTGCAGATACAGCGCGGCGTGGGCTCGTCTACCAATGGCGACGGTGCCTTCGGTGGCACGGTGTCGCTGCAGTCGAAGGCACCATCGCTCGTGCCTACGGCTGAGGTGAGCGCCTCCTATGGCTCCTACAACACGTTCAACGTGGGCGGCTCGTTCTCCACGGGTCTCTTCGCCAAGCATTTCGTTTTTGATGGTGCCTACCACGAGACCAACACCGACGGCTACATCCACGGCACCAGCGGTCGCTCGGGCAGCTACTACGGCTCGCTGCGCTACATCAACGACCAGCTCACCATCGCCTACAAGAACTTCGGCAACTTCGAGAAGACCGGACAGGCATGGAACGGCGTCACGGCCGGCACCGACGACCTCTCGCTCATGGACGGCACCTACGGCGCACAGACCGGCATCAAGACCTATGCCGACATGTATGACGCCGGACTGGGCCGCTACAACACCCTCTATGAGACGCTCAGCTACGATGCCGACGGCAACTTCGCCCGCGGTGCCGACGGCAAATACCTCACCGAGCGCTACCAGATGAACGATGGTTCCTACTGGAACAAAACCACTGACAACTTCTGGCAGAGCCACAACCTGCTCACGGCAGCCTGGCGCATCTCGCCACGCTGGAACACCACCGCCACGCTGCACTACACCCACGGCTACGGCTACTACCGCGAGTTTCGGCCGAACAACAAAATCAAGAAGCTCGGCCTGCCCAATGCCGAATTCAACGGCGATGCACTCGCCGGCGTGAAGCGCACCGACTGGGTGCGCAAGAAGGGACTCGAGCAGGATGCCTACGGACTGGTGTGGAGCTTGAACTACAAGGATGAAGACTGGGACGTCGTGGGCGGCCTCTCCCTGCAGCAGTTCGACGGCAACCACTTCGGCTACGTCACCTACATCAGCAACGACCACTTGCGCAGCCTCATGCTCCGCAATGGCGACTATCAGTATTACGACTCTGATGCCAAGAAGCTGGATGGCAATGCCTACATCAAGGCCCTGTATCGCATCACGCCGCAATGGGACGTCTTTGCCGACATGCAGTATCGCCACGTGAGCTACAAGACCGACGGCTACAACGACAAGTTCCGCTACAACGAGCAGACGTACCTCTACGAAAAGCACTACCTCGACATCGATGAGAAATACGACTTTCTGAACCCGAAGGCCGGCTTCAGCTTCCACAGCCAAGGTCATCGCGTCTACGGATCGGTGGCCATGAGCCATCGCGAGCCCGAGCGCAATAACTTCACCGACAACGCCAACTACCCCGCACCCAGCGCCGAGAGCCTTCTGGACTACGAGCTGGGCTACCAGTACACGGCCCAGACGTGGCGCGCCGGCGTGAACGCCTACTACATGGACTACACCGACCAGTTTGTGCAGACGGGTGCCGTGAGCGACATCGGCGAACCCCTCACCACCAACATCAAGGACAGCTATCGCCTTGGCGTGGAACTCACTGCCTCGTGGGCACCGCTGTCGTGGCTGTCGCTGGAAGCCAATGCCGCGCTGAGCATGAACAAGATCAAGGATTTCGACGAGTTCGTAGAGGACTGGGACGACTGGAATCATGGAGACGACATCGAAGGTCTGAAGGCTGACATGGCCAAGTACCACATCGACGGCAACGGCGACGAGCTCCGCCAGTTCCACTACGACAACTCCACGCTGGCCTTCTCGCCTTCGACAATTCTGAATGGCTTCATCGACGTGCATCATAAGGGCTGGCAGGCAGTCTGGCACACCAGCTACGTCTCGCGCCAGTACCTCGACAACACCGAGAACCGCGACCGCTCGCTGCCCGCCTTCTCGCGTTCCGACATCAGCCTGAGCTACACCTGCAAGGCCTCGTGGCTGAAGCCGGTGAAGGAGATGGTCGTCGGTCTGAACCTCGGCAACGTCTTCAACGCCCACTATGCCGCCAGCGGATGGGTCTACTCAGCCGTTGCTGAGAGCTATGGTCACCTGCCCGAGAACCGTTACTACCAGATAGGCTTCGTTCCCATGAGTGGCTTCACCGCCATGGGTAGCCTCACGCTGAGATTCTAACTAAACTCAAAACTCAAAATGTCCTCCTTCCTCGCCGCCCACTGGCTCGACATGCTCACGACGGCCCTCGGCCTGGCCTACATCATCCTCGAGTACCACGCCTCCATCTGGCTGTGGCTCGTAGGCTTTCTCATGCAGAGCCTGGGCATCGTGCTCTACTATCAGAAAGGACTCTATGCCGATTGCGGCATGGAGTTCTATTATCTCGCCATGACCGTCTATGGCTACTTCAATTGGGTAAGGAAGAAAAGTTCCTCTTCACAAGGAGAAAAGTCTGAGTCCACCCCAATCACCTCTTGGCTATCTAGACCCCACTCCCTTCGGGAGGGGTTGGGGGTGGGTATACTCACCCTCCTGGCCTGGGCTGCACTCTACACGTTCCTCGTCACCTGCACCGACTCGCGTGTGCCCCTGGCCGACTCCTTCACCACGGCGCTCTCCTTCGTGGGCATCTGGGCCCTGGCACGCAAGTACCTCGAGCAGTGGCTCATCTGGATAGTCGTCGACGTCGTCACCTGCTGCCTCTACTTCTATAAGGACATCCCCTTCAAGGCCTCCCTCTACGCCCTCTATGTCGTTATCGCCATCTTCGGCTATCGCAAGTGGCGCCGCATGATGACGTCGGGCAACTAACGTAGTTTTTCTTTTACCGAAAATTTGGAGATAATATAGCAGATAACACAAAGCGTGCCTGCGGGCCGAGCGGAGAAAGATGATGATTTTGCCCCTACAGGGCGTTGGCTCCTACCTGCCACTATACTCAGGGCGCTGCCCTGGGCTGACAGAGGTTGCCCCGTCGGGGCGCTACAGACTGCTAAGCACAGCGGAGAAAACCTCTAAACTCTCCACTGTCTCTAAACTTTAAACTTTAAACTCTCTAAACTGTCTCTAAACTCTAAACTCTAAACTCATCCCATGACCCGATTTGCATTTAAGATGTTCCTCAAGCCAGGCTTCGAGGACGAGTACGCCAAACGGCACGCCGCCATTTGGCCCGAACTGAAACAGATGATCAAGGAACAGGGTGTCGGCAACTACAGCATCTACTGGGACCGCGACACCAACATCCTCTTTGCCTACCAGGAATGTTCCGGCGACGGCAACTCGCAGGACACCACCGACGTGGACCCCATCACGCAGCGCTGGTGGGACATGATGGCCGACATCATGGAGGTGAACCCCGACAACTCGCCCGTCACCATTCCCCTCAAGGAGCTGTTCCACATGGACTGATAATTGTAGCCCCCGTATGTCGCGTACCTGCGGACCGAGCGGCAACAAACGCCCCGGAGGGGTAGCCAACGGAGGTGGTACCTACGGCACCAAACATCCCCATGGCATCAAACAAATAATAAGCCCTGCTTCGATGTGAAGCAGGGCTTACGGTTATGATTCATGGCTTCCGCCACAATTTCGGTTTTTGATTCCGTTCCTCCCTTTTCACTCCCTTCCCTTCTGTGAGGGGTCGGGGGCAAGCAAGGAGGTCAGGAGAGCACTTTCTTAGTCGTCCCAGACGCTGTTAGACTTAAAGCCATCCTTGGCTTCGGGATCTACAGTACCGTCACCTGGATCAACACCACCCCAACCAATTTCTGCGGCGCCAGTACCAATTACACCATTACTCCCTTGCATAAGGGATTCCATGAAAAGTGCTTTAACTTTTACCTCAGGGGTTTGATATGCTATTTTCTTCATTGTTCAGTCCTCCTTATTTTTACTTAATTGTAACTTTCTTACCATCGATGATATAAACGCCCTTCTGCAGTTTGTTCAGGTCGTTGTCCTCAAGCTGAATCTTGCGGCCAGAGAGATCGTAGACTCCCTCAACAACACGAGACAGAGAAATATCATTCAATCCTGTTGTTTCCTCATCTATACTAATACCAATCTTGGCACCAGCAAAGGCATCACCTAACTTTCCATCGGTGGTGAACCACCCACGTAATCCCTTTATGTTCGTATTACCAGTCGAAATATAGAACTTATCACCCGAAATAAATAATCCATTCTCAGGAACAACAGTTTTCTCGAACGAGCCTGTAAACACTGCACTAAAGACTTCCTCCTCATCATCATTTGTTTTACTCTGAGGAACTGATGTTATCTGCTTCTTAAGCGTCTTACTATCCAATGTAAATTCTTTTACATCCTTACTAGGCTTTACAAGTAAAGGCTTTGCCTGAGCTATTGCAACTGAAGCCTTCTCAGTAAATTGGAATTCAATATGAGAAATCAGCCCACCGTCATCAGTTTTGACATCAACATGTGCAAATTCTGCCACTTTTACGTCATCACCAAATGCTTTTTTTGATTCATCTTTTGTCATAGAGCAAGGTAATACGAGAGTAGACCAAGCATCTTTTTTCATTGTACGCTTAAATGTCACTGAAGTTGGCTTGGCATTATTTTCAAATGAGGGAAGAACGCCGTCCTCATCAAATACAAGACTATTTGTTATTGATAAGGTTGTCGTGACTTCATCAGTGCTATAAAAATCTGCATCGCCTGTAGCTTTACCAGTTTCTGCATCCATATAGCCAGAAATTGTAAAATTCTTAACAATTAAAGGATATTCACCTTCTTCCAATTCACTTACATCAAGAATGACATAACTGAAAACATCATTTCCCGATGCAAATCCTAAGTCACAAGTAGCAGTACCAATGAGTTGATAGGTGTTATCTCCTTTCTCACTGTATTCATATACATCAGAACCTGCATTTTTAGGGTCAGTATATTTTCTTCGATTCTGTTCAATGCCATCTAACTGAGTGATGGTTGCACCTTCGGGGAGGACAAGATAAAGTTCTACTGCAGAAAAGTTCTGATGACTTTTCACACAAATCGGCAATTTAACAGACGATGTTCCAGGACATGCTTGAATACTACTAGCATAAATAACATCATCATAAGTGGAAAGATCCGTTTCTGTTACTTGCGCCCACACGCCGCTTGCGGCGAAAAGGGTAAGCATTGTAAGTAATACTTTCTTCATAATGTTATAAATTTTGTTTGTTTATTATTAATATTCCCTTTTTTTGTTATATGTGGTTGTCGATTAGTTTATCAACATAGGCTGAGATTGTCATCTACTGACACCTCCACGCGCATAGTTCGGGCCAAGACCCTATAATACGTTACAAAGGTAAGAAGATTTTTTTTTTCTGCCTAACATTTTTCTGAGTTTTTTTTCATTGCAGCGCATTTTTTTCGATTTTTATAAAAAATAAGTGCGCTGTCTCGCCCTTACACGCGGCAACGCCGCTTTACACGCTGCGACAGCAGCCTTCCCGCCCTGCGGGGCCACGGTGTAAAAAAATATTGCCTGTCAACCCCCTCGTAGAATGAAGAATTTTCGACTTCAAAAATATTTTTCGCAAATACGGCCGTATTTTGGCAAAGTCTCTAACAACCTATCAATCAACAACTTAGCTCCTTGAGACCCCCAACCCCCTATGTTAGGGGGCTTAAAACCATAGGTTTAGACCATGTAAAGCATAGGTTTAGTCGCTCTATCTCTATGCTCTGTATGCTCTATCTCATAGCTTTGTATCGCAGAAACCTATGGTTTAGCCGAGTCAAGCCATAGGTTTAGCTGGATTCCCTTCCCTTTAGGGAGGGGTTAGGGGTAGGCTCCCCATTGTTTCACGCTCTAGAATGATGTTTCACGCGGAGGAAGTTTTGTCGGAATTTTTCAGAGAAAGGGGGTGTAAGGCGGCTGCGCCGCCTTACACGACGCGATAGCGTCCTTACACGTGCCGAAGGCACCTTACACGGCGCGACAGCGCCCTTACCCGCGGCAACGCCGCCTTACACGCTGCGGCAGCAGCCTTACACGCCCGAAGGGCCATAGCAGTTTAAATGCCGTCTAAATTACGGAGGGAATGTTTCACGGACGAGGAGAGGGGCGGCAGATGCCGTTCTATAGCGCGTTTCGAGGAGGTTGGGTGATTGTTTCACCATTAAAGTATTTTTAGTGAACAAAGTGGGTGTATGTTGTTAATAACCAACGTGTTATGAGTTATTAACAGTGGTTTGAAAGAACGAAAAGGGGTGAAAATGGACGTAAAGTGCGGTAGACAAAGGAGTTACGCGTTTTCGGGGGTAAACAACGAAGAAAAGGAGGCAAAAAAAATAAGCCAAAAAAAATTTTTTTATTAAAAAGATTTTCCGTACATTTGCAGACGAAATGCTACGGGCCTAGACAATCCGAGCAATTCATTGCTGATATTAATAATGTATAACGACGAGCGGTGTTGCAGTGATGAAACACCTTAACTGGCAACGCTCGGACGAAATAGAGAGACTGACAACGAGAATGAAAGAAAACCAGAACGCTCAATGGGAGCACGCGCTTGCGCTGATCAGCGAGAACGTCTCCGAGCAGCAATATAACACGTGGTTCAAGACCATCGTCTTCGAGTCGTTTACGGAATCGACGAAGACGGTGCTTGTTCAGGTGCCGAGCCCGTTTGTGTACGAGTACCTGGAGGAGAACTACGTAGACTTGCTGAGCAAGGTGTTGCGCAGGGCGTTCTGTGACGGCGTGAAGCTGGCCTACCGTGTGGTGACCGACCGCGAGCATCGTCTGACGCAGCGTTTCGAGGGCAAGGAGCCCGAGGTGGCTGTGCAGCCGAAGCGTCGGGCCAACGAGAGTCCGACGGTGCTGGACGCGATGGTGCCGCAGGAACTGGATCCGCAGCTGAACGGCGAGATGACCTTCTCGACATTCATAGAGGGCGACAGCAACAAGTTGCCGCGCAGCGTGGGCCAGAGCATCGCGCAGAATCCGCAGACGACGCAGTTCAACCCGCTGTTCATCTACGGTCCGTCGGGCTGTGGCAAGACGCATCTGGTGAATGCCATCGGCAACAAGGTGAAGCAGCTGTACCCGCAGAAGCGTGTGCTCTACGTGAGTGCAAGGCTGTTTGAGATACAGTACACGGACTCGGTAAGGAAGAACACGTTCAACGACTTCATGCACTTCTACCAGACGATAGACCTGCTCATCGTGGACGACGTGCAGGAATGGATGGGCAAGGAGGGTACGCAGAAGACGTTCTTCCACATCTTCGACCACCTGTTCCGCAACGCACGCAGGATTATCCTGGCAAGCGACCGTCCGCCGGTGGACCTGAAGGGTATGCCCGACCGTCTGCTGACGCGTTTCTCGTGCGGACTGATAGCAGAGCTGGAGAAGCCCAACCGCCAGTTGTGCGTTGACATCCTGCACAGCAAGATCAGACGCGACGGCCTGCAAATTCCGGAGGACGTGGTGGAATTCATCGCCGACTCTACGAACGGCAGCGTGCGCGACCTGGAGGGTGCCGTGAACTCGCTGATGGCATTCAGCATGGTGTACAACCGCAAGATTGACATGATGTTGGCCGAGCGCGTGGTGAAGCGTGCCGTGAAGGTGGACGACCAGCCGCTAACGATTGACGACATCCTGGAGACGGTGTGCCACCATTTCAGCGTGACGCCGACAGCCGTGCAGAGCAAGAGCCGCACCCACCAATTGGTGGTGGCACGACAGGTGTCGATGTATCTAGCTCAGAAATACACGAAGATGCCTGCTTCGCGCATCGGCAAACTGGTGGGTGGCCGCGACCATAGCACGGTGATACACAGTTGCCGTCAGGTGGAGGAGCGTCTGCGGGTGGACCGCCAGTTCTCGGACGACATCACGAGCATCGAGAATGCATTCAAATTGAAGAGGTAAGGCGGCGATGCCGCGGGGAAGGGCGCTTCGCGCCGTGTAAAGTGCCTTCGGCACGTGTAAGGACGCTTCGCGTCGTTGAAAGTCCCGTAGGGGCGTGGAAGAAGGCGAAGCTAATTATTTTTTCCAGAAGTTTTTTTAAAGGTGCTGCCCTTACAGGGCGCAATCACCTCTCTCACGTTCATACCCAGGGCGCTGCCCTGGGCTAGGTGATGCTGCCCCTTCGGGGCGTGGAAGGGCCTTACACGTGCCGAAGGCACCTTACACGGCGCGGCAGCGCCCTTACACGCCCCTTCGGGGCCTTCCACGGCGCCGAAGGCGCCCGCCCTACTCCTTGGACTTGCGACCGAAGACGGAGACGTTGATGTAGCGCTTGGGGTGCTCACGGACATCGTTGAGGAGCATCTCGGCGCTGTTGAGGGTACCGTTAAGACGGTTGTAGAGCGAAGGATCGTTCATGAGGAGGCCAAGGGTGCCGTTAGGCTGGCTGAGCTGCTTGGCAGTAGCCTCGACATTGGCAAGGGTACGGTCGACCTTCTGCATGGTGGCATCGATGTCGACGGCTGCGAGGTTGTGGGTGAGCTGTTGGGTGTTGTCGAGCACACCGTTGGCCTTGCTCATGAGTGCTGGCACCTGGCGGTTGAGGTTTGCCATGAGAGTGTTGAGCTGGCGCGTGGAGGTGTTGAGGTCGGCGGTGACGCGCTCTGCATGATGGAGGGTGCGTGCGATGGACGGATCGGCCAAGAGAGTGTTGACGCTCATGAGAATGGAATCGAGCTTCGGCAGCATCTGCTCGACAGCGGGCAGAAGGGCTGCGGCGCGTGCCATGAGACCCTCAGCCTGCGAGCCAGGGATGGTGTCGCCTTTATGAAGGAGACCCACCCCCGCCCCCTCCCCCGTAGGGAGGGGAGTATTGTTGGTGGGGAAGACGATGTTCATGCGGACGTTGCCCATGAAATCGCTCTCGATGGCGGCGGCAGTGCCGACGGGCAGGTGCATCTTGTCGTCGAGGGTGAAGGCAACGATGATGTCGCCCTGGCCGGAGTAGTCGAAGTGGATGTCTTTGACGAGTCCCACCTGATAGCCGTTGGCAAAGATGGGGTTGTTGGCAGTGAGGCCGTTGATATTGCTGAACCGGGCATAATAGACGTTCTTCTCGGAGAAGAGCGAGATGCCTTTCAGGAAGTTCATGCCGAAGAAGAGGATGACGATGGCGGCAATGGCGACGAGAGCGATTTTGATTTCTTTTTTCATTGGTGGGTGTGGGAAGTATAGAAATTAATGAGAGTTAATGGGAATTGATGGGGGTGCAGGGACTATTTCTTTCGATTCTTCTTGAATTCGGCGATGGCCTCGTTGACGTTCATCTTCTGTCCGTTCTTGAAGGCGATGATGAAGGCCTCGGGGAACTTGTCGAGGATTTCGCGCCGCTGACGGGCGATGGCGTTGTAGTCGGAGGAGGCGCCGACGGTGTATTTGTACATGCCGGCTTCCTCGAAGCAATCAACATCGGCAAGACCCTTGAACTGGCGGTCGGTGGTCTTCAACTTCTGGCGGCCCGTGAGAATCTGGATTTTGAAGACGGGGAGCCCAGCCTCCTGGTCATCAGAGGAGAGAACCTTCTCCTTCCCCTCAGAGGGGTGCCCTACCCCCTGCCCGTCAGAGGGAACAACCTCCCCCTTCCCCTCCGAAGGAGGGGTGATTGATTTGCTATTCTGGTTTGAGGGCTGTTTGGTGGCGGTGGCAGATTGCAGGGTGGTGGGTTGAGGTTGCTTGGGCTGAGTGGTGGGCTGGCTGCGCTTTTGGGCGGCTGCAGCTTGCTGCTGTTTTTGGCGTTCCTTCTCCTTATATTCGTCGGGGACGACCTGAGCCAGTTGCGTTTCCTTGATGTCCTGCGGGCGGTAAGGCACGTTCAGTCCGTCGAAATACTTGTTCTTATAGCTGATGAATGCCTTGAGGAAGCCGCGTGCATAGCGGTCGGTGGACGATTCGGCATTCATGAACAACTCCTCGTCGGGGTTGGAGATGAAGCCCAGCTCCATGAGGCATGCCGGCATGGAGGTGAGGCGCAGCACGGCGAGGTTGTTCTGATGGGCACCCTTGTCGAGACGCCCCGTGGCAGCGCAGATGCTCTTCTGGAAGAGGCGCGCCAGCTCGACGCTGCGCTCCATGTTCTTATCCTGGATGAACTCGAACATGATGTTGCTCTCGGGCGAGTTGTCGAAACCCTGATAGCGTTGCTGATAGTCCTTCTCCATGTAGATGACAGAGTTCTCGCGCTTGGCCACCTCAAGGTTTTCCTGGATGCCCTTCTTGCCGGTGGTCTCACCGCGCCCGAGGGCGTAGGTCTGGTAGCCATGCACGGAAGAGCCTTTCGCCACGGCATTGATGTGAACCGACACGAAGAGGTCGGCCTTGTTCTTATTGGCTATCTCGGCACGCTGCCAGAGTTCGAGGAAACGGTCGGAGGTGCGTGTATAGATGACTTTCACGTCGGGGCAGTTGCGCTCGACTATCTTTCCGAAGGCCAGTGCATAGCGCAGGGTGAGCGTTTTCTCCTTGCTCACCTTGCCGACGCAGCCAGCGTCCTTGCCACCGTGTCCGGCATCGATGACAAGCACAAACTTGCCGGCGGCGGAAGCCATGGTGACAAAGAAAGAAAGGAATAGAGCAAGGACAAAGCCCCACCCCCAGCCCCTCCCCCGTAGGGAGGGGAGAAAGTGGAGATTAGTGCTTGAATATATTTCGTTCTGTCTTGTCATTTCAAATAAAATCTATAAAAAAAATAAAAAGAAATTACAATCATCCGTTGCCTGATTCCTTCCCTACTGGGGAGGGGATGGGGGTGGGGCTCCTCTTCACCTTGATTCTGACTTCTGCTCCGTCGCAGTGGGCACCCATGGGCGGATTGAGTTTGGTGACGCTCACGCTGGCCGCCTGCAACGAGGGGAAGCGGCTGAGCAAGGCATCGGCGATGAGCCAGGCGACACGCTCCAAGAGGTTGCAGGGGGTGAGCATGACGTCGCTGACCACCTGATAGGCTTCGGCATAGTTGATGGTGTCGGCGACATCGTCGGAGAGGGCAGCGGCCATGATGTCGCAATGCATGACAATGGTCACCTCGTAGTCGTTGCCTACGATGCGCTCCTGCGGCAACACGCCGTGGTAGGCATGAAAGCGCAGGCGGTGGAGGGTGATTTCACTGTTCAAAGTTCAAAGTTCACTGTTCAAAGTTCAAAGTTCAAAGTTCAATGCACTGCGGCGCGGTTCACTTTTCACTGTTCACTTTTCACTTGCGGCGCAGCCGCGTCCTATTCCTCACTGCCTTCGGCGGTGTACTTCTTCAGGGCACGCTCTACACCGACCTTCCAGGTGTTGATGCTCTCGTCCTGAAGGTCGAGCGATGCCACCAGTTTCACGACGTGCTCGATGGGCATGCCGTAGCGAAGTACGCCGGAGATGAGCTTGGCGTAGTTCCAATACTCCTTATTGAATTTCTCTGAGAGACCCTCAACCGTAGTTTTATAGCCACGCTTGTTTTCGAACTGGAAGTCGTAGCGCTTCGTGCCGTCTTCGTTGACCTGCTTGATGATTTTACCTTTCGTCACGGTCTTGGGGAGCACGATACCCTCTTCATCGTCCTGCAGTCCGGTGAAGATTTCGTAGGGGCGCCCGTCGAGCAAGCCCACGAAGGCTACCCACTTGTCTTTGTTGTTTTGAAAGCGGACGACGTCGCACTCCAATTCCTTCGGTCTGACGGTCACCACTTTGTTTTGAATCTGTTGTTCCATAATTCACACGTATTTGGTGCAAAGTTAGTAAAAAGTTTAGAGTTAAAAGGTTAGAATTATAAGTTTTTTTGCTTTCCACACGAAAAAAGTTTCCAAAAAGGGAAATTTTGACTATCTTTTCAAACAAAAAGTTGTCCAAAATGAAAAACATCGATGCCCAAAGGAGGATTCACTGTTACACAAAAAAACATGGCGGCGACGACTGGAGGGGAAAGTTTATTTAAGACAAATCCCCCTCCTGCCCATCAATGGCAGAAGGGGGATGACGAATGTCGGGAAGAACGGGAGAGCCCGCGAGCTCTCTCATTCTTTTACCTTACGATGACCTTGCGGCCATTGATGATGTAGATGCCCTTGCGGACGTTCTCCACCTTGCGACCCTGCAGGTCGTAGACGTCGGCCTCTGTTGCGGGCGTCTCGCTGCTGATGCCCTCAATGGCGTTGACCTCGCCCATGCCGTCGAAGCTCGAGCCACTGACACTGCTGAGCGGCATCTGGAAGCCAATCTCGTAGAGGTAGGCCTTCTTCGTGGAGACAACCACCTTGTAGATCTTATTCTGGTCGAGACCCGTGATAGACGGGATGTAGGTTCCGCTGGCCGACGAAGAGACAGACTTCACGGCGGTGCTCGATGCTGTCAGGCTGCCCGAAGCAGACTCCGTGCACTCATAGACGGCGAGTGTGGTGGGATTAGAGCTGGAGGAGCCCCAACTGAACCAACTGCTCGAACTGCCTACGTTGTTGGCATAGGCCTTCACAGCCGTACAGTTGGTGACGTAGAACGTTTCGGTCTGTGTGGCGCTGCTGAAGTACGAAGAGCTGTAAGAGATGGCTACGCTGTTGTCAGATCCGAAGTAGGCATCGTCGCCGGCGAAGACGTCGGTGGCGTTCCAACTCACGTAGGAAGCCTTGCTCACACTGGTGGAGATCCAACCCTGATAGCTGGCAGCCGCATAGGCACCATAGGCCGAGAGCGTCAGCCAAGCTGTGTTGTCGCCAGCCTCGGCATAGTGGTACGGCATGCTCACGTAGCTGGTGTTCCAGCCGGCATCGTCCATCGTGGCATACTTCTTCAGGTTCAGGTAGGCATCGCTGGCCGTGCCGCCGGTTTCTTCCTCCACGACGGGCTCGGTGGCTGTTGCCGAGAGGGCCACGGTCACGCTTTCAGCGCCATCGGTAGAGAGGGTAACGGTAGCCGAATAGTTGCCTGCAGCCTCGGGAGAGAAGGTCACGGTGACCTTGGCGCCAGCCTCGGCATTGGCCTTCGTGATAGAAGCAGGACTTACCGAGAACACGCCATTCTTGTCGCTCAGCGATACGCTCACGGCACCGGTCAGATCGGCACCCGTGACGGTGAACGACTGAGAATCGGTTTCTCCAGCCTCAGCACTCATCGTGAGGCTAGCTGCAGATGCGGAGAGCGTGGGCGGTGTCACGACGACAGGCTCCTCGGGATCGTCAGCCGAACCGCTGATGGGCGTCTGGAAGGCAATCTCATAGAGGCGCGAGCGCTTGGCGGTGAGCACGACCTTATAGATCTTCGAGGCATCGAGGTTGCTCAGTGAGAGCACGCCGTTGCCGCTGCTGGTCTTCGAAGCACTGGCGGCAGCACTGCTCGAGGCTGTCAGCGAGCCGTTCGACTCGGTGCAGACGTAAGCCGTCAGCGTGCTGGGATAGGATGTCGACGAAGAGGCGTTGTAGACGTAAGCCTTCACAGCAGTACAATTGGTGACGTAGAACGTCTCAGTCTGAGCCACATAGCTGGAGCCTGAACGACCGTAGTAGACGGCATAGCTCGTAGACGAGCCGAAGTAGGCATCGTCGCCCTGGAAGACGTCGGTGGCGCTCCAGCTGACGGATGTCGTCTTCGTGACGCTGGTGTTGAACCAGTTCTGATAGCTGTCGGCCTTGTAGGCACCGTAGGTAGGCATGGTGAGCCATGCCACGCCGTCGCTGCTGTACGTGGTGTACTTATAGAGGTTCTGCGTAGCGCTGGAGCTCCATCCTGCATCGGCAATGGAGGCATAGTTGCTCAGGTTCAGGAAGTTGTCGGAGGCCGTGCCACCCGTAGCGGGCGTGTCGGTGCCCGGCTCGTCGGGCTCGTCGGTCTGTTCCACCTGGGCGGTGCCTGCGAGGGCTATCGTCACGGCGTCTGCATTCGTGCTGGTCAGCTTGATGCTGGCAGAGGTCTGTCCTGCTGCCGTCGGGGCGTAGCTGACGGTGACGGTGGCTCCTGCCGCAGCTGCCGAGGCAGAGATGCTGGTGGGCGACACGCTGTAGATGCCGTTGGCATCCGTCAGGCTCACGCTCACGGCACCCTCCAAGTCGGTACCCGTCACGGTGAATGTCTTCTGGTAGCTCTTACCGGTGTAGCCTTCGAAGGAGAGCGACGCCGTGCTGGCTGTCAGCACCGGAGTCGTGGTGGGCGTAGGTGTCGACGATTCGCCCACGATGTACTTGATGCCGGCCAGCGCGTCAATCTTTCCCTGGCCGAAGTGCGAGGCATTGCTGCCCGTCGTGGTGTAGGAGTCGTTGATGGCGGTCTGCTTCATGACATCCTTCACGCCATTCACCGTGAGCGACTTGCCAGCCTCGCTGGCTGCCTGCAGCCACAGGGCTACGATGCCTGCCGCCACGGGCGTGGCCATCGACGTGCCCTCCATGCTTCCATAGGGGTTCGTCGTGTTGCTGTTCACGCGATACATGCCATAGTCGGCATAGGTATTGTCGATGTATCCGCCACTCGTGTGCAGGTGGTTCACTGCCGAGACAACGGTTGCTCCCGGAGCTGAAATCCACGGATACTGCGTGCCGTTAGGACCGCTGCCTGCCTTGGCATAGCTCGAGAAATAGGCAATGTCGCCAGCCGTATAGGTGCCGGAGAGGTTGTGGTTGGTGCCGTTGTAGTCGGTGACCTGGTTCTTCGACACGTAGGCACCTACGGAGATGACGTTGGCAAGCGTAGCCTCGTCGCTGACGCTCATGTCGTCGGAACCGGCTTTCCACGTGTAGCCCGACGTGCTGAGGTGGTTGGTGAAGTAGCCGTAGCTGCCGCCCCAGGCGTCGATGGTGCAGCTGCCGCTGGTGGGATAGAAGGCCACGGCCAGCGTGTAGTTCGACTTGTAATAGGTGCTGCCGTTCTTCGTCGTGGTCGACGTGCTCTTCGAGGTCAGTCCGCTCGTGTAGAGCATGAGCTGCGTCTTGTCGGAGGAGATGTAGTCGAAATAGGCATAGAGCGTGCCGCTGTAGTAACTGCTCAGTCCGCTCACGGTGCCCTGGCTGGTCACGGTGACACTGGTCTTCACGCTGCCCGAGCTGCTGTCGAGCACAAAAATCTTGCAGGCCAGTTTCGAGACACTCGTGGAACGGGCCCAGGCATTGGCCATTACACCATAATAATAATAGCCGGCATCGGTGTTAGAGTAGCTGGCACTGCGCAGGATACTCTGCAGGGGACTGGAACTGGAGGCCGTACCTGTGAGGTAGTAGCCACCGCCCTCGCTGTCCTTCGACTTGCCAGCGTCATTGGAAGCGGCAAAGAGTACGATATGGTTGGGATAGTTGTCGCCGAAATACTGGTTGACAACATCGGCGAAGTCGCCCGTGCCGTCGTGCGGTCCGTACTGCGAACCCCAGCTGTTGCTCACCACGACGGGCTTGTTGTTCTTGTCGGCGTAGTTCACGATCTTCTGGAACGAGTTGGCCAGATAGGTGCTCGACAGGCTCTTCACGCCGCAGAGGTAGAGGTCGGCTGCCGGTGCCATACCGCCATAGGTGGCATTGGCATGGTCGTTGGTCACGCTGACCGAACTGCCGCTGACGACGACACTCGAGCCACCAGCCGTCGAGCTGGTGTGGGTGCCGTGGTCCTCACTGCTGTCGTCGGTGGTGAGGCCAGAGAACGAGGTGTATTCCTTGGCGCTGCTGCCGTTGTAGACGTAAGCACCCTTCAGGCGGTAGTTGCCGTTGGCATCCTTGAAAGCGATGTGCTGGAAGTCGATACCAGTGTCGATAACGCCAAGCACCACGCCCGAGCCGTCGTACTTGCTGCCCACGCCTGCCTTGATGGCATCGGCCGAGCAGGTGAGTACGTCATCCACGTTCGTAGCCTGGCGGGCTGCATTCGTGGCAGGACGCATCAGTTTCGACACGTTGATGCGCTTCACGTTCTTATGGGCTGCCACAGCCTCAATCTTATCAGCCGGGATGAGCGCCGTCACCAGGCCGTTTTTGAACGTACACTGCACCTCGATGCCCATGGCCTCCAGGTCGCTCAGCTGCATCTCGTCGTCCAGACGGATGAACGCAGAAATCATTGCCACACCATTGATGGTGTCCGGGCTGGCATAGATACGATTAAAATCTCGCTTGTGCATCTGAGGCCCGTCGACAGGCTTCAGACCTTTCACTTTTTCGTTCTTCACATCGCGCTGAAACGTCAGCTTTCCATCACGTTCGTCCAGAAACATCTGCGTGGTGGCCGAAAGTTTCTCAACATTCTTACGCTGTGCCATCACACCTAGTGTAATGGTAAGCATTGCCAATAGAATTACACTCTTTCTCATAATTCATACATTTTAGTTAATAACTAAGTAAAA
>Ga0256404_1003127_pt1 | contig 34707 bp, 36 predicted proteins | sample RumenRJG_01DNA_FD_185990 | JGI IMG/M metagenome (GOLD analysis project Ga0256404, IMG submission 185990) | Bovine rumen microbial communities from Lethbridge, Alberta, Canada - RJG_01 | ecosystem: Host-associated > Mammals > Digestive system > Stomach > Rumen | place: Canada: Alberta | collected... | reverse complement strand
TAATGATCTTCCCGCGCTCTTCCCTGGGCTTTAAATACCGCCTGCAGCTGGACAACACGGTCGGAATCATCGATTCCGATTACTACCATGCAGACAACGAAGGGCATATCATAATCAAGGTGACCAACCACTCCGACAAGACGCTCTCCCTCAAAAAAGGAGACCGCTTTGTGCAGGGAATCTTTTTGCCGTTTGGCATCACGGAAGACGATAATGCCACGGCCAAGCGGACCGGAGGCTTCGGCTCCACCGACACCAGAACATTCATCCTGACGCGCCAGAGCAATCCTACCACGGGATATCAGTGGGAAGTCATCAACAATACCCCGGAGATGATCAGCGTCAAAAGCCGCTATCTTGCCCCGGAAAACAGCAACCTCATAGGCGCTTCGGGAACGGAAGAGTTCACCTTCACCGCCTTAAAGAGCGGCAGAGCTTCCGTCACCATTCTTTACAAGCGTCCGTGGGAAGAGATGTCCATTGACGAAGACATCCTCCTGTTTGATATTTCCGAAGATCTTACCATTACCCAGGTCCATTAAGGAGCCCATGAAAAACATATCCGTACTGATCAAGCCCGCATCCTCCCTGTGCAATCTGCGCTGCAGATACTGCTTTTATATTGATGAAAGCGAAAAGCGGGAGGAAGCATCGCACGGTGTCATGTTGGAAGAAATGACGGACCGGCTGATTGAGCGCATCGCGGAAGCTTTATCGCAGGAAGGAGTGGCCAACATCTCGTTCCAGGGCGGAGAGCCGACCGTGGCAGGGCTGGATTATTTCCGTCACTTTGTCAGTAAGATGCAGGAGTATCCGAAGATTGAATTCCACTACTCCCTGCAGACAAACGGCACCCTGTTAAATGAGGAATGGGCTTCCTTCTTCGCAAAGCATCAGTTTCTGATCGGTGTCTCATTGGACGGATATGAAACCAATATGAATGATTTCCGCTATGACATTCAGAAAAAAGGTGTCTACACCAAAGTCATGCGGGGAATTGATTACCTCGAAAAAGCCAACGTGGAATATAACATTCTGACCGTTGTTACCAAGAATCTGGCAAAGCACGGCAAAGCTCTGCTGGAGTTCTATCATACCCATAAGTTCCGCTATGTTCAGCTGATTCCCTGTCTTCCGCCACTCGGCAGTGAGCAGGAAGATGACATGTCCTTAACGCCGGAACTGTACGATACCTTCTATCTGGAATTCTTCCGGGAGTGGAAGAAGCTGGTATTCAAGGGAGAAGTCATCAGTGTCAATCTCTTTGAGAATCTGATGGGCATGCTGTACGGCTATCCGCCGTACCAGTGTGGCATGATCGGCAAATGCATCCCGCAGTATGTTATTGAATCCAACGGGGATGTCTATCCCTGCGACTTCTACTGCTTGGATGAATACCGCCTCGGAAACATTCAGAAGTCTTCCTTTGAAGAACTGAGAGGCAATGCAGGGACATTTCTGGCTACTTCCACATGCACGAAAAAGCCGTGTGAGAGCTGCCGCTTTGTCAACATGTGCAACGGCGGCTGCCGCAGGCAGAATGTCTGCTATCTGGATGAGGATACCTGTGCGTATCAGAAAGTACTGCTGAAGATACTGCCGGAACTCTACGAATTATTACAGCGAAAGAAAGTACAGTAGGAGGCAACGCGATGCAGAACATTAAAGCAATTCTGTTTGATTATGATAATACCCTGTCCAACCGTTATGCCTCTGCTTACGGAACATTCGATGAGATGCTTTCGGAATTTCATCCGGAACTCGCGAAAAATTCCATCTACCGTGAAGCCTTATTGCAGGACTTAATGACGTTTGACCAGTTCGGAAACGTGGCCACGGAGTACTGCCTGGAGCGTCTGCGCAAGAAACATCACGTCGATATTCCGCTACAGGATCCCTATCACTGGTGGACCTATCACCATCCCAATCATGCGACAATCTGGGAGGATACGATTCCGACGCTTGAAGAACTCAGAAAGCGCGGCTACCGTCTCGGCATCCTTTCCAACGGGAACTCCGAAGGACAGCGTCTGAAAATCGAGCGCTCCGCCAATCTTCAGGACTTCTTTGAGATGATTCTGATTTCGGGAGATGTGGGCATTCATAAACCTGATATTCGCATCTTTCAGCTGGCCGCGGAAAAAATGGGTCTGAAGCCGGAAGAGTGCGCTTATGTCGGAGACACCTACGGAAATGATATTCTGGGTGCTCATAACGCCGGTATGCTGCCGATCTGGATGTGGGTGGATGACGTATCGCGCCCGATGCAGGCAGATGTGTTGCGTATTCGGAAAATGAGCGATCTGCTTTCGATCTTTGAGGAGAAATGAGAATGAATATCGCTTTCTTTGATATTGACGGCACGCTGGCCAACGGACTGGATGTCCCCCTCAGTGCACAGCTCGCCTTAAAACAGCTTAGAAAAAACGGAACGCTGGTGTTCATCTGCACCGGACGGCCGATCAATTACGTAAAGGAACATTTCGGAGAATATGCGGACGGATACATCTGCTTCAACGGCAGATATGCCGAACTGAATGATACGGTTTTGTACGATGAGCCATTAACCAAAGAGGAAGAAATACTGCTGCGCTCCCGACTCGAAGAACTGCATGCCGGATACCATTTCTATAACAATGACGGCTCTTACGAAGGCGGATGGATCGACGGCAACTATCACATCTATTCTGAAGGTGACCGTCCGGTCTATAACTTCAATATCCATTTTAAAGACTTTGAGCACTATAAAAGCATTGCGGAAGGCATGAAGAATCTGGTCGTCTTCAACCCACATGGGCCAATGCTGCACGCAGACGCAACGATCATCGGCAAAGACAAGGGAACCGCCATTACCATTGTCTTAGAGAAGCTGCAAATTCCTTCTGAGAATGCCTATGCCTTCGGGGACGGTTCCAATGATATCAGCATGCTCACTTCCGTCGCTCACGGCATCGCGATGGGGAACGGACTTCCGGAAGTAAAAAAAGTTGCCGAATACGTTACGGACGCCATCGATCAAAACGGGATCCGCAATGCCCTTCAGCACTATCATTTATTATAGACTAACAGGTCTTAGCGACCTGTTTTTTTATTGCTCAGGAAGCCGTATTCCTTCTGGACTGCAGCCGTTTCTTGCGCAGCACATACGCCTGGAAGACGACTAATAGATAAAGAATGCAGGAAGACAAAACGGAAAGCACGTTATAGACATACTGCTCATCGTAAAGCGACCAGTTGTAATAGCTTCGATTGAATAGCGGATAAAGGCTCAGCCCCGCACTCAGTAAAACGGAAAGATAGACCATGAAGCTGCTGGTATTCTGCTTTTTAAAGAAGTACAGCGAGCTTACCGTCATTAGCAACAGCGGTAAAAGGAAATCCCGCAGCGACTCCGTGATCAGTCCGCTGAGAGCACCGTAGCCGCTGCCGTAATACAGTAGGATATTATACAGATGCCACAAAGCCTCCGGAAGAAGCCGTATTACAAGCACCGTCCCGATTAGCCGCGCATCCATCACCTTATGGATGGACGCATAAATACAGTAGGATAATAACACAAGAAAGGCAACGTCTTCCACAAGGGATAACGTGACATATGGAGCGCTTAAAAAATGATTCGCAATACTCAGATCCATGATCAGCTTGATCAGATAGACGATCAGCAGAATGCCGTACAGGACGAGTTCCAATAGCGGATACTCCTCCAGCACTTCCGAAACCTCCGGCTGTCTCTGATAGTCCTCATCCGAAAGCAGCTCATCCACGCTGATTCCAAAATAATCCGCCATCGCCTTCAGCGTGTTCAGATCCGGATAGCGTTTTTCCATTTCGTAATTGCTGATGGCGGAACGCGTAACGAAAAGCAGTTCTGCCAGCTCCTGCTGCGTCAGCCCCTTTTCCTGTCTCAGTTTACGGATTTTCTTTCCCAGATTCATAACTTCCTCTGTCTTCATTATAGCTCATATTGCGAAAGTGGAGCACAAAAGCCCGGTGCGACAGATTGTGTCACGACTTCGATCCTTCTTTTCTTTGAATTGGGGTTACAATAAAAGCATGAAAAAGGCATTGGCTTACTTTCTCATTCTAATCCTGCTAAGCGGGTGCGCTCCGTCTTACGTGCTGAAGGAAGATCAGATCCGTGAAGTACGGATCTCCGCGGAAAACGACACCCTTTCCTTTTCCGTCAGTAAGGAAGAAGTTCTCCCGCGGATCCGGGAAACCCTCGATCAGGGACGGGTTTCCTTAAGCAAGCACAAGTTTCCTTCTTCCGCCCATCTGTCGCTTCATCTAGTGGGAGAAAGCACGGAGACGCTCTATGTCTTTAAGGACAGGGAAAATACCTTTCTGCAGACACCGGACGGACACGTCTTCCGCATGAAGGAATTAGACGCATCCTTTCTGAATCAGCTTGTCGAAAAGGAAAAGCGGGAAATTCTGCAACATGAAGCGGAAGAGAAGATCCGGCAGTTTCTTCTGGATGATTCGAATATGCGCAGCTATCTCTGGGATAACTGGAAAGCACTGAAATGTGAGGATGTCGACTGGATCAGCAGCCTGGAAGTCTGCGTGGATGAGAAAGACATTCGCATTCTCTTAAAGAACATTGAGAACCCCTACTCTGATGCGGAATACATGATCAATGTCAGATATGCGCGGGATAACAGCGACATGGAGGCACATTATATCTCCTACTGCAACTTCGATATTGTCAGTTCCAGAACCAAAGAACGTTTTGAATGCATGGGAATCACCTACGGAAATCAGGATGAAATTCACCATGAAGCCTATATTGAACAGGAATTCTACTATCCGGATCTGATTCTGGATGAGCGTGCGCAGGCCGTATACAACAGGGATAAAACGCTTACCGTCTTTCCTGACGGCATTGAAAACCGGGATGCCTATTTCGTATTAAACAACACGGATCTCCGTTTACTGAATTCCCTGTTTCTGTCTCAGAGGAATACGATTATCCGCATAGTGGAGGGAGAAGAATGAAAAAGATACTTTTGTTAATTCTGATACTTTCAGCCGTCACGGGATGCACTGCAAAAAGCGAGAAGATTGCACTGGAAGATGTGAAAGGTGCCACCTTTGTGGCGAATGGACAGACAGAGTACGCCTATCCCGACTATCCCGATCTGATACTCAGTATCAATCATGCACTGGAAAGCAGGCGCATTACCGGCTCTGACCGCAAGAGGCTGCCAGAGGATGCTGCTTATGAAATCCGCATTGCCCTTAAGGAAGACAAGGAATTCTCCGCAGCGGTTTATCTGAAAGAAGACAGTGCCTACCTGGATGCACCGGACGGCTATGCCTATGAGATTTCCAAAGATGTCTTTGATACCATGAACGAGATCCACCAGAGTGCCCTGCGCAAAAAGGATACGCAGGAGCTGGAGCGGATGATTGCGGAAGAGATCAATCAGGCAGGAGCCATTCAGGAGCTGATTGCCCACATTTACGGTACGTACGGCATAATCGGCCAGCCGGAGCCGGGCTTAAAAGCCAAGGTGAAGGTTACGGATAAGGAAATTGAGATCTACATTGCACCGTACCGGCATTACATCACAGATGAGGAAGTCAAGCATTTCCGGATTCTGATTCAAAGAGATGGCGGTGCTTACACGTATTATTTCCAGATCATCAATTTCTTTATTGAACACAACGAATACTTCTATCACTATCTCGATGTAACCGACGGCGAATTCCAATACTCTGTCCGGAGCGTTTACACACAGGAGAGTGAGATTGCGGAACTGCTCGAAGACGGATCATTCCTTCTTCCGGATAGCCGCTACGTCAGAAGGTATTCGGAAGAAGAGATTCAGACTCATTTAGCCCAGTTAAAAGAGTTCGGAGAAAAGCTGAACAGCGCTACCCGGACTCTGGCGGAAAGGATTGCGAGAGAATATGCGTCATAAAAAGATTCTGATTGTGCTGCTTATGATACTCTTTTCCCTCCCGATCAGCGGCTGCACCAGGCCGCAGGAAGAAACGGAAGAAGTCATCCCGCCGCAGGAAGTCTATGAAGATCTGATCTTCCGCGCGTATTATCAAAGTGAACTCTGTAAACATCTGAATCAGCAGAAAACACCATCCTACGAAGCAGACGGACAGCCGTTTTCCATGTTGCAGAAGCGTACGGTACTGCTTGTTCACAAGAGGGAGGACCTCACCCAGATCCGCCTTGTCTATCCGAGCGGTGTACGCTGGCACACAGACAATGAATATCTCAGAATTGACCTGTTCAAAAACAGCAAGGAAGAGAAGATCACCATCCGCTTCCCCTTCGGCTTTATGGCCGACTACGGAAAGGAACACTTCGTCTATTACGATACGGTTGTCTCTGTCGACGGCAAAATCCATCATGAACTGGATGCTGCGGGATTTCAGAAAGACAGTTATGTACTGCTGGATAAAGAGCGAAACATCGCCGTGGATGAGAGCGGAAATCCCGTCACTTTCTTTGGAGACAGCAGTCCGGAAGAGATCTATGCCTGTCTCTTAAAAAGCGAGGAAATCATACGGCAGTTTTCAGAGGAAACTCAAAAGCTGATTCAGAAAGAACTCCGGCCTATCATAAATCTGAGTTATGATGATGCGAAAGAGCGTCTCAAGCAGGAGGAGGACGCTTTCGCGGTACAGTTTAAAGACAATCTGAAACAGTTCGTCAGCGAACAGACGCAGTTTGAGGATTTTGCCAGCCGGAATTACGAAGAGATCCGTAAGATCTTCCCGCTGGAAAGAAGCGAGCTGAACTACCGCTGTCAATCCGCTTCCAACTGTTCTCTCTTACTGCTTCTTGCCTTGCCGGATGATGATCTGGATCACGCCCTGCTTCTGGGTTATGCATTCTATGATTTTCCAGGTACAACGATTGCCATGGATTTTTCCCGCTATGCGGCAGATGAGAACAGCCTTTGTGCCAAGAGCACGGAAAACCGGATGAGTATTATCGACAGAAACTATCAGTTTTATGAGGTTGCTTTGGGATACGAAGACAGAACGCTTTATGTTCCCTACACCAGCAGGGTCGCTGAATTGCCGGAATCCCTCAATCCAAAAAAGCTCTACGACACCCTGTCAAAGCTGAATGTGGATTTACCGGATCAGACCGTCTATGCGATAGAGGAAAAGGTGTACCGGCTCCACAGGCGTACGCATATGAAGTCGGAAATGATGCTGGATCCCGAGCACAGAGTAGACAGCCGTTCTGACGCAGCTGTCATTCTCGGATTTGACAAACAGCCGCTTATGGTTCTTAACGGTGAATACCGTATTGAGGATGATGTACTGATTGCCCAAAACGAAATCATGACCATGCGGGCCTCTTTCCAGAAGGAAAAGATCCGCAATCATGAAAACCATAAATACCATAAGGAAAGCATGTACCGCTTTAATGAGGAAGAGAGTCTGATTCTTCAGTTCTACGGAGATCAGGAAGACAGTTATACGCATGTGGAATGGACGGAAGTCAATCCTTCCGATAAAGAGATTTATTACTGCATCGATTCCACAGAGCCCCAAACGGAAGCGTACTACATGTCACTGCGCAGCTGGGACCCGGATTACGTCGTCACAAAAAGAAGAAAAGAAGCGAATCAGGAAGTCATTCAGTTGGAACATCGCTATGCCTATCAGGCGGAAAAAACCGTAACGGCAGGATTCGGAGGTTCCTATACCTTCCTGGAAGCAGTGGATCTCCCCTTTTCGCAGCTGAAGGGACTGAACTACCACATCGCATTCGACCAGTTCGGACGGATGGAGGTATACGACAATATCAATACCGTAAGCTGTGCCCTCTTCCATGGCCGCTATGTCTATCAGGGCGATCAGATCTACCGTTTCTACGGAGACAGCGCCGATCTCAGATACTATCAGGAAAGAGTGAGCCCGCTGTATGATCTGAGCAACCCGGTAACACTCGGCTATTTCAAATTGAATCCGGATGATACGATCCTCTTAATGGACACCAATCAGAAACCGCTATTTGGAAGCGAAGAGCGCAGCACGCTGTACCTGTACTGGAGAATTCACGGATGAAAAAAGACGGAGGAATGTTTTCATTCCTCCGCTTTGCGTTATCTGATTACAGAAACCGTACGGTGTTGTAAATACTGATTCCGATGATGATAAACAGGAAACCGATAAACAGTTTGTTTACCGCTTCTGCATCGATCTTCTTATTGATCTTCCGGCCGACAATTCCGCCCAGAATTCCGCTGCCCGCCATAACGATCAGCCACAGAAGATTGAACTCAGGAACGGATTTGGTCACAAATGTGGTGATAAGAGAGGAGATCTGGGAGATCAGAATCACATAAAGGCTGTTCTGTGCGGCTTCCTTTGTCCCCATCGAGAAGAAGTAGGAAAGGACCACCAGATTGAACGGCCCTCCGCCGATGCCCATGAAACTCGACATCATACCCAGCGCCAGACCGATAACGACACAGGCAAGCGGATGCTTCACACGGATCGTTTTGACCTTCTTTTTATTCAGCGTATAGATCAGTGTACCGAGAGTCGCAACGCCAAGCGAAATGGCCTGATATGCCCCGACCCGGGACGGATTTGCGGAGGCATTCTTCAAAATGGAGAAGAGCTGCTTCCCTAAGATTCCGCCAAGCGCGGCACCGATGGCCAAAGGAGTTCCCGTAGAGAGATCGATGCCCTTTTCCTTTGAAATAAACGTCTTTAAAATCGAGTAGGCGGACATGCTTAACACCGTCAGTCCGCTTAAAAAGCTGATGGTATCCACTCCCGCGATATTGAATGAATCCAATAGCGGCTTGATGATGACTCCCCCGCCGATGCCGCAGATGGCACCGATCGTGGAAGCACCAAAACCCACTATCAATAAGAGTACTAATATCATAATGCACCTCATCGGAAAAGAGTCAGTTGCCTGACTCTTTTATTTTAGCGGATATCTTTCCGGTTTGGAACCCAGTCTGCTGTTTCCTGATACCACTGCAGCATTCTCTTCTGCATCTTCAGCACTTCGGCAGCGTAGGACGGATCGTCAATGACGTTTACCATTTCATTCGGATCCTTTTCCAGATCGTAGAGTTCGTCTTTTTCATAGAGTCTCTGAACATATTTCAGATTGCCCATACGGATCATGGTCGCCTTGGTATGTTGCGGACCTTCTTCCTGCTGTGTGGAAATACGCGGCCAGTACATGTCACGCGGATCCTTGTGTCCGATTTCCATCGAAGGAATATCGCCATGGTCTCTTCCGCCTTCGCAGAAGACGGCATCCTTATGGAAGTCACTTCCCGCCAGTGCCGGAAGTAAAGATTTCCCGTACTGGACATAGCCCAGTTCCACACCCGTCATTTCACTGACCGTGGCGCTTAAGTCCACAAGTTCCACCAGAGCGTCACTGATTCGCGGTTTTACTTCGAACTGTTTTGCGGGTTTGACAACTAACGGAATATTGGAAAGATCGTCTTCAAAGCAGTTCTGCAGCTTTTCAACGATATCGTAGTCTCCCGTGTAATCGCCGTGATCGGAGAAGACAAAGATCGATGTATCGTCATAGAAGCCGTTCTCTTTCAGTTTCTGAACGATCTGACCGAGCTGGTCGTCCCATTTTGCCGTCATGGCAAGATAGGTTGCTCTCAGTTCCGTCCATCTCTCTTCACTCCAGTCATGCAGATCCATCTTGTTGGCTGTTTCCACTAACATGCTCGGTTTATCTTCCACCCAGCCCTTGCGTGGCCAGCACTCTTCCGTCTTCTTGCGGTCGATCATGGAGTACCACGGATCATCGCAGGCATACGGCGGATGCGGGAACATCAGTGTACAGTAGAGAAAGAACGGTTTGTCATCCCCTTCTTCTTTCTTACGGTCTAAATAGTCCAGACAGGCATTGACGGCATTGACATCCTGCTGTCCGGCCATTCTCGGATCATCCACCTTTCCGTAATAGAAGGAATAGACGTCTTTATTGAATGTTTCCGGCATGTAATGTCCACCTCCGAACGCAGTCTGGGTGCGGACGAAGTCACGGCGGTTTTCCGGATGGATTCCGTCATAGAATTCATCACAGTAATCCGTCTTCGGCTTATCTCCGCCCAGTACGTCATTGCGGTGGGTCCAGATGACTTCATAGCCGGCATTCTTCATAATGCGCAGAATGTTCGGCTCATCGCTGTTCTGTAAGAAGTGCATCGTGCGGTGCCCGGTCGTATGCGGATATAATCCCGTTAAGAACGAGCAGCGGCTCGGTACGCAGACCGGATTCTGACAGTAGGCATTTCGAAAGGAAACCCCGTCATTGACTAAAGCGTCCAGATTCGGTGTCACGGCAGCTTCGTTTCCCAAATGGTGCTGCACGTCGGAGCGCATCTGGTCTGCCACGAAATATAAGATATTTGGTCGTTTGGCCATATGTAATACCCCTTTCAAGAGACGTAAAGCGGAGACTGTGACAATCTCCGCTTACATTTTATCATGTTTAATGATCAGTTATTTTCTTCTTTTTCCAAAGCTAATGCCTGGTTGTCAGCCATCTTGAAGAACGGATAGTAGATCAGAGTGGAGACAACGATCAGAACTGCCTGTAAGAGAACACCGCGGAAATCAGCCCATGTCAGGAAACCGGATAAGAGGACCGGAGTGCCTGTTGGAACTGCCGTACCCGGCATATAAGGAACTAAACCTGTTCTCATTGCGAGATAGCCGAGAAGGAATGTGCATGTCGGAGCCAGTAACATCGGGACCAGCATGATCGGGTTCAGGACTAACGGTACACCGAAGACCATCGGTTCGGAAATGGCACATAAGCCTGCCGGAGTGGAGATCGGACGTAATGCCTTGTACTGAGCGGACTTGGAGAAGAGAAGGATGCATAAGCCGATGGCGCATCCGCTGCCGCCGATATTACCCATACCGAACCAGGCGCCGCCTGTGATGATGTTCGGCAGTTTATCTCCTGCTGCATAAGCAGACAGGTTTTCGTTTGTTAAAGCAGTATATAACATGCTTTGGACCGGCATCGTGACCATTCCGCCATGGATACCGAAGAACCACAGTAAGTTACAGATGAATAATAAGAATAACATTGTGAACGGGCTGTTACCTAATGCCATCAGAGGTGCTCTTAAGATACCGTAGATGAACATTGTAACGGAACCGGCTGCTGTTTTCATACCAAGCTGACGGACGATGATTGCTAAGAAGCCAATGCAGATGGCCGGAATCATGGATGCGAAGGACTTGGAGATGACTGGCGGAACACTGTCCGGCATTTTGATGGTGATATTGTTCTTAACAAAGATCCAATGTAACCAGGGAACGCAGACACCGACGATCATGGCTGTGAATAAGCCGGCTGCACCTAAGAAGGAAGTAGCGATTGTGCCTTCGACGACCGGAATCAGGATCATGAAGAATAATAAGCTGATGATACCGGATGCCATGGCATCTTCTGCTTCCATGCCGATGACTTTCGCTTCGGCTCTGCCGATACAGAAGACAGCGTATAAGGCGATCATGTTTGTTGTATAATCTGCCGGAATCGCGAATAACGTCTTCAGACCGATCGACTGAATCAGAGTCTGGTAAGGACCGATGTTCAGGTTTGCTAATAATGTGAAGATGGCACCGACCATAGTTACAGGTAACATGGCGGAGAAGCCGTTACTGATACCCCTTAAAATCTTATTTCCGCTGATTTTCTGGGAAACAGGAATTAAAACGGACTGCAGTTTTTCTGTGAATTTATCCATTATGGATCCCCCTTTTTGAGCATCTCCTGCTCTTTTGTGATTTCATTATAGTCCATATTAAAACTTGTTTCAATACTTTTATAAAACTATTTTTATTTTGTTTTAAATTTTCTTTAAAACCATTTTCATAAATAGATATATTTTTGTTATAATTGAAGTACCAGAGGTAATTGCTTATGAATAACCCGCTTGACAGAATCCAGAGTTATTATGGAGACCTTACGAAAACCGACAGAGAAATCGCCATCTACATCATCAATAACCCGCGGGATATCGTTACGGTCGGAATTGACGATATTGCCAAAACCATCGGCGTATCCAAATCTGCCGTCAGCCGTTTTGCCAAGCGCATCGGATATAACGGATATGTGGATTTCCGCTATGAATTAGCGCAGTATCTTGTTGCCGGCGTCGGCAGTGATACGGAGCAGATGGAAAAGGATCCGAAGGTCAAGATTTGCAGCACCTATGCGGATTACATCAACCGGATTCCGGAAGCCGTATCCACCGAACAGGTGAACCATATCGCCGATCTGTTCCTCAGTGCGAAACGCGCTCAGATTCTCGGGGTCAACCGTTCCTATAATTCCGCCAATCAGCTGAAACAGCGACTGGCACGGATCGGGCTGCATGTCACATCCGAAGGCGATCACGTCGTGATCCGCGACAACTTTGCCTCCTTTACGGAAGAAGACCTTGTTATCATCTTCACCACCACGGACAACTCCAAGACGTTCGCGCCTTTATTCAAGGAGTTCCCGAACTCGAAAGCCCACTTTGTTACGGTTACCTGCAACCCAGCCCTGCCGTTTAAAAACCGCTGCGAGGAGTTCGTTGTCCTGCCAAGGATCTCCAAGGATTCCTATGCGTCATTTCTGGATGACCAGGCAATCTTCATGGTATTCAGTGAAGTACTCATTGAAGCGATTGCCTACAAATACAACAAGAGAGATGAAAAATGATCCTGTGACAATCACAGGATCTTCTTTTTCATATATAGAAACAGCTTCCTGGTTTCCTCATCTTCCGGATACCACCTCTTCAGAAAGAATATGGCCAGCATCAGCGTGATGATTTTCTCGGGGGTAAACGGCAGCCATAACAGCACCAGATAGCTGCCCGCAATTCCCATCATCCAGCCGTTTCCCCAAACGGTTCCAAAGAAGAGAAGAAGATACGCCCAGCCATTCGTCAGACACCAGGCAAAGAGAAAGCAGATCATGAAGTGGGGATTGAAAAGAAAGCGTCCCGCCTTCAGTGTTATCTTCTGGATCTTCTCCATTAATACCGTCATTTCAGAGCTCCCTTCCACTTCTTCTGCATGTGTTCCATCGTCACGCTGTGACAGATCGGTTTCCATTCCGCCTTGGAGTACAGCGCTGCCACGCTGATTGGCAGATACGTAAACATAAAGAGCGGAAACGTGAAGATGTAGAATATCTTTTTCTGCCATGCGGCATGGATGTGATTCCATTCCGTCAGCGTGCTGATGGCTCCGAGAGTGCACAGAAGGAAGTACGCATTCGCCAGTGTCATGCCAAAGGAAGAGAATGCCGGAAGCAGCGGTGTTCCTTCCGCAATTTTGGAAAGCATCAGAAGCAGGTTGCATACCACCGATGCAAAGGAGAGCAGAAAGGCCGGCATGATATACATGGACATGTCATAGCAGGCATAGTCCCCTTTCATCGCTTCCGATAACAGCTGTTTCCCGTACTTTTCAAATACCTGCAGATATCCTTTGGACCATCTGAGTCTCTGATGATAGGACTGCACAAAGGTGGTCGGCTGCTCATCGAAGAATTCCGCTTCCATGCACATGCCGATTTTTTCTTTCTGCAGCATGCTGTCCACGGAGAATTCAATATCTTCCGTTAAGGTATGATACTTCCACCCCTGCATCTTCTCCATCACTTCCCGGCTGATCAGAAAACCAGTACCCGAAACGGAAGCGGAAGAGTTCAGAAGATAGCGGGCATACTGAATGTAGCGGCTCTCCCGCAGAAACCAGAGCCCGTATCCGGCCGAGATCCAGTTGGTGCCGTAATTCTTGGAATTGCGGTAGCTGGTCACGATTCTCTCTCCGGCGGAGAGATGATCATTCATATGGGAAACATAGTCCTCTTTCAGAATATTATCCGCATCGAAGATGAAGTATCCGTCAAAGCCTTCCGGATAGTCTTCCCGAAGATGATTCAAAAGGCTGTTCAGCGCATATCCCTTGCCGATCTCCTTCCGGTTGAAGCGCTCATAGACTTTCGCTCCCGCAGCTTCCGCTACGGATGCGGTCGCATCCGTGCAGTTATCCGCCAGTACAAAGATATGCAAAAGTGTTTGCGGATAGTCCTGTTTCCGAATGGAGCGGATCAGATCCGCAATGACCGCCTCCTCATTTCTGGCACAGATCAAAAAGGCATAACTGTGCTTCTTTTCTCCGTGCGGCACACGCTTTCTTTTTTTCCACCATACAACGGGAATATATACCATCTGATAGGAATAACAGACCAGAAACAGTAACGCAATGATCTGGCTGATCTTCTGCAGCATTTCCATACCGCCACCTCTCTTTCCTGTCTCAATTATCCCCCGGATGCCGATTAAGAAAACAGAGGCGGAATCCTTAAGAATTCATGAAGAAACCATGAAGCGCAAAAAAGCAGGGATCTCTCCCTGCTTTCGCATTCTGTTTATGATACCAGCGGGAAGCGCAGGATCGCCTTGAAGAGATCCCCGTCGATTGCCAGATCCAGGCTGCCCTTCTGCAACTCCGCCAGACTTCTGGCAATGGATAACCCGAGACCGTTCCCGTCGGTGTTCCGCGATTCATCTCCCCGCACAAAGCGTTCCATCAGCTCATCCGGTGAGATATCCAGAGAATCCCGGGAGGTATTCTTAAAGGTGAAGACCGCCTTATTGCCCTGTTTTTCCAATGTCAGATACACTCTGGTATTCTCCTGGGCATACTTGCAGATATTGTTCATGAGGTTGTCAAAGACCCGCCACATCCGTCTGCCGTCCGCCTGAATCGTCAGGGTCTCTTCCGGCATCTTTGTTACCAGCGTCAGCCCGGCATTCTTCAGCTTGTCTTCATATTCCCCACTTGCCTGTGAGACAAAGACGGAAGCGTCACAGTTTTCCATGACGACATCCAGGTTTCCCGTGGAAGCCTTGGAAGCCTCCACCAGATCCTCGATCAGCCGTTTCAGACGGTTCCCCTGCCGCAGGAGCACTTCGGAATACTCTTTGATTTTCTCATTCTCACACTCTTCCTTCCCGATCAGGTCCGCATAGTTGATGATGGAAGTCAGAGGTGTCTTGATGTCATGCGAGACATTGGTGATCAGCTCCGTCTTCATCCGCTCGCTCTTTGTCTGTTTCGCCACTGCCAGATTCATGCCGGTGGCGATGCTGTTGAGGTTCTCGCCGTGCTTTTTAAAGTCCCAGAGCAGTTTGGAAGTATCCGTTTTGTAATTGAGGTTGCCGCTGGCCAGAGCCTGACCGCTCTGCTGCAGCTTGCGCAGATTGACCGCCAACAGCAGAATCAGAGGAATCAGCACCAGCTTTTCCAGAAACCAGACCGTTAGCAGCTCCGCCCGTTCATTATGATAATTCCCCAGGACGAGGAACTCCGCAAAGGAGAGAACTCCCACCGCAATGACGGTCTTTGTGATCAAAGGCAGACTGCCGGCGGTATAACGGATCAGATCCCACACCTTACGGAGTTTTCTTCCAAACCATTTCACAATATTCCATGCCAAGCGGAAGCAGTGCATGATAAGAGAATTTTGAAAGAGACTGTGATCCTGAAGCCGTACGGAAAGCGACATGCTTAAGCCGAGGAAGACCTCATAGAGGATACCGCCTCCCGCAACAAACAGGATGACTGCCGGCAGAAATGACGTCGATGAGACGATCATGACCCACAAAGCTGCCGCAAACAGGAATCCGGCCAGTAAGATATCAAACGGAATCTTATGGAACACGCCCGGATGCAGTTCTTCTTCCTGCGGACTCTTCCCCGCCACCCGCCATAAGGCAACATAGGAAACAAGCAGGATCAAAGCCGAGAGGATGCCGATCGGATAGATTGCAAAGCGCAGGGCATAGACCAGTTGGAATGCCGTCACCGTGACTGCGACATAGTCAAGATGCACCAGCGGTTCTTTGATGATATAGTCTGCCGAGAAATTGCGGTTGAAGTATTCATCGGAAACGGTTCCATGCGTCCAGTCCGTCAGATTGCCGTACTGATCCTCAAAGGCACTGAGGTCCAGATGATAGACATGCTGCTTTGAGGCATTCTTCGCGTACTCATCGGAAACGATGATTTCCTTGCCGTTTTCCGAAATGCGGAAGATCAGATTGCTGCGGGAGGAATCGTAGTGCATTGCCTCCGTGATCTCTTTGTTTTTGTAAAGATGATCCCAGATGATCTGTCGCGCTTCGGAGAACACCGGTGATCGGGCAGCACGCTCCATGCTTTCTTCATACGTGCTGCCGTAAACATCTTCGTCCAGATTGTAGATTGCAGCTAAGCCGCTGCCAATCAGACTGACAACGGATAATGTACATAACAGAAACAGTATTACCTTGCCGGTAAAACTGCGGAAAAACTTTTTCATTCTCCACGCCCCTTTTCTAACTTGTATCCCTGACCGAATACCACTTTGATATAACGCGGTTCGGCCGGATTGATTTCAATTTTTTCCCGTAAATGACGGATATGGACCGCCACAGTGTTATCTACGCCCAGCGGACGCTCCTTCCAGACCTGCTGATAGATCTCTTTCGGAGAGAACACCTTTCCCGGAGATGCGAGGAACAGCTTGAGGATCTCATATTCCGTCGGAGTCAGAGCTACCGCTTCCCCGTCCACGCTGACGCTTTTATCCAGATCGTTCATCTCGATTCCGCCAACGGTATAGGTGTCACTGGATACGACTCCGCTGCCGAACTTCATGTAACGCCTGAGCTGTGACTTCACCCGGGCCGATACTTCCAGCGGATTAAACGGCTTGGTGATATAGTCATCCGCTCCGATATTCAGTCCCAGAATCTTGTCCGCATCCTCACTTTTCGCGCTTAAGAGGATAATGGGCAGGTTGCTGATCTGGCGGATCCTGCTTAAGGCGGTGATGCCGTCCATTAAAGGCATCATGATATCCAGTAGCAACAGATGGATCTCTTCCTTTTCAATCAGCTGCAGCGCTTCCTTTCCGTTATACGCTTCATAAATCCGGTAATCCGGATCGGACAGATATATTTTCAATGCATTGACGATATCCTTTTCATCGTCACAGATCAGGATGTTATACATGGCTCTATCTCCTTTAAACCTATTATAATACGGCAGTGTTTTAAGAAGAAATGAGGAGAATTCTTAAGAATTGATGAAGAAAAGGACGGAATCCGGGATTCCGTCCTGATCTGATTCTGTTTGATATTTCCTACGGACGTCCGTGGCCGCCACCGAAACCGCCCATATTGCCGCCCGGCATTGTCTGGCCGCCCATGTTACCGTCCGGCATCATGCCGCCCATGCCGCCCATCATCTGATTGGTCATCTGGGTGACCTGGGAGCCGTTGACTGTTACCGTGCCGCCGTTGATGGCACCCTGGCTGTCATAGTCGAACGGGGACTGGGCACTGATGGTAATAGTACCGCCGTTGATGAAGATGTTGCCGTTGGAATCCAGTGCATCCGTATCGCCCTGACCCATACTGACCGTTAACTCGCCGCCGTTGATTTCAATGGTCGGAGTGATACCGGTTACCTTCTGCGCTGCGTTGATGCCGTCATCGCTGGCTGTGATATCGATAATACCGTCATTGATGATGATCTGCGTAGCCTCTAAGCCTTCATGCGCGCTGATGGTGATATTTCCGCCGTTGACAGTTAAGAGATAGTCCGCATGGATCGCGTCATCTCCGCTCTTCAGATTCAGTGTTCCGCCATTGATGGTTACCGTATTATTGGAATGTACGGAGTCATCCGTGGAGTTGACCGTGATGTCACCGTTATTGACGGTGATGCTGTTCTCCGCCTTGATGCCCTTGGCGCTCGCTTCAGAGGAGTCATCGCCATAGAACCAGTTGGAGGAAGCGGAAGTATAGGTTGCACCGTCAGCTGTGGTGATGTCCAGTGTTCCGCCGTCGATGATCACATCCGTTGCGGCATTGATGCCGTCATCTTCCGCATCGACCGTGATGGTTCCGCCGCTGATGTAGACATATCCTCTACCTTCATCCGTATCATTTGTGCTCTTGATACCGTCGCTGCCGGCATTCAGTGTCAGTGTACCGCCGCCGATCTTCACGCAGTCCTTGCCGCTTAAGGCACTGGAGACGGAAGTCACCGTGATCGTTCCGCTAGTGATGATGAGATCATCCTTGGAGACGATGCCGTGGGCATAGTTGCCGTTGACGACTAAGCTTCCGGAGCCGTTGATGGTTAAGTCTGCCTTGGAGAAGATGCAGCCGTCCACACCGGAGTCATCCGTACCCACACTGTATGCTGTACCGTCAGATAACGCATTTGTTGTCCCTTTGTCCAGTGAGATGAAGACCTTGTCCGCTTCGACGATGTAAATGCAGGCGTAGTCGGAAGAATTGATCGTCGCATTGCTTAAAACGATCTGGACCTTTTCCGAATCCGCTACGTTGACTTCCACATGTCCGTTGAGCGTACCGGTGAGATAGTAGGTACCTTCCTGTGTAATGTTCAGAACACCGTTCTCATATGCCGCTCCGGCTCCTTCCACTGTGACGGAATCGCCGTTCATCGTGACGACCGTGGATTCCGCCAGGTTGTAGGAGGCATCCGTGTCGCGATTTGAGAAGCTGTATTCTTCGGAAGATACCACTGTCGCAACATCTTCCACCGTTACGTTTTCATAGCTGTTCTGATTTGTTACGGTTTCCGTTTCATTGACAGAGACCGTTTCCTCGCTGGTATTTGTGTTTTCTTTTGTATTTGCGCAGCCGGTGAGCAGTAAGAGCGCGGCTGTTAATGTAATGAATGCTTTTTTCATAATTCGTCATTCCCTTCCGTATTTTCCATTAAGCTGATTTCCAGATTCCCGTTACGGATCCGTAATTCATCCATAAACTGTTTCATGTCGGTCCCGCGTTTCATTTCCACCCGGTAAACCAAGCGGAACAGACTTCCCATATTCGTTGTTTTGACGCTGACCATTTCGTGGTAGCTCAGATATTTTTCAAAGACTTCATCAAAGACATCCGTGAAGTTCAGCGATTCCGGAATGGTGATCCGTAACTGCTGGGTGCGCTCTTCCTTGAGCGGAATGCTCATGATGATTACCAGTGCGAAAGAGACAATCAGTGCGAATAAGAAGGCCACACCGATGTAACCTGCCGCACAGGCAACGCCGCATGTCATGGCCAGAAAGATCAGTACCATGTCTTTGGCTTTTCCCGGAGCGCTGCGGAAGCGTACCAGGGAGAAGGCACCGCTGATGGCGATTCCCGTACCGATATTGCCATTGACCATCAAGACGATGGTTTCCACGATGACCGGTAATAAAATGAGTGCTGCCACGAAGCTCTTGCTGGCACGGCTCTTATAGTTGGCCGCGATGGCTGTTACCGTACCGCTGAGAAAAGCGGCGAGTGTGATGATCGTATAAGTCGCAAGCGTCAGATTGCCTGTATCAATTGCTGTAAAGATGTTCATAACTGCTGTTCCCCCTGATTCTGTTATTGTAGACCGCACCGTACTTCGAGAAGCTGGTCGGATAGATTTTGAGTTCGTCCAGGATCTGTGCCAGCCAGAGCGGCAGATATCCCGGGTTTTTGAGTTCGAGTAAGACCTGATCCTGAGAGAGGATGCTTTCTCCGTCCATCCCGTCCTGCATGTTCAGATCGTCCAGCCGGTAGCGCGGATTCTGATCAAACGTGATGCGGATCTCCGGATCGCTTTTTAGGAAGTAAGCGCTGCGGTCGTACATGATGAGCACTTTCGGCTCAATGTGATCGTAATGGCTCATGCCGTAGTCGATCTCTTTCATGATCTGTGTCTGATTCGGCATCTTGTGCTGATTCAGATAGGCCATGGCCTGTTCGTAAGTCATGGCAACCCGGCGCTTGTAGACGATTCCGTTGTATTTCTTTTTGACTTCCAGAAATACCATGGAAGTGTCGGACGGAACCCCGTAGCTTCTCAGGCGGTACTTTTCCTTGTAGCCGATCGCATCAATGGAGTTGCGGATCAGAGTGCTCTGATCGTTATCCAGATACAGTGAGCATACCGTGCTGAAGGAATACTGGTTGGTACCGAGATCGTCCTGCAGACGTTCCATCAGAGCCTTGTACTGTGCTTTTGTTAAGAGATATTTTTTCTCATAGCGTTCAAAGATGTTTTCATCCATCGGGTGTTCCTCCTTTTCTTTGTATGCTCAAAGTATAAAAAAGAAATCTGAACACTAAGTGAACAGATTTCATGAAAATATGTTATTTTTCCGTTTTGTCTTTTCCAAAGGGAATCGGCAGTTTATCCCAGGTATCCCCGGCGATGATCTTCAGGAAATACCCGAACCCGTCTCCGAGCAGTTTCTTCTCCTCATCGCTTAAGGTGTTGTATTTTTTAATGAGCGCGTAGCCTGTCTTGAAGGATTCCTTGCGCATTTGCGAGGTCGTCTGGATGCCGGCCTCCTCCAGCATATCGAAGATGATGTTGAAGAAGCGGCTCTTGTCCTCGTAGGACAGGTTGCTGACCCATTCATTGAAGGCCTTATTCAGTGTGAGGGAGCTGCCGTGCAGCTTCTGGTCGTAGACGAAGCTGGTCCCTTTCACTTCCCAGCTGAAGGCGTCATGCTGGAAGAGCGATACCGTATTGGAATGAACGATCTGGTAGTCATCCACCAGTTCCAGGATCATTCCGATCACGCTGGACTGCGGTACAAACGTCCTTACTTTTGAGACGATCCGCTGATACCCGGCAGATTCCGTCAGCTCTTTCATGAGACCCGGTCCGTCATTATTATATATCGTGATGATTCTTCCCTGTAAAGCCATCGGCAGAAAGCTTCCGGCATAGATGGCCAGATTGCCGCCTTTGGAGTGTCCTCCGACCCGTAACATCGTTTTCTCCCGGTGGATGGCCACATCGTGCAGATAGTTCAAAGCCAGATGCTGGGAAGGAATCGTATACATGAAGCTCAGGTTGAAGTCTTCCCGCCAGCCGACCATCGTATTGTCCGTCCCGCGGTAAGCCACATAAACCGTATCATCCTCCAATGCAAAGCACATGGCCGAGAACTGCTTGGCGCTCGGCACGTCGATCTGTGAGACATAGCCGAACAGCTTATTGTTTTTGTAGCGCTCCGCATGCTGGATCGCCCGCATCAGCTTCAGCATGTCATCGGAAGAGAAAAAGCCGTCTTCCTGCTGCAGCCGATCGCGCTCGGAACGGAAGAATTCCTCCACCGCGTCCGACAGAGTCACCTCTTCGTCAAAGGAAGAGGAAAGAATTCCGTCCCACAGAGCATAGGACAGCTGTGTATAGATCAGATTATCAATGTCATTGAACGGAGCGACCTGATAGGAAAGATCTCCTCTCCAGTCCACGTAATCCAGAATATTACTCATCCAAAACCTCTAACATTTTCCGAAACATTTCGTCCAGACGTTCCTTCTGCCCTGTCAGATACCAGTATCCCCACAAAGCTTCCAGCGCCGTCGCATAGCGGTAATCGATCACATTGGCATTCTTCGCGCTGGAATGGCTCTTGAAATTTCTTCCTCTGTGATAGATCTCCGTCTCGATCTCATTCAAATCCTTTTCGATTGCATGTGCCACTTTGGCCTGCGAGGTCGCCGAGACATAATGAATCTGCATCGACTGCAGTTTCTTCAGCTGCGTGATTCCCTGATGCACCAGATAGTCGCGTACCTGCAGTGTCATGTAAGCATCACCGACAAAGGCAAGTTCCCCTCCGTTTAAGAGTTCGTAATTCATTAAAGAAGTCCCTTTTCTAAGAGTTTGCTGCGGAATTCGTCCGCTTTCGCAAAGTCCTTTTCCTTCCGGGCTGCTTCCCAGCCGTTGAAGAGTTCCTTATCTTCCGCACTGAGAGTAATAGGATCCACCAGGATTCCGAAGACCCAGAGCATCTTCTTTAAGGCGTTGTAATTGGAGAGAACCGTAACATAATCCACTTCTCTCTGACGCATGGACTGATTCAGTGCCTTGACCGTATCAAAAATCACCTTGAAGCCGTTCGGTGTGTTCAAGTCTTCCGAGCAGGCCTCCACAAAGGCATCAAAGAGTTCCTTGTTGTAAGGTTCTTCCTTCATTTCCACATCATGTCTCTGCAGGGCAACTTCCGCCTGTTTCAGAGCCGTTTCCACCTTGCCCAGTTCCGCTTTGGCCGCCTGGATGACTTCATCCGTGATGTTCAAATTGGAACGGTACTGCGTGGAAAGCATCATCCAGCGCATAACGTTGGCGCCGATGGCATCGATCATGTCCTTCGCCCAGATGACATTTCCCAGGGATTTGCTCATCTTGATGCCGTCGATATTGATCATGCCGTTATGGATCCAGTAGTTGGCAATCGGTGTTCCGTACAGTGCCTCACTCTGGGCAATTTCGTTTTCGTGGTGCGGGAATTTCAGGTCCATGCCGCCGCCGTGGATATCGATCTGATGGCTGCCGAATTCCTTATTGATCATGACAACACATTCCGTATGCCATCCCGGTCTTCCTTCACCCCACGGTGTTTCCCATTTGATGCCCTTATCCGTGACTTTCCATAAGGCAAAGTCCAGCGGGTTCTCCTTCTTGGAGTTTTCCTCGATCCGGGCACCGACTTCCAGATCCTCGATCTTCTGTCCGGAGAGCTGTCCGTAGTTATTTACTTTTCCGACGCGGAAATAAACATCCCCGTCCACCTGGTAGGCATAGCCCTTTTCCAGAAGTTCGCCGATAAAGTCGATCATTTCCTTCATGGTGCGGGTCACGCGCGGTGTCGCATCCAGCTTCTCCGTATTCAGTCTATCACGGACTTCTTCATAAGCCGCAATGTACTTTTCGGTAATGACTTCTTCCGTGGTGCCTTCTTCAATGGCGCGGTTGATGATCTTGTCGTCCACATCCGTGTAGTTGCTGACATATTTGACCTTGTAACCGCTGACTTCAAATAAACGGCGCAGGGTGTCAAAGACAATGATCGGACGGGCATTGCCGATATGGATATAGTTATAAACCGTCGGTCCGCAGACATACATATTCACTTCATTCTCGTGAATCGGTTTGAATTCCTCAATTCTGTTGGTCATGCTGTTGTAGAGTTTCATGATTATTGCCTCCTCAAAAAAATAAAAAGTGAAACACAAAGGTGCAAGGCACGGTCCCACTTTGACTTTCACTTCAACCGTTAACGCCGGATACGTTTCCGCATACTATCTTCCGCGGAACCCAAACAGGTGCACTCCCCGCAACGCTTCACATCTTTTCACCGCCCAGATGCTCTCTTGATCCGCTCTTTCCGGTCTTTTCCTGCCTTTGGTTTACGTTTTGATTATAACACTCTCATACCGATTAATCCACCCGCATTTCCGGAAGATAACATTCTACATTTTTAGCACTCTCCGCTTGACAGTGCTAAAATATTGACTATAATAGAAGGTGTAAAGGAGGTAACAGCAATGAAATACTTACCTAGAACAAACGGATACGGTTTAGACTTATTTGATGATTTCTTTGAAATGCCGGCATTCCGGACTGTAACAAGACATGACTTTATGAAGACGGACATCCGCGAGGTTGACAATAACTATGTAATGGATATTGATATGCCGGGGTTCACGAAAGAGAACCTGAATATTGAACTGCAGGACGGATACCTGACAGTCAGTGCAAAACAGAATACAAACAATGAGGAAAAGGACAGCAAAGGAAATATCATCCACCAGGAACGCTATACCGGTAGCATGAGCAGAAGCTACTACGTCGGTGAAAACGTCACCGAAGAAGATATCAAGGCTGCCTTCAAGGACGGCATCCTGACAGTCACATTCCCGAAAGAAAAGAAGAGAATCGTCGAAAAGAAAACCATTTCCATCGATTAATCAAAAGGTTGCGGAATCAATCCGCGACCTCTTTTCTTCTCTTCGGAATAAAACATGAAAAAAGAATAACAAAAATGGTAGAAACATGTTATAATATTCCCAGAAAGGAATATTGTTGCTTTGCTTGAAGTAGTTTTTTATGAACTCAGTAACGGAGAAAAGCCGGCCTTAAATTCGATTTTAGAAATAAAAGATACTAAATTGAGAGCAAAAGTTTTCCGTAGTCTAAAACTATTGGAAACATTTGGAAATGAATTAGGGGAGCCAGACACAGCTCCTTTGGGAAATGAAATCTTTGAATTGCGAACAAAACAGGGAAGTAACATCGTCAGATGTCTGTACTTTTACCAAAAAGGCAAGATTATAATCGTTACAAACAGTTTTATAAAAAAGACACAGAAAACACCAAAAAGCGAAATTGAACTTGCTCTGGAAAGGAAGGCAGATTATGAGAAAAAACACGGGTACATCTCTCGATGAAATCATCAATGAGCAGCTGAAGGATTCCGAATTTGCGAAAGCCTGGGCAGAAACCGAACTGGAAGATCAAATCAAAAGGGATCTGATTCAGGCAAGAATTGATGCAGGATTAACTCAGAAAGAACTGGCGGAGAAATCAGGAGTAAGACAATCAAATATCAGCCGCATTGAAAGCGGATCTGCAACACCTACCCTTCAGACACTGAAAGCAATTGCCAAGGGGCTAGGAAAAAAACTCAGAATTTCCTTTGAGTAATAAAAACTCTCTTTCACCCATACGTTTTCCACGTTGGATGCAAGAGAGTCTTTTTTATTCCATAATCCGCTCCGCTCTATCGAGCAGTTCCTTCTTCAGCTCTTCTGAAGCAAAGGATGCCAGAATGGCGTTTCTCGTGCACTGCTGCAACACTTCTTCCGGAACACCCATCAGCCGCAATTGATCATGCTCATTTGCCAGTGATGTGCGGGAGAAAGTCATGTTGTCCGTATTCACCGTCACACAGGCGCCTTTCTTCAAAAGTTCCCTGATCGGGTGCTGCATGTACGGCAGCTTATGGCGGCAGTTGGATGTCAGACAGATTTCCAATGGAATCTGTGTTTTGATTACTTCCGAGAGGATCTCTTCCTTCTGCACGCAGTCAATGCCGTGTCCGATACGCTGCGGATGCATTTCCAGCGCTTGCAGAACATGCTCGCCGATTCCCATCTCTCCGGCATGGATCGTATAGGGGATTCCCAGCTCTTCCGCCTTTTTAAAGTACGGTGCATATTCCCTAAAATCGCAGTTGTTCTCATACCCGGCCAGATCAATGCCAACCAGGCCGTTTCCCAGAAACTCTTTTGCATTCATCACCGTCAGAAGGTTCTCTTCATGATTAACGCTTGCGGAGTTTCCTTTATGCATTAAGGCGTCAATGATGCCGACATGAATCTCCGGCAGCTCTTCCATGGCCCGCTTTGCGCCGGCAATGACCGCTTCCAGCGCTTCCTTCTGGCTTAATCCGCCTAAGGTATGCTGCTGAGAGGCAAAGCGGATCTCCGCATAGATGAGCCCCTGCTCATTCAAGCGCTGCACGAGATCGTAGGTGGCGGAAAAGAGGTCTTCCCGGCTCTGCAGAACATCGCACATCAAAGCGAATTTTTGAAAGCCGTCCTCCCTGTTTTTATATTTGGTTTCATATACGATTTTATAATAGTCTTCATAGGTTGCATCTTCCTCAATGACTCCGAGATCTTTGGAGCGCTGATACGCCCATCTGAGATCCAAAGAGCCGTCCAAATGCAGATGCAGATCCACAAGTGCTGTTTGTTTCATGATCCGATTCCTCTCAGAGTCCGTCCGGGAAGGAAGTAAATGCACCGCGTTCTTTTTCCGGCATGCCGTATTTCTCTTTCGCATCGGCAATCGCTTTGATTAAGAAAGCCATGTTTCTGCCGAGGTTGCGCATGATCTGCAGCCCTTCCAGATCCTTTTCGACATCTTCTGCCGTAAAGCCGTGCACTTCATTCCAATACGTGGAAGAAGCTACCGGCATTCCGGTAATCGTGAAGTATTTATTGATCTCATCAAACGCCGACGTGCTGCCCGCTCTTCTGGAGGAGGCCACCGCCGCTCCGACTTTCATGCTCTTATCAAAATCCGAAGAATAGAAGACCCGGTCCAGTAAGGAAATAATGTTCCCGGAAGCATGAGCATAGTAAACCGGTGTTCCGACCAGTAAGCCGTCCGCTTCTTTCAGCTTTTCGCTGATTTCATTGACAATATCGTCATTGAAAACACATTTCCCCGTTTTACTGCATGTTCCGCAGGCAATACAGCCGTGTTTCACTTTCGCACCGACTGTAATGGTTTCCGTTTCGATGCCTTTCTGATTCAGCGTATCCGTAACTTCTTTCAGTGCCCGTGCCGTACAGCCGTTCACTCTGGCACTTCCGTTTAATACCAGCACTTTCATCCTCTTAAGTCCATCCTTTCTTTTAATGTATCAAGACAGGATTCAAATGCGATCCCGTACTTTTCCTCGTTTTCTTCCTGAATGGTAGCTTCAATGCAGTCCGCCACGAACTCTCCGGCCACCTTCACGGCCTTTTCCAGACTTAAGCCGTTCACGATTCCTGCCAGAAGCACACTCGCAAAGATGTCCCCGGTGCCGTGATACTCTCCGCTCAGCTTCCTGTGCACAAAGATCTCCTCTTTTTCTTCCTTCAGGAAGGCACAGCCGATCTTGGTATCGGAGATATCCACGCCTGTCAGGACCGTTCTGGCATGCGGATATTTCTTTTCAAATTCCTTCAGCATTTTGGCAAGATACTCTCTGTGGTACGGACCTTCCCGGTATTCCCAGTGCAAAAGCTGATGCGCTTCCGTCATATTCGGTACCAGGATATCCGCATCCATCGCCATTTCTTCCATCGCTCCGATCAGTTCCGGAGTAAAGTTCTTATACAGTTTTCCGTGATCTCCCATGACCGGATCCACAAAGATCAGCGTTCCGTTCTGTTTCAGCTCTTTCACGGCATTCCGCACCGTCTTGGCCTGTGCGGGACTGGCCAGATAGCCGCAGTAGATGGCATCCGAATTCAGATGCAGCCGCACCCACTGTTCCGCAATGGCCGGAATTTCTTCCGTCAGATCCCGGAAGGTATAGCCTTCAAAACCGCCGGTATGGTTGGACAGCAGTGCTGTCGGCAGGATCGTACATTCAATTCCGCTGGCGGAAATGATCGGCAGGATCACCGTCAGCGAACATCTGCCGAGGCAGGAAATATCATTCATCGCAATAATTCTTTTCATGCCTTTATTATACCAAGAATTATGTTATATTTTAGGTATGGAATATTTACTTTGTGCCGTGATCGGCTACGCCTTCGGGTGTATTAATTTTGCGTTCATCATCTCCAAACTCAAAGGGTTCGACATCCGGGATACCGGCAGCGGAAACGCCGGTGCCAGCAATGTCAAAATGGCATTAGGCTGGAAGTACGGTGTGCTGACCGCCCTTTGCGACATACTGAAAGCCTTCTTAGCGACAGTGCTTGCAGAGAAGCTTTTTCCAAACGTTTCACTGGCTCCGGTTCTCAGCGGAACCTTTGCCGTGCTCGGACACATCTTCCCGTTCTACATGAACTTCAAAGGAGGAAAAGGCTATGCGTCCTATACCGGCATGCTGATCGCCCTAAACTGGAAACTGGCACTGGCCATGATTGCTTACGGTATTGTCTGCACCCTGGTTACAGACTACATTTTCATTGCCACGGTTTCCACCACATTCATTGTCTTCATCTACTACTGCATTCAGAAAGCCGAAGCCGGATTTCTCTTTCTTCTGGCCTTACTGGCAGCTGTGATCACCTATAAGCATAAGATCAACTTCATCCGCTTAAAGAACCATGAGGAAGTCGGTTTGCGCGATTCCGGAAAGCACAGGGTCAAATGAGAGAATACGCAGAGCGCCTGACGGAAAACACGGACTTAAAGGAAGCTATTTTAAGAATCGCAAAAGAAAACCGCATTGAGAGCGGCGTGGTTTTATGCGGCGTCGGCTGCCTCAAGGAAGTGCATATCCGCAAAGCCAGCGCAAAGGAAACCTTCCGAAGCAAGGGACACTACGAAATTGTTTCCCTGATGGGAACGATTGCTACCGGGAAGGTTCATATCCACATCAGCCTGTCCGATGAAACAATGAATACGATTGGCGGACATCTTCTCAACGGTTGCATTGTCGATACGACCTGCGAGCTTGTTCTCGGCATCCTTGAAGAGTATGATTTAAGCCGGGAATTCGACACAAATACCGGATATGATGAATTAGTTGCAAGAAAGATTTGACTTGTTTCAACTTTTACATTAAAATTTTATATGCGCCGATATAGCACAGGGGTAGTGCAACTCATTCGTAATGAGTAGGTCGGGGGTTCAAATCCCTCTATCGGCACCATGTAAAATTCAAAATGCCGCGATAATGCGGCATTTTTATTTGGTCCTATATCACTTGGGAACAAATTCGGGAACATCGAATTACCGATGCCTTTTTCTTTCTAAAATCTGTCCTGCTTATTCCGCAAAGCATTCACGACAATGGAAATCATCAAAAGTGCAAACAGAGAAAGGAATCCCTGCAACGAGGTATATCTTCCCGTTGCCATGCAGAAGATCTCCACACCCAGAATAATGAATGATATAACATAAAGCACTGTAATGATTGGATTCTTCTGATTCATTTCCGTTCTCCTTCTTCTGCTCTGCGCAGAATCTCACACATGATCTTTCCGCAGATCTCCGCGTCACTCTCTGCCCGGTGCGCATCCCTGTTATGCAATCCCAGATACTCCTCAATGGTACCCTGCCGGTAATTCGGCAAGTACGGCAGATAATGCCGACTTAAGGGCAGCGTATCCACAAATTCAAATTCCGCACAGTATCCCAGCCGGTTCAGCGACGCTGTGAGAAAGCCGAAATCGAAACGGGCATTGTGGGCGCAGAATACCGTTTTCCCTTCCCTACCGTCAAGAATAAAGTTCAGAAATTCTTCAAAAGCAACCGGTTCCGCCGGTGCACTTTCAATCATCTCGTTCGTAATATGATTCACTGCCGTCACATACGGGGAAATCCATGTCTCCGCATTTACCAAAGTAGAGAAATATTCGGAAGGCATTCCTTCATCAAAGATGACTGCTCCAAGCTCCACGATTCTTTCCCTGTCCGGCCGCATTCCCGTTGTTTCCACATCAAAGGCGATGAAACGCCGTTTCATCCGTTCTCTGACAGCCGAAGTCAGTCTTAACTGTTTTGCGCTCGCATAGCAGGTTGCAGGATCCATCTGCCTTAATTGTACTCTGTTTTGCGGAAAACCCAAAGAAAAAACCTGCGTTGGCAGGCTTGTATCTACTGTAATACCGAGATGTAGGTCTGGAACTTCCGCCAGGATGCAGCGCCGTTCCAGGTAATGAAACCGTCCATGACACCCGCATCGCTCAGTCCGTCGATCTGGGCCTTGATCATGGAAGCATCGTAAACCGTTCCGTCCACAATGGAGTCATAGGCCTGAATCCATGTGCGCACCTTGGCAGGATCGTAAGTCATATCCTGGCACTGTTTAGCGGCACTTCCCCAATAGTACATGAGGCGGTACGGATCTTTCCAAGGCTCCGGAATTCCGTAGTACCCGACTCCGAAATGATCCGGATACGGCATGGCACTGATGACATCCGCAGCATTGGAAATCGCCGGCCAGAACTGTCCGTAGGAGCATACATAGCCGCCGGAGGTTTCTCCGAAGACGTCAATGGAGACATAGGCATTGCACTCATGCAGCACATCCGTTGCATAGCGGATGAAGTTGGTGATGGCTTCAATCCGGGTCTCTTCATAGTCGTTTCTTAAATCCACGCCGTCCGGCAGATATTCCGGAGAGCGAACATAGTCAAACTGGATCTCGTCAAATCCGAATTCCTCCACCGCTTCCTTCGCCAGGGATACATTGTATTCCCACACCAGACGTGAGAAGATGCTCGGCCAGTTGTCGCCGTTATAGCGGTAGAGTTCACCGTTATTCATGATGGCGGTTTCCGGATGGTCATTCGCAAAAGCGGAATCCTTGAATACCGTGATTCTGCCAATCGTGTAGTAACCAGCGTCGTTCAGTTTCTGTACGGCTGCCTTGAATTCTTCCTTGCTGTTAATGCCGGCAAGAGAGCCCGGGGAATAGGATTTCACCACTTCCGAATCGTAGGAGATGATGTGCGTATCCTTGATATCCACCACAAAGGCATTGACGGATGTCTGGGCACCGATGCTCAGATACTCGTCGATATCCTCAATCTTTTCCGCATTGATATAAAGGGTCTTGGCAACTTCCGGCATTTCATTTCCTGCAAGCGCACCGTCCTTCGGATAATAGATGACGCTGGCTCCGTTTCCGCCGGTACCGTTGTATTCCGCATAGCGGCTGTTATCAAAGGAGGTATCCGTATAAGTATAGGCGACGTGTTTCTCATCGTTCTTCAGCCAGCCTTCCTGATTGTTGACCTTTACCTTATAATACTCGACACTTCCGTCTTCTCTCAGATTCTGATACCCCGTCATCTCCAGCGGAGTGTTCTCACGGATACTGAGAAGAATGACCGGGCTGCCGATATTCTGATACACCACTTCCGGACGCATGGAATACAGCTGCGTATTGATTACCGCCTCTTCCCGTGTGGCCACAAGGACACTTTCCGGAATGTAATACAGCGTTTCACCGATCAGCGCTTCCTTGACTTGTGCGCCTTCCCATTCCACTTCCTTATTGATTTTGACTGCCACTTCCGCGCCACGCGTCAGAGTCACTTCTTCCTTGTTCTCATCGTAAACCGTAATGAGCTCTCTATCTCCCGCCAAGAAGAAATTCTCCGTCATATTCAGCCGCTTCTGCTCTTTCTGGAATGCGTAGATTCCGTATGCACCGCCGGCAATGAGTGCCAGTAACACGACAATTAAGATTACTTTCTTTTTCATATCAGTACCATTTTATCATAGGTTTCCCAACCTGTGGAAGGATTTCAAACTTATCGGATATAATTTAATTTATGTCAATTATATTTGACATTTATATTGCAGATCACTATACTGATAGTGAAAGGAGGAACAGCAGTGAACAATTCTTTTTTCTACTACGACATCATTTTCATCCTCCTGCTGTTCGTTTTGGCTTACTTTCTAACCAAGCTCAATAAGCCTTACGTCGTTCATGAACATTTTGACGAGATGCAGATGATGTACCGTTTAAAAGCCTATCAGGCAGCGTTTTTCACCTGTATCACGCTTCTTACGCTGAGCGCGCTCTATCTGCAGTTTATCAAAGCGGAAATCATCGAACCGCTCACCCTCATATATGCCACGCTGCTCATTTCCGTCGGAGTCTTTGCCGATCTGTGCATCCTGCACGGGTCCTACGATTCCTACAATCCAAGACAGCTGTGGCTCTGGGTACTCATCAACGGATTCGCATCCATCGTACGGTTTGTAAAGCACAGCCTGATCGTTGACGGCAAGATCACTACCGAACTTGTTACGGTTCTGATGTTTCTGCTATACTTCTCCATGGCTGTCTGCACTCAGATCCGCAAGCGGAGAGATGCAAGGGAGAATGAGGAAGAATGAAGAATCTGAAAATGAGGGCAGCCCGGGTTCTGAAAGACTATTCGCAACAGGAGCTGGCTGACCTTGTGGGAGTCAGCCGGCAGACGATCAGCGCTATTGAGAAAGGCGATTACAATCCCACCATCAAACTATGCATTGCCATATGCAAGGCACTGGACAGTTCACTGGACGAACTGTTCTGGAATAATGAAGAAGACTAAAGGAGAAATAAAATACAATGATTGAATTCAAACATATCAGCAAATCCTATGACAAAAAGAAAAAAGCCGTCGATGATCTGACACTGACGGTCAATAACGGCGAGATCTTCGGTTTCTTAGGCCCGAACGGCGCCGGCAAGTCCACTACCATCCACATGCTGACGGGAATATTGGATATCGATGAAGGAGATGTTTTGCTTGACGGAAAAAGCATTAAAACCGATGCGATCGAAGCGAAGAAACTGTTAGGCTATGTCGCCGATAACCCGGACATGTTTATCCATCTGAAAGGTATCGAATACCTGAACTTCATCGCCGATATCTACGGCGTGGAAAACCGCAAAGAGCGCATCGAAGAGCTCACCAAGCGCTTTGAAGTATACGACGTGTTAAACAACCGCATCTCTTCCTATTCCCACGGCATGCGTCAGAAGATGATGATCTGCGGTGCCCTGCTTTCGAATCCGAACAACTGGGTATTGGATGAGCCGATGACGGGACTGGATCCGCGCTCTTCCTATGACTTAAAGGAAATGATGCGCGCTCACGCCGATCAGGGCAAGACGGTCTTCTTCTCCACGCACGTTTTGGATGTTGCGGAAAAGATCTGTGACAGAGTCGGCGTCATCAATCACGGCAAACTCCTGTTTGTCGGCACATTGCAGGAAATGAAAGAAACCTTCAGCGAAGACACATCGCTCGAACAGCTCTTCTTGGAGATTACGGAACATGATGAAGCGGATTAGACTGTTAACATGGCTCTTCACGAAGAACATGTTCCATATGAATTCCGACAGCAGCGGCGGAAAGAAAAAAAGAAAGATTAGTTCCACGATTCTGTACGGATTCCTCTATCTCTATCTGGGAGGCGTGGTTCTCTTCGGCTCCAACGAGATCATCGGCTTATTCAATGGTCTTGGTATCGCGGAACAGTTTTTATCCTGGATTCTCTCTGCCAACGCGGGAATGGTGTTCTTCACGACAATCATGATGAGCATTAACGTGCTGTATTTTTCCAAGGACTCCCTGGCGGTATTACCGCTTCCGATTCAGCCGCTGGAAATCGTGGCAGCAAAAATCAACAGCATCGTGATTTACAACTTCCTCACTGCCTGCATCCTCGGTGTATTGCCGCTGATTCTCTACGGAATCAAGACGTCTCAGGGAGTGCTGTATTACCCGTTGGCATTCCTCAGCCTGTTCACATCGGTCGTCACGCCGGCAGTCGCGGCGGTATTCATCATTATTCTTCTGATGTCTTTCAGTAAGGTATTAAAGAATAAATCACTGGTACAGACACTGACCACGGGAGCTGCCATCCTATTGTCCCTGGGCATTTCGATGTTCTCCTCGCAAATCGGTTCCAATGAACAGATGACAGAGATGCTCATCAACGGCGGAAGTGCCATCTCCACGATAGAACGCCTTTTGCCGACGATCCTGCTGGCAAGACAGTCCATTCAGGAGGTCAGCATTCTGAAATATCTGCTCTTACTGGTTGCTACCATTGCCGTATACGCTGCAGTGCTTCTTGTTTCCAACAGGCTCTACTTCCGCGGACTTCTGGGTTCCAGCGCTTCTTCCGAAGGAATCTCCCGCAAGAAGATCGACGCGGCAACGGCTTTCCGGCAGAAAGGCGTGGTTGCTTCGTATGTCAGTAAGGAACTCAAAACGCTTTACCGGCGCTCCTACTATCTGACGCAGCTGATCCTGCCATGCGTGATTCTGCCCTTCTTTATGATTGGCATGATCTATTTCAGCATGAAAACAAACATGCCGCCGGAAGTCTATGCGGAGCTGATCAGTTCCATCAAACAGATGGGCAGCGATTCGGGAATGCGCAGCATCTTCCTGATGATCGTCTGGGGAGCCATGTGTATTTCCTCCATGTACTCCTTCCTGTCCGTAGTGGCCATCTCCAAAGACGGAGAGGATGCCTTCTTCATGCGGCAGATTCCGCTTCCGTTCTACAAACAGCTGATCTATAAGGCGATTCCGGACTTTGCGGCCTATGTCCTGATTCATCTGGTTGTCGGAATCCTCATCCGCATCCTGGTGCCGATTCCGTTACTGACCATTGCGGAAGCACTGTTGCTGACGCTTCCTTCCGCCTTCCTGCATGCATCCATGATTCTTCTGGATCTGAGGAATCCGAACCTTCACTGGTCCAACGAGGCGGAAGTCGTCAAGAAGAATTTCAAGACACTGATTCCAATCGGATTCGCGCTGCTCAGCGCGGGAATCATGGCAGTTCTGGTATTTGCGCTGGAGCTGAGTGATCTGACCGTCATGGCGATCCTGTTCACCGTCTACACCGCGCTCTCTCTTCTGATCTATACTCAGATCAAAAAGAATTCCGACAAACTGCTCTCATTGATTCGCTAAGCGAAACGAAGCGGGAAGATTTCACTCTTCCCGCCTTTTTTAATATTTATACTTATGTTTTCCGATGGAATACTCCTCTTTCAGATTCTCTTTCGGATATGCCTTTCTTACTTCCAGAAGATTCAAAACTTCATAGCCCATCTCCTTCAGAAAGTTCAGCATTACCTCATTGTTCGGATGCACGGAAAGATACAGGGTCGTATTTCCCATTTCCCTGGCCATTTCCTCCCCTTTTTCAAACAGCATCCTGCCGTATCCCTTTCTCCGCTCTTGACTACGGACATAGAGCGATTCCAGAAAGACGACATCATCATCCACCCGGAATACCGCGTAGCCCAGATACCTGCCGTTTTCACTGACCGCAAAAACCGGATATTCTTTCTTCAGGTAGGAGTTGATCTCCTCTTTCGCCTCTTCCAGATCCACGGCTTTCTGTGCATCCCGCAAGAGCGACAGTTCCTTTCGGAACTCCATTACCATATATCCGACGGCATAGGCGTTTTTCTCATTGATCTCCACCAGGCGGACATAGTTGCGCTGCGGTATTGGATAGGTTTCCTCCTCCTCGTAATCTTCCTCATCGGCGTCATAGTCGTCATAATCATCCTCTTCCTCGTAGGTTTCCACCGGAGAAAAATCATATTCCAACCCGTTTTCCTCGCACCACTCCATG
>Ga0256404_1003126_pt1 | contig 34713 bp, 32 predicted proteins | sample RumenRJG_01DNA_FD_185990 | JGI IMG/M metagenome (GOLD analysis project Ga0256404, IMG submission 185990) | Bovine rumen microbial communities from Lethbridge, Alberta, Canada - RJG_01 | ecosystem: Host-associated > Mammals > Digestive system > Stomach > Rumen | place: Canada: Alberta | collected... | reverse complement strand
GCGTGCTCAATGGGAGGAAAGGCACGCGGCTTTTCAAAAGGAGGCAAAGAAGAAGGGCGATTATACCTATCCGCGGCTTTGGGACTATATACGCCACGAGTTAAATTTGGCGAAAGTTGCCGCCGAGAAATAGGCAGTTCTACAATTTTCCAGAGATAAGAAAATTTATCGTTAAGTTCATATGAGTGTTATATGAGCTTCATATGAGCGTTATATGAGCTTTATGGTTTGTATGCAGATTTATAGGAAATTATGAGTACCCTTAGAGTAGAGGGGGATGAACGCCTATTTGGCGGGGTAAATGGTCAAAAAAAGCGCTGCCCAAAATGAGCAGCGCGAGGGTGAGCGGTGGATGGTATCCACCTGTAAGGGACAAACGTTTTATTTTACCTCTTGGCCGGTGAGGGTGTTTATTTACTGCTTTTCCGTCGATTACAGTCGCGGCAGAGCATTTGGCAGTTATCCGGCGTAGTATGTCCGCCTTGCGACCACGGTGTAATATGATCGGCTTCCATTTCTTCTATCTCGAAATGCTTGCCGCAGATAGGACAAACCCCTTTCTGCTTTTCGTACTGGCGGCGCTTGGTATTACCATCAAATGCGCGGATTTGCAAGTGTCGCTCATCTGCATCAAACACATACCAATAAATGCCCTTCTGATTGCCGACATCGGAGTCTTGGATAAGCTCGTAAATACGTTGCTCCATGTCCTCAATATTGATGTGCTCGGAGCCGTATTTATTGTAGATAGCACCCCAGTCCACCCCTTTCATCACAGAGCGGTATTTGAACTTGGCTTGTACCCAATTGATGACTTGCTGGAAATACAGCCAAAGTGCGGTTGCATCGGAGTCCTTGATGGAGTGTTCCGCCATGTATTGCTCGATTTGTCCGCCGCTGATCCAGTCCAGCACGGTCTCCAGATAATCCTGCTGAATAGGCGAGCCTGTGAGGTATTTGTTGCCCATGAGGTACGCACCGCAGTTCGATTTAGAGAAATAGCGTTTAGCGTCACTCAACCACGGCGAAGCATACACGGCATTTAATAGTTCTTGGTTCGTCAGTTTCTTTCCGGCTATATTAATGGTCTTGAACCATTTCAGTTTCTCTTTGTCCGAACCGGTACAACGATAGATGTAGAGTTCGTAATTGAGAATCTGGTCTTTTTCTTCTTTGGTGAGATTGTCAAAATAACGGAACAAGTGCGCAAAGTCGCCGTTCACATACTGGCAGATAGAAACCGTACGTTGTTGACCATCAATAATCTCAAAGGTGCCATCGTCGTTTACCGACCAATACATCACATTGAGCGGAAAATCCTGCGTAATGGTATCAATTACGGCGTCCCGCTCTTTGTCGTTATAAACGAACTCACGCTGAAACGGCGGACGCACGTCCAATTTGCCACCATAGGCTTTCACGCCCGCTTCCTGATTGTCCACGTAGCCTTCTGTCAGCTCGCGAACGGTAATTTTGTGTAATTCTATTTTCATGGCTTTCTATTTTTTGCGACGGATTAAAATGCGAGTATAACAACGCTGTCCTTTAAGAACGGCGCAACCTCCTCTATCTTCTTTATGTGGTTTATATGACAATTCTGATAATATTTCATTGGGGGCACAAGCTCTTGTATTTCCACTCGCTTGCCAAATAATCTCAAATTGGTCTGGATTGTATTTGTCCAAGAAGGTAATTGGCACACCCATAACTCCATCGTAGTCACAAGGAATGTCACTTGATTTATCAACATTTATTGCCTCATAATTATCATATTTTGGATATTCTTCAGGAGTATAATGTTTATATAAGACCAGATCTTCATGACGTTGAGGGTAGTCCAAATTAGTAAACCATCTAACACCTTTAACACGAATATATTTTATACCATTCTCATCAACTCTATATCCTGCGGCATTAAGTGGGTAAGAATCAGGAACTCTAAATTCTCTATCCCCACTATGAATACTGGCACCCATCCATATAATATTGTCTCTTACTAAAGGAAATGTATCCTTTGTAACAATGGTATTTACATTTCCAATAATAAGAAAATTCTTCTTGTATTCAATTAATTGTGCTAAATATTCACGAAACAGAGAAAATGGCGGATTAGTAACTACTATATCTGCTTCTTTTAGCAAATCGATACACTCCTGAGAACGAAAATCGCCATTTCCTTTGAGTATAGATATAATATTCTTATCATTCTGCATGAGGTACTTTACATCAGCAAGATTAATTGCGCCATCTCCATTTACATCGGTAACTTCAGTTATTTCTACTTTATAAGCAATCTTCTTGGGGTCATCTACTGTATCGCCAAAATCCAATAACAACTCATTGCCGGAAACAGGAGAACCATTATAACAAGTAGCAATCAGTTTTTTCAAACCGAGTGCGTTAAAGTTCAAGGCAAAGTACTTGAAGAAATTACTTTCGTACGGGTCGTCACAATTACATAACACCACTTTTCCTTGAAAGTGTTGCTTGTAATACTTTACTTCTTTTTCAATATCTACCAATTGAGTGTAGAACTCATCTTTTTTTGCCTTGCCGGCTGCATGCAAATCTGCGTTTCCTGCCATAGATTGATAGTTGTTTTGTGCAAAACTATCAATCCACCGACGGGCACAAAAAAGTGTGAACCTCTATTCGCGTTCACGAAGGAGCCTAGGAAGAACCTCCGCCTCACAACTATAGAGTTCACACTGAGTATGAACAATATTAGTTGTGAGTTGGAATGTCCCATTTTAGGCACATTCGTGAAGCATATACCCGTTTCGTTGAGAAATCAGTTTCCTAGGCTTTTTTCTTTTCGAACGCGAAATAATAGTCTGCTTATTATTTTAATTATGTTACCGCGCAACGCTTTGCGCTAATTTATGTCTTTTGTGGAGTATAGCGGACTCGAAAGGGAGGTGGGATGAGCTAATACCCCCTGTGAATTAAATCTTCACCGTGAACGGATCAACGTATTGTATAACGCCGTTCTCGCTAAAAATGAGCGGCTGGTTGTTGCGACGATGCTCCTCAACAACACTTTTTGCAGTAGCCTTTAATCCTTGACGGAGTTTGGTCTCAAATTCACGTTCGCTCATATTACTCTCCTTTATTTATTAATTGTTGCCACATTGCTTCATCGACAATACGCAAACTTCCACATTGCGGAGTTTTTTGTGCTATCAATTTAGCCGGAACAAAGTTATTATTCAGTACATATACTACCTCGCAAATCGGCATATACAAATGTATCAAATTATATATCCCGCGTTGGAAGCGGCGCCGGATATCCGATTCGGGGATGTCATGCCCGCCGTTGCTGACGCGTTGGGCTACACGTTGGATGGCTTGCTCTTCATTCTCCAAAGCGAAGAAGATCAGATGCACCTTATAGCCAAGCGCTTGTGCGCGATGAACGAGTTGCACATACGAACGGGTAGCGAGCGTCGTTTCTATCGCAAAATCAACCTTTTGTGGTAGCAGTTCATCTATCCGTTGCAACATGATTCTGCCTGCTTGCATGGCTACCTTTTCCGGCGCAAAAGGCGACAAACCGCGTGCTATTTCATCCGCATTGACAAAGTTAGGACAATGCAACACTTCCGGCAAGAGGTTGAAGGACGCAGTCGTCTTTCCGGCGCCATTAGGACCTGCAATAATATACAAATTCGGATGTTGCATCTTGTTTCCAAACCTTTGCGGCTGCAAAGGTACAAAAAAATTTTGGAATATGCAAATAAATGTGAAAAAAATATGAAAAATGCGCGCGCGCTTGCACAATTCATTTTTTTTTAGTACCTTTGCAGCGTTTTTTGGAATATAGTGTATACAGTGATCAAACAAGCGGACATACAGACCATCTTCTTTTTGGGAATCGGCGGTATCGGAATGAGCGCTTTGGCGCGATATTTTCACCACCGCGGATACCCCGTTTCGGGTTATGACCGAACGCCTTCGGACCTGACCGGAGAGTTGGAACGCGAAGGAATAACTATCATTTATAATGATAGTATTGAAGATTGGAGATTGAAGATTGGAGAATTGAGCCCCAAGCATACCTTAGTGGTTCGCACGCCTGCGGTGCCGGAAGACAGCGTGATCTATACCTACTTGCGCGAGGCGGGTTTTGATATCCGCAAGCGGGCGGAGGTGCTGGGTCTTATCACTCGCGACGGCCGTGCACTCTGCGTAGCAGGTACGCACGGCAAGACCACCACCAGCACCATGCTGGCCCATCTGCTCTATCAGTCGGAGGTCGGCACAAGTGCATTCTTGGGCGGCATCAGTCTCAATTACGGCACGAACATACTGCTCGATAAGAGCAGCAGCAATATTGTCGTCGAGGCCGATGAGTACGACCGCAGTTTTCATCAACTCAAGCCCTATATGTCCGTCGTCACGGCCGTGGATCCGGACCACCTGGATATCTACGGCACCCCCGAGGCGTATCGCGAAGCCTTTGCCCACTATACGAGCCTCATCACCGACGCGCTGGTGATGAAGCACGGCATTGCCCTCGAGCCCAGATTGAAGAATGGCGTCAAGCTATATACTTACGGGGTATTGGACAATGGACAATGGACAATGGACAATAGACCGAACTTCTATGCCGATAACATCCGCGTGAAGGACGGACAGATCTATTTTGATTTTCATACCCCGACGACCGTGCTGCAGGATCTGCAACTCGGTGTGCCGGTTTGGGTCAATATCGAGAATGCCGTCGCGGCGATGAGCCTGGCGTGGCTCAATGATGTGAGTGAGAACGAGCTGCGTCACGGTATCGCTTCTTTCCGCGGCGTGCAGCGGCGCTTTAATATTCATGTACGTACGCCCAAGCTGGTGTATATCGATGATTACGCCCACCATCCGCAGGAGATAGCGACCGCGATCGATTCGATCCGTAAGGTGTACCCCGACCGCAAGTTGATCGGCGTGTTCCAGCCCCATCTCTACACCCGTACCCGCGATTTTGCGGATGAGTTCAGGGCAGTCCTTGGCACGATGGACGAGTGTATCCTGCTCCCCATCTATCCGGCACGCGAGGAGCCCATCCCTGGTATCACGAGCGAGATCCTCGGGCCGCAGGTGGTGCAGAAGCCCGACCTGATCAACGTACTGAAAGAGAAAATAGCCAAGAGCCAAGAGCCCATCGTTTTATTAACCGTTGGAGCGGGCGACATCGATCGCTTGGTTCCCGCCATCACAAAAGCCTTTGAGTAAGTCACAGATCATAGCAAAGAGTATCGGCATCAGCATTGCAGTTCTGCTGCTGGTAGGCGCGGTAGTGGCCGGCGTTCGTATGACGCCGAGCGATACGCCGTGCCGGTCGCTCAGCTATACGATATGCGATGCGGACGAGCGGCTCTATCTAACCGAGAACGAGTTGGATAACATGCTCATGACGCAGGGACTCTATCCGGTAGGTAAGCATCTCCGGCGCGGGGACCTCAACCGCATCGAGCGCACGATCACCCATCATCCGATGGTGCGGCATGCGGAGTGTTACCTCACGCCCTGGCACGAGATGCGGGTTCGGCTCACCCAACGCGTACCTGTCTTGCGGGTTCAGACGCCTGCCGAACGCTATATCATCGATAGCGACCGCCGTGTGATGCCGACCCGGCCGGCAGTCAAGGACGAGGTGCTGCGTGTGACGGGCAACGTAGGCGTTCGGCAAGCGGCAGGGGAGTTGGCGGACTTTGCCATCTGGCTCAACGATCATCCGTATTGGCAGGAGCGGATCGCGCAGCTATACATCGAATCGCCCTTTGCAATCTATCTCTGCCTGCAGCACGAGCCCATCACGGAGCGCGTTCTGCTGGGCCGAATGAGCGGATTTGAACATAAGTTGGCCAAGCTGCGTACCTTCCTCGAGGACGGCAAAGAAGAGACGGCCGGCAAATACTATCGTGAATTAGACATCCGCTTCCGCGGACAGGTTATCGGACGAAAGTAATGGCAAGAAGACAAGTAAAAATAGCGGATGAACTGCCTCTGGTGGCAATCGACTTAGGTAGCGACAGCGTACGTGCGTTGGCTGCACGGCGTCTCGCGCCCGACCTCTTCCAGATCTTAGGCGTCGAAGAGCGTTCGCAGATGAAAGGCAACACCTGCGTCGAGCAGGGTATCATCACCCAGAGTTCGAGCGCCGGTTACGTCATTGCCGAGGTGCTGAAGCTGCTGGCCAACCGGATCGGAGAACCCGAATTACCTACCGCTTTCATCAGTGTCGGCGGACAGAGTATGCAGATCGTGGCCGTGCACTCCCGCCGGGATCAGGCACGCCGCAAAGAGATCGGGCAGGAACTCTTAGACGAGATGGAGCGCGAATGTAAGGAGAAGATCGAGTCGCGCAATCCCGAAGTGGCGGTACTCGGGCTCGTTCCCAGCTATTTCATCTTAGACGGCGTAGAGCAGGACGAGTTGCCTCGCCCTGACCAACGGGCAGCCCTCGTCGAAGCCCATTATATCGCATTCTACGGCCGCAAGGCCCTCGATACCCAGCTGCAAAAAGCCTTCTCGCAAGCCGCGCGCAGCATCGAGCACGCGTTTGTGCGTCCCGAGTGTCTGCTTTCTACCTTCGCCACCTGCGACGGCAATGCCGTCCTGCTGAGCGGATGTGCGGTGCTCGACTTCGGCGCTCAGACCACGACCCTCACCGTCTATAAAGGCGGACAGTACCTGGTCAACAAAGTGGTGCCTAAAGGCGGATATCATATCACCCGCACGCTCGAGCAGCAGGGTATACCTTTTGCAACCGCTGAGGCCCTCAAGTGTCAGTTTGGCTGGGCAGCACCCGATCTGATTGACAAGAACGTGCGTCTGCGCGTGCCCGCCAGCAGCGAAATAGGCGGAGAGCTCATCATCACTTCCGGCGAGATTGCGGAGATCATTGAGCTTAAGCTACAAGAGATCCTCGCACCCCTGATGGAGGAGCTCAAGAAGATAGAGCCCCGTATTCGGACGCTTTATATCACGGGAGGCGGCAGTATGCTTGCCGGCATGGTCGATTATCTGCAGAAGCAGACCTCGCTCCATGTGCTCTACGGTGCGCATAACCTGCTTTTGCACCGCGATACCGAAGAGAAATACCTTTCCCCGCAGTACACGGCCCTCGTGGGCACCATCCTGCTCGGGCAGGACTACCGCGATACGCACAAGAACCAACTCGTGCAAAAACCCGGGTTCTTCGACCGCGTAAGAGAAAGTACATTAGATATGTTTATAGACCAACAATAACCAATAACCTATAACCAATAACCATTACCCATATGGAAGAAGATTTATTGACTTTACCTTTGGAAGGTTTATCGGAAGATAGCATCATCAAAGTGATCGGTGTCGGCGGCGGCGGTTGCAATGCCGTCAACTACATGCATCGGCAGGGCGTGAAGGATGTCTCGTTCCTGGTGTGCAATACCGATCGGCAAGTGCTCGTCAAGAGTTCGGTGCCCAACAAGCTGCAGTTAGGTCCCGGTTTGGGTGCCGGAGGTGATCCCGAGACCGCCCGTCAGTATGCCGAGGAGAGTCGCGAGCATATCCGCGAAGCGCTCAATGACGGCACGCAGATGCTGTTCTTAGCCGCCGGTATGGGCGGTGGAACGGGTACAGGCGCTTCTTCCATCGTGGCCGAAGTGGCCCAAGAGATGGGTATCCTCACCGTAGGTATCGTCACCATCCCCTTTGCTTTTGAAGGGACGAAGAAGATCGAGAAAGCCATGACCGGTGTGGCGCGATTAGCCAAGCATGTGGATGCGCTGCTGATCATCAACAATGAGAAACTCAAGCAGATCTACCCGGACCTCACGCTGATGAATGCCTTCAGCAAGTCGGACGACGTGGTGGCCAATGCCGCCCGGGCGATCGCCGAGATCATCACCGTGCCGGGCTATATCAATACGGATTTTGCCGACGTGCGCAATACGCTCAAGAAGGGCGGGGTAGCGATCATGAATATCGGTCGGGCTTCGGGTGACAAACGTATCACCAATGCCATCAATGATGCGCTCAATAGTCCGCTCGTTAACACCAACGACGTGCATGGTGCCGAGCGCATCCTGCTGCAGTTCTATTGCTCTACCGAGCATGCGATCCTCATGGAAGAGATCGACCAGATCAATGCTTTCGTGCAAGAGGTGGGCGATAATATCGAGGTACAGTGGGGCGCCTCCATCGACGAGAGTCTGGGTGAAGAGGTGCGTGTGACCGTCATCGCCACGGGCTATAAAGTGGACGGCCTTCCCTCCGAAGACGAAGAGGAAGGCAAACAAACGATCTCCGAGGCGATCGTGGCGAACTATCCTCCGCAGGTTCCGCAGCCTCTCGAAGATGAACCCATCCAGACCATCGACCTCACCTCCCGTGTACGCGTCAGCTCCACTTCGGCCGATGACATCGTCATCACTATCGAGGCGGAGAACCAGGAGGAGCCCAAACAAGAAGAACCCAAGGCAGCACCGATCCAGGAGGAACCCGCTCCGGAGGAGCCCAAAGAGGAGCCCAAAGAGGAGCCCCGCCGCAGTCCTTTCGGATGGATCCGGAGAAAGTGAAAGGTGAAAAGTGAAAAATGAAAAATGAAAATTGAAAATTGAAAATATATGGAAAAAGACATGAATTTTTGGGACCTGTGCGTAGCATGCGGGCATGGCATAGGTCGGGCATGCAAAGCGTTCGGACGCCTGTTGGCACACATGATACGCCTCAGTTGGCGGTATTGGTGGCTGATCATACTCTTCCTTGCCCTCTCGATCGCTGCGGCGCTCTACTACACCCGTAATGAGAACCTGAAGTACAAAGCCAACGCGGTGGCATTGCTCAACGGACCTTCCATCCAGCAGTTCCAGCAAACGTTTGCACCCCTGCAGTCCAACCGCCTGGTGCCCGATGAGGCAGCTATCAAGCCCTACCTGAACAAGGCGCAGGTTACCTGGTTTAACACCTATCGCGTGATTGACTGTCTGGATGATGACACGCCGGACTTCATCGATTTCAAGCATAGCGTATCGCCCACCGACACGATGAATGTGCCGATGCGGGATCGGCTCTGTCTGCAATTCCGCATCAAGGTGCGTGACCTAAACGAGATGCCGCGTATCGAAGAGGCGCTGCTCGAGTGGTTCAATAGCAATGAGGCCATGCAGCAGTCCTTTGCCGCGTATAAGAAGAACCTGATCGACGAGGCTGCGTTCAATCATCGCCAGATCATCAAACTGGACAGCCTCACCAGCCATTATTACTACCATACGCCTTCGGGTCAGCAGCCCAATGCGTACGTGGGTAACGGCGTCAATTTCTACGGCGAACGGCGTATTCATATCTTCCTGGATAAGATCTATGACCAGCAGGAGCATATGCAACTCACCGACTATCGCATGCAATTAGCGACCGCTCCTGTGGTGCTGGAGAACCATTTCTCATTGGATCCTACACCGCTGAACGATCGCAAAATTATGTTGGTGCTCTTCGTCCTCTTAGGATGGATCGGAGCATGCATCTTGGCGCAAATGATCTACAAGCGCAAAGAGCTTATGGCTTGGCTGCGCGGCGAATAAACCAGCGCACTGCATAGAAAAGAATTACTGCTCCCAGCAGAATGAGTATGGCCACGGATAATTCGTGGCTATATTCTTTTATCAGGCTCATCTGACCCGCAGCTACATACCCCACTGCCGCCAGGATGCAATTCCAGATGAAAGCCCCGAGGAAGGTCCACCACAGAAACGCACCGAAATGCATCTTGCTCAGCCCCGCCGGGATGGAGATCAGTTGGCGGATACCGGGGATGAACCGGCCCACGAAGGTGGATACGTTGCCTTTCTCGCGGAAGTAGGCCTCCGCTTTCTCTAATTTCTCACTCGAGAGCAGGCATAGATGACCGAGTTTGCTATCCGCAAATTTATAGATGATCAGTCGTCCTAACCATGCCGATAAGGCATAGTTGATGATCGCGCCGATCATGGCTCCCAGAGTTCCGAAGAGCACGATAATCAGTACATCGACTGCGTAGTTACCTGTGGCGCAGAGCACACTCTCGGGCTGCCCAGCCACAAAAGCGGCAGGCGGGATCACCACTTCGCTCGGAAAAGGAATGAACGAGCTCTCCACCGCCATCAGCGCAGTAATCGACGCATAGGTCATATGCGCCGAATACCACGTGATGATGTCATCAATCAGACTCATTAGATGAAGAGCAGTTGAACGATGATATATACCGGCAGAAGCACGATCAAGCTGAACTTAATCATGTAGCCGAAGAAGGACGGCATCTCGATCTTCTCTTGCTCTGCGATCGACTTGACCATGAAGTTAGGTCCGTTACCGATATACGTCAGCGCACCAAAGAACACGGCACCCATCGAGATCGCTTTCATGAACTCCGGAGCGATACCGGCAACAGCCGTAGCGGCATCCGCCGGCAGGGTAGTAGCCGTAGCATGGAAGACCATCGCCGTCGGAGCGTTATCCAGGAACGCACTCAACGCACCCGTGCAATATACGAACTGCCACGGAGCGTGTACCGGCAGCGGGTTCTGCTGCAGGAACATCAAGGCCGGTGTCATCGTCGCAAAAATACCGAGGAACACGCATGCTACTTCCAGAATCGGTGTCCAAGAGTAGTTGTTCTTCACGCGCGTCTCTTTCGGCGTCGTTAGCCAGCTCGCACCGATGATCGCAATGAATGCCCATTCGCGCAGTAACTTCAGGTACCACGGTGCATCGTGTGCACCCATAGCCGGGATATAGGTCGAGTTGATGAACATCGTCGAGCAGATCACGCAGAGCAACCATACGAGGTTAATCAGACCGCTCATCGTCAGTTTTTTCGCTTCGCGCACATCGGCCATCAGGTTAGCCGTCGGCTCTTTCTTGTAGTAGTACAGGTCGATCAGGAAGTAGATACCTAACAGCAGTACACCCGTCACGAGCCACTCCGGCAGCATGTTCTGCATCCACCACATGAACGGCGTGCCTTTCTGGAACAGCAGGAACAAAGGAGGATCACCGAGCGGCGAGAGTAAACCGCCGCAGTTAGCCACGATCGCGATGAAGAAAAGGATCGTGTGCACTTTGTACTTACGTTGCGAGATCGTGCTGATCAGCAAACGAATCAGCAGCATCGCCGCACCCGTCGTTCCCATGAAGGAAGCCAGCACCCAACCGATCGCCATGATGATGGTGTTGGTCATCGGCGTGGCCTTGAGGTCACCGCGGATACAGATACCTCCGGTGGTCACAAAAAGCGCCATCAGCAATAGGATAAACGGCACATAGTCATAGATCATCTGATGCTCCAACTCATGACTCATGCCGTTGACACACAGCCAGATACCTACCGGTACGCCGAGGATCAGAGACACATACAACTTGTGCAGATTCTCTTCCCACCACTCACCCACATGCGGGATCAGCGGCAGCACGGCGATGCACAGCAGCATCACCACAAACGGGATTAACATCCACGCAGGAATTAAATGCTCTAACATATTAATAATTTTATAGTTGTTCTAGTCTTTCTAGTCTGTCTAGTTAATCTAGTTTTAGCACGGCGAGGAAGGCCTTTTGAGGGACCTCTACGTTTCCGATCTGCTTCATACGCTTCTTACCGCGTTTCTGCTTCTCGAGCAATTTGCGCTTACGGCTCACGTCACCGCCGTAACACTTGGCCAACACATCCTTACGAACCTGCTTGACCGTCTCGCGGGCAATGATCTTCGCCCCGATCGCCGCCTGGATCGCGATATCGAATTGCTGACGGGGTAATAACTCCTTGAGTTTCTCGCACATGCGGCGTCCGAAATCAACCGCATTGTCTCGATGCGTCAATGTGCTCAGCGCATCGACCTGCTCGCCATTCAGCAATATATCCAGTTTGACGAGGTTCGAAGGCCTGAATCCGTTCATATGCCAGTCAAAGGAGGCATAACCCTTACTGATCGACTTGAGCTTGTCGTAGAAATCAATCACGATCTCGCCCAACGGCATATCGAAGAGCAGCTCCATACGGTTTCCGGAGATGTACGACTGCTTAACGAGTTCACCGCGTTTGCCGAGGCACAAGGTCATGATCGGGCCGATATAGTCAGCCACAGTGATCACGCTAGCTCGGATATAGGGCTCCTCGATGCGGTCGATCTCCGTCAGATCCGGCATACCCGCGGGATTATGCACCTCGATCATGCCGCCGTCCTTCGTATATACGTTGTAACTTACGTTCGGCACGGTCGTGATCACATTCATGTCGAACTCACGGTCCAGACGCTCCTGAATGATCTCCATATGCAGCAGACCAAGGAATCCGCAGCGGAATCCGAAACCGAGTGCCATGCTGCTCTCGGGTTGGAAAGTGAGACTCGCATCATTCAACTGCAGTTTCTCCAGACTTGCTCTGAGGTCCTCATAATCCTCACTTTCAATCGGATACACACCCGCGAAGACCATCGGTTTGGCTTCTTCGAATCCATCTATAGCAGCATCGCAGGGACGGGCCACATGCGTGATCGTGTCGCCCACTTTGACCTCGGTACTGGTCTTTATACCCGAGATGATATAGCCTACGTTGCCGGCACTGATCTCCTTGCGCGGACACATGTCGAGCTTAAGGATACCGATCTCGTCGGCGTCGTACTCCTTGCCTGTATTCACGAATCGCACCAGATCACCCGAATGCATCGTGCCGTTCACCACTTTGAAGTACGCGATGATGCCGCGGAAACTATTGAAAACCGAGTCAAACACCAGGCACTGCAGCGGGGCGTTCGGATCGCCCACCGGCGCCGGGATACGCTCGATGATGGCGTCTAAGATCTCCGGCACGCCTTCGCCGGTCTTGGCGGAGCACCGTAAGATATCTTCCCGTTTGCAACCTAATAGATCCAAGATCTCGTCTTCCACGCGCTCCGGCATAGCATTGGGCATGTCGCATTTGTTGAGCACCGGAATGATCTCCAGGTCATGCTCGATCGCCATATAGAGGTTGGATATCGTCTGCGCTTGTACGCCTTGCGTCGCATCCACTACCAGCACCGCTCCCTCGCAGGCTGCGATAGATCGGCTCACTTCGTAGGAGAAGTCCACGTGCCCCGGAGTGTCGATCAGGTTAAGGGTATAACCCTTATGCTGCATTTGGATCGCGTGACTCTTGATCGTGATGCCGCGCTCTTTCTCCAGTTCCATGTCATCCAGCACCTGGTTCTCCATCTGCCTTACATCCACCGTACCCGTCAACTCCAGCATACGGTCGGCCAGGGTACTCTTACCGTGGTCAATATGCGCAATAATACAAAAATTCCGTATCTTATCCATTGAATCAATCTGCCCTTACTCTAAGTTTCGGCTGCAAAGGTACGAAAAAAAAATGATATACGCAAAAAAAATTTGCATATTTGCAAAAAAAGCAGTACCTTTGCAGCAGAAATTAATTTTAATACCAACGTGAAGCATATTGTAGTTCGATTTTGTGGAGATTCGGGAGACGGCATGCAGCTGACGGGAAACCTGTTTTCGTCCTTGAGTGCCTTATTGGGATATGAGATCTCCACCTTGCCGGATTTCCCGGCAGAGATCCGCGCACCGCAGGGAACCTTAGGCGGCGTGAGCGGTTTTCAGGTTCAAGTAGGATCGGGTGTGTACACGCCCGGAGACAAGGCGGATGTGATCGTGGCGATGAACGCCGCGGCGCTCAAAGTGAGTGTGATCAACAAGCATTTTCATGACCATGCGATCATCATCGTGGATACGGACAGTTTGACCGATAAGGATCTGGAGAAAGCGCAGTACAAGACCGATAATCCGTTCTCCGAATTAGGGATCCCCGACAGCGTGCAGATCGTGCCGGTGGCCTTGACAACGCTGACCAAAGAGGCGCTGAAGGACAGCGAGATGGACAACAAGTCTATGCTCAAATGCCGGAACATGTTCGCGCTGGGTCTTGTTTGTTGGCTCTTCGATGCCCCGATGGACGAGGCGATTCATCTGCTGGAAGATAAATTCAAGAAGAAACCCGCCCTGATTACACCGAACGTGAAAGTGATGGTGGATGGGTATAATTACGGACAGAATCTCGCCTTATCGATCAATCAGATAAGGCTCGATTCGGGCGAAAGGCGAAAGGCGAAAGGTGAAAGTGGAAGGTATACTTCGATAGCCGGCAATAAAGCCACGGCATGGGGACTAATAGCAGCGGCAGAGAAGGCAGGAAAAAAGCTCTTCTTAGGTTCGTATCCTATCACGCCGGCAACGGATATATTGCATGAACTGGCGGGTCGCAAGGATGTGGGCGTGATGGCTATCCAGGCGGAAGATGAGATTGCGGCGGTATGTACCGCGATAGGTGCCGCTTTTGCCGGTGACTTGGCCTGCACCAGTACTTCGGGACCTGGACTGAGTCTCAAATCAGAAGCGATCGGTTTGGCTGTGATGGCAGAACTGCCGCTGGTGGTGATCGACGTGCAACGCGGAGGTCCGAGTACTGGACTGCCGACCAAAACCGAACAGACGGACCTGCTGCAAGCGCTCTATGGACGCAACGGCGAGTGTCCGGCGGTGGTGATCGCCGCTTCGACATCCGCTAACTGTTTCGATTATGCGTACGAAGCATGCCGCATCGCGATGGAATATATGACGCCGGTGATCCTGCTGACCGATACCTATCTGGCGAACGGTACCGCCCTCTGGCGTGTGCCGCAACTGGCTGAACTTCCGGCGATTACACCGCAGTCAGTACCTGCAGAACTGAAGGGCCATTTCAATCCTGCACTGCGGGATGAAAGGGGTGTCCGGTACTGGGCTTTCCCGGGAATGGAGGGCTTTACGCATCGTAACATAGGTATGGAACGCGATGCGCAGTTAGGCACGATTTCCACCAATCCGGCCAACCATGAAGCGATGGTGCGGGCGCGGCAAGCGAAAGTGCAAGCGGTGGCAGAGACGATTCCGGATCTGAACGTACAAGGCAATGCGAAGAGCGAGACCGTGCTGGTCGGCTGGGGTAGTACGGAGGGCCACCTGCATGCCGCGGCAGATGAGTTAGGATGCGCTTTGGTGCAGTTCAACTATATCCAACCGCTGCCGAAGAACACGAAAGAGGTGCTGAGCGGGTTCAAGCGCATCATCGTATGCGAGCTCAATACGGGTCAGTTTGCCGCTTATCTGCGCGGCCAATTCCCGGAATTGCCGATCGAGCAATACAATGAAATTCAAGGTCAACCATTTGCAGTAGAAAGGATTGTAGAGTATGCAAGCAAGTGATTATAAATCAGATCAATACGTGCGTTTTTGTCCGGGATGCGGTGACCACGCGATATGCATGGCGCTGCAGAAAGCGATGTCGCAGATCGGTATCGCCCCGCATCAGATAGCGGTGATTTCGGGTATCGGTTGCTCGAGCCGCATGCCGCATTACCTCAATACCTACGGATTCAACACGATCCATGGTCGCGGCGGAGCGATTGCAACGGGTGTGAAGACCAGTCATCCGGAGTTGACCGTTTGGCAGATGAGCGGAGACGGCGACTGTCTTGCTATCGGCGGCAACCATTTCATCCATGAGATCCGGCGTAATGTGGACCTGAACTTATGTCTATTCAATAACCGCATCTACGGCTTGACCAAAGGTCAATATAGCCCGACCAGTCCGAAAGGATTCGTATCCAAATCCTCTCCGTTCGGCACGGTAGAGCGTCCGTTCGTACCGGCACAGCTGGTGCTCGGCGCCGGAGGAACATTCTTTGCTAGAACGCTGGATGTGGATATGCCGACGACGGTGGACTGCCTCGTGGCCGCGCATGAGCATAAGGGATGCTCGATCGTGGAGTGCCTCGTTAACTGCGTGATTTTCAATAATGGAACGCATGCCTGGATCGCCGATCGCGAGCAACGTGCGGAGCATTCGATTATTCTCAAGCATGGCGAAAAGATGATTTTCGGTAAAGACAATGACAAGGGCCTGGCGGTCGAGATCGATCCGGTGACCTTCGTGCCGAAGATGATCGTGGTAAGCGCTGATGATCCGCGCGTTTTGACGCACGATGCAACGCAAACGGACCCGACCCTGCATCGCCTGTTGGGTCTCATGGGACAAGAGCGCTATCTACAAACCGGTGACCAATCACCAATTACCAATGACCAATTACCAATTGCTTTAGGCGTGATCCGCAATGTCGCGATGGAGACGTATGACGAAGCGGTTAATCGGCAGATTAACGAAGTTCGGGAAAAGGCGAAGGCAAAAACGTTTGATGAGTTAACTTCTACGCTCGATACTTTCCTTCTGTAGTATCCTCTAACATAGATAGATACGATTCGTAACGGGAGATAGCGATGTCTCCCGTTATTAGTGCCTGCTGCACGGCACAGCCGGGCTCGTGGGTATGGGTACAGTTACCAAAACGGCAGTTCCGACCGACCTCAAAGATCTCCCGGAAATAATGGCTGACCTCTTCTTTCTCAAAGTCGATGGTGCCAAATCCTTTGATACCCGGCGTGTCGATAATACGCCCATTCTCAAGAAAATACATCTCGCTGAAGGTCGTGGTATGCATCCCCTTGTCGTGCGCATCGGAGATCTTACCGGTACGGGTCATCTCCCGACCAAAGAGGGCATTGAGCAAGGTCGATTTTCCGACACCTGAGTTTCCACTCAAAAGCGTAGTCTTTCCTTCCAATATAGGTGAGAGGTTATTGGTGATAGGTGATAGTTCTTTGGCGCAGATAGCCTCGGTTTGGTATCCGATGGACTCGTAGAGGGCACGGAGATCGGCGAGTTGCGCCAATTCTTCTTCCGTCAGCAGGTCGATCTTATTGAAGATAAGGATCGCGCGTACGCGATAGGCCTCGCAGGTAGCGAGGAAGCGATCGATGAAGGTGGTACTCGTGACGGGGTGGTTGACGGTGACGATAAGAGCCACCTGATCGATATTTGCAGCCAGGATATGACTCTCTTTGCTGAGGTTGGTGGACTTACGAATGATGTAATTATGCCGATCCTCGAGGTCGGTGATCCATCCGTCCTCTACCTCCACATAGTCGCCTACAGCCACCGGATTGGTACTACGGATGCCTCGGATGCGGAAATTGCCCTTGATATGACACTCCGCATCCGAACCATCGTTCATACGAACGATGTAACTGCTACCCGTTGATTTGATGACTAATCCTCTCAAATAATTTACGATTTAACGATTTACGATTTTACGATTTATTTGACGATTTAATTAAATTGTACAATTGAACTCAATAGAACAATCAATCGTCCATTCGTCAATCGTCCATTCGTCAATTATACGGTCATTATCTCCTTCTCTTTGGCGGCATAGAGGGCATCCACCTTGACGATATACTTATCGTGGGTTTTCTGCATGTCCTCTTCGGCATCTTTCTCGATGTCCTCGCTCAAACCATTCTTAACGAGTTTCTTGAACTCTTCAATCGCGTCACGGCGTGCATTCCGGATCGACATCTTAGCCTGTTCCGCTTCGGCTTTGCACTGCTTGCACAGTTCGCGACGACGCTCTTCGGTGAGCGGCGGAAGGATCAGACGGATGGTCTCGCCGTTATTCGACGGCGCGAGGCCGATATTCGAGTTGATGATGGCGCGCTCGATCTCACTGATGAGTTTTTTCTCCCACGGCGTGATGGCGATGGTGCGTGCGTCGGGGGTAGTGATGGTGGCGCAGTTAGCGAGCGGCGACATGGCTCCGTAGTAGTCTACCTTGATGGGGTCTAAGATACGGGGATTGGCTTTTCCGGCACGGATATGCTGGAGGGTGTCATCCAAATGCGATACCGCATTCTGCATTTGCTCTTCCGCAGAAGTTTGATACAATTCGAGTTCGTCTTCCATACTATTAGGGTTTTACGAGAGTACCAATGGGCTCTCCGTTAATAACTTTTTCAAGGTTGCCCACCTTATCCATGCAGAATACATAGATCGGCAGACCGTTCTCTTTGCACATGACGGTGGCCGTCTGGTCCATGACCTTGAGTCCGCGGTTGATGACTTCGTCATAGGTGATTTCGGTGAACTTCGTAGCCGTTGGGTCTTTCTCCGGATCAGCCGTGTAGATGCCATCTACACGTGTTCCCTTGAGCATCACGTCGGCTTTGATCTCCAGTGCACGGAGCGATGATCCGGTATCGGTGGTGAAGTAGGGAGCACCCGTTCCTCCGGCGAGGATGACTACGTTACTCTTATCCAGCAGACGTTGCGCCTTGGCTGGACTATAGAAATCGCCAATGGGCTCCATCCGGATGGAGGTGAGTACGCGAACGGGTTGCCCGATCGACTCCAGCGCCGAGGCCAATGCGAGGGCATTGATGACAGTAGCCAGCATACCCATCTGGTCGCCTTTGACCCGGTCAAAACCTTTCTGGGCACCACTCAAACCGCGGAAAATATTTCCGCCGCCGATCACGATACCGATCTGAACGCCTTTTTGGGCGATAGCTTTCACCTGCGCGGCGTAGTCCGCAAGGCGCTGTGTATCAATGCCGTACCCTTGTGCGCCTTGCAAACTCTCACCCGACAGTTTTAGCAATATTCGCTTATACATAATCAACGCGCTGCAATGATGGCCAGGAATTTCTCAGCTACGAGTGCAGCACCGCCGATCAGACCGCCGTCGATATCGGGGCAAGCGAAGAGTTCAGCTGCGTTCTTCTCGTTGCAGCTACCTCCATAGAGGATGGTGGTGTCGTCAGCAGCTGCCTTACCGTATTTCTCAGCCACGAGACCGCGGATGTACGCATGGATCTCCTGTGCCTGTTCCGGGGTAGCGGTCAGACCGGTACCGATAGCCCATACCGGTTCGTAAGCAAGGGTGATCTGCTTCCACTCCTCCGCGCTCAGCCCGAAGACGGATCCCTCGAGTTGTGCTTTCACTACCTCGTTCTGTTTGCCGGCTTCGCGCTCCTCTTTCACCTCACCGATGCAGAAGATGACCTTCAGACCGTTCGCCAACGCGAGGCGTACTTTTTCAGCCAGCATCTCGTAGGATTCTGCATAGTACTGACGACGCTCGGAGTGACCCAGGATCACGTATTCAGCGCCTGTGGACTTCACCATCTCGGCACTTACCTCACCGGTGTAAGCACCCTTCTCGTGGTCTGCACAGTTCTCGGCAGCCACCTTGATGGGCGAACCCTTGAGCAGTTCAGCTACCGTTGCCAAGTGGATGAACGGCGTGCCGATGACTACGGCGCATGCGGGGTTCTTGACTGCTTCTTTCAACTCGGTTGCCAACGCAACACCTTCCTGCAGGTTCTTGTTCATTTTCCAGTTACCTGCAACCATTCTTGTTCTCATAATGCTATAATTGTTTTAAGTTTTGTTTTTCGATTATCATTCCGTTCTGCACGGTGATCAGTCCCGGGTTCGCCCGCACGATGGTCTTGAGCGTGACGGGGTCGGTGTAGCAGAAGGTACTCATCATCGTCTCTTCATCCCAGCCCAGTTCTTCGGCCAGCGCGATGATCTCGTCCTCGCCGGATCCGGTGAGGAAATAGACCTTACTCCGCTCATGGATGATGTGCATCAGTTTATCGAGCTGCGTGCGGTCTGTCTTCTTCAGATCGTAGAGGATGACGAGCGTGACGGGTTCTTCGGACTCCAGAATGTCGTAGGTGACATCCTCAAAATCCATCGTCAGAATCTCGAAGTCGTGTATCGGGGCTTCGTAGCCTTTCTTGATCAGTTTGGATTGCTGATCGACAAAGGTCCAGGCAGGATCATTCTTGGGGTAGTTCTCCAGCGTGAAGGCTTGTTCGTTGCCTTCTTCATCCGCATAGATGAGAGTGGTCTCATACTGATCGGGTTCCGCATCTTCGGGAATCTCCATGAGGGTGGGGATGTGGTTGCCGATCTTATAGGGCCGGAAGTCCATCGGCGGCAGATGCGTATAGCTGTAAGCCATGATGCCGGCTACAGCGCCTGCACCTAAAAACACGATGATCAACTCAGCCCACCAACTAAACAAAGCAGGAATCGCTTTCTTGCAGCAGAGAAGGATGATCACCAAGCTCAGGAATACCACGTTCTTCCAGAATGTCTGCCAGTTGGTCAGCACGAGCGCATCGCCGAAACAGCCGCAATCCGAGATAGGATTGGTCAGTGCCACCCAAAGGGTGAGCGGGGTCATGACCAGGTAGAACGCGAGTGCAATCCAGCTTGTCCAGCGCGTACGTACATTGAGCAACAGGCATACGCCTAACACAAACTCCAATGCGATCAGACTGACCGCTGCGATGCCTGCCAGAGGCAGCAGGTCGGTGAACCAACCGCCGAACGCCTTGAGGTAATCCTCGATCTTATAGACCGTGCCCAGCGGATCGACTGCTTTGACGAATCCCGAGAAGAGGAAGGTCAGGGCAAGTAGGGTGCGGGCAATGCTGCCGATGATATGTTTTGCCTTTTTAATATTCATTTTTCATTATTCATTATTCACTATAGTGAATCAGATCAAAGATGGCATAATTGATGATATCGAAGTAATTGCCTTCCACGCCTTCGGAAGCAATGGTCTTGCCGCCATGCTCGAGGATGGTTTTGATACGAATGATCTTGGCCATGATCATATCGACGATGCCCTCCTTACTCATCTCCCGCCATGCCTCGCCGTAATCATGGTTCTTGCGGAGCATCAGTTCCTTAGCCTCATTGAGCACCGCATCGTAGTTAGCCAGCGCCTCTTCATTGCTCATATCCACCGCGTCGGCATAGCCCTTGCGATCTTGGATGATGGCGGTGATGCCGTAGTTGACGATAGCCCGAAGGTTGCCCTCGATGTCATCGCCCACCAGACTGACGCCGGTCTCTTGCCGCTGGCGGATGTTACAAACCTTGATGTAGAGTTGATCGGAGATGCCGTGGAGTCGGAAGATGCGCCAGGATGCCCCGTAGTCGCTCATCTTATCCACGAATATCGCCCGGCATTTCGCCGTCACGGCATCAAATTGTTTATTTGTATCTGCCATAATAATTTAACGTTTCAAAGAAACCATTTTAACTATTTAACGTGACAGAGTCACCATTTTAACCTTTTAACGAGTTCGGGGAGGTCAACTTGTTGTTGAGTCCCTGAACTCATCTCTTTCAGCATCACCGTGTTGGTCTCCATCTCGTTGCCGCCGACGATGGCCACGAACGGGATATGCTTATCGTCCGCATAACCCATCTGCTTCTTCATCTTGGCGGGTTCAGGATATATCTCGGCTGCGATACCGTGTGCCCGCAGCGCTTTGAGCCACTTGAGCGCGTACTGCATTTCTGCCTCGCCGAAGGTGGCGAAGAGAACCTGCGTGGCTGATTGCAGCTCATTCGGGAAAAGATCCAGCTCCGTCAGCACATCGTAGATACGATCGGCGCCGAACGATATGCCAACACCCGACACGTTGGGTAAACCGAAGATACCGGTCAGGTTATCATACCGTCCGCCACCCGTGATGGAGCCGATCTGTGCATCCAAGGCCTTGACCTCAAAGATCGCGCCGGTGTAGTAGTTCAGACCGCGTGCGAGACACAAATCAAACTCAATGGACAATGGACAATGGACAATGGACAATAGATTAAATACCTCTTCTAACTCATCGATGCCTTTCAAACCAATTTCGCAGTTAGCAAACAATACACGAAGAGAATCTAATTTGTCTTTTGTCTTTTGTCCTTTGTCTTGTGTCAGGATCGGTTGCAACTTAGCCACCTGCTCTGCATTGAGGCCGCGTTCGATGAGCTCCGCATTGACGGCCTCGACGCCGATCTTATCGAGCTTGTCGATGGCCACTGTGATATCGATCATCTTATCCGGTGCCCCGATCACCTCGGCGATACCGGCCAGGATCTTACGGTTATTGATATGCAGACACACGCGGATACCCAGACGACGGTATACCTCTTCCACGATCTGGATGAGCTCGAGTTCGCCGATCAGGCTGTCCGATCCAATCACGTCCACATCGCATTGGTAGAACTCGCGGTAACGGCCCTTCTGCGGACGGTCTGCCCGCCAAACAGGTTGGATCTGGAAGCGCTTGAAGGGAAAAACGATCTCCTCGCGGTGCTGCACCACATACCGCGCGAAAGGTACGGTCAGGTCATACCGCAGACCTTTCTCCGGTGCCAAAGCGGCTTTCTCACCGCTATTCTGGATGCGGAAAAGCAGTTTGTCGCCTTCCTCGCCGTACTTACCCATCAGGGTGCCTATGTTCTCCATCGCAGGGGTCTCGATCTGCTGAAAACCATATAGACGAAAGACATCCTTGATGGTATCAAAGATATAATTGCGACGCGCCATCTCCACTTGTCCAAAGTCCCGCGTCCCTTTTGGTATACTTGGTTTTTGTGCCATAACTCTCTAAACACTAAACTCTAAACTCTAAACGAAAATTTTTTCAAAAATTTTATCTGTTGCGCCGAGTTCGGATGCTACGTATGCAGCGGCTTTGGCGCCAATTGTTTCATGATTATCGAGTGCGGTATCAAGCGCCGCCTCCAACTCGCTATAGGTCTTAATACTCCGTGCTGCACCGACTTTTATCAGGTCTTGCGCTTCCCGGAAATGTTCATAGTTAGGTCCGAAAATAACCGGCATGCCGTATGCAGCAGCCTCGATCGTATTGTGTATGCCGACCCCAAATCCGCCGCCGATATAGGCTACTTGTCCGAATCGATAGATAGACGAGAGCAAGCCCATTGTATCCACCACCATCACCTGCGCATGGATCAAGCTCGCCTGCGTGGCACGACTGTACCGCACAAACCGGCCTTGGAAAAGATTGAAAATAAAATGCAGATGTTTCTCATCCAGCTCATGCGGCACGAGGATGAGTTTATTTGATTGGTGATTGGTGATTGGTGATTGGAAACCATTGACCAATGACAAATTACCAATGTACTTCGCGAGAAGTACTTCGTCTTTCGGCCAGGTACTGCCGGCGATAATCATTCGCTCGCATCCGCGCGTAAAATCCACGATGGGCGCGAGTCGTTGGTCCGTAACCCGTAACCCGTCACCGGTAACCGCTTGCATGCGATCAAACCGCGTATCTCCGGCCACGCTCGCTTGCGTGATGCCGTACTGGGCGAGGAGTACGCGCGAGGCTTCATCTTGCACAAACAGATGCGTGAAGCAGCGCAGTGACTTGCGGTAAACGCGTCCCCACCATTTGAAGAAAACCTGGTTCGGGCGGAAGATGGAGCATATGCTATAGGTCGGGATGTCCCGTTTTTTGAGTTCCTTCAGATACGCCGGCCAGAACTCATATTTTACAAAGATCGCCAGGCTCGGTTGCAAGGCATCCAGGAACTTTCTTGCATTGCGGCGTGTAGGCAGCGGTAAATAAAATACCCCGTCTGCCAACTCATATCCCTTCCGCGCCTCATAGCCCGAAGGGCTGAAGAAGGTTACTACAATAGGTCTTACAGCGCTAGCGGTCTTACAGTGCAACGGTCCTACAGCGCAGCGGTCTTTAATCCTCTCAATGATCGGTCTCGCCTGCTCGAATTCCCCTACCGATGCGGCATGGAACCAGATAGCCCCTTGCAGGGCGGTCAACACAGGCAGGTGGTCAGCGTCCAATGTCAGACGCTGACCACGAAACCATGTGTTGAACTTAGAAGACACCTGATGGCTTAGAATTTGTAACGAACGCCGAGGTTGAACGCCCAGTCGAACATGTGGAATGCCGTCGTTACACCTTGTGCCGATGCCACCGTGCAAGCATAACCCGGACGGAAGTCAAACGAGAACGCGATCGGGGCATTCTTCATGCATGCTTCGATACCAGCTGCAGCACCTACGCCGATGAAACCTTCGTCAGTAATAGCTGCATCATGGTAACCAAGACGAATCTGACCACCTACATAGTAGTCCAAGAGGATACCCTGACCCTCAGCAGCTTTACCTTGATAAGCCAAAACGAGGTTATCTACCGCACCGAAAACAGCGTTGGAAAAACCGTTCTTACCGGCTGCAGCGAAGCATCCGAGGTAACCGAACTCATCTATGATCGTGAAGTTGTCCGTTACCATCACTTTGTACTGAGCACCGAGGCCCGAACCACCTACAATACCAATACTGTGTTTGTAGTTAGCAGCCATCGAAGTGGCAGCAATCAGCACAACTACGATCAAAGTTAAAATCCTTTTCATACGTTTTGTTGTTTTAATGAATAAATAATTTAGTTTATTATAATTTTCAGCCCATTTTTCCAAATTCGGCTGCAAAGTTACGAAATAATTTTCATATATGCAAGCGTGCGCGCATTTTTTATAGGTTTTTTGCGTTTTTCGGAATTTTTGCTTTTTTTCTTGCACAATTGAAAAAAAAGTAGTATCTTTGCACCCGATTTTGTAATAATCCGCAGTTTAAACTTATGATGACGGAAGAAAAATACAATTTTGTCAAGATGTACGAGCGTTCGTTCAGGGAAAACTGGGAGCTCGAGGCACTGACAGATTATGGTACAGACGTGACCCTTACCTACGGTCAGCTGGCCATTAACATCGAGAAATTGCATATCCTGTTCAAGGAGTGCGGTGTGAAGAAGAATGATAAGATTGCTGTGATGGGAAAGAACAACAGCAATTGGATAGCGGTATATCTGGCTACGGTCACATATGGCGCTATTATTGTTCCTATCCTGCAGGATTTCCGGGCCAACGATGCCATTCATATCGTGAACCATTCCGGCGCCAAGTTGCTCTTTATCAGCGATATCAACTGGGAGGGTATGGATCTGGATCAGATTCCGAAGGTGTTGGCCACCGTCAGCCTCAACGACTGGCATCCGATCACCTTGGCGCTTGATCCGAAGAAGATCAACTACGAGGCCATCGCGGAGGAATTCAAGAAGAAGCACCCCAACGGCTACCATGCCGAGGATGTGCATTTTGACGAGCGGGCCAATAGCGAGATCGGCTCGATCAACTACACCTCCGGTACCACTGGTTTCAGCAAGGGAGTCATCATGCCGCTTAACGGATTGGCAGGCAACATGCGCTATGCGCTGGAGAGCGGTTTGGCATACAAGGGTTCACGCTTCGTGACTTTCCTGCCCCTGGCGCATGCTTACGGCTGTGCGTTTGACTTCCTCTCTTGTCTGGTAGCCGGCGGTCACTCCTGGCTGATCGGTCGTACCCCTTCGCCCAAGATCCTATTGAAGGCTTTCGCGGAGATCAAGCCGACCATCATCCTCTCCGTGCCGCTGATCCTGGAGAAGATCTACAAGAAGATGATCGTGCCGCAGATTCAGAAAGCGCCCGTCAGCTGGGTGCTCAAGGTGCCGTTCCTGGACGAGATCGTATGCGGCAAGATCCGCGAACAGCTCGTGCAGGCATTTGGAGGCGAATTCAAGCAGATGATCATCGGCGGTGCGCCGCTGAATCCAGAGGTGGAGGCCTTCCTGCGCCGGATCAAGTTCCCGATGTCGGTGGGTTACGGTATGACCGAATGTGCCCCGCTGATCTGCTTCACACCCTATGACGAGGGTGCCAAACTGTATTCCTGCGGACAGCCGCTCAAGGATATCATGGAGGTGCGTATCGATAATCCGAATGAAGAGGGTATCGGCGAGATCGTGGTGCGCGGAGAAAATACCATGACCGGATACTATAAGAACCCGCAGGCCACCAAGGAGAGCTTCACCGCAGACGGTTGGCTCCGAACGGGTGACCTTGGCCAACTCGACGAAGACGGCTTCCTCTATATCAAGGGCCGTTGCAAGACTATGCTGCTGGGTCCGAGCGGACAGAATATCTACCCCGAGGAGATCGAGGCAAAGATCAATAACATGCCTTATGTGCTCGAGTCCCTTGTGCTTCAGCAGGCCGACACGCGTCTGGTGGCGCTCATCTGTCCGGATTTCAACGAAGTGGATGCATCCGGCTTGACGCCCGAGCAGCTGGAGGAGCAGATGGAAGAGGCCCGCAAGCAGGTGAACTCCGAACTCGCGGCATACGAGCAGATATCGTTCGTCAAACTCTATCCGCACGAGTTCGAGAAAACCCCGAAGAAATCGATCAAGCGGTTCTTGTACACCAATATGGTGTAATAGAGGATAGATGATAGATTATAGATGAACCTTTGCATCGATCAGGGAAATAGCCGAACGAAAGTGGCGTTGATGACGGATGAGGGCAAGATGATCCATCATTTCATCTATAAGTCCTTCACCTCCGCCGATGTGGAGCGCCTCTTTGACCTCTACGACATCTCCGACTCGATCATATCGTCGGTTGTGGATATAGAGGCAGCGATCGTGAATGTGCTGCATCGCCGTTCGCGGCAGTTTGTGCTCTTTGACCATCATACACCGGTGCCGATCATCAACCGGTATGACACGCCGCAGACGCTCGGACAAGACCGGCTCGCTGCGGCGGTAGGCGCCAAGACGCTCTGTCCGAATGAGAACCTGCTGATCATCGATGCGGGTTCGGCCATCACGTACGACTTTGTCTCGGACAAAGGCGAGTACATGGGGGGAAATATCGCGCCGGGATTCAAGATGCGCTTCACCATGCTGCAGCAGATGACCAAAAAACTGCCGCTGGTGGAGGTGAGCGAGAATGAGCTGATTCCGCTCTTCGGCGCCAACACCCGCGATGCGATCGCAGCAGGCGTGATCCGCGGCGTGGCCTACGAAGTGAAAGGATACATGCGGACCTTGCACGAGAAAGTGCAGCACTACCGCACCTTCCTTACCGGAGGTAACGCATCCTACTTGCTGACCAACGTGCGCTCCTCGCGCACCGAAAAACGGGAGATGATCTACGAGAAACACCTGGTGTTGATCGGATTGAATGAGATTTTGAGATTTAACAAAGAATGATAAAACGAATCTACATAGGACTTGCAGCACTGCTGATGACCCTTGGGCTGAGTGCGCAGAATATGACCAGTTCTCCATATTCAAGGTATGCATACGGAGATCTGAATGAGAATGTACCTACGGCCTATCGGGCGATGGGCGGCGTGAGCTTCGGTCTGCGTAATAACCGCGCCATCAACCCCGCTCAACCCGCTTCCTATACCGCATGCGATACCCTTACCTTCATGTTCGATATCGCGGCCAGCGCAGGGTGGAGTAAGTATCAGGATGCCAGCGGACATCGCAATAAGCCCAACGGAAACCTCGAATATGTGACGATGCAGTTCCCGCTCTACAAGCGCTGGATCGCGATGTCGCTTGGTCTGCTGCCGTACAGCTCCGTAGGATACAACATATCCCTGGATAACAGCACGGCCGGCGATGCCTATCATTATACCACCGATTACTACGGCCGGGGAAACATCAGCCAGGTCTATGGCGGTTTGAGTTTTAATATCCTCAACTGGGTGGCTGTCGGCGCCAATGTCTATTACATGTGGGGTGATCTGAATCATATGCGGTCCCTCACCTTTGCCGAGACGGGTTTCAATCCGACCCTCCAATACGAAGTGCTACGGGTGAGCAACTTGCGTGCACGGCTCGGTGCCCAGTTCTTCCATACCTGGGGCGATCATACGGTGAATGTGGGTGCGATCTTCGAGAGCAGGATGAAGCTGCATAGCCAAATGCTTATCCTCGAGACCCAGACGGCCGACTCCATCCCCATCATCGAAGGGGCTTGGCAGCTGCCTTTCGTCTACGGTGCGGGTGTGAGTTATAACTGGCAAAACCGCGTCACGGTGGCTTTGGATTTTGAGCGCCAACTGATGGGCGATGCCCGTTACAACGGTCTGCCCGGCCGGGCAAGCGGATTGAGGAACAAGAACCGCTTCGCGCTTGGTTTCGAATATCGCCATAATCCCCTCAGCCGTAAGTACGGCGAGCGCATGCTCTTCCGCGTCGGCGCAGCCATGCAGGATGAGTACCTGCTGGCCATCAAAGCCAAGCACTACACGGCAACCGCCGGTATCGGCTTTCCGATACCGATGTTAGGTACCGTCCTCAATACTACGTTTGAATATCACCACCGGGGTCAAAAATCCACGCTCGAGGAGCACTCCTTCCGTTTCATCCTCGGCCTGTCCATCGGTGAAAACTGGTTCTTCAAACGCAAACTGTAGTTTGGCACAGTTCTTGCAACCGGAAGACCAGTAGACCAGTTGACCAGTTGACCAGATTAACTAACTAAAAATATCATCATTATGAAACTGAAAACTATCCTTGTAGTCGCCTTGGCAGCAGCCGTTCCGGCGCTGGCATGTGCGAAAAAACCCAAGAAAGCCGCTGAAGAGGCTCCCGTTCAGGCACCCGTTGTAGAGGAAGCTGAACCCACTATCACCGAAGAGTGCGTGGTGAACGTTTCCCTCTTCCACGAGTCGGTGAAAAACAAGATGTATGCTGATGCATACGGTCCTTGGTGGGAAGTATATACCACCTGCCCGAATGCCAACAAGTCCATCTATTCGGACGGTGCCAAGATCGTAGAAGCCCTCTTCCAGGCAACCGCTGACCCGGCTGAGAAAGCACGTCTGGCTAACCTCGCCATCGAGATGCAAGACAAGCGTATCCGCTTCTTCGGCAATGATCCTAAGTACCCCACCGTTTATATCCTGGGCGAGAAAGGTCTGGCTTACGTGGACTTCTTCGGCGATACCAAACTGGCTGAGGCACGCGAGTGCTTGCGTGCTTCCGTAGAAGGAATGGGCGTGAAGAGTAAAGTCATGGTGCTCGTCAAACTCGTAGACGTATCCTATGCCCTGTACAAACAGAATGGTAATGCCGAGCAACTCATCTCCGATTATGAACTGGCTGGAACCGCCCTCGCTGAACAGGCAGCGGATGCAACCAACAAGAATGCCGAGATAGCTGCCAAGCAGAAAGACTACGTCGATAATATCTTCGCCATCTCCGGTGCTGCAGACTGCTCCAAACTCGATGAGATATACGCAGCTGCCGTGCAGGATAACATCTCGAACCTCGACATGCTGACCAAGATCGCTAAACTCTATCGTCGTGTGCGTTGCACCGAGTCCGATGTGTACTTCGCTGCGTGCGAGGCGGCACATAAACTGCAACCCACCCAAGAGTCGGCTGCAGGATGCGCTTCGATGGCCGCTAAGAAAGGTGACTACGAGCAGGCTATCGCTTACTATGATCAGGCAATCAAACTGGCGATGATCGAAGATGCACTCGAGGATGTGGCGGATTATCAGTATAATGCTGCTTTCTATTGCTACAATAACCTCAAGAAATATACAGATGCCCGTAAGTACGCTTTGGCTTCCATCACCACCCTCCAGGGACTCGGTATCACCAAAGGTCAGGGACGTTGCTATATCATCATCGGTATGTGCTATGCAGCTACCCAACTCTATCCGCAGGATGCCAAGGGACGTATCTTGAACAAAACCGTTTACTGGGCTGCAGTGGATAAGTTCGTCAAAGCAAAACAGATCGATCCCTCCGTCGAGGCACAGGCTACCGAGTTCATCAACTCGTATAGCAAGTACTATCCGACCAAAGAGGAACGCTTTGACTTGCCCAACGAGTTCAGCGGAAATACCTACTTTGTAGGAGGTTGGATCGGTGAGAACACCACGATTCGATAAACGCAGAGCGATAGCGGGTATCCTTGTGGTACTCGCTATTCTTATATCCGCATGCGTGGGTAATACGGAGCGCGTGGAGCAGAGTCATGAGGCTGTGCTCCGCGCCAACTTGCCCGTCTTGGTCACCGACAGCGTCTCCACCCTCATCTCCGATTCCGGCGTCACCCGATACCGCATCGAGGCGCCCCAATGGCTCGTCTTTGACAAAGCCGACACGCCTTATCAGGAGTTTCCCTCGGGAATCTACCTCGAGCAGTTCGACCTCGACCTCTCCGTGCAGGCCTCCCTCAAAGCCGACTATGCCTACTATGACGAGCAGGCACAGATCTGGACGCTGCGCGGAAACGTACACGCCCTCAATCGCGAAGCGGAGCAGTTTGATACACCCGAGCTGCATTGGAATCAGCAGACGCACCGCGTCTATTCCGATTCGTCCATTCATATCACCCGCGAGAAGAGTATCATCCAGGGAGTAGGGTTCGACTCCAACGAAGAAATGACCCAATACACCATCTTAAACCCCACGGGAGTTTTTCCCATCAAAGAAGAATAATATGTTGTTAGAAAATAAAACCGCCCTTATCACGGGCGCAGCACGTGGTATCGGCAAACAGATTGCGCTTTGCTTTGCACGCGAAGGAGCGAATATCGCCTTCACGGATCTGGAACTCAACGAGGCGGCAGCCGCTACCCGCGATGAGATCGCCGCTCTCGGCGTGAAGGTCGCTTTCTATGCCTCCAACGCAGCCGATTTCGAGGCAGCGCATAGCGTGGTAGAGCAAGTGGTCGCGGACTTCGGCCGGCTCGATATCCTTGTCAATAATGCGGGTATCACCCGCGATACGCTGCTCATGCGTATGACCGAGCAGCAATGGGATCAAGTCATCAACGTTAACCTCAAGTCGGCGTTTAACTTCACCCACGCGGCCACTCCCGTCATGATGCGCCAACGTTCCGGCTCCATCATCAGCCTCAGTTCCGTGGTCGGCATCAACGGCAATGCCGGACAAGCCAACTATGCCGCGTCCAAAGCCGGTATCATTGCCCTCACCAAATCGGTCGCTAAAGAGTTAGGTTCCCGCGGCGTACGCGCCAATGCGATTGCGCCGGGATTCATCCTGACCGACATGACCAAGGCCCTGCCCGAAGAGACCCTCAAGCAATTCGTCACGCTCATCCCGATGCGTCGGGGTGGGGAGCCTGAAGAAGTAGCAAAGGTCGCTCTCTTCTTAGCGAGCGACCTTGCATCCTACGTCTCCGGACAAGTGATCCAAGTCAACGGAGCGATGGCTTAAAATAAATCCCGCAAATCAATGCGGGATTTATTATTGGTTATTGGTCATTGGTCATTGGTTATTGGTCATTGGTTATTGGTCATTGGTCATTTTTCAATGATCTCATAAGCCCAAGGAGCTAAGTTGAACGTCTCGCCGGTTTCCAGCGTGACGTTTTGTTTTTCACCACTCATATTCATTACGGCGAGGATCGCATTCGTGTGCCAGCGACCTTCTTTCACACGCTTGCAGGCGAAGATCGCCTCGTTGTCGCAAATGACGCGCTCCATCGGGGCACCTACCTCCGGGCTGAACAAGGCTTTATTGCGGGCACGCATCGCGTTCAGGCCCTTATACAAGTCTGCCTTGGCATAATCCAAGTCATTGTCAATCAGGTCTTTCTCAAAGAACTCCAGGCGGTGATGGTTACCGGCCAGTTGTCCGGTGTACATCATCGGCATACCCGGTACGACATAGCAGAAAGCGGCAAACAGATCCACGGCATCGCCCATCCGTTCGAACTCCGTGCCGTTCCAACTGTTCTCGTCATGGTTAGTGATGAAGTTCATACGGATGGCCTCGGGACGAATGGTCGTGTCCGCTTTGGCGAAATATGCCCACAGGTCCTCCACACCTTTCTTACCCTGCGCTACCTCATTCATGATATGATGCAGCGTCCAGCCGTAATACATGTCGAAGGCACTCTCGGTCAGCTCGTCCGCCTTGTCCTCGTCTTCAGCGAGCGTGAACATATCCGGATGCGTCAGACGCAAGTCGCCCATGGCCCAGTTCCAGAAATCGGTCGGCACTTCGCCCGCTACGTCGCAGCGGAAGCCGTCGATACCGATTGAGTCCATCCACCAGTGCATGCATTTGAGCATCTCATTGCGCATGTCCTGGTTCTCGTAGTTCAGTTTGGAGATATCGGTCCAGTCATACTGCACCATCAGGTTACCGAGACTGTCGCGGTAATGCCAACCCTCGTTCTTCGTCCATTCGCTATCCGGCGCGGTGTGGTTCGCTACCCAGTCCAGGATCACTTTGAATCCCTGTTTGTGGGCAGCCGCCAAGAAATGCTCGAAGTCAGCGCGGGTGCCGAACTCCGGATTGATCTGGCAGTAGTCGATGATCGAGTAATAACTGCCCAACGTGCCCTTACGCGTGATCACGCCGATCGGCTGGCAGGGCATCACCCAGATGATGTCGATGCCGTTCTCGCGGAGCTGCGGCAGCAATGCCTCGGCAGCAGCGAACGTACCTTCCTCGGTCGCTTGACGGGTGTTTAACTCGTAGATAGTCGCGTCATACGCCCATTTCGGGTGACGCAACTCTACCTGCTTCGCGCAGCCGGCCAGCATCAGCGCCGCTGCGATAAAAAGGATTGTCTTTTTCATAATATATAAAATTTACCAATCACCAATCACCAATCACCAATCAATCCGTAAGGATTTGATACGTCAAATCATTACGATTGATGATCACCGTCACTTTCTTGCCCAGATAAACACGTTGGTACACGATCTCATCCGGCCGGTCGATCAGCGGAATGAACTCGCCGTACAACAGCGGCATCGAGCCTCTGCGCAGCGCGATCAACTCCGCCACTTTGGTGCGCATCTCCCGCTCGTCCAGACTCAGCTCTTCAAACCGCATCATATGGCGGTTATCGGGATCGTTACCGCCTACCTCGCCGTACTCGTCGCCCTGGTAGATACATGGCACACCGGGCAGGGTCAGGTTGATCACCTCCAGCAGCAAGGCCCGCTTATATGCCTTCTCCGCGTCGCCGATGCCCACTTCCTGCGTCCATCCCTCTTCCTTGCCGTTGCTGCGGATATCGATCGCTCCGCCGGCTATCGACGCAAAGCGGATCTGGTCGTGGTTGCCGGATATATTGCCCATCGTGTGGTGCGAACCGTAGGTGGCGAGCGAGGTCAACTCATTGGTGATGATCTGATCCATGCCGGTCAAGCCGCACAGCGCCTCACGCGTGGTGAAATAGACATTGAAATCGAATTGCGCATTCAGCATACCGCTCTTCACGTAACTGCCGATCAACTCCGGACTGCCGTAGGTCTCGCCGATCATCCAGATCGGTCTTCCGGGCCAACGCTGCGCGATCTTCTGACCCAACATACGCCAGTATCCCTCCGGGATATGCTTGCACGCATCGTGGCGGAATCCGTCCAACTCATAGTTGGCCAGCCAGTACAGCGCGCTGTCCGTCATCTGCTCGCATACCTCCGGCCGCTCCAGATCCAAGGTCGGGATATGCTTGTCGAACCAGGTCGTCAGGCGTGCCTCGTCCCATAACTCGAAGTTACGACGTCCATCGGGCAGGATAGAGTCCGTATGCCAGTCGGGGTGCAGCTGCAGCGTCGGCGAATTGATGTGCATGTGGTTGGCCACATAATCCAGCACCACGTTCATCCCGTGCGCATGCGCGGTAGATAATAAGGTGCGGAACTCCTCCGGCGTACCGAAGCGCTGATCCAGCTGCGTGGCGTAGATCGGCCAGTAGCCGTGGTATCCGCTGAACTTCGTATAGGTTTTCGACGCATCGTACTTGTTGCCGTGCTTGAACTCGTAGCATCCCCATGCATCCCAGGGGTTCTGCGTGATCGGACTGATCCACAGCGTGTTCACGCCCAACTGATCGAAATAACCCTCTTCGATCTTGGCCGTGATACCGGCCAGGTCACCGCCCTGATAGTCCACGATATCCAGCACCTCCGGAGAGTTCATCTTCCAGTCGTTGGACGCATTTCCGTTATAGAAGCGGTCAATCATCAGCGAGTATAACACCTGCGCTTGCGCATCATGCCGGTTCAGCTGCGCCGCATCCGTGATGATCTTGCCATCCTCCATCGGCAGCAACAGGTCATTATATAAATGGGTCTCATCGCACGCAAAAATACGCAGGTACGAGCGACCCGGTAAATCAAAAATTTGAAATTTGCAATTTGAAATATCCAATATCCAATTTCCATTCTCATTTTGGCTCCAAGCCTCCTCCGGCACGCGCATGTTCTGCACGTAGGCCACGAGAGTGGGGTGCTCCACTTTGTCGTAGAAGCCCACTTCCAGTTGGTCATCGGCATAGCCCAGCGAGATCAAGGACTGTCTCACCGGCTTATGGGGCAGCACCGGGATCTCGAATGCACCCGTCTTGTCCTCATACGCAATCGACGAGATAGACCCGTCATTGACGACGTCCATCGATTCCACCCACTTGGCGGTCTTTCCGAAGAAAGCCGGCACATAGTCGGTCAGCAATACCTGCATCGTGTCCGCCTGCATACGAACGGGCATGATCGGGTTACTCTTTGCAATAAAATCAGCGGTGATTTCGCCTCGCTGGCAACCAACCAGACACAGCATGATCGAGGCTAAAAAGAAAACTTTTTTCATGGTTATACACATTTTGTGTGCAAAAGTAGTAAAAAAATCGCACATATGCAAATTTTCAAGGGATTTTTTTGCTATTTTTTTGCATATATCAAAATTTTTCCGTACCTTTGCACCCGCAAAGGTTTATGGACAACAAATACTGACTAAAATGAAAGCAGTAAGGCAAACATCGTATGATTGGGAACCGAAAGTCATGGAGCACCCGATTACAGACAAAGGAAGTCTTAAAGGGCGTCCCGTTAAGGAGTTTATGGATGAATTGGCACAACGTCTCGGAAAGCATTACGGACTGAATGATATTCGTGAGGCTGTATGAGTATGTATTTTAATACTATCGTCCTCTCCTGAGACGTTAAATCGGGTGCGTCAGATTTGAGACGTAAAAGCAGGTACGAAGAGAAATAACAATTTAAAGATATTATTATGCCGGAAGTAAGTCGTTTTTATGGAATTATAATTAAGATGTTCTTTAAGCCAAAGGAACACGAGCCTGCGCACAT
>Ga0256404_1003125_pt1 | contig 34725 bp, 32 predicted proteins | sample RumenRJG_01DNA_FD_185990 | JGI IMG/M metagenome (GOLD analysis project Ga0256404, IMG submission 185990) | Bovine rumen microbial communities from Lethbridge, Alberta, Canada - RJG_01 | ecosystem: Host-associated > Mammals > Digestive system > Stomach > Rumen | place: Canada: Alberta | collected... | reverse complement strand
TTTGGATTAGGCACCTATATTCTAAAGGTTTTGTTCTTTATGCTCCACTGTTTTTTCTTTTGGCATGAAAGAAAAGCTCTGGAGCTTTTTCTCCAGAGCTCTACCCCAACATTTATTATAGAACCAATTAAATTGCATCCTTGAAAGCTTTACCAGCTTTAAAAGCAGGGGATTTAGAGGGGCCAATTTTAATTTCGGCACCGGTCTGAGGATTGCGCCCAACACGACCCGCTCTTTCGCGTACTTCAAAAGTACCAAATCCAACTAAAGTTACCTTATCGCCTTTTTTCAGAGCCTTTTCAACTACATTTGTAAAAGCAGTGATTGCTGCTTCCGCTTCTTTGTTCTTAAGGCCAGCTTCCTTAGCGACGGCTCTAACGAGTTCAGCTTTATTCATTTTTTTGACTCCTTTGAATGCAAGAATTTTAATTGCTAAACTAGAACTACAACGATGTTTATTGTACATGCTTATAGTGGTTTTGTCAATTAATTAAAGGCTTTTTTGCGTTTTTGAGCCTTAAAATAACAGGAATTAATAATAATCTTATCATTCAAACTATTTTTATGAAAATAAGAAAGGAATGTGGAAGTAATTATATACTCAGCAACATAAAACAAATCCTGGGTAGCCACCGCATATAGACAAACATAAGCTGGCTACACATATAGCAGTTAATACGCTTGTTATAGGTGTGGATCCGGTCGCTTCTTGGGCATAGTAATTATAGTGTTCAGAACCGGTTTTTAAATCATCAAGTAGCCGCTGATACTGAACGTTTTTTGGATCGAGCGAAACTGCCATTTTGGCATGCTGCATAGCAACAATTTTATTTCCCAATTTCATATTAGAAAAAGCAGACAAGTAATACCATTGGCCTTTTCTATCGGATTCCGGGACGCCGGACAGGGCATTTAATGCTTCTTGGTAATGTCCACTGTAGATGAAATTTGCGGCCGCTTGACATTCGGCAGATTCGTACTCGTTCGTATAACTTTGCTGCTGATACCATGGCCCCCAATCCCAGCCCCAGCTGTTCCAACCGCCATCGCTGTACCCGTAGTAGCCACTGGCACTGTTATAGCTGCCTGTGGATCCGCTCTCAGTATATGCCGTACCATTTTTTATCGCATCGTATGCAGCATTAATTTCATTCATTTTTTCCGCTGCTTCGCGGTTGCCGGGGTTTCTATCAGGATGGTATTTTTTTGCTAAACTTCTATATGCAGTTTTTATTTCTTCTTCAGTTGCATCGGGAGAAACTCCTAGAACTTCATATGGATTTTTCATTAGCCTTGGAAGCTCCTTTCTCTGGAGTATAGAATGCCCGAACAAACTGTATCCATGTGCCAGAGCAAAGAATATTTTTCATAATCCCAATATCATTGAAAAGGGGAAGTCGCTCAAATATACGAATTACTTCATCAAGAGTCATTTCAAGTGCTTCTTTATAATGAGTGCCATCATCAGGTAAATAAGAAAGAGGGTTGTAACGACCACGTTTTTTGTCTTCACCGAAATCTACTACAGCATCCATTAAGTAAATAAATTTACCCAAATGAAAGCCAAAATTCCGTAGGGTGTCAGCCCAGTAGTCATTTTCTCTGTATACAAATAATTCCCCCAAAATATTGCCGAAAATGCTTGACATATAATCTGGGTTTGATAAGTTATGGTATTCACCCTCAGAAATCTTCTGCAAACCGGTTATTAGGGCTTTATTCTTGCTTGGGTATATATCTTTCAATTTTTGATAGGAACTAATATATAACTTCGATGTAAACAATTTGTACGGATCACAGTCGTCGTTCCAATCATCTAAAAGTTTATTATATCCTAGCATTATACTTATGTCACTAGCGTACTCAGTAACAGAATTGAACCAAAATGGATGTGCCTTGAAGGGATGTATAATGCAAGCTTCTTTACCATCATGCTCTTCCGGCTCATAAAGGGAAGAGAGCAATAATATGAGAAAAACCATGTCGTAGGTCACGGTAAACCTTGCCTGGACATGGTGTCTGGAGCCTAGGATTTTGCATAATCCACAGTAGCAACCACGATATCGTTCTTTCTCATCCTCCGAAAGAAGGTCTTGGTTAGCCATCAAAAAACCGAACATTATGTCTTACCCTGAAACGAGGTACCACATTTGCAACAAACAATATTGATGCGACCTTTTCCTTTTGGAACACGCAGCATTGTATGGCAGGAAGGACATCTAAAAAACTTATATTCGCCACGCTGACGCCAGCGCTCTTTGCGTAATCTGAATGCTAAAGTAATTTTATCTATAAAAGACATATACTTTTGATTCTCCGACTGTCGTTTTTCAAAATTTTTTGACATCATCCGAATGTAGCAGAAAATAAGAGAAATAATACCAATAATTAATAACAAACGGGACCAATAACCCCGAAAAAAAATAGACGCAATAAACAATGCGCAGGAAAATACAGATAGAGCTCTATTGAGAGGGTCTACTCCGTAACGGCCAGATAACCACTGGCTTATTCTATAACGCATTGCATTCTGCACTCCTATACTTTTTTGAAAATTCTAACACAGGAAAGCATCAATATATTAAACAATGTGTAAATTCAAAATAATAAGACAGAGCCAATGGTTACAGTATTTTTATTTGGTTTTGAATTAGCTTTCCAACTGTATCTGCAAAATAATCCATTGAACGAATACGGGTGAAATCTCTCCCATATACAATTTTTGCTGACGCAACATCCTCATCGTCACCTGTAAATACACAGATTACACTGATACCGCTGGACTTCGCTCTCCGTACTTCGTAGGCAGCATCATACACCGCATCGCGCGATTCATAATTAATAAATTCTTCGTCTCCTTTTCCAGGCATTTTTCTAACGTCATTTGGCTTGACATCGGAGAGTACAATAAGCAATTTATGCTCATATGGTGTTTCGGACAAAAGGTAGCTTGCAGCCCGTATTGCTAAACCATCACGGTTGCATCCATTAGAAACATACTCCATAATACGGTCAGTATGACGACTGTCATTATATTCCTTATAGACATGAAGAATTGTATAGCCGGTCATAGAACAGAAAGACATTACACGGCACGGTATATGACAACGAACAAGGCTTTCTGCAATAATTCTACCTTGCGTAGAAATGATTTCCTGTCTGTTCTTTTGCGAAGTAGAAGCGTCAAGGAGAATGTCAACGCTAACATTGCCAAGATTATTGTTGTCCTCGCGCGTAAATACTTTGCTGTCATTAAGATATACAGCTTTCCAGACTGCACTTGCATCTAATATCCCGATATTTGACTTAATAGGGGAAGACTGCAGATGTAGCAGTACACTATTATTAATTTTATTTGATAAACGATTAATAATTATAGTGTTGCTTATAATATGCTGTTGGTAATAAAGCCTGTTATTTTGAACTTGCGTGGCTTCACGTTGCTTCTGAAGAGCTTCAAATCCATTGTTAATTAATGCATTTCGACCTGTTCGGTCCCCGTTCGTAATGAGCAGATGACACCCTTCATGATTTCCAGTACACAGAAGCTTGTCAATCTTATTAACTTTGCTCTCATTGAAAATTGGCTTCCCGAATTTAGATTCCATAAAAAGTTTTAATTCGGAATCCGTCATTTTAGTCAATGGAACCTGACGCTGATCTTGCTGACCGGTTAGGGCTCCCCCATATATGTTATTCGGGTGGTCAAAAATTCGATGTCCGTATTTGCGAAACCGCGCACTATTTTTATTTTTATGCTGCTTGCTAAATAATGCCGGAAAATTTATTTCCTTTTTTTTCTTATAAACAGTAGTGGATATCTGAAACCATTTTTGAAAAAGAGTATTGGCTGAAGCAACAATGTCCTCCGTTGTTGCTGAGCCAGGAAATTCCAATTCTTCCAATAACAGAGTGTTATAGGAGTCTAATTTGTATGCAACGCCTAAGACTTTAGCGAAATGGGCATACAGCATTAAATCGTATAAATTATTGCAGCTGGAAATGCTGCCGCTGGAAACTATTTCCTGAGCGTATGAGATACGCAAGTAGTGTAAAACAGGTCTTGTGGAGACTTCTCTTTCATATATGCAGTTTTCCAAACCCAACCAGAGAAGACCTTCATATATATCGGAATCTTCGTAAGTTTGAAATGATAAAAATATCGGCTCTAATTTTTTATAATCGAACTCGTACCGAGCGGCTCCAATAATATAGTTCCAATATAAATCAGCAGAACCATCTTCTTTATATGACTTATAATCAGGAGTAAAGTCATAGCTTCTGGCTGCTGCCCAAATAATATTGCACGCTCTTCTATTTTGAATTTCACTTATTTCCATTTTGATTTTTGCCTTTTGTCAGGCATCAAAAATATCTTCTCTTTTTAGAGTTGGGTCGATCCTGGTTGCAATTAGATCCTTGACTAACTGTCTCTCAAAATCATCAAATGATTTATTTATAATACCCAGTTCCAAAGAGGAAGTTATATCTAACCCATTATCCACGAGTGTAATGGCACCTAATAATCCACGTAAGTCTAATGCTTTTGTAGATATTTCTGAACTGTCACATTTCTTTCTTATATCTTGAAAAAGCTCTGCAAATTGATTTGCTGCATTTGCTTTTATTGTGGGAAACTGATCCCTAATTAGTTTGATGAGGCCGCTGCTATCAATAACCGGCATGTTAATGACCATAAACCGAGAAGCTAAGGCTTCGTTCAACTCACGTGTACCTGCATATCCGTAGTTCATTGTTGCAATGAAACGCGTACAAGGAGAAAGCGCAATTCTTTCATATCCGGGAACGTCAATAATTCTTCTAAAATCCAAAGTAGCATGAAGAACTGCTAGAGATTCATTTTTAGCCATGTTTATTTCATCAAGAATGCCAAAACCACCTGCTTCGGCGCATTTGCAAATAGGTCCTTTACGAAAAAATACTTCTCCGTTTTTAAAAGTGTCAGTACCAATTAAAGTTGAGGCATCGGTATTTAAATAAAACGAAACATCCCAGCTGGGACGATGAAATAATGCGGCGAGGTTCTCTGCAAAAACATTTTTACCAGTCGCTTTGGGGCCAACGAGGAGAATATTTTCACCCGAAAGAAGGGCAGTGATAGCCATTTCCCAAATATTTGCACCGTAATATTTATACTTTGGGTTCGGAATTCTTGCTAAATCTTGATCAAGCGGCGGGTTTTTAGCAGTAAATTCCTCAATGCGCGTAATTAGCTCTTCTCTAATTCCTTCCTTACGTAGGAAATCAAGCATTTTGCTCACCTCATAAGAATAAATACATTAATAACAATTATTAAACAATTATTATTTTCTGCACCAATGTACACCTTTAGGAACATCAGTCACTTCAATTCCAATTTCAGAAAGATGATTTCGGATTTCGTCAGCTCGAGCAAAATTCTTCTCTTTTTTTGCCGCTTGACGCTCCAGCAACAGTTTTTCAACTTCGGGATTTTCTTCTCCTTCTTCCGAGACTATTTCGAAGTCTGAAGTGGAAATTTTCGCCTTCAAACTTTTGCTCTTAGCTTTAATATCTTCGGATTTTTCAATAAGTTTAAGACCTAGAACAGTATCAAAATTATCGATAAGGGCGATCTTTGTCGCACCATTGATATCCGCCTTAAGAACGTCATATAGGCAGGTAATAGCAGAAGAAGTATTTAAATCATTATCAAGTGCTGAATGAAAATTTTCAGCAAATTTGGCATATGCTTGCTCGTCCAATTTTCCATCGTTCTGAATTAATGCGATTCGATTGACAAGTTTCGAATATGTCTGTGCGGCATTGTCGAGATTTTTCCATGTAAAGAGGAGTGCCTTCCGGTAATGACTCTGCAAGCAGAAAAATCTATAGCTAATAGGATCATAGCCTTTGTCTTTAAGAAGAGAAATAGTAAGAAATTCACCGGTGGACTTTGACATTTTGCCTTCCGGTGTATTCAAATGGTAAACGTGCATCCAATAATTGCACCAATGATGCTGCAGATAAGACTCGGATTGCGCGATTTCATTTGTATGATGCGGAAAGGCATTGTCAATGCCACCGCAGTGAATATCGAGATATTCGCCGCAATGCTTAATTGCAATGCCGGAACATTCAATATGCCAACCAGGGTAACCTACTCCCCAGGGAGAATCCCACTTTAATGCCTGATTTTCAAATTTAGATTTTGTAAACCAGAGGACAAAATCATTCGTATTCTTTTTGTTTTTATCTTCACCGACCCCTTCACGGACGCCAGTTTGCAAGTCCTCTTTACTGAAATCATTAAACACATAATATTGCTTAAGTTTCGATGTATCAAAATAGACATTTCCGCCCGCTAAGTAAGCGTATCCAGTATGCACTAGCTTGTCAATTATTTTAATATACTCGTCAATGCAGTTTGTGGCGGGTTCTACAACATCAGGACGCTTGATGTTGAGGTCCTTGCAGTCTTCGAAAAAAGCATCCGTATAGAACTTTGCTATTTCCATTACAGACTTATGTTCTCTTCGTGCTCCTTTCAGCATTTTATCTTCCCCGGTATCAGCGTCGCTGGTCAAATGTCCAACATCGGTAATGTTCATTACGCGTTTTACATTGTACCCTAGGTAACGAAGATATTTTTCAAGAATATCTTCCATAATATAGGAGCGTAGATTTCCAATATGTGCATAATGATAGACTGTAGGACCGCAGGTGTACATTGTTATTAGTTTAGGATTATTAGGCTTAAACACCTCTTTCCTATGGGATGCAGAATTATATAAATACATAAGCCGGGACCTCCAATAAACTAGTAAAATTATAACCTCTCATGAAGGCATGAGAGGCGTAAAGAACGCGGTTCCACTCTCTTTTATTTCTTATCCGTGATAACGCTGCCGAAGCGTAAAGGCATTTTCTCCTTTAAAGCTCCTGAACGCATCTGCATTATTATTCCGCAACCGATCTCAGCAAATACGGTTTTCTCTGTGACGGGCAAAAAATACAGACTTTCAATCATAGCCGATACATGAAAAATCCTGTAATTACGCTAGAATATTATCATTAGTAAAAATTAGTGTCAAGATTTGCTAGCATTAATATTTTGGTTATCCTTGAATACTTCAGAATTCTTCAAAAAGTATTCAACGCCGGAATATACCGTTGTAATCAGAATAAGAAAAGTGAAAATAATATCAAAAATATGAGAGACATTTTCAGACATCCATATGGGAAATACAATCATGCATCCAAGAGATACCATTGTCACACCAGTCTTAAGTTTTCCGGATTTTGCAGCGGCAATTACCCGCCCCTGTTCGACAGCAACAAGGCGAAGGCCAGAGACTGCAAACTCACGCAGAAGGACAACAGCTACTGCCCAACCGAACATTTGACTATTTTCAATGAAGAAGCACATTGCAGAGAGGACAAGCATTTTATCTGCTAGCGGATCAATGAATTTTCCAAAGTTTGTTATTTGATTATAATGCCGTGCAATATAACCATCTGCAACATCGGACAGACAGGCTATAGCATAAACAGCTAGTGCCCAGTATTTCAAATCCATATACAGGAAAATGAGAAAAATTGGTATTAATGCAATCCGAAAAATTGTAATTTTATTTGCTGTTGTATTCATGTTCGATCTCCCCTAAAAGGTTCCCATCCTCAGAACCTGTAATCAGCATGTTTGCAATTTCGCCATCCGTTGCAATTCCGGTAAAATAGACATGGTTATCAACATCAGGAGAATCCATGTAGCTTCGCCCAAAGTGCATTCCAAGTTGACTGTCAAAGCCCTCGCACAGGATGGGAATGCTTCTTCCAATCAGGGACTTGTTAAAGTTATCCGAGATAACAGCTTGGAGCTCAGTGATTAATGTAGCTCTTCGCTCAGCCACGGCAAAGGGAACGTGTCCCAAACGATAGGATGCGGTTCCTTCTTCCGGCGAATAGGGGAACACCCCGACTCGTTCCAACCTGTATTCTTTAAGAAAATCGCATAATTCTTCAAATTCTGCTTCTCCTTCACCGGGAAATCCGGTAATTAAACTGGTTCGAATTACGATTCCGGAAACGCACTCCCGCAATTTAAGAAGTAAAGCTTTAATTTTTGATGCGCTGGTATGCCGGTTCATCAATTTAAGAATTTTATCGTTTATGTGCTGTATCGGCATATCTACGTACTTAACAATTTTATTATTGTTGGCAATTTGATAAATAATGCTGTCATCTATTGATTCAGGATAAAGATAATGCAGCCGTATCCACTGAATTCCATCTATTTCTGATAACCGTTGTAAAAGTTCTGAAAGCCGTGGCTTGCCATACAAATCTACACCATATTGTGAGGTGTCTTGAGCAATTAATATTAGCTCTTTATTTCCAAGAGAAGCAAGATAATGCGCTTCCGAAAGTATATCTTCTATTGGCTTTGAACGATATCGACCCTGAATATAAGGAATTGAGCAGAAGGAACAAAAATTATTGCATCCCTCTGCAATCTTGAGATAAGCCCAACATGGCCCAGTAGTAATTTCTCTAGGAACATAGCATTCCGATTTATTAAAATTTGAAAAGCAGGCGATATTCTTCTCCGAAAAAATCTGATCGATGAATCCACAGATATTTCCATAATCATTCACGCCAAATATGGCATCGATCTCTGGGATTTCTTTAATAACTTCTTCTCGATATCGTTCGCTTAAGCATCCACAGACAACCAGTTTTTTTATTTTTCCTTTCTTCTTTAGCTGCACAGCGTCTAGAATGGAATCAATAGACTCTTCTTTTGCACTATTAATAAAACCGCAAGTATTTATTATGATGGCATCTGCCTCTTCCGGATTCTCCGTAATTTTATATCCCTGCTGCTCAAGTAGCGCTAGCATGTGCTCAGAATTTACTAGGTTTTTTGCACAACCCAGAGATATGACGCAGAGCGTTTCTTTCATGCTATTTATTCATCCTCCCAGCTCTCCTCCAGCAAATTCAAAGCACTGTGGATATCTGACCAGCTAAAACCGCGCCGGTAAAGAGTTTGCGTTATTTTTCTTTTTTGCTCCTTGCTATTGAAGTCAATACTTTTTGAGCGAACAAAGTCAAGAATTTTTTCGACAGGGTCGGATACATTCACTAAGGCTTGCTCCCACAAATCTTTAGGGATCCCATGCCGGTAAAGCTCATTGCGGATCCTAGCTGAACCATAACCTTTTTGGTTGTAATGCTTAACTAGCAGGTCCGCATAAGCAGAATCGTCAAGAAAGCCAAGATTGAGAAGCCACGTTACAGAATTCTCAGCATCCTCTTCCGCTTCCCCTTTACAGATTAGTTTGTCTTTCAGTTCCTTACGGCTCATCATACGCTGGCTCAACAGTCTAAGGGCGTGTTGCTTGCAACGGGAAAATGAAGAAGCTTTCAAAAGCTCAGGCATCTTAGCTTCGTCAAATTCCATTCCCGTATGAAGACGCAGATCCAAAAATAGATTGCGTGCCATTTTAACGGAATTGCCGTTATCAAAAATAACAGTAACGTTTTCAGGCGATGTTTTTTTGACGCTAATAATTTGCATTATATTCGAAATTAACCTTCAAAATCATCCGCAGATATGTCTACGGGCTTTTTCGATGCCAGTTTGGAGGTGTGTCCGGATTTTGAAGTCAATACCTCTGCATTATCCATAATTTGTTGTTCAAGTTCTTTAGTAACTTCAGGGTTGTTCTTGAGATACTCTTTTACACCTTCTCGGCCCTGTACACGTTCCCCGTTTACAGTGAACCATGCACCTGCCTTATCGATAATCCCAAGCTTTACCCCTAGGTCAATGACTTCTCCGGTTCTCGAAATCCCTTGCCCGTAAATAATATCAAATTCGGCTTCTTTGAAGGGAGGAGCGACTTTATTTTTAATGACTTTTGCACGCGTTCTATTTCCGTATACTTCGCCATTGTTCTTTAATGATTCAATACGGCGTACGTCAATTCGCACAGAGGCATAATATTTTAATGCTAGTCCGCCGGGAGTTGTTTCTGGATTACCATACATGATACCGATTTTTTGCCGCAACTGATTGATAAAGACAACGGTACATCCGTTTTTCGAAATTGCGCCAGCAAGTCTACGCATAGCTTGCGACATCAGTCGAGCAAGTGCTCCTACAGCAGAGTCACCCATTTCGCCTTCAAGTTCAGCTCGCGGAATTAATGCGGCGACGGAGTCAATGACCACTACATCAACTGCACCCGAACGAACCAGCGACTCAGTAATATCAAGCGCCTGCTCACCAGTATCCGGTTGTGAAATCAAAAGGCTATCGATATCTACACCCAATTTTGCTGCATAAGCAGGCTCCAGTGCGTGTTCGACATCAATATAGGCGGCTTCTCCTCCGGATTGCTGTGCCGAAGCCACAATATGCAATGCAAGTGTTGTCTTGCCGGAGGCCTCAGGGCCATAGATTTCAACTATCCTACCTTTTGGAACTCCACCTATCCCAAGAGCCATGTCCAAGGAGAGAGACCCGGTTGACAGTGCTTCGCAGCTAACCGGAATATCATCGCCCAGACGCATAATAGCACCACGTCCATAATTTTTTTCTATCTGGGCAATAGCTGTTTCCAACGCCTTTTTTTTGTCTTCTGCCTGCCCGCGTAATTCAATAGGAACTTTGTTTTTATTATTTGCCATAGTGCACCTCAAATTAAATTCTAGCCATTACAACTCTGTTTGTATTTAGAGTGTCCTGGCGATATTCGACATTATGATATCCATTTGTTAGAAATAATTTTTTCAATATTTCATCCTGACCTTCTCCGATTTCAAAAATCATATAACCACCATTCCGTAGAAGTCGCTTCCAATTCTTAATGATTTTTCGGTAAAAATCAAGTCCGTCTGTTCCTCCGTCTAAAGCCCATACCGGTTCATAGTCGCGAACCGATGCATCCAGCTTTGGAATCATATCTGAAGGAATATATGGGGGATTGCAGACAATGAGGTCAAAAGTACCAATTCCCATAGGAGGCATGCTCTTAGCATCCGTCTGAATAAACATTGTTCTCGGGGTCATATGATTCAGTTCTACATTTTTTCGGCATACTTCCAATGCTCTTGCGCTAAGATCAATTTCCACGATGCGTGAAGCGGGGAATTCGTTTGCAATTGCACAACCGATACATCCAGATCCGCAGCATAAATCAAGGATACGAGCATCAAACTTACCCATATAGCGGAGGATTTCAACTGCTGCGTCGACTACGACTTCCGTGTCCATACGGGGGATTAATACATCGGGAGTTATGTAGAAGGGAAGACCGTAAAATTCCCATGAATTAGTTATATAGGCAACCGGTTCACCGCATAAACGTCTTTCCAACATATCCTTTGCTTTGGCTTCTATTTTCGGGGTGGCGTAAAGCGCCATATCGCGAAGATATTCCGTATTTGTTTTCCCAGAAGCGGAACATATTATCACTCTTGCCTCTAGATTATATGAAGCAATATTATTAGAACGCAATGCATTGCGCAACTCTATATAAATATCGTTATAAGTTGACGGCATTTCCGTATTTTCCTTTATAGTTGTTCATTTTCAAATAGTCACCATGCATCGGCACCCTTAGTACTGGGTAATACCAATTGTAAAGCGCGGATTGCACATTCTATCATGGAGTCATCTGGTTCATTTGTAGTAAAGTGTTGCATCCATTTCCCAGGTGCGGACAGAATTTTAGACAGTAGATTGTCATGGCCACCGCACCATCGATTGATTTCATAACTGATTCCAACAACAACAGGTATTAACAGCAGGTGTATACCAAACCGTGCAAACGTATTTGAAAGAGTGACAATTGAGTTTACCAATATACTAATGATGATAACGACAAAAAGAAAACTTGTTCCGCATCGGGGATGAAATCTAGACTCAAGCCTTATGTTTTCTACCGTCAATTGCTTTCCGTGTTCATAACAGAAAATAGTTTTATGTTCCGCCCCGTGGTATGAAAAGACCCTTTTCATGTCCTTCATTTTACTTATTATAATTATATACAGCAAGAAAATAACTATTCGAAAGCCACCTTCGACAAGATTCCTTAGGAAATACTGCTCACGGATGCCACTAAATAGGCCCGCCAATAGAGTAGGAAGAAAAGTAAAAAGCAATACTGCAAGAAGGACTCCAAGAATAACAGCAGTATAGGTAATAACCTTCTGCGATTTTTCCTCAGTAAAATGATTTTCAATCCACAGATCAAATTTATTTTCGGATTCCTGCTCGTCTTCTGGAAGCAGATTTGCAGAATAACTCAATGCACGAACTCCATTAACCATGGAATCTATAAAAATTACAATCCCGCGGAGAAATGGAATGTTCCAGGAAGAATGAGAAGTCTTTGAGAATTTCAAATTGTCGATTTTTTCGATCAGACCGTCTTGTGTTCTGCAAACAATAGCCTGCTTCTCGGGGCCTCTCATGAGTATTCCTTCAATAAGAGCCTGCCCGCCGATAGATGTCCTGAAATTGCTATGGCAGCATGCTTCGCCATCCGTAGTTTCATTGCATTCGGAAACAGAGTTTTCAGCAGATAATATTTTTGGAAAAGTGTGCAACATTAATACTCCTACTGTATATTTTCAAGAGGAAGAGAAATCGTAACAAGGCATCCACCGCCGTCAGCATTTTCTATAGTAAGAGAACCGCCATGCCTAGAAATAATCTCATCACAGACGGCTAGTCCAATGCCGCTGCCGCGCCCGGCGTCGCTTCCCTTATAGAATTTTTCTTTAACATGAGGCAGATCAGTCAGTGAAATTCCTTGCCCGTGATCACGAATTGAAATAATAACATTTTGCTCTTTTTCTTTAATTCCGACTTCAATCGTTTTTCCTGTTTTTCCATGCGCTGCTGTATTATTCAAAATATTAAGGAAAACTTGACGTAGCCTTTCGGGATCCCCTTGAATATTAGGGATATCTTCTGCTGGCGGAGAATAGTGAAGTTCGAGGCCTGACTGGCGAAGGAATTCTCCATAGGTGAAAATGGAATCTTCCAGCTCTGCTACTATATCCAAGGATTCGAGACGCAGCGTAAAACGACCATCTTGGAGCCTTGTAAACTCTAAGAGATCTTTGACCATATCGGTTAAGCGATTCGCTTCCTTAGTAATAAAATGCAACCCGCGTATCATTTCTGGAGAAGCGTTTTCATCCCCGCAAAGCGTTTCACTCCATCCGATAATGGCAGTCAAAGGGGTACGCAACTCATGAGATACCTGGGAGATAAATTCGGTGCGAACTTTATCTGACTCAGCAATTTTTGTTGACATTTTATTTATTTGGTCCGTAAGAAGGCCGATTTCGCCACCTGCAGACTTATCGCACTGCACGCCGTAATTGCCTTCCGATATGCTTTGTGTTAATAAAGTCAAACGTTGTAAAGGCCTGACCACGTTATTCCTCAGCCATAAATTTAGTTCAATAACAATCAAAAAAAGAAATATCGCAAGGATTACACACCATGTGAGGTTCTTGCTATAGGCGAAATATATCTCCAATACAAGAATAGTTAGAAAAATCGTACAGCGAAAAGCCAAACTGAATTGCAAGTGTGAAAATAAGTCTTTTAATTTATTAAACATTGATTTATCGAAGTCCTAATTCTCTATTAATAAAACCAGACATAGTTGTACTCGTATTTTAAAAAGAAAAAAAGGTTAAAAGCCCCATTTATAACCATAACCCCAAACGGTTGTTAGGTACTCAGGTTGCGTCGGATCATCTTCTATCTTTATTCGTAGTCGACGGATATTAACATCAACGGTTTTATATTCACCGTTAAATTGGTCCCCCCAAACTTCACTTAGGATGTTTTCTCGCGATAGAGCTTTTCCTGGATTTTCTAAGAAAAGTTTCATAAGAAGAAATTCTATCTGAGTAAGGCGAAGTCTCTTTCCACCCTTTTCGAGAGTGCGGTTTCGTGTATTCAGCACAAATGGACCACTAGTAAGCTCATAGTTCTTTGCATTATTACTGTCAATTCCTAAACGTCGTACAAGGGCATCGACACGTGCAGATAATTCGGAAGGGGAAAAGGGCTTTGTAACATAATCATCAGCACCGTTCATGAGCCCCGTTACCTTATCAATTTCCTGATCCCTAGCAGTCAGCATAATTATTCCCATTTTTGAACCGGACGCACGTATTTTTTCACAGACTTCAAAACCACCGTTTTTGTTTCCCGGAAGCATGACATCAAGCAGCGCCACACAGATATCCGGGTTATCTTTAATAATCTGGAGAGCTTCCGGAATTGTTGAAGCCCCAAGCGGTTCATAACCGCTTCTTCGGAGGCTCAGCAAAACAAATTCACGAACACTTGCTTCATCCTCAAGAACTAATATTTTTTTCATTCTCCGCACTCTTTTCAGAATAATTAATGATTGCAAATTATAAATATACATTTAAATAATAACACACAAAGATGGGGAATGGTAGACAGGTTTTAGCGGTATGGAACAGCTTAAAAAAAGAAAATTAGAAATGTTCTGAAATTTAAATAAAAGACAAAAATGAAAAAGGCAAAAAAATAGATAAATGACTGAGAAGGGATGGGCTTAGAACTTGCAAATAAACTTGAAATGATTTAAGATAAAAAACGCTTTAATGCCGGTGTGTTGGAATTGGCAGACGAGGTGGACTCAAAATCCATTGCCAGCAATGGCGTGCGGGTTCAAGTCCCGCCACCGGCACCAAGAGAAAACCCGCAAATGCCTTTTAATGATATGGCGGTTGCGGGTTTTATTCTATGAATTTTGCTGTGCAATATTATCAGATTATTCTCATGTTATTCAACTTTACGATTCCGTTATACTTAGTTTTCAAAAGCATTTATCTTCAAGCCAAGCCAGTAAATCCTGATAAACTTCCAAATAATTAGTTTCATTGAGAATTTCATGGCGGGCATCTGGATAAAGTTTAAGATAAACGTCTTTCATTCCCGATTTTAAGAACAAATTATACGCTTTTTTTACACCTTTTCCGCATTCACCAACAGGGTCATCTCCACCGGAAACAAAGAGAACAGGCATATCCTTACACATCTTTCTGGTATTAGAGATATTCGTAATGAAAGAGAGTCCAAACATCATATCGCGCATAAGGCTGCAAGTAGGTATAAAACCGCAGAGAGGGTCTGCATCATATTTAGCGACATTGCTCTTATCACGTGAAAGCCATGCAGGCTCTCCCTCTATTGCGTCAAATCCTTTGTTATAGGCTCCCATGCTCATTTCATTAAGCAGTTTGCTGATATACCTCGGACCATATTTTTTAACAGTTAGTTCCGCAAGTGTGCGGCCAGCCAAAATAACAGGGCGGCTAGGATTCCCTGTGCCGCTAAGTATTGTAGCGCTGAAGTCCTGCGGATAGCGAATGATGTATGTTCTTGAAAGAAAGCTGCCCATGCTGTGACCAAAAAGGACCGACGGGAGTTTACTATAGGCCTTTATTATTTCCAAATGCAGATTATGCATATCGTCTACAACATATTTCCAACCATCATTAGAAGCAAAAAAACCTCTGTCAGAGAAATCTTTAAAGGACTGCCCGTGACCTAAATGATCATTTCCAAAAACTGCATACCCATGCTGCGTTAGGAAATCTGCAAAGGGTTCATACCTTTCGATATATTCAGCGACACCGTGTGAGATTTGAATAGTAGCTTTTATTTTTCCATCCTCGGGTAACCAACTACGTACATGTAATGAATGTATACCATCGGAAGAAAGTAAGGTGGAAACCGATGTTTTCGACATGGTAAAATCCCTCCATACATGATATATTACACTATGCTGATTCTATATTTTTACATAGTCAAAGTCAACAAACATATAACCTCTATTAGGCCTAATTGAGGGGAGAGTACACAAAATGAAAAATTATATTGCCGCTTTGGATCAAGGAACGACAAGCTCAAGAGCTATCCTATTTGACGAAAATGGAAAACCAGAGCAGATTGCTCAATTTCCCATTGAACAAATTTACCCGCAATTAGGATGGGTTGAACATAAACCGAATGAGATTCTTAACTCGGAAATACTTGCTTTAGCCGGTGCGATAGAACGAAGCAACATTTCTCCGACGGAAATAGCAGGGATAGGTATAACAAATCAACGCGAAACAACAATTCTATGGGATCGGGAAACAGGTAAACCGATATACAATGCCATTGTTTGGCAGTGCAGAAGAACAGCTGAACTTTGCGACGAGCTTAAAGATAGAGGCTTGGATCCGTATATAAAGAAAAAAACAGGACTCCTAATAGATGCATATTTTTCCGGAACAAAAATTAAGTGGATACTCGATCATGTTGATGGAGCACGAAAGAGAGCGGAAAAAGGGGAGATCCTTTTTGGGAACGTCGATAGCTGGCTTATTTGGAATCTGACCGGCGGAAAAGTTCATGTTTCGGATTACTCAAACTGTTCCAGAACGATGCTATTCAATATAGATAAACTTCAATGGGATGAAGATATATGTAAAGAACTTGATATCCCAATTTGTATGCTCCCGACACCTGTACCAAATTCCATGGTCTACGGCGCAATAGCTCCAAGAATACCAGGACTAGAAGCTATGGAAGGAATTCCTATATGCGGATCCGCCGGAGACCAACCTTCTGCCTTACTGGGGCAGGGATGTATCCATAAGGGAGAAGCGAAAAATACATATGGGACTGGCTGCTTCACGCTAATGAACACCGCAGATCAGTCAATTCGCAGTAAAAATGGCTTGCTCACAAGTATCGCTTGGAGCTTGGACGAAAAAGTTACTTATGCTCTAGAAGGAAGCGTTTTTAATGCGGGAAGCAGCATACAGTGGCTACGTGATGGACTTGGGCTTATAGAAAGCGCACATGAATGTGATATTCTTGCGGAATCTGTTCAAGACAATGGGGGAGTATATTTAGTTTCCGCTTTTACAGGTCTTGGAGCCCCGCAATGGGATATGTATGCTCGCGGAACGCTAGTTGGAATTACACGCGGGACGACAAAAGCACATATTGCACGTGCTACCCTTGAAGGGATTGCATATCAGGTAAAAGATCTTCTCAGCGCCATGGAAAGTGATATGGGAGATAAACTGCAGATTCTTCGTGTAGACGGAGGAGCATCCGTCTCCAATATTATGATGCAATTTCAGTCTGATATCCTCCGAAAACCGATTGATCGTCCGAAAGTTGTTGAGACGACAGCTTTCGGGGCTGCATTCCTAGCGGGATTAGCGGTGGGTTTATGGAAAGATGTGTCTCAAATTGAGAGTATTAGAAAATCTGACCGTATTTTTTATCCAGAAATGGACTCACGAAAGGCTGAACTATATTGCAGACAGTGGCATCGTGCCGTGGAAAGAAGCCAGCATTGGATTGAAGAATGAACAAATTAATCAAACAATGCCTAGCAAGAAAAAAACGACAGTAAAAACTTTGTTTTTATTTATTATTTAAAGGATTATAGGAGTTATTCTATATGAATTTTCAAGCCAGCAAAATTTTTGTTCCCGGGGATATAATAATCCCTGCCGATTGCGATATGGAAAAATGGTCGGTAATTGCTTGCGATCAGTTTACTTCCGAAATTTCTTATTGGGAAGAAGTTCAAAAAATTGTTGGGAATGCTCCTTCTACATTGCATATGATTCTTCCCGAAGCTTTCCTGGGAAAGGTAAACGAGAATGCGGAACGAATGAATATTTATAGAAGTATGACAGAATTTCTCCAAAAAGGAAAGTACAAAGAAATAAAAAATAGCTACATATATGTGAAAAGACGGCTAGAGAATGGCTTAATCCGACGTGGACTAATCGGGTGTCTCGATTTAGAAGCCTATTCTTTTGAGACAAAGACAAATTCCTGCATCCGTGCAACAGAAGGAACAGTAATGAAACGACTTCCGCCGCGCGTAAGTATACGCGAATCTGCGGCACTTGAACTTCCTCATGTAATGGTTTTCGTCGATGATCCGGAAAACATACTTCTTTCCGATGACGTTGCAGGTGATAAGCTTTACGATTTCGACCTCATGATGAGGGGCGGTCATATACAAGGGTATTTGGTCAAAGATATAAATGAAATTAAAAATCGGCTTGAAAAATTATCTGCACCCGCAGAACTTCGAAGAAAATACGGCGAATCCGAAGCACCCATTTTGTTTGCTATAGGGGATGGCAATCATAGTCTAGCAGCGGCAAAACTGTGCTGGGAGGATATGAAAAAAAGATTTGGGAAGAATATGGTGAGCGAAACCATGAGGTATGCCCTTGTTGAAATTGTAAACATTCATGATCCCGCCGTTATTTTTGAACCAATTCACAAAGTTCTTTTTAAAACTAATAATGGTGCATTTCTATCTGAGTTCCAAAAGACCTTTTCAGATTGCCTCTCCCTTAGCGAAGATGGAGAAAGCAGTAAAAAAGTTGAAGTAATAGCAGGGAAGGAAAAAGTATCGTTCTATTTTAATAAAATGTCCGTCCGCAATATAATTAAAATATGCGAAGAATTCATTTCTTTATATTCAAGTGAATATGGTGGAACAATTGACTATATCCACGGAAGTAATGAAGCCAGAGAAAAAGCTTCCCATGATAATAATGCAGGACTGATAATGCCTACTATTGATAAAACCCAATTATTTGCTTCAGTTATGAAAGAAGGAGTTTTTCCAAGGAAAAGCTTTTCCATAGGAAATGGACGGGATAAAAGATACTATTTAGAAGCAAGGAAAATTCATTAAAATTGAAAGAAAAAACAAATAATAATATGAATCCGGCAATGCGAATAAACGTTGCCGGATTCAATAATGAGTAGGCCTGTAAGCCGGGTTCTGTCTATGCAGCCATCTATCTGTGACATTGCGTTACCGCAATGTTCAAGCCACCTCCTGGGAACGGCCGGGTCAGCCATATGTTCCCACCACGGTGTTGCTCCGAATAGAGTTTACAGCACTTTTATGTTGCCATAAAAGCGGGTGAGCTCTTACCTCGCCTTTCCACCCTTACCGAATTCGGCGGTATATTTCTGTTGCACTTGTCCGAGGGTCGCCCCTGGCGGATGTTATCCGTTACTCGTGCCCTTTGGAGCCCGGACTTTCCTCACATACAGGCTTTCGCCTTGTACCCGCGGCTGCACGGTCTGCTCATGGGGTGTATTTTATCATCCGCAGAGAGGTTGTCAATAATAGAAAAATACAAGTTCATGAAAACTGCCGAAATTATGCCAGTGTCGATAAGTTCGCTTACATTAAATATATAGCTTTGATAATATAGAACACTTGTGGATTTTACATTTTTGTGCTTATGGGTTATTGTTTATAAAATTGGATGTGTAAAAATAATTATTTGCTTTTAACGTTTTAAAATTTATTACAGCATAGTGAGTCGTATGATGTTGTGTGCATTTTTTCCTTTCAAAGAGATTAAAGCTGTAGAAAAGTGCACCGATAATTATTGCAGGCAAGAATATTCTGTTCCAGAAGAGAGAATAGCCAACCTATAAACTACAATGCCAATCATTATAAGTTCGGGGATATATAGGTACCCGCTTAAATCACGAATATAGCTTATAGCCTTTACGCTCATGCAGATGGGAAATATTATTGGGACCGTGATATATGGAAATATGTAGTAAAATATCATGTGGCTATACATCAAGAATTAATAGAGCACGTGTTTTCCGAGGAAGGAAAGACATTCTTTAAGCAAATCACGGCAACACCGGCTTCATGGTCTGCTGAAATAGAGCAAATGAAAAAAGAAGCTACCTGTGCATTCTGCATGATGACGCAGGCAATATTAAGTTTGAAGGATTTTTATTTTTATATTAGAAGAAATTTAATTGACCTAATTTACTCCTCCTACAGGGAATAAAAATGCTTATATAAAATAAAACTCAAGTATTGCAGAACTAGGAGCCTTATATGAAATTTGAGGATTATATCGAAAAACTTAAAAAACATTCAGTAGGCGTAATTGGCATCGGAGTAAGTAATACTCCACTTATAAATACATTTCTGAAATATGGAATAAAAGTTACTGCGTATGATAAAAGAAGCTTTTACGAGTTGGATGACCGTGCAAAAAAATTTGCGGGAGAACAGAATGTCGAATTAGTATTAGGGAACGACTATCTTGATAATCTTCATAATGAAATCCTATTCAGAACTCCAGGCCTTATGCCATTTGAGGAGCATCTTCAGAAAGCGGCAGCCAAAGGATGCACCATTACCTCGGAAATGGAAGCGTTTTTTGAAGTTTGCCCTTGCCATACGATCGCCGTGACAGGCTCCGATGGAAAAACGACTACAACGACTATTATTAACGAACTATTGAAACAAGAAGGATATATAACACACATAGGAGGAAATATTGGAAATCCCTTATTTTCTGAAGCTTCACAGTTCAATGAAAATGATTACGCGGTTTTGGAACTAAGCTCTTTTCAATTACATAGCATGAAGTGCGCACCGGAAATCGCAGTAATCACGAATATTTCACCGAATCACTTAGATAAACATAAGGACTTTCAGGATTATATTGATGCGAAAAAAAATATTTTCATAAACCAGAACAATTCCGATACATTGATTTTAAACGCCAACGATGCAATGACGGATTACTATCAAAGAAAAGCAAGCTCAAAGATTCATTATTTTGCAAGAGACAAGGAAATTAATAATGGAATATTTTCATTCAATGGAGAGGTTTATGCTTCGATGCAACCGCGTGAAAAGAGGCAGTTCCTATTAAATACAGATTCCATTATTATTCCGGGGAGTCATAATATTGAAAACTATCTGGCGGCGTTTGCTGCAACATACGGACTTATTTCAAATGATACACGATTATATATTACTTCCACATTCAAAGGTGTTGAGCACCGGCTTGAGAAGGTTCGAGAGCTTAATGGAGTGACCTTTATAAATGATTCTATTGGAACAAGTCCAACACGTACCATAGCAGGAATACGGGCGGTTAAAACAAAACCTATTCTCATCGCCGGAGGTTATGACAAGCATATCCCATTTGACGGATTAGGAGATGTAATTTGCAAAGATTGCAAGGCACTTATCTTAACAGGAGATACCTCCGAAAAGATATATAAGGCGGTCACAAATTCAAAATATTACACGCCAAAAAGTCTCAAAATTGAATTTGCAGAAAGCTTGAAAGATGCGGTTATTAAATCATGCTCCATTGCGGAAAAAGGGGATATAGTACTTTTATCTCCTGCTTGTGCAGCTTTTGATAGGTATAAAAATTTTATGGAGCGGGGTAAGGACTATAAAAATATTATTAATAGTTTATAATTACTATTTTTATTTGCAGAAGTGTTTTGACAGACAATTTGTTTGCATCATGCTATATTAAAAAACTACTTACGAATCAATTTGAGTAGCTTTTTATACTATAATATATGTTGCGTAAATTAGGATATCATTTTAGATTAATCGCGGCCAAAGCCTCCTCCGCCGAAGCCACCTCCACCGCTGCCTGAACCTCCGCCGAAACTGCCTCCGTCGAAGCCGCTACCAGAACCTCCACCGAAACCGCCAAATCCTCCGTGATCATCGTAATCATTGCCATTGGAGGAGTTATCCCATGTAGAATTTCTACGGAATATAGGAGCAAAAAAGAATATATTATTGCTCCCGTGATGTCCGCGCGCTCCAAATACAGAAACTAGCCAGAATATACAACATATAATACCAATAAATTCAATTATAGTGCTCAATCTTTCAGATGACGAAGTAGTTTTTTTCTGTTGCATCAATGAAGAATCATAGTATTCTTCAAACCATTGCACTATGTCGTCGAATAGGGTATTAACCGCATCATCGTACATTTTGGCGTCGAATTCGGACTCAAATGTATCAATATTTTCAGTAATAGCTTCTTCAAAATTTGATTCGTTTAAACCTCTCCCGTATTGGACATAGTATTTGTTTTCAGATGTAGCGAGCAAAATAAGAACACCGTTATTATAAGTTGATGACCCAATTCCCCAATCGTTAAATATTTGCATAGCATACTCGCTGCTTTTCATGCCGTCAAGGTATTCTACCGTTACAACGACTACTTGTGCGCCGTTGCATTGCCTTTCAAGTGCACCGTTATACTCTATTATTTTTTGCTCCGTCTCAGTACCTAAAACATTTGCATCGTCATTAACATAAAAAGAACTGGATTTTTCTACTACTGCGTAAATAGGAAGTAATAACGAACAAACGATGGGGACTAGAGCAAAGAAAGTTATTAATAGCAAAACAGTGCTTTTTTTTACCTTAGAAATAAACATATACTTATGGGTCCTTAGCTAAATTCACAGCAATAGTTATTTGAAGTATTCCGGTGCTTTGATATTTGTATTCAGCATGATGTAGGATGCTATAATATTCGAATCGATTTCGCGCAGAAGTTCATCCACGGAATCATTGTAGCCACTGTTCTTTATAGTTTGCTGTGCACTTGCGATATCATTCACATAGCCATTCCAGCCTTGCGTGTATCGCTCAGACAGTTCAATGGATGTCATTTCATTCTCCAAATCGTCGATTGATGATGATAAGGAAGAATAAGAGGAATACAAGCTGCTAATACTGGCTTTTTCATCAAGACTGCTGTCTAGTACCGCTTTGCGTTTCGAAATCTCTTGTGTATCAACTCCATAATTTTCACAAATTGTTATCATCCCTTGCACAGAATCGGAAATATTCTCTAATTGGCCATTAATGCTGGGATGGAGATAACCGCTATAAGTTACACCATTGTAGAATCCGGATTCTACGCTGCTGCATTTGGAACCCAATTTCGCATATGCAGAATAATAAGTTCCTGCAAGTACAACAAGAATCGCTAGAATTACTGCAACAGCGCGTTTTCTGAAAAAGCTCATTTTCTGTTACCCTCTAATTTCGAGTAATTTCTCTTTTAATTCTCCTTCAATTCGGCCTAACTCAGCTTCCGCAGCCGCGCGCTTTTCACGTCCAGAGTTTTGAATTTCCTGAACTTCGGTGAGCGTGTCAATCAGTTCCTTGTTTGTTTTTGTCAATGTCTCCATATCAACGATTCCACGTTCGGTTTCCTTTGCTATTTCAACGCTGCCTTGATGCAATTTCTGGGCATTTTCCTGCAAAAGTCGATTTGTTGCATCTGTCACATCTCTTTGTGCCTCGGTTGCCTCCTGTGCATGATACAGCGATAAGGACATAACCATTTGGCTTTTCCAGAGAGGAATGGTATTCACAATAGAGGAGTGGATTTTTTCTGCCATAAGATTGTCATTATTCTGAATCATGCGGATTTGAGGAGCCATTTGTACGGATATCATGCGTGTCAATTCAAGATCATGAATTTTTTTATCAAATCGATTAATCATATTTGCCAAATCGTTGGCGGCTTGGGCATCCTCTGCTAGACCGGACTCTTTTGCCTTTTGCTGTGCTTTGGGGAGATCTTTTTCACGGAGTTCCTGAATTTTAATCTTCCCTGCGATGATATACATTGCTAATTCCTTCTGATATTCGGAATTCTTTTCATACATCTTGTCAAGCAGGGATATATCCTTCATCAACTCTACTTCATGTTTCTGCAATTCCTCAACAATTTTATCTACATTTACTTCAGCTTTATTATATTGTGCTTTAAGCTGTTCAATGCTCTGATTCGCTTTTCTAAATAATCCAAGAAAACCCTTCTTGTCATCATCATTATAGTTAAGGTTTTTAAGTTGAACAACAAGCTTAGACAGCATGTCACCGGCTTCCCCCATGTCCTTGGTACGCACGGATTTAAGGGCTGACTCCGAAAAAGCGGCAACATTCTTTTGGGCGCTGGCGCCGTAGTTAAGGACCTGCTCTGTATTCATCACGTCAATTTTCTTAGAAAATTCTTTTACTGCGGCCTGTTCTTCGGGAGATAAAGTTGTAATATCTAATTTTACAGGCTCAACTACTTTTTTATCTTCTGCTACAGCGTTATTATCAGTGTTGGAAGCATCAAATAAAGCTTCTGCAGCCCCGGATGCCGAAGCATTGGGCGTCGGATCCAATGTTAATTCAGGGATTTTACTGCTCTCATTTTTGTTATCCATAATGTGTCCTTTCTAAATGCATTTATTTGATAGAAAAATATGCAAGAAAATAAAGATTTTATCGTGAAATCAATTTTCAAAATTGATGGAACATAGTTTTGCCCTTTTTCAGGATTCAGTTCAGGTTTCTTCCGTTGTACCTTCTTTCTGCGTCTGATTCGTTGAAACAGCTTCTAAAGGTGCTCCGGGAATTTGTCCTTCTTTCTGAGGCTCCGCGGAAGTTAAACTGCCAGAACTGTTTAGAGAAGATAATATTTCACTGCTTCCTTCGCCAGTAAGGCCTTCACGGGCTAGCATTTTATTCATAACTTCAATTTCTGTTTCAATATCTAAGGCTTGATTTTCGAAAAGTGAATCAAGCTGCTTCCGGTAAGCTTTTACTGCTGTATCGAGCATGTCTTCAATATTCTGCATACTCTTTTCCATATTTTCACCTTGATAACCTTGTGCATTCATGCGGTCATAAGAATTTAGTAATTTAATGGTGGTAGGAAGATAATAATTCATAAACCTTTTAATCTGCGGCAAATCTGATGGGTCTGTTTTTGCGTCTTGAAATATTTTATCCGTTACCTGCATAAGTTCATTAATTTTAGAACGTACGGATGGCTTCTCAATAGAATGGTAGAGTCTTCCCATTTCGGCTAATGCGATTTCGCCTTCTTTCTGAATCTGATCTACTTCGGTTATAGGCTTATCCGGCGAATCTACTTTTTCTGCACCTATCGTATTCTTTTCCTCATCAGCGGCGTCTTGTTCCTTGCGTTTCCTTGATTCCTTTGCAGAAGCGATTCCACTTATTATGAAAGAAGCTACTAGAGAAACCAGCAACGCCCAATCATAATACATCGGTAAAAAAATGCAACAAAGTAACCAGGTAATGATAAATGTGTATATAGGTTTCGAAGATTTCCTCTTTGAACTAGGCTTAGACAAATTCCTCTCTCCATTCATGAAAATATAATCTGTCAGAATTCATTTTATGCATATAGTAAATATATTATAAATTGTTTACAGAAATAAGTATAGGAGAAAATGTGCGTTAATACTAGAAATATTTAGACATTACGCTGAATGGATGCAATCTTTTACTGAACGTTTTCAAACGTTTTACATATATTTCATATTGAATTCAAATTAAGAATGGGGCAGATAGGAGACAGAATTATATGACGTCTGAAATGGATTACTTGAAAAATGACATCACTACAGTATATTTTATTAATTGCAAAATAGTGTTAAAGGACTTATTGCATTGCTTCAGAAGCATATATCGTAGTATAATGAAAAACGTTTAAATGAAAATACTAAATGTAGCATGAAATATTAAAGGAGCAATAAATATGATTAAAATTGCGCCGTCAATCTTATCTGCGGATTTTATGCATTTAGGCAGGGAAGTGGAAGACTGCTTTGAAAGTGGTGCCGATTATATTCACTTTGATGTTATGGATGGTATTTTTGTACCGAATATATCTATTGGAATACCGGTATTAAAATCGCTACGTTCCTATACGATGAGAATTTTAGATGTTCACCTCATGATTGATCGTCCGATACGTTATGTCGAAAGCTTCTGCAAAGCGGGAGCAGACATTGTTACCGTGCATGTTGAGTCTGATACACGTTCAAATATAAAAGATACATTGAATTTAATCCATGCGTGTGGAAAGAAAACAGGCTTAGCAATTAAGCCCAAAACAGCTCCAGAGTCAATAAAAGATTTTGTTGCTCTGGTCGACATGGTGCTTGTCATGACGGTTGAACCCGGGTTCGGTGGGCAGAAGTTTATGATGGATGCCTTGGATAACATACGTGGTGTCCATAACATAATCTATCAGAATGGTTCATCTTCTGACATTGAAGTGGATGGAGGAATTGATTTAAGCACAGCGAAACTCGCTTTGGATGCTGGAGCAAACGTTCTTGTTTCGGGTAGTGCATTTTTTAAGAGCGAAGATAAAAAAGACTTTGTTTCGCATCTAAAAAGTCTGTAGAAGTAGATTCAGGAGGAAATATGGGCTTTTATCCTAATACTTTAGATGTTTTAATTGAAAAATTTGCTTCTTTGCCAGGTATAGGAAAAAAGAGCGCACAGAGACTTGCTTTTTATGTACTCACAATGAACTATGAAGAAGCGGAAAACTTTGCTAATGCTATTATGCAAGCAAAAAGAAATATTAGAAGATGCAAAATCTGCCAGAACTTGAGTGAAGATGATATTTGCCCCATCTGCGCTAGCGATACGCGAGATAAGGAAATTATTTGTGTAGTTTCTGAGCCTAAAGACGTTTTCTCGATTGAAAAGAGCCATGAGTATAAAGGTGTTTACCATGTTCTGCACGGTGTACTTTCGCCGGCTAACCGCATTGGCCCCGGAGACATAAAAATACAGGAATTAATTGATAGAGTAAATAACGGAAGTGTAAAAGAGATCATCATGGCGACAAATCCGGATACTGAAGGGGAAACAACCGCGTTATACATCTCTAGACTTTTGAAACCTTATGGAATGAAAATTACAAGGCTTGCCTATGGCGTTCCAGTTGGGTCGAATTTAGAGTTTACGGACGAAGCAACCTTGACCAGAGCCTTGGAAGGCAGAATTGAGATTTAATATTATAATATTATGGAGAATACATGAATACGAAATCGGAGAAAAAAAGTACGCGAACGGATCAGATTCTAAATAGCGCGAAAAAAGTTAGAAGTGCTCCTTCAAATTATTCTGTGCGCAAGGTCTCTTCAAACAAAGAAAGAGACAATGCAAAAAAATATAAAATGAAAGAGAGCGGAAATATTAATCTATCTAGAAAACAGACAAAGACTGAAACGGAGTATTCTAAAAAACTTAAGGTGAACGGCCAGAAAAAAACTGCAAAGGAAAATAAAATCCATATAGGCACGGAAAGAACTAGAAACGGTAAAAGTAGTAATAAAAAATTGAAGATAATACCATTGGGCGGCCTTGATGAAATTGGAAAAAACATGACTGCCTATGAGTATGGCGGAGATATAATTGTCGTTGACTGTGGTATTGGCTTTCCCGAACAGGATATGTTCGGGGTTGATGTGGTTATCCCAGACTTCACTTATCTAAAAGAAAGAAAAAACAAAATCCGTGGACTCGTTATCACGCATGGACATGAAGATCATATCGGCGCCTTACCATATTTTATTATGGAAATTAATGTCCCAATCTATGCTACCGCACTTACAAATGGTCTAATTGAAATAAAGCTGGATGAACGCAATGAATTAAATACGACACAAATATTTACGAAAAAAGCAGGCGATAAAATTCGCTTGGGGTGTTTTGAAATTGAATTCATTCATGTTAACCACAGCATATCCGATGCGGTGGCATTTGCAATAAAAACGCCTATCGGAACAATAGTCCACATGGGTGATTTCAAAATTGATGTTTCTCCGGTAAATGGAGACATGATAGATCTCACGCGATTTGGAGAACTTGGCCGCGAAGGAGTTTTAGCATTGCTGTCTGATTCTACAAACGTTGAAAAAGAAGGCCACACGGAATCTGAGCGTAAAGTGAAGGAAGGCTTTAATAAATTATTCTTGGGCTGTGAGAAAAGAATTATTGTTACGACTTTTGCTTCCAACGTAGACCGAATTCAGCAGATTATTGATCTTGCGGTTCATTATAATAGGAAAGTCGCTGTAACCGGAAGAAGCCTACAGAATATTCTTAGGGTTGCAACAGTCCTAGGATACATGTCAATACCAGATGATTGCCTGATTGATATAAGCAAGGCACACAATTATCCAGACAAGCAAATCTGCATTATTTCTACAGGCAGTCAAGGTGAAAATATGTCCGCATTATATAGAATGGCGTATTCATCACACAAGCAGATCGATATAGGCATAAATGATCGGATTATTATTTCTGCTTCTGCTATACCTGGAAACGAAACGATGATCAGCCATATTATTGATGAACTTGTGCATAAAGGCGCAGAAGTCATATATGATAAAAGGACAAGCCTTCATGTATCCGGACATGCTTCGCAAGAAGATCAAAAGATGATTATCGCATTGACAAAACCTAAATATTTCATTCCAATCCACGGCGAAAAAAGAATGCTTGTGAGGCACCGAGAATTAGCGATAAATATGGGAGTAGAACCAAAAAATTCGATTATAGCATCTAACGGTAGCATTATTGAAATATCGGAAAAAAATATACGTATAAAAGGTACAGTTAAAGCCGGTGCAATAATGGTCGACAATACAGGAAAGGAAGAAGTTGGAAAGGACGTCCTAACGGAAAAGCACAGATTGGCTGCCGATGGAATTATCATTGTTTCCGCTACAATTTCAGAGAATAATGAAATTATTGACGGTCCGAGTATTATAACGAAAGGATTTATTTATGATAATAAAGATAGCGGTATTATTCAGGAACTGAAATATCTCGCATTAGATGCAATTGAAGGTCATCTAACGAAAAAAACTATTAATAACCAGAGTCTTTCAGAAACGATAAAGGAGGATTTATCCAACTATTTATTTAGAAATTTTAGGTCGAATCCAATTATTATCCCGATCATAACAGAAATCGTTATTTAAATATATAGAAAGGCGGAAGAGTGCGCTGTGGTTCCCATGTTTGATTTAATCAAAAAGCAGGCAGAGTGTTCAATGGAAGAGGTTTTTAATTCGGGTAATTTTACTCCTGGGAATGTTGTGGTTGTAGGTTGTTCAACAAGTGAAATAATGGGAATAAAGATAGGAAAGGGGTCAGAACCCGAAGTAGGTATAGCTGTTGCGGAAGCGATTATACCTATAATAAAAGAGCATGGTGGAGCAATTGCAGCACAATGTTGTGAACATCTAAATCGCGCTTTAATTGTTGAACGAGATACTGCAGAAAAATTTTGCTATGAAATTGTTTCGGTTCGGCCTGTTCCAAAAGCAGGCGGATCATTTGCAACTGCGGTATATGACTCAATGAGAGATCCGGTCGCTGTGGAAGAAGTTAAAGCAACATTAGGAATGGATATCGGCCTTACTATGATTGGGATGCATATGAAGAATGTTGCGGTTCCGATCCGTCTCTACAATGACCATATTTATAATGCCATTGTAATCGCCGCCTACAGCAGACCTAAGCTCATAGGAGGCGTAAGAGCAGTATATAAATAAAAACTGTCTATAGAAGAATTATCAGAATAAACTAATACAATCAATAATCCGACAGCACTTTCTACACGGTGCTGTCGGATTCATTTCTCAATTACCCACTAACAGATGATGAAAAATCTTTAACGTATTTAAACAAAATGAAGAGATAATGTTAGAATTACAAAAGCCAAAGCGAACCATTTTGTCATAGATGCAAGTTTCTGATCGGTCGTTTTCGCTTTACCCTGAGATAGGTAAGTTTCTGAGCTGCCGGATATGGCACTGGACAGTCCGGCGCTCTTTCCGCTCTGCATTAAAACAATAATGGTAACTACAATGCCGGATAATACTTGTAATATAGTTAATATTAATTGCAAAGTCATTAATAATTCATCCTTCCATAAAATTGCCACAATAAAATAACATACAATATAATTATTTTCAAGAGTTTTTCAGCAATAAGCAGTGAAATTCAGGAAGTTTTCGATATTTGATTCGAGTTTGAAAAATATTATAAGAAAAAAAGAAAATTACTAAATTCTTCTATCTAATATCTCTACATACTCTTTACGAAAAACATCAAAATGATGCATTTCAATCTCCTTCCGGATTCTTTCCATTAATTTATTATAAAAATAAAGATTATGAATAACGGCTAGACGCAGCCCCAAAATTTCACCAGCTTTGAACAAATGATGAATGTATGCCCTTGAATAAGAACGGCAACATGGACATTCACATTTGTCTTCTAAGGGCATTTCGTCATTCTGGTAGCGTTCATTTTTAATATTGATAATTCCATTCCATGTAAACAAATGACCATGGCGACCATTTCTTGCAGGCATGACACAATCGAAAAAATCCACTCCGCGAGAAACGCATTCAATTATGTTAGAGGGCGTACCAACTCCCATAAGATATCGCGGACGTTCATATGGCATAAATTCTTCGACGGCAGATATGACGTCATACATTTCACTATGAGTTTCCCCTACAGCTAATCCTCCTATTGCGTAACCCTGGAGGTCTAATTCGGAGATTTTCTTCATGTTTTCAATACGTATGTCCTTGAAAACTGCACCTTGATTAATACCGAAAAGCATCTGACCAGGATTGACGGAATTGTCAGAATCTTTATATTTATCGAGTGCGGTTTTGCAGCGGAGTAGCCAACGGTAAGTTCTTTGAGCAGACTCTTCTACATATTTATGCGGTGCAGGTATTTTTACACACTCATCAAAAGCCATAGCAATATCAGAGCCAAGAGCTGCTTGTATCCGCATGCTTTCTTCCGGGCTCATAAATATCGAATGGCCATCGATATGAGAATTAAAATATACGCCGTCATCTGTAATTTTGCGTAAGGATGCAAGGGAGAAAATTTGAAATCCACCGCTGTCAGTGAGAATTGGTCCATTCCAATGCATAAACTTATGGAGACCTCCCAATTCTTTTATAATTTCCTCTCCTGGACGCAAATGAAGATGATATGTATTAGACAGCTCAATTTGGCACCCAATAATTTCGAGATCTTTTGCCGAAAGTCCGCCTTTTATCGCGGCTTGCGTTCCTATATTCATAAATACAGGAGTCTGCACGGTGCCATGAGGACATGTAAACACGCCAAGTCTAGCCTTCCTATCGGTTGTCAACAGCTTAAACATTATTAATATTTCTCCTAAGATAATATGGTAATAAACCGTTGTGTTATCTTATAAACATTGCATCTCCAAAAGAGAAGAAACGATACCGTTCATTAACTGCAACGTGGTATGCATTTAAGATATTTTCTCGCCCTGCTAATGCGGAAACTAGCATGATTAGAGTTGACTCTGGCAGATGAAAATTGGTTATCAATGCATTGACTATTTTGAACTGGTAACCTGGATAAATAAATATATCTGTCCAATGAGAGCCCGGTTGAACATAGCCGTCGCCATCAGCAAAGCTCTCAAGAGTTCGGCAGGACGTGGTTCCGACAGAAATGATTCTGCCTCCATCTTGTATCGTCGAATTAACAATTTCGGCAGAATCCTTACTAATAGTACAGAATTCGGAATGCATTAGATGCTCTTCTATCTGCGTTTCCTTAACAGGGCGAAATGTTCCAAGACCTACGTGCAAAGTTAAGTAGCAGATTTTTACACCATTTTCTTCAACACGTGAAAGAAGCTCTTTAGTAAAATGAAGACCAGCAGTTGGAGCAGCTGCGCTACCAAGTTCTTTTGAATAAACAGTTTGATAACGTTCAGGATCATCAAGCTCCTTTTTAATATAAGGCGGCAGAGGAGTTTTACCTAGTTTTTCAAGAACTTCCATGAAAATACCACTATATTTAAACTCAACGATTCTATTGCCGCCTTCTATGACGTCAACAATTGTTCCTTCAAGTTCATTGTCACCAAACACTAGCTTTGTTCCCATTTTTATCTTTTTTCCTGGCTTTACAAGGCATTCCCACCGATGTGAGTCGATGTTACGCAATAAAAGCAGCTCAATGTGGCCTCCTGTATATTTTTTCCTGCCAATTAACCTTGCTGGAAGTACACGCGAGTCATTTATTACCAGGCAGTCGCCCTTTTTTAGGAAATCGGGCAGATTATAAAAATGGCTATGTTGTATTTGACCTGTTCGTTTATCAAGCAGCATTAAACGGGATGTATCCCGTTTTTGTAATGGTGTCTGAGCAATAAGTTCTTCGGGTAGCTCATAGTAGAAATCGGATTTGTTCATCATTGGCTCCTATAATAATTCTAGAAAAAGAAAGAAATAAAGGCAAAACGAAATTACATAACATAAGCCCCCTGAAAATAAAAGCAAAGAATGTCTGTATATGAATAACCGTATTCTTTTGCCATAATATAAGCGCCCCATTGGCTCATGCCGACATTATGTCCCCAGCCTCCACCAGAAAATACAAAAGAGTTATTATTTTGTGTACAGGTGAAATGGCAACTGGGGAGGTCTAAAAAAGAGCGAATTTTATCTTTACTAAGACTTAACAAAGCGCCGGAATCATCGAAGAGGTTCACCCGAATAACATTATTTGTTTCGGAAAGATTTATTTTAACGGCAGTAATATTACTGAGGTTAAATCCCAATGTGGATAAATTATTTTGTAAGTCTTCACCGGTTCGTGTATATGACCATTTTTTATTATAATAATCCATTGCCGTACTAGACTCAAATGGATCCTGTATTCCTGTTAGATACGGCAATTTTACTGAAAAAATATTACAGAAAGATTCTGTAGACCCTCCATCGGAAGAAGAATACATTGCATTGCAAATATTTCCTTCGTATCTTAAATATTGCCCGCATGTGGCATCAACAGCTGCATCCGTATCTGGTTGAGCATTCGTCGTGCCTCGATAAACTTGGCTTTCAACATTATCTGTTAAATCAAAACCCCATTCAATATAATCATTAAGATGTGTCATTGCATAGGAGCGTATGCAGACGGCTTGCGCCTTCAAAGCTTCTGTAGGCCAACCCGACTCCATTTCGTAAGGAAGAACGCCTTTTACGTAATTTTCAACATCAATAACATTTATTACTGAAAGATAAGAATTATATCGTGACAATTTGAAAGTGCCACAGTACTTATACCCTGATAGCCAAGTTTCCGCATATCCTTCGAATAAGTCAGGCTTAATGATAATAGAGGATATGCTTGTTGAGTTAATTACGAGTACCGGGTAAGAAGTACTGTCCAAAACAACAAAGCTATTATCACCAGGCGAATATACATCAATGTTAATGTTATAACTTTTCAATTCTTTATTTTGAAGCCTAATATTTTTACTTTTCGCATCTGCATATTTCAAATTATTTAAAGCAATAGTTGCACTTTCCTGGGAGCCGTAAAACCCGAATAAAATCTTATAGTAACCGTAAATATAGCCAACGAAAGAGTTTTCATATGCTGAAGCTGCTTCGGCAGCTTCAGCATATGATATATAATTAGTAGCTACTATCAAGTGATAAGGGTAATAGACACTGTCTGCATCTATATTATTTTGCTTCTCAGCAATTATGGAAATACTTTCTAAGCTAGTATCTATAATAGGAATGAATCCGTCTTCATTATAGAAACCGATACGGAATCCTGTTCCGATAGAATTAGAAAAATTAGCAACAGATAGCATATGATCACCATAATATAGACCAACTTTTATTTCTGATGCGGGTGCAGTAATGTTTTCATATTTAGCTCCATCTGTAAAAGATGTCCTATCAAGCACAGTGGGATTATTGGCTGTGACCTCTTTATTTGAGCTATTAATGTCATTGTATAAAGACGCTAAGAAAAATATGGCTTGCTTTCTTGTTATATATTTTTTGGGGTTTACATTTCCATTACTATCTGCACGAATATACCCATTATTAAGAGCGGATATTACGGAATTATAATAAATGCTATCGATGTATCCTTCGTCACGAATAGATACATCGATGCTAAGGACTTCCTGATTGCCACTTTTAGAAATAATCCCTTTATATTTTAAATATTGTTGCAAATAAAAACAAAAAGCCTCCCGCGTTATATAATTATCCGGAGAAAAAGAAAAACTATCAGATAACGTAATAATGTCATTTTTAATAGCCCATGATAAATAAGGCATGTAATATGCGAAAGCATCTACATCTGAATAAATGTTAATGCTGCTATCTATCTGTGTATCTGGAATATAACCCTGTTTATTTCCAAATTCGACTTTATACCAGTTATCTGTCCTATCAATTAATATAAATTCCTGTCCCGCTTTTATTGTTACAATGTTTAAGCTCTCAACGTTTTTAGTCAAGTACATATTTATATCCTGCTTAGCGACATATTTAAGGAGATCTGATTCTCCGGAAAGCCGCCCAAGAAAGGCAACCAACATTGCACGTGTTAAATTTTGATTAGAACTATCGAAAGTATCTATATCTTTTAATATTCCAGCATTAGACAATACATTACATGCATTTGAAAATTCCTCTTTTGTTATCTCTTCAGAGCTTTGATTATTAAAGAGATCGGATATTTCAAACGCAAAAATGTTTGTTACAAGGCTTATAACGAGTAATGCAATAATGCATCCAATTGCTAAAGTTTTTTTCACAGTGATTCCTCAGGTAATTATTTTTTTCATCTCAATGAAAAAAGTTTTTGCAAAAGTGCATGAAATCAAAAGATATAAATTTAATACCGATAGATAATAGAATATATTAGCATGTAACGGCTAATAATAAAATATCTAGAGATAAACAAAGCTATAAACAAAAGCCATGCAGTTGCTAGTCTGTAGGTTTGTCAAACATATGTTACACTCCAACGAATAAATTCCTGAAGGACTGTATGAGGTGATTTCCAGCCGAGAGGACGCATGGGGAAGTGGTTATATTCCCTGCGATTATATACCAGCAGCTGTTTGGAAAAGTCCTCAAACGAGTAAAAA